>Ga0209093_1001188_pt1 | contig 14751 bp, 9 predicted proteins | sample SidtaG_4_FD_187450 | JGI IMG/M metagenome (GOLD analysis project Ga0209093, IMG submission 187450) | Marine algal microbial communities from Sidmouth, United Kingdom - Sidmouth_Male1 metaG (SPAdes) (version 2) | ecosystem: Host-associated > Algae > Red algae > Unclassified | place: Sidmouth...
CAGAGCATCAATGCGACGGGGCGGCCACAAGCTCATGCCCTGCAGAAGCTGGTGGCCGCCTTCCGTGTCCTCGCGTACGGGGAGTCGTACGATCGTGCGGATGAGTATGTCCGGCTGTCCAAGTCTAAAATTGAGGTGGCCACCAAGAAGCTGATTGAGTTCATTGTTTAGGAGTGGGAGCCCGTCTACCTGCGGCCTCCTAACGACGAGGAGGTCGAGCGCATGCTGGAGCGCAACGCAGCACGGGGCATGCCGGGATGCATCGGCAGCCTCGACTGCTCGCACTGGGAGTGGGCCGCGTGCCCAAAGGGGCTTGCTGGCCAGTACCAGAACCGCAAGAAGCGGCGCTCCATTATCATGGAGACGGTTTGTGATGAGGACCTTTACATCTGGCATTTCTTTATCGGGGCGCCGGGTAGCCTCAATGACCTCAACGTGTTCCGCATCTCACCACTGTATTTTGATGTGGTGGAGGGTGTGTGGCCCCCCAAGTTATTCTCTTTCTGTGTTAATGGTCGTACACGTCGTTTGTTATATTATCTTACGGACGGTGTTTATTCCAAGTATCCATTTTTTGTTTCCCCGTACCCCAACCCCATCACACCCACAGAAAAAAGTTTCAACCGGCTCCAGGAAGCGCTGCGCAAGGACGTCGAGCGGCTCTACGGGGTCCTGACCGCGAGGTTCCACATTCTTCTGCACCCTGGCCGCTTTGGCTCAGTTGAGCAGATGATGCTTGCCGGTAAGGCGGCCGCCATTCTGCATAACATGGTCGTTGAGCAGAGGCGTGGCGGGTTCGTTGCTCATGAGCGTATGGCAGCGGCGGCGGCCGCAAGAGATGGGGAACCTGCGGCCGCCGCCGGTGATGGCCATTCCGGTGGCGCAGATGACATCGGCGGGGCTGGCGATGCGGGATCTGGTGCGGCGGCCGCCGGCGATGACGAATTGGCGGCGGCCGCCGGCGGAGACCCCTTCACTGGCGCCGCTGGGCAGTGAGGAGCTGGTGCCGTTGGCGCCGCCGCCGCGGCCGCCGACTTTGGTGGCTCGGCGGCGGCCGCCGGCGGTGGCTCGCCCGCGGGCATGGGAGGCGGCGGAGGACCTGGTGGTGCGGGCGCCGCCGCCGCGGCCGCCGACTTTGGTGGCTCGGCGGCGGCCGCCGGCGGTGGCCCGCCAGCCGGCGTGGGTGGCGGAGGAGGTGATGGTGGTGCGGGCGCCACCGCCGCGGCCGCCGACTCTGGTGGCTCGGCGGCGGCCGCCGGCGGTGGCCCGCCAGCCGGCGTGGGTGGCGGAGGAGGTGATGGTGGTGCGGGCGACACCGCCGCGGCCGCCGACTTTGGTGGCTCGGCGGCGGCCGCCGGCGGTGGCCCGCCAGCGGGCGCGGGTGGTGGAGGAGGAGCTGGCGGTGCGGGCACCGCCGCCGCGGCCGCCAGTCTTGTTGGCTCGGCGGCGGCCGCCGGCGGTGGCCCGCCAGCGGGCGTGGGTGGTGGAAGAGGTGATGGTCGTGCGGGCGCCACCGCCGCGGCCACCGGCCTTGTCGGTCCGCCGGCGGCCGCGGACTGTGGCTCCACAGCCGCTGTTCCGGCCGCTGAAGCGGCCGCCGCGGCGGGCGCAGCTCCCCGCTTGGCGCCTGTGCCGCATGCTCCCGTAGTGTTGGGCGGCGCGGACCCCCCGCCAGGTTCTTTTCTGTTCCAGTTACGCGCACGCCAGATCGCCACGGATAGAGCTGAGTTCTTCTCTCTCCGCGACGACCTGGCGGCCCATATTTTCGCTGACCGTGGGTCCCTTCTGGAGCCGTATCTGTAGCCTTCAACGGTTTTTTTTTTTGCCATCATGGCTTTTTTTTTTCCTCACACATTTGCACGTCGGCCGCGGCCACCACGCCGACACAGGATAGAAAAGACCCATGGGCGGCCTCCTCTTTGTCTAGGAAGACGGGCGAGGCCGCCGCTCTGTCTGGCGTGGGCGGATGTCCGCGAGTGTCTTATAATTTTATGCCTCAGTATGACTGGTGTACAAGGGGATCGTGCCGTGCTCGCTTCTCGGACGGAGTCGCTGGGTCGGACAGAGTCGGTGAGTAGGAAAAAGAAAACCCGGCGAAGGGGAAAAAAACCGTGTATGACTGTCGTGCAATAGTCGATGCAATAGTCAAACACTCCACACGCGCAGAGACCCCACCGTCACAACAGTCAAAAGAGACACAACTCAAGCCAAGTCACCATCCGCAAAATCGCTGCCACTAGTACCACAGGCAGCGTCCTCCTCGTCGTCGTCCGACGCTCCAGCGGCCGCAATATGCGGCCGCGGCGTCGTGAAACGGCCTGGACCCGAGACGGAGTTCCCGGCCGCCGTGAAGCGGGCCTGCTTGGTCTGCAACGAGTTTCAGCCTCGCCCCTTCCTCCGCTTGACCGAGCCGACACCGGCCGCGGCCGCAGCGCGGCGGGCAACGGCCGTGCTTGCGGCCGCGGCTGGTGATGCGCCGACACGCGGCGACGCGTCGACGCCGCCAATAGGAGAAGATGCAGATGGAGGCAATGCGGCCGCACTCGCGGCCGCGCCAGACGCCGGGGACCCGACCGTGCGGCCAGCGGCCGGCGCCAACGCGGCCGCTTCGCCCCCGTTCAGTGCCGCGCCGCCGGGAATAGCGGGCGCTCCGCCAGACCCGGGAGACGCGGCCGCATCGCCACTTGGAGAAACTGCAGATGCTGGCGATGCGGCCGCACTTGGAGCCCTAGCTGCGGCCGCACCCGCCGCCGCCTCAGCGGCCGCGGTAGCGGCCGCAGAGGTGCCCGACATAGACGGAGCCGTTGTTGTCGAGCGGGAAGCGAGCCGCGACTCCGCTGCCTTGGCCTTGCGCAGTCTTGCGTCGGAGAGCAGCAGCCGCCGCTCCATCTCGTTCTTGCGCCACTGCTCCGCCTCACCCGTCTCACGTACGTCCTGGGCCTTCCAAAAGTCGATGTCTGCGCGCTCGATGGCCGTCTCGGACAAGGACTTCAGGGCGACCGCCGTCGTGGCGGCCTCCCTTTGGATAGCAATGTCAGTCGAGGCCGCCGCTTTGGCGGCCTTCGTACCGATAGGCCGCTCTGGGAAGAGGCCGCGCCGCCTGCCCACCGTGGAGCTCGAGTCGTCGTCCGAAATGTCCTCGACGCCTCCGTCTGGCAAAGGACGGCGGCCGCGAGCGGCGGCCGCCGTGGCGGCCGCCCCCGACGCGCCGCTGAACTTGTCCAACTTGCGCATGACCCTCCAACACTTGACCCATTCGGCTCCTCTCGTGCCGCCCTTCTTCACCACCAACACCGGCGCGTCCTCGTCGTTGTCGTCGGCCTGCACGGCCTCATACAGGTTCTCGGCGTCAAAGTGCGCGGTGGCCATGCGTATCAGGTCCTCGTCGGTCAAATTGCCCGTCATCTGGCGACGCCCGACGGCCACCATAGGGGATGAAAAACGTTGAACGTTCTTGAAAACTGAATAGCGCAGTTCGCGGTCGATGGCGGTGTCCGTGCGCGCCCTGCGTCCAGGTCCCATCGGGCAATGGGACTTATACCCGTTGACAATTGCAGCAGCAAAGGTTGAGCGGCTCTGGTCGGTACCGACCACCGGGTCTTGCGACACCGCCAACCAGGCCTGGCAGAGTGCTACTCGCTCGGCCTCGGTCCATCCGCGGCCGCGTCCTCTGCCCTTGGCGGTGGGGGAGTCATTGTCGCCGGCGGCGACGGCGTCGGCTGTGGCAGCGGCCGCTGAGGAGGAAGGGGGCCCGCCACCATCCCCGCCTCCACCGGCGGCCGCTGCACCCCCTCCATGTCCGACCCCGCCTGGGTCGGCGGGCGGTGCACCCCCTCCATCGCCGACTCCGCTTCCGCCGCCGCGGCCGCCGTCGGCGGCCGCGGCTCCGGCTGTGTTGCCAGATCCGCTCCCGTGATCGGCCGCTGAGGCGGCCGCTCCGTGACCTGATCGGCTGAGCGACACGGCGCTGCGGGACTGTGCAGCGCCGCCATCGCCTCGTGCAGCGTCAGGGGCCGGGAGACCGGCGGGGGCTGCAGCAACAGCCTGTTCAGCCCTTCGCACCCCTGCAACCCCTGCACCGCGGCCGCCGGGAGGGCAGCGCCCTCCGAGTGCTCCGCGCCTGCCCGCCCCGCGGCCACGGACTGCAAGCCCGGCATCGGCGTCGAGGGTAGCATCTGCGACGCCGCCTCCACCGCGTCCGCCGGCGCCGATTAGTCCGCCGAGTGCATGTCCACGTCCGCGGCCTCGCCCAAGCCCCGTTGACCCCCCCGCGACGAGGTTGTATCCGCGACCTGCGACGCTGCGGCTTGGAGGGGCCTCGATATCTCCGTCAGCGCGTCGGTCTGCGGCCGTGGCGGCGGCGTCGGGGGCCGCCCGATCGGCGGCCCCGCCGGCCGCTGCCGAGGAGGCGGCAGGCGACCTTGTCTCATCTTCTGCCGCCCGTGCCGCCGCGCCTCCCACCAATTGCTCTCCTCCAGGGAGTCCGGACTGCCCTCCCGCAGCAGCCATTGCGCCGTCCGGTCCCCGTTGTGCGCTCTGCGTGAAAGCTCCTGCAGCTCCCGCAGTTCCCCCGCGGCCACCGGTGGAGTTGGTGGCCGCGCTCGCTCCGAGAGACTTGGCGGACTAGATGGTCCGACAGGTGACCACGTCGGCGCAGGTGGTCCTTGACGCGGCGGGCTCGGGGGACTCGGCGGCCGCACGGGCGATGGCGGCCGGGTTGCAGAGGGTGGACCTTGACCGAGTGGGCTTGGCGGCCGCGCCGGGGGCGGCCGCCAGGCGGACCCAGATGCGCCTTGACGAGGGGGGCTCCCCGGACCCGACGATGACGGCCGGAATTGGGTAGGGGGTGCGCTTGCTCGAGGTGGGCTCGCCGGTGGCTGCCAGCCTCGCGACGGCTGGCATGCGCGAGTGGGGCTCGGCAGCCGCGCGGGAGCCGGCCGCCAATTAGGGCGACGCAGGCCTTGACGAAGCGGGCTCGGCGGCCGCTGCGGCGGCGGCCGCCAGTCGGAAGAGTGCGGGCCTTGACGGGGCGGGCTCGGCGGCCGACACGGGCCAGGCTGCCAATCGGGGGGACTCAGGCCTTAACGGGGCGGTCTCGGCGGCCGACACGGGCCCGGCCGCCAATCGGGGGGACGCAGGCCTTGACTGGGCGGGCTTGGCGGCCGACACGGTCCCGGCCGCCAATCGGGGGAACGCAGGCCTTGACGAAGCGGGCTCGGCGGCCGCTACGGCGGCGGCCGCCAATCGGAAGAGCGCGGGCCTTGGCGAGGCGGGCTTGGCGGCCGGCACGGTCCCGGCCGCCTGTCCGGGGGACCCGAACCTTGACGGGACGGGCTGGGCGGCCGCGTCGGCGGCGGCCGCCACGCGGGGGGACGCGGGTCTTGACGATGCGGACTCGGCGGTCGTGAAGGCAGTGGACCGAGGCAAGGAGGGTGCACAGCTTGAGGGGGTGGCGCCTCGGCCCCAGCTGCTCGTGGTGGAGCCTCTGAAATGGGTCGAGTGCGCGCCGCCCACGGACACGGGTAGGTTGGCGCGCACAGGGGATGATCGTCACCGACGCCCAGCGTGCGTCGGCACATACGGCAGAACTGCCGCAGACCGCGCCGGCGCTCCGTTTTTGAGATCGGACGCGGCGCGGGAAGAACCATGCTGCCGCAACGGCCGGACCTCGCACAGTCCGACACCGCGTGGGCAGCGAGCGAAAGGCGGCCGCTTGTGCAAAGAGCGGCCGCCAAAAAGGTGAGGCAGCCCGCCTCCCGCCGCACCCTCGTCCAAGAACGGTCGTGTACCAGCGGCGGGCACAGAGAAAGACGGCCGCCAAGAGCAGCGCGCACGCGCACACGGTGCCGCCGCGGCCGCCAACGACAACGGCGGCCGCGAAAAAGCGCGCGAACACGCACGTCCTCCCTCCCTTGATGCAACGCGGCCGCCAACGAAGATGGCGGCCGCTACAGAGCACGTGCGCACGACGTCTCCTCTCCCGCGCTGCAACGGCGGCCGCTGGAGACGATGGCGGCCGCACGCACGCACGCGGATGCACACGGCTCCTCTCTCGGAGCCGAACGGGTCACGGCGCCGGGGCCGATGCCCCCGGCGCTGCGACCCCCGCCCACAAATGGTCCACAAACAGGGTCTGCCCCCAATGCAACCGACCGTTCCAGACGATCCCGCGGCGCCACCACTCTGCCACTGCGTAGACGGTCACAGAGGGGCCCGCAAGCCTCCACCGAGACCGTTCTCGACGGTCTCGCAGGTGGCACGACCCCGCCGTACGCCCCCAAAACAGGCGGCCGCCCTCGATCACCCCCCCGCTCGAAGGGAATCGGGCGGCCGCCTTTGTTGCCTGTCACGCTCAGGGCCCAACAGGCCACGCCGAGCGTGACGCTGCGCTCCACGCGTGGCCTGCCGGGCCCGCGGGCCTCGCTCAACCGCCACAGTGCTCCCTGCGCCACATGTGGCGCCCGGTCGGCCGTTCACGGTGGACGGCCAATCGAGGGTGTGGCCGGGGAGGTGCACAGGGAGAGCGCGTCTGACCAATGAGCATGCGGATCGCTGACACAAAAATCGGAGGGGGCCGCACGATTCTGCCGCTCCGCAAGGGACGCGATCGTACGTGGCCCCTGCCGCGTCTCGGCAGACTCGCAGGCCGGGCCGCCCGACCGCCGCAGGCGGCCGCGTGGGAGCCCGCCCTGCGTCACGGTGACTGGCAGACACCACGCGGCCGCCTCACAGGCGCTTCAGAACAGAATGCTGCAGTCTCGATCGAGGCGAAAGCGCCACCAGATTGCACGCACGATGTACGACTGCCGGCTGGAATGGACCAAAAAGAGACCTATATATCACTGCAGTCGGTCGCGAGATGCAACCGTGCCGCGAGATGATGAGAGATACTGCCAACGTGTCTCCGACATTTGTGCGTTTGACGTCTTCGTGTCTACTCGATCGCAAAACTTTGCGGCCTATCTCGCTGCGTGTCTCACTTGACCGTGCTATTTACTGACGATTGGGGCCCAGATCAACGTGATCGCGAGGTCGATCGATGGTATGTTTGCTTGAATTCTGGCATTGGACTGTCGGAATATGGACATCTCACGGGAAAGCCGTTCGCAGGCTCCAGTTCGCAGGTCGTCAACCCAGCAACGTCACCTCCTCCGTTTCCCATACACTGCGATCTGCCGACATAAAAAAACAAGTACTCTCGATCCGAGCGGAGCGGGTTCGCAGAGCCTGCGCATATCGCTGCCCAAACGATTTTGGCCACTCACAGGCGCACACGTTTCGCCCTTAAACGGTTCGCAGATGGTTCGCAACCGACGTTGCTGGGTGTGCTCCTACGTGCCGGCCTTGCCCTCGACGGACCCTCCCCACGCCTTTACCCCTCTGGTGTGGGAGGCGCTGGGCCGGATCGATCCCGCGACCGACGCGTGGCTGAAGGCCGCGCTTGCTGGGCCGCAGCTGTCGGCGGTTCGTGCGGGGCTTCTGTTGGACGTCTCGGTGGCGCTCTGGCGCTCGCTCACGTGGGCGGTCGCTGGCGGTTACGCCGCCTGCACCACCCCCGAGCACGCGGTGGATGCGACCGCTGACCTGGGATCGACGACGTCTGACGCGTTGGCTTGAAGGGGGGGTGACTTTCGTGCTCCACATTTTCTGAGGGGGGCTACTGGTCGGCATGCTGACAGTAGTCCAATTGCTTGTCGAATTGGAGAGTAGCGGTGGTAACGACCGCACTAGTTATTCAGAGGGAGCTTATCCCTAGGCTATGCCACCCAAAAAAATAGAAGTCCAAACGACCGGAAAGCCGTGCGTCCACGACGCGATAGCCCGGTGTGGTGGGTGCAAACGAATGTCGGGGGTCCCCCCAACAGTTTCGCATCCCCGCTGGGTCGCGTGCACTGGCGGGCGGTGCGCGGAATTGGGTGGCCATAGAAGTATCTGGCCACAGAAGTCCAAACGACCGGTACGGCGTGCGTCCACCACGTGACAGCCGGGTGTGGTGGGTGCAAACCAATGTCGGGGGTCCCCCCAGCAAGTCCGCATCCCACCCGGGTCGCGTGTACTGGTGGGCTGTGCGTGGAATTGGGCGGCCGTAGAAGTATCTGGCCATAGAAGTCCAAACGACCGGTATGGCGTGCGTCCACGACGCGACAGCCGGGTGTGGTGGGTGCAAAACAATGCCAGGGGTCCCCCCAACGACTTCTCATTCCTGCCGGGTCGCGTGCACTGGCGGGCGGTGCGCAGAATTTGGTGGCATTAGAAGTATCTGGCCACTGAAGTCCAAACGACCGGTACGGCGTGCGTCCACGACGCGACAGCCGGGTGTGGTGGGTGCAAACCAATGTCCGGGGTCCGCCCAACAATTCCGCATCCCTGCCGCGTCGCGTGCACTGGTGGGCCATGGGCGGAATTGGGTGGCCATAGAAGTATCTGGCCATAGAAGTCCAAACGACCGGTACGGCGTGCGTCCACGACGCGACAGCGGGGTGAGGTGGGTGCCAACGAATCGTGGGATCCCCCAACAAGTCCGCATATCTGCCGGGTCGCGTGCACTGGCGGGCGGCGCGCGGAATTGGGTGGCCTTAGAAGTATCTGGCCACTGAAGTCCAAACGACCGGTACGGCGTGCGTCCACGACGCGACAGCCGGGTGTGGTGGATGCAAACCAATGTCCGGGGTCCGCCCAACAATTCCGCACCCCTGCCGCGTCGCGTGCACTGGTGGGCCATGGGCGGAATTGGGTGGCCATAGAAGTATCTGGCCATAGAAGTCCAAACGACCGGTACGGCGTGCGTCCACGACGCGACAGTGGGGTGAGGTGGGTGCAAACGAATTTCGGGGGATCCCCCAACAAGTCCGTATATCTGCCGGGTCGCGTGCACTGGTGGGCCGTGGGCGGAATTGGGTGGCCATAGAAGTATCTGGCCATAGAAGTCCAAACGACCGGTACGGCGTGCGTCCACGACGAAACAGCCGGGTGTGGTGGGTGCAAAGCAATTTCGGGGGTCTCCCCAACAGGTCCGCATCCCTGCCGGGTCGCGTGCACTGATGGGCCGTGCGTGGAATTGGGTGGCCATAGAAGTATCTGGCCATAGAAGTCCAAACGACCGGTACGGCGTGCGTTCAGGACGCGACAGCCGGGTGTGGTGGGTGCAAACCCATGTCGGGGGTTCCCTCCAACAATTCCGCTCCCTGCCGCGCGTCTGACGTACGATTTTCTGAGTTTGCTTCTTGTGGGGAGGGAGGGACACCCTTCCTTCCCCCTCCCCCGGGCCCGGTCGGCGCGATGTCGTCCGCGATCGGGGGGAGGGAGGCGGCGACCGCTTTGGCGGGCGCCGTCGTCCTCGCCGTTAACGCGTTTATCGCCGTGTTTCCGGTTGATGATCCTTGCTTACTGTTTGAATCGGCGGTGGACGTGGTGCGGCAATGGCCGCGGTGCATTCGCCGGCTGTACTGCCGAATTTGGGCCTGCGGACTCGGCGGCGCGCCTTAGCGCGCCTCTAATGGGTCCGTCTTGCTCCCGGCAGTTTTCTGCACCCCCCCCCGCCGCGGCCGCGCCGCCTCCTCGGCGCGCCGCGGGCGTTGGGGTTGTGGTCCCGCCCCGTGATGTGGCGCCGCGGTGCCCCCCTGCTGGCCGTGGTGGCGGACGCCCGGTGATCGCCGCTTTTGGCGCTGCGCGCAGGGCGGTTGGTGCCGTGCCCGCTGCTGGGCCTTCTCGGGACGGGGTCGTGGGGGGCAACGCCACGCCCCGCCCCCTCCCCCCGCCGCCGCGTCATGCAGAGCTTCTGCCCCCGTTCGCTTCGTGGGCGGATCGCCTTCGCCGTGGCCGTCGGCTACCCACGCCCAGCTTCGTGGATGTGCCCCATTCGTCGTCGGCGAGCGGTGAGCCCTACGCAGTAGTTCCTCCGGCGGCTGACGAGGACCACTGTTCTGGTCCGTGGACCCTCGTCTCCCGGCGCCGGCGCCGCGGTGGCCGCGTGTCGCAGAGAGCGGCCCAGGTGCGCCCTGCCGGCGCCCCCCGCGGCCGCGCGCCTGTCTCCCCTCGCCGCGCTGGTGCGGGCGCGTCCGCGCGCGCGCCCTCATCGGTCGCGGCGCGGCCTTCGACCGGTGCCGGGCCGGCCAGCCCGCCAACGCGAGCCGCCGCTGCCGTCGCGGCGCTGACGTGTGCCCGGAACGGCGACGCCCCGCTGCCCGCTTTGACGACGTTGTACGTCGCGGGAGTGTCAAGGGACGCCCGCTCGCACGGTCTCCGGCGGATGGTCGCAGACGCCGTGGGCGTCGCCGCTGCCACCGTTGTCGACGTCGTCCGCTTCGGCGCGACGGCGGCGGTGACGCTGCTGTCGTCGGCGACGAAGACGTTCCGCGCGGGCCTGGCCGACCCCTCCCTGGCTGGCGTGTTTTGGGAGGTCACTGTGGACGTTCCGAGGTCTCCCGTATTTTTGGGTAGCCGCCGGCGCGCCCAGCTGTCGGGGCCTGCCGCGGCGGCGGAGGCGGTGAAGCTGTGCCTCCGCCGGCTGCGCTCCAAACTGGAGCAGCTCGCGTTGCGCGAGGCGATGCCCCCCCCCCTTCGCGCTGCTTTTCGCGCGCATATCGGGGCCCAAATCGCGCAGTGCGCCGCCCAGGTGGGTGCCCCTACACACGCCGCCGTGGCTGTCGACCGGGCGGCAGCGCGCGCCCCGCCGCGACTCGCCCCCGCCGCTCCTCGCCGCGCGGGGGCTGTCCTTCCGGCTGGCACGCCAAGCCGCGGTGGTCTGCGGCGGCGGCAGCCGCACGCGAACGCCGGCGGTCGCCCTGGTGGCGCGGCGGCCCCTGGGGCGTCCGGGTGCTTGTTTCGTCCGCCTACGACGCGCGCTCGTTCCGGCAGCGCACCGCCTCTGGCGAGCGTCCGTGCCGCGGACCAATCGCTCGGCCGCCACGGTGCGGGCGGGCTCCCGACTCTTCCCCGGGCGGTCGCGGACCTGCTGTGGGCTGCTTCTTTGGTGAGCGGATCCCCACCGTCGGGCGTGCGCGCTGCTGGCGGTCGGGTACCTACCCGACCCACCCCGGCCCGGCCCACCGCTCATGGTGACGGGGCGGATGGGACGCCGCCGCGCCGCGTGGGCCCCGGGCGCGTCCTCGTGGCGCCCCCGTGTACCCCCGCGGTCGCTTCTGCCGGCGGCCGGGGGATCCTAAGCCTGCGCGTTCGGCTGAGATCGGAACCCCCCTCCCTTCCGCCGTCCCCCCGCTGCCCCCCGCGGTCGCTGCTCGCTGCCACTGCGCTGGCGGCCGCAGTGCCCCTGCCGGGCGGCGGCATGCTTTTTCGACCCCGCCCCGCGCGCGCTTCCGCGCGTCTGCGGCGCCCGCCGGCTCCGCTGCTGGTGGGTGGAGTCGAGCGGCCTCGCACCCGCGCTGCGGTGGCGGCCGCGGCCGCAGCCGCTGCGGAAGCTCGCCGGGCCTCCCTGACCCTGGCTGCCGCCACCGCCGGGTCGGTGGGCCCGGCTGCGGCGGGCGATGCGGACCCCCTCGGGTCCACCGTGAGCGACGCGGGGCGCCATGAGTGACGCCAATTCTAGCCCTGCTGATTCCCGGCGCCGGTCCGTTCGGGTGGCGGCCGGGCGGGCCCGGCAAGCTGCGTCTCCCCCCCCCACCACGCCCCCACCCCCCATCCCCCCCACCCCCTTTGCTCCTTCACCACGACGCACTCTGTCCCCTTCTCCTCCACCTCCTTACCGCCGCCCTCCCCTCTCTGGGGCGGCGCGGCCGACTCGACGAGCAGAGGCACCCGCTCCCGACTCGGACGGTGCCTCTGGCGGGGCCGATCGCGCCGCTCTGGGAGTGGCGGTCGGGGCCCGGCCGGCTCACCGCGCGCCCGCCAGCGTCGGCGTGGCCACCTTGTGCCCTGTGGAGAAGTGCGTTGTGATGCTCCCAGGCGCTCTGGGCGATGCCGCGGGGCTAAAGCACCTCCGCCGCGCGCACGTTACTTTAGATGTCCCCGACAAGGAGGTGGCGGAGCTGGAGTTGGCGGGGTGCCGTTGGTGCGAAGCGCCCCTCCGCACCACGCGCACGCGGGGGGGCCGGTCGTCTCTGGCGGCGCACGAGGTGGCGTGCCTCGAAAACCCGCGGCGTCGCCTGCGCCCTGCCCTCCCGCCCGCCGCCGCGAGGACAGGCTCCGGCGCAGCCTCACCCGGCGTGGCGGGGCGGGATCGGGTGTCCTCGCCGGCCGCGGCGCCAAATTTATTCTCCTCGGACCGTGCAGCGTGGGAGCGTGCACGCCGCACCTTCTTGGCTGCAGTCCCGGCGACTGCCGCCGGTTGGGCTCCCTTCGTTGCCTCTCCCGCCCGCACCCTCGCCTCGCCCCCACCCGCGCTGCGCCGCGCCTGGCGGCTGCTCGGTGCCGACGCCCTCGCGTGGGCCCGTCGGGTACCGGAACAGCCCCTCGCCTGGCTGTGGGTCCTGCTTTTGCCTACCCTGCTTCTTCACCACCCTGCACCGGGCAGGGCGGCATCGGCCGCGCCGCTGACGCACTCGGCGCGTGCCGCCGCCCTGCTGTCCGGCGACTTCGCGGCCGCCCTTGCGGACAGCGACGCGGGTGTGTGGCGGTCGGCCCCGCGCCGGGCCGAGAGACGGAAGAGCCCGACAGACCGGGGCGGCGCCTCCATAGGGACCGACGGACGGGTGACGGCCGGGCAACGGCGGGCGCTTCGCCTCGTCCACGCCGGGCGGCTGAACGCGGCCGCGCGTGCGCTGACGGCAGCCCCCGTGGCCCCTCGCACGCCGGCGGTTTGGGCGAAAGCCCTTGGTCTCTTCCCCCCCGCGCGGCCCGGCCTGGCAACCACGGCGACCGTCGAGGCTGAATTTCCGGCCGCGCTGGCAGCGGCAGCTGCGTTTGCGCAGACGACTGGTGTCCCCACCGCGCTCCCCCGGGGGGCTGCCGAAAACGCCATCCGGCACGCGCCGCGGTGCTCCGCCCCCGGTCCCTCTGGGCTCCGCATGGAGCACCTGCGGGCCCTGGGGGACGAGGGGCAGGCCGCCCTAGCGGGCGTAGTCCACCTGCTTGCGGGCGAGGCGGTGGTGCGGCTGGTGCCGGCTGTGGCCGCGCACGCGATGGCGGGGGCTGACCTGCTTCTGCTGTGCAAGCCGGGGGGTGCAGACGTGGACGGGCTCCCTCGGCTGCGGCCAATAGGCATGCCCGAAGTTCTGAGAAAACTCGTGGCGTCTGCCCTGGCCGGCACGGTCCGAGTTGCCGCGGCGCGGCTGCTGGCGTTCCTCCAGATGGGCGTCGGCGTACCCAACCCCTGTGAGCGGGTTGTCCATGAGGTCAACGCGGAGCTCGTCCACCGGCCGTCGGCGGTCCTGCTGCAGCTAGACTTTCGTAATGCTTTTAACCTGGTGTCTATGCCGGCCGCGGTCGCGTACCTGTTTTGCGCGTTTCCTCTGTTGCGCCCGCACCTGGAGTCGGTCTACCTGGGTGCCTCTGCGCCGCGCGTGTACGGCTGGGTCGACGGCGTCGACGCGGCGGATGTGGGGGCGGGCGCGCCGGCGCGGCTGTGGCTGGAGGTCCAGCGGGGCGTTCAGCAGGGCGACCCGCTGGGCCCACTGCTGCATGCCGCGGCAATGCATCTCGCCGTCCTTCGCCTCGCCGCGGCGCACCCTTCGGCGGTCGTCCGAGCGGTGCACGACGACGTTGTCGTCGTTGCCTCGCTCACGGACATGCCGGCGGTGCTAACGACCGCGGAGGCGGCGGGCGCGGCGGTGGACGCCGAACTGGCGCTCGACAAGTGCGCCGGCTGGTCCCCCGCCGGCGCACCCGCCCCCGCCGGGTGGCCGGCCCGATGGCACGCCGACAGTGTTCGGCAATTTTCCATCCCGCTTGGCACCGACGCCTTCGTCGCTTCGGCGGTGGACACGCTGACGGCAGACCACCGCCGTATGACGGAGGCGATCGTCGCGCTCCCCCGCGGCGAGCTTCAATCACAGCTTTTTCTCCTCCGCCTGTGCGCGGGCCCGCAGCCGAACTACTGGCTGCGGGCTCTCCCGCTGGTCTGGGGTGCTCAGCTGGCGGCATCCGTCGACTGTGCTGCCCAGGGCGCCGTGCGGCGTCTCCTCACCGACGCACGCGACGCCCCGGCGGTCGTGGACGCCCTCCTCGCGCGCGCGGCGCTGCCGCTCTCGCACGGCGGCCTGGGCATTGGGGGGCGGACTGAAATCGTCCCCGCCGCTGCCTTGGCCTCCCGCGTCGACGCACTGCGCGCGGGGCGGCATTACGCGCCCGCGCTGGCGGCGGTAGCGGACTTCCTCATCGCGGCTGATGGGGTCGCCGCCACCGGCGGCACCCCCGCGCCGCCTCCTTCTGCCGGCACGCGCGTCACCAGAGGCCGGATGCCGTCCCCCCCCGCCGCTGGCGCACCCGCCCGCCTGCCCGGTGCGGCTGCCACTGCGCCGGCTCTGGGGGCGTCGTCGGGGTCGCCTCCCGGCGGCGCGGCGTTGCCCGTCGTCACCGGCGGCCTCCCCGTCGCCGTGGCGACCCCGCTGGCGGCGGGCGGCCTCGGTGATTCGTCGGTCGTTTTTCCGCCGGTCGCCGCCCAATCGCGGACGACCGACGTCCGAAACACTTTTTGCTCGCCCGCATCCGCCACCGTTCCACCTCCCCCTCCTCCCCTCCATCCCACCTCGCCGCATCCGTCGCCCAGTCGCGGATCCTCCGCCGCCGCCGCTGCGGCCCGATCCCGGGCGCCGGGTGCTGCTGCTGCGCTCTTCCCCCCCCCCCCCCCCCCCCCCC
>Ga0209093_1001191_pt1 | contig 14713 bp, 16 predicted proteins | sample SidtaG_4_FD_187450 | JGI IMG/M metagenome (GOLD analysis project Ga0209093, IMG submission 187450) | Marine algal microbial communities from Sidmouth, United Kingdom - Sidmouth_Male1 metaG (SPAdes) (version 2) | ecosystem: Host-associated > Algae > Red algae > Unclassified | place: Sidmouth...
GGGGGGGGGGCGGGGGGGGGGGGGCGCCCCTGGGGGGGGGGGGGGGGGGGGCGCCAAACGTGCCGATCCCGCAGGGAAACACACCGCGCGGCGGAACGTGTGGCGGTGGGGGCGTGCGCAGTGTCGGGCGGGTCGAACGGGGCCTCGAACGGCGCTTCCCGGGGAGGGACGCGGTGGGGCACTCGCTTGCAGACGAGGGGCTCGACCTTCCACTGAGATTACGCAACGTGCAGACGCTCACAATCGATCTGTGTGGGTCAGAAAGACGTGACCCCAAACCAGGTTCCATGCGGGAAAGCCTCTATGAGCTCGGCACGTGACTATTTTTCGTATGTTTCACACTTTCGACTAGCACAGTCCTCCATGGTCGTTGCGGCAACAGATGGGGCGGGCCAAGTCAAGCTGCGCTATGTCTCGCCTAATCCAACGCAAAAAAGCTCCTCTTTGGCAGAACGACAAGACGACCAGGTGGCATTGCAGTGGCCCAGACAGAGCCCACGGCACGGCCGCCCACGGCGCAACGACAATGGCGTCGAACAGCCACTGACCCGCAGCTACGGGCTGACGTCCCTGGGTAGCAACGGGCTACGGTCGGCGGCCGTAAAGACGAGCAGCGGTCGAGGGCCTCCAAGCGTGCTTTTTGAGAGCAGGCGGCGGCGGTCCCCTGGGGGCTGGTCGCGTTCCATCGGCACGGACCTCCGCCAGCCATAGGTGGTGGCCGGCAGCAGCAAAGTCCGCAGCGGCTCGTGGTAGCAGCAGCCGACGGTTGCGAACAGCGGGTGGGGAGAGGAGTGACCAACCCCAGCGGCGGCGCAGCGAGTCGTCCGGAGGGGGGACTCTGGCCACACCCGGCCGTGGAAAGTAGCGGCTGCGCTGGAGGAGGGGACCGTCCGACTTGGGGATGACGGCGTCTACAAAAGGGCGCAGACGCTCGGCGCAGCGCGCCAACCGGCTGCCCCTCTGGACTGGGTGCAGCAGCGGCGCGGGGATCGACGGGAGGGACGCGTTCAAAGGCAGAGGCGGCCTCCTCTGAGGAGGGGGGGTGGGACGACTCCTGACACGTGTTGCTGTCCGTCAGTGGGCGGCGCACATAGGTCCACGTGGTGACCACACGTGGCTTTGACTCACGCTGAGCTATGTCACACGGCGGGAGGCTGACGCGACATACAGTAGTAAAGGTGCGGCACCAACCACCCCTTACAGACCCCGACATTGCACGCAACACGCTAGTCAACGGCCGCCTCTCGCGGGGCGTGTGCCGCGCGGCAGAGCCTTGGCCGCCGCTGCTCCGCCGCACACGGCCGGCACCCGCCAATCCCCCATCGTCGGAGGTTGGTACCAGCCAGACGAACGCCAGACGTGTCGGACGGTGACCAAACGGTTACATTTGTAAGCACTCTGTTTGGCCGATGTTTGGTGTTCGTTTGACACACACACGCCAGACGAAAGTCGCTTTCGTGAGGTTGTACGCCCGAACGGCCCGGCTCCGGCGGCATTCAAATCAACGGCCGAGAGCGCACGACCGCAGTGGGGATGCGATCTGTGGAGAAGGGCCTCTCTTTGGCCCTGTGGGAGGGATTGGTGTCGGTGGAGACCCAGCCGCCGGGTCACGCCATGCTGGCTGGAAAGGGAGCTTGTGTCATGGGAGCCTCTGAGTGGTTAATCGCATGGGCTGACAGCTGTGGTGGACAAATACTGTTGCAGACGAGTCGGGCATGTTGCGGATTGCAAGATCTTAAATGCGTGCTGGTCTTCCTGAGCGGGAAGCCATGTGCCCCACAGGCGTCTTGAAGACATGTCACTAATCAGAGATGTGCTTGCGAGGTGGCACAATCAAGTCGCGCTGTGGGACAGCTTCCGGGCGTGGCGCACTAAGGGTCTCCCCTAGACTCTATTTGGTTGGCCGTGACTAGGTCCATGGGGGATCCCGGTCCCGGCTGTTCTGTCTTGGCCAGCCGAAGGAGACGTGCCGCTCTGCCCGCTTCGTTCTTACTCAAACCGCACCGGCCCTTCGACATGAACTTTGAGGGCATGCGAGCCTCGGTTTATCATGCGGCCTTTGGTGAGGCACTGCAGCCCGACATGGAGTACCGCATTGTGGCGGAGGGTATTGAGGGGACTGTTGCCGCTACCCAATATGTGGGAGCCCAACGCCGCCGACGTGGAGGTCAGACTTTGTACGAGTCCAGTGAGTAGTGTGATGAACTGAGGGGATGGCTTGCGGTAGGCAGTTGCTGTGAATGCGACAGCACCGTCAAAACTGTAGTCATTCTTGTTGCTTTGACTGAAGCGTGTGCCGCCCGCATTCTGTCTGTTCAAGGCAGAGCCGCACCACCCTCATACCACCGGTGTAGCCACGGCCGACCCTGCAGGACCACGGCTGGTGGACGCACTCGAACTCCCTTTTGTGCAGTCACCACTGGCGTGTCTTCGTACTCACGTGTCATCGCGACGCTGGGGGGCTGCGTGTGGAGGCTCACTTAGTCACACAAAGTGGTGGACGGTGTGACAGAATGAACATGCACAGAGAAACAGAGAATTGCTCCACGCAGTAACCTTCCACCCCCCACCCCGTTCGGCCCTAAGATGCTTCATCCTGACACCCCCCAGTCCAAGGAAAGAAGGCGTTGACAAAGAAGCGCTGCAGAGGTAGCTCTTGTGTCGAGTCGGGCACCGTCGCAGGAGTAGCATACAGGCCGAGACGGTCACAAAGATCCTCGAAGTCGGGCACGACGTGCTCCAGCCGCCGGAGATTTTCCACAGGCACTGCAGCCAACGCCGGGAACCCTGTCCGGGCGTCCATCTTCCATCTCCTTCGGCCGCACCCGAACTCCGTGAGGACGCAATCACGCCGCGCATTCGCTTCCTCCAGCAGCTGCACGATGACCAGGTCGCGACGCTCACCGTCGACAGCACGGATGAGTAGCCGCGCCAGGCCCAGACGGGGGCGTGCCGCCGGGTGAGTGTCGTCTGTGAACAGGACGTGGTCCCACCAGGGGGAGCCATTGTATAGCGAGTGCGCCGCGCGCACCCGCTGCACAAACCCATCGGCGCCCCACTCAAACGACGCGTTGAACGCCATCGAGTTGCCGACCGTGAGCACTTGGGTTTCGAGCAAGCCCAGAGTCTCGGGAAGCCCCATCAGGCGTCCGCCGTCCGCCGCCGCCGCTGCTGCCACGCTGATCCTTGTACCCCGGATACGCACCCCCTTCCGCCGTGCAGGGTCATCTGTCCCTGGGTTCCGGGCAGCACGCGGCCGCTTGACCAAGCGGGAAGCACCAGCCATAAGTGGCCGGGCAGCTCGCTTCCGGCCACGACGACAGGCATGCAGCAATTCCACAGCGCCCGACCCGGGCCACACCTCGTTGTCCCCGAACGTCGGGAAGAGCTTGGAGCCCCTGTCGCTGCTGGTTGTCGAGTTGCTGGAGCCGCTGGTTGCAGTTGAGCCGCCGGAGCACACAGACCCCGACTCGTCGCTGCCGCTGCCGTCGCAGCCGTCGCTTTGCCCGTCGCTGCTGCTGGAATGGGCGCTGCAGACCCCAGACGACGAGCCCATGCTGGTGCCTCCGTATCGGCGACCTGTCTTGTGGCGCAGGTTGGCATCTGAGTTGCCCGTATCGCTCTCCTCCGCGCTGATGTTGGGGGGCGGGTGAACGTCGCCCGCATCAGCACCCGACGCGCCGCTCAAGTAGAAGCTTGTCAGGCCATCACCATGCGCGCTCCGACCGCCCTGGCCGCCGTCGTTGACGTAGCCGACGTGGTGCTCGGACTCGTCGCTAGCATCGTACCCGAGGTCGTCCAAGTCACCGCCGCTCGTCGAGTTGCGGCCGTAAACCTCGCCGCCGCGCGCGACACCCGATGGCCGCCGGCCGGTCTTGCGGCGCGAGCGCCTTGCGGCGTTGTTCTCCGCCACTGCATCCGACTGCTCCGCATCCCGCAACTTCTTGTCCGCGTCCTCTGCGAGGATGTGCAACAGAGTCTGCTCGCACTTCATCATCTGCACCTGAAAATTGTCCGGGTGCTTGTTGGTGACACGGTACATGGCCTTCAGCAGCTTGTGCAGCATCTCATTGACACTCGTGTCCGCTTCTTCGAAGTTGCCGCGCTGTAGGAGCTCCTCCATCAGGTGAAATCCCAGCCGGTGCATCTTGGTTGTGCTTACGGCACCAAAAAGCACGCGCACGAAGCGGGTCACGAACAGCTTGGACTCGTTCTGTACCTCTTGGGCTGCCGCCTCTGTCCAACCCTTCCGCGCGGCCTCGTTGTCTCCACAAATCTTCCCCATCAGCCGAGCGAGACGGCAAGCGACCTCCACCACCGCTTGGTGAATGGCCTTCCCCTTGAAGGCAGTCCGAAACTCAGCAGGGTTGCGTAGCGGGTGCTTAACGCCTCCCTTTGCCGCCTTCTCCTCCCCCTCCGAGTTGGTCTCGTCCGTCCCGGCGTCCGACGCCGGAACAGGCGAGTCGTTACCGTCCTCAGGGCGCGACCGGCGCGCATGGGTGCCGCTCAGACTGCTACCGCTGCCCGACGAGGAGCGCCGACGGCGGCGCTGGCGGGGCATGGTAGGGGCGACGGGCTCGTCGTCGTCGTCGTCCGGCGGGCCTATCAACCCGGCGAGCATGAATGGCCAGTAGATCAGCCCGTGGCGCCACTGCCGCCCCTTGTACGTAGGTTGGAGGATGCCCTTCCGGCAAAAGTAGCTGCTCAATGATGCACCCGAATTTCAGACGCACGAGATGGAAGATAGCGATCATCCAGAAGAGACGGAGCTGTGCGGTCAGCCGCCGCTCGTATCACAATGTGTACGCCGCGCGGCACACAATGTCTGCGGAGAGCCACCTCGCTCGCCGGTCGCACCCAACACACCGGACCGGTCCACCACGAGAAAACGCATGTCTCAGCGACCGACGCGTCCCGCGCCACACAAGCACAAGCAGATGGAACTGGGGATGGAGGCCGCACGTACCCAGGGGGCGCCAGAGTGGCCAGAATGAGTCGGCCCATGTGGGCAATCCTCTCGTTTGCTGCCACGAGTGTCTCGTCCTTGGGGCCGCGCCGCGCATGGCCCTGACCACAGACAGCGTACAGCAGCGCGGGGATTTTGTCCGCCACCATTTTCAGGACGCCCAGCTTCATCACCTGTGCTCAATACATGCAGTCGGCCAACGACACGAATGAGGAGAGCAGCACTCCAAGTACATCATCCGAAAAACGTGGCGGTTAGCAGCCGTCCGCGGTCCAGGGACACAAAAATAGAGGCAAGATGCGGTTCACGCAAGCAGAAAGATAGAATCCAGGGAAACACATCAAGGGCGATGTGGGCGACGTACATGCAGACGGTCAAATCCAAAGATCCGGAAGAGTGAAAGCGACCCCGTCCCAAGGCCGTGTACGGCTCCAAGGACGGGGACAATCGGACAAATAGACGCTTGCCTGGCCAACTGCTCAACCCGACCCGGGCGCTCGTTCCTTTCGACCAACAGGGCGGCCTCCAGCTGCTGGTCGAGCGTCTTAAGGACGGCGCGAGGGCGCGCGCCGGTCCCCTCGGTGGCAACGTGCGTCTTGAACTCCATGCAAACAGAGCATGGAAAGTAGCAGCCGCTGAGCTTGAGACCGAGCACGTGCCGCTCTTCTGGTTGGTCTGATGCATAAAGCACGATCCTGGGCACCGCCCAAACGACACCGTGCTCTCGTAGCGTCATCTTCACGCCGTCCGCGCTAGCGGTTATGAGGTCGTCCAGTACGACGGCCAAGCAGCGCTGCAGCAGCTCGTCACGAAGCAGCCGCACGGCTTTCTTCTGCGCCGCCGTCGCGCTCTTGCGGTACTTCATTGTGGGTATGTACCCAATGGTCATCCACTCCGTCTTGCCCGTGACGACATTGGGGAACCTGGCGCGAATAGGATACACAGTGTGAGCTGCGTGAAGAGGTCAGGGTACAGATTGTAGCAGCCAAGTGCGCGATAGGGAAAAAAGAGGGAGGGACACAAGGCGCAAAGGATGCAGAGCAGATGTCAGTAGCCAATCGTGGGTGCCAAAGCCGACGGAGGCCCGCCAAAGCAGACAGAACAACAAAACATGCAGAATTGCAAGAGTAAGCACAAAAGAATACTCGGCGGCGGGGATGAGACAACAAAGGGAGTCGTCGTGCGCGGGGGGGGGGGTAAACTTACTGCCGTTCCAGGATACGAGCGCCGCGTCGGAGAAAAGTTGGACCGCCAAAGTGAAGGGCGGCATATCGTTGCCTCCATCCTTCTTACCCGCATGCAAGCGGTGGACGTCCTCCTGCTCTTGTAGGTAGATGTCGCTATCAAGCGAGTTTGTGCGCACGACGTTGCCCCGGTCGTCGTGCTTGCGCTGTCCGCGCAGGCACACCTTCAGCGCGGTTGTGAGGGCATCGGTGGCGACCGTCATGATGTTGCGCGAGTAGAATGCGTACACGTTGCCGCGCACGGGGATGCTGGTCTCGCGCCACTCGAGCTCCGCTAGGCACCGCCACTTTTCCCCCTCGAGGGAGCGTACAAAGGAGGCGGCAGAGGGGAAGGCGCTCTCGAGCGGCCCAATCTTGATGGAGAGCATGCCCGGCTTGCCTTTTCCGTTCTTGCCCTTCTTACGCTTCTTACGGCGCGCCGCCGCCTCGGCAATCATCCTCATTGCTGCCCTCTCGATGGAGACGGTGGTCTTGTAGTATTCCGCCTTCGCCTTGCGCGACAGCCCGCAGCCGCCCGACGACAAGGCAAACAGGCGCATATCCTTGTGCTCCTTGGTAATAAAGTCGGAGGGGCGGTCTCGTTTGTTGAGCGGCACGTACAATTTCGTCCGGCCCAGGTCCCCCTTCGCACGGTAGTATGCGGCGATGCGGTTGGCCACGGCCATGGATGAAGTGGAGACGGGGATGGGGCACGCCGCCGGGAAGGCCGGCAAAGGTGGCGGCGTCATGTGCATGTGGGCGGCCGGGGAAAGGCCGTCGACAGAAGCGTCATCATCGTCCCTCAGCGCGCTGTAGCTGGAGGATCCGAAAACGCCCGTCGCGGCATCCGCAGCCATCGCCGGTGTCCCTCCCACTGGCATCCGCGCCATCTCGTCCGCCGCCTCGCCTGGTGGCGCACGCGCAGAGTCACGGGCGGCGTCCATCAACGGCGCAGCTTGCGTGCACGCGAGCGCGTCGGCCGTCGCCGGCGCAGTTGCAGCGTGGAACAAGCGCTTGTGCTGGAGATAGTTGGCGTAAAGGTTGAACCTCATAGAGCAGTGAGGGCACCCCAGCCGCCCATCAGCGGAGACTACCGGGCCGGCTGTGGCAACAGGGTCCGCCAGTGGCGCCGAACCATCAATTAGAACAGAGGCCGGACGGGAGTCAGGCGCCTGCTCGCCGCCCATCCCATGTGAGGGCACTCCGGAGCCCGTCTCGGACGAGCACATCGCCGCCGGCGCCCATCCACCAACCGAGCCCGGCCAAAGCCTTCCACGGAGACAACCACAATGTCCCCTCCACCGCCCCGGCCGCGCATGTCACCACACGCGCCCCGGGCGCTGCCGCAGCAGCAAGGTTCGCTCCTCGTCGTGTTGCTGCTGGCCGCTATCGCCGTGGTGCGGCGGCCGCCCTCAACAGCCGCTCCTCGTGACGGCGGTGGCGGCGGTGGTGGCTGCCGCCGACCACGGTTGGCGGCGTGCCCTGCCTTGGGCGACCACCTCGTGGCGACGACCAAGGGCAGCCCCACACTAGGCCGCAAGCAAACCTCCGCCAGCACGGCCAGTACCTGCCCGCGCTCCAGCCAACGCCACAGCGGCACTGCCCGGTCCTCGGCGTGTTGCCGTGGGCCGCCGTTGTTGCTGGCGTCGCAAAGGCCCGCGACGGACGCTCCTTCTGCGGTTCACGTCAAGCACCCCTCCCCCCGGCAGCGCGCGTCCCCCCGCGCGCTCCAGCCGCCGCCGTTGCAGCACGGTCGGCTCGTCGTCGTGTTGGTTCTGGTCGATGTCGCCGTGCGCGTCCGCCACCCTCAACCGCCGCTCCTTGTACCGGCGATGGCGGCGGCGGCGGCAGCCGCCGACACGGTTGGCGGCGTGCACTGTCGTGGGCGGCCCCCCCGCGACGGCGGCCACCGCAGCACCGCAATTCGACGTGACCAACCCCCGACTGGGAGACACGTCCTCCCCCCCCCCCCCCCCCCCCGCCGCGCCCGTCAACCCCCGCGTCCCGGCCGCCGCCGTTGCAGCACGGTCGGCTTGTCGTCGTGTTGGTGCTGATCGATGTCGCCGTGCGCGGCCGCCACCCTCAACCGCCGCTCCTTGCACCGGCGGTGGCGGCAGCGGCGGCAGCCGCCGACACGGTTGGCGGCGTGCACTGCTGTGGGCGGCCCCCCCGCGACGGCGGCCACCGCAGCACCGCAATTCGAAGTGACCAACCCCTGACGGGGAGACACGTCCTCCCCCCCCCCCCCCCCCGCCGCGCCCGTCAACCCCGGCGCCCCGGCCGCCGCCGTTGCAGCACGGTCGGCTCCTCGTCGTGTTGGTGCTGGTCGATGTCGCCGTGCGCGGCCGCCACCCTCAACCGCCGCTCCTTGTGCGTGTGACGGCCATCCGCCAACCGCTTGCTGCATACCTGCCCGCCCGCGCCCCGGGTGCCGCCGCAGGAGCACGATCTGCTCCTCGTCGCGTTGCCGATGGCTGCTGTCGTCGTGGACGCGGCCGCTGCCCTCGACAACCACTGCGGGTGGCGGCGGCGGTGATGGTGGCACCAGACGCCGGCGCCCCTCGCTGACTGTCCCAATGCGGTGGCACAGGAGCGGGCGCGTGGAGCTGGTTCGATTCCATGTTCAATTTAGAAGAGAATTGCAACGAACTGCAAGGAATCTCTTTTGACGTGCTTAGTCTCCTTTGAATTCCACGCCCCATCCAGGCCACGAGGTTCCTCGCCGCGCAGCTTCGCCGACTTTCGCGTGCTGTCGTCTGCAGGCTGTTGCGGTCCCCCCCGTGACATCTTGATCATCGGCAGCTGTGCGTGGCGACGTCAACCACCTTGCGTGGGGGCGTCGGTCGCCGTTCGGGGCGGCATCGGTCGCCGTGCGTGGCGGCGTCGGTCGCCGTGCGTGGCGGCGTCGATCGCCGTGCGTGGAGGCGTCGGTCGCGTTGCGCTGTCGGCCACGGCGAATAGCACCGTCGGCCGCCCCAAGAGGCACCGTCAGTCACAATGCGAGGCTCTATCGGCCGCCGTTTGTCACCGTCATCCGCGCGGGGAGCGCTGGCGGGCGCTCAGCACGCCGGCAAACCGTGCCTCGTTTTGGAGCGTTTTTCCAACGCTGGCTGCGGTGCCGTCCTGCAGCGGCCTGGGGGAGGCGTGGGTGGAGTTGGTGACTTGGAGGGGGGCGAGGGGGGGGATACATCGAGGTGGACGGTGGCCGCAACGATGGAGTGGGGCAGGCGCCACCACCAGGCAGGCGGCTGCACGAGAGGAGCTGGCACATCGCGCGACGCATCTGGAGACTTTTTACTTGCTGATAAGGTCGCCAGGTCGAGGTGTTCCCTGAGCCCCCACCACCGGCCCGCGTGCACGGTTGTGCTCCTCTGCGGCTGACGTGATACGACCCCCCCCTCCACCTTCCCTGCAATTCACACCTGTTTCCACCCGGCCCCACCATCCCGGTCAGTCGCGTTGGTGTCATGGCGTCGCGCCCGGTGTCGTGGGCAGACCTACCCGTCGAGCTGTCGGTGCGCCGCCTGTCGTGGGTCAACATGCAGACCCTTGATGAGATCGCCGCTGAGGACGCGGCAGCAGCTGATGCCGGCAACACCGTCGAGGGCGTCCCGTTGGCTTCGGAGCCACCGCGCCCCGACACCCCTGACCAGAGCCTCCTGGCAATTGGCGTGCACGTGTCGCCGGTGGTCGTTGTAGGGACCAACGAGGCCGCCAACGCGGCTGCCGGGAGTACGGATGACGCGAGCGATGGCATCATCAGCCCACGGGCGGCACGCTACAACAAACGCCAGACGGCCCGCCGCCGCCTCCACGAGGCTGCCACGTCGGTGGCTTCGCCCGTTGTCAAGGTACCTGTCCGTCGCTCCACGCGCAAGAGCGCGCCGCGGCGCATCCCCCAGCCGAAGTGACGGCCAGGGAGCCAGTGAGCGGGGTGATATTGTGGAGCGCGAGGGTATCAGAGAGGGAGGGCCGCCTGGTGTTAAGACAGGTCTGGGAAGATGTCGGCGCAATTGTAAGCGGATGGGTTGCTGGCGAGATGGGAGACCGGCTGTTAACAAGGTGGGGATGTGAAGGACAATGCACAAGCTGTCGTATGCACTTAGCTGTGACCCATAAAAAATGTTCTTCACAAGGATTTGGCGGACTCGGTATATGCACGACGGTGCTGTGTCGAGAGAAGACAGAACCAGCACGAGGCAGGCAAAGAGCAGCCCTGCGGCGAGGACGTCCATCGGTCTCTTCAATGGCCCTTCTAGCGCCAACAGTAAACGGGTCGTCGCTAGCAGCAGGTGTCTCCGAGGGGACGCATCCACCGGCGAAGCGCTGTATACAGCGATGCAGGTCGGTACTAATTCCATGTCAGTCTGCATTGTGCAGCACATTTCGCGCGACATCTATCCGTCAAGTCCATTTGCCACGGAATTTGGTGCGGACGCGGCCGAGTCGTGGCGCGCTCGTCTCCTTCTCCAGAGCCGACTGACAGACTCCCTGCCCTGATAGCAGCGCCTTGATGGACGACCGATCGCGTCGCAACTCACTCTCACGGAGCGTACCCGCCCGCCGTTGTGCACGCTTTCATTTTGGCGCGCTCCCCGTCTGGACATGGACACCTGTGAGGAGGTGAGGGGGGGAGCCGTCGGGCCAGCGCGGCCCGGCCTTTCCTTTAAGGGCTGCCTCTCGTGCACGTTTCTCGTCTGCCTCCTGTCTGGCTCGTCTTGTTCACTTCTGTGCTCTCCGCAACGCACCCTTGTCCCGACCTGGCCGACAACATACACCTTTCTTGTCTAATAAGGTCGCCCTTGCGGCTCGGCGTCGGGACCTGGCTTGCCCGCCTCGGCGATGGACCGACGTGGCGGACATCAAGACGACCTCGGTGGTGGTGGCGGCGGCGCCCTTCCTCCTGTGCCAGCCCGCTTTTCCGTCGTGATGGGCTCCCAGGCCGCGCGACCTCCTCCCCCGGACACTTCCTGGGCGGCGCTAGAGTCGCAGCTTGCGGCTCATCGGCAGCCAGGCTACTCGTCGCCTTATTTTAACACTCTGAACCATGGGCTTCTCCTCTCGCACTCCCTTCCCGACCCGTACGTCCTGGGTTCGGCGCCACCTCCTCCCGCGCCTGCGGGACTACCGGCATGGAGTACGAGTGCGACGGCGGCGCCGGCAGCGACTGCGGCGGCAGCAGCTGCCACTGGCGCTGCTCCAACACAATCTGGAGGGGTGACTGCGTCACTGCCTTCGCTGCTTGGGGCTCCTTGGCATCCACCCCCGACGGGGGCCGCATTGCCTCTGACGCCGGCCGCTCCGACCCCGCGACCACAGCGGGACAATGCCAACTCGTTTTTCTCGCACATGGACGATGCAGCTGCTCGGCTACCTCCTAAGGACCGCCCTGGCACTCAACGATCCGTGGCTGCTGCAGCCTCTTCCCGTCGCCCGCCCACGACGCCAGTCGACGCTGCCGCTGCCGTGACTGCTGCCGCCGTCGCTCGGCGCCGCGCCTCTGACCGACGTCGACGTGCAGCTGCTCGAGAGGACGGTGAGCAAGTGGGGCCTTTGACGGCGGCCCAAGCTTCGGCAGCGGCCCTGACAGGCCCACCCAGCTCTGCATCATTGCCAGCCGCGGCCTTGGGGAGCGCGTCAACAACGATGGCGGCGGCGATGGCAGCCATGACAGCCGCGAGCACGTCGGCAGCGGCTACCGCTCGCGTTGACTGCGGCGCTTCCGGGGCCGGGTCGACCTGTGCATGCTTGCCTGTTGTGCTCTCTCTAACTACTGTGGTAAAGGAGATGGGCACTGCTGTCACTGGTCTGCTCAAAGCGCACGTGCAGGAGCGTCAGGCCACGTCGACTGACTTCCGTGCGCTGCGCAACGGGATGGCTGTTGTTCTCTCAAACAGCGTCGACAACAAGGACGAGGTGGACCGGGTGCACAAGCTGGCCAACTCTTCGTCCCTCGGGGTCGAAAAGCTGCTCAGAGACTCGGCGGCGGCTGCGCACAACAATGGGTCAGCTTCTGGGGGTTCGCACGGGCAGCTGGGATCCGGTGCTGGCGCGCCCGCGACTTCCACCACACCGCCCGTCGACGACGCTCCGCGCACGGCCCCTTGGGCCATTCCTGTACAGGTATGAACTGGAAGCGAGTGTTTGTTTTTTGCTCTTCTTGTTCCTCGGTCGTGCGGCCGACCTTTGTATGCACGCGTGTGACGTTTGTCTCCTCGCTCCGTGCACATCTGACCGTCTCTGGGTCTCTGCGTGATTTCTGTTTCTGTTTGTTTCGCTGGCATGCCTTGTCTTGGACTTGTAGAGGAAGCTCATTTTGAACCACCAGGACTTGGTCGTCAACGGCGCGGGTGTGAGCACCGCGTTTTTGACGACCGAGAAGGTCGACGAGCTCATGGCGAAAGTGCTGGTGGACCACCTCGGTGAGACGGTGGCGGCGGCGAAGCTGCGGCTGGACCAGCACATCCTCACCAAAAGCTACAAGGACCAGTCAGGTCTGGGGCCCGTCAAAACTCGGGTCTTCATCAGGCGGGTGCTGCCGCGGTGGCAGGACAAGCTCACCGCGGTGTTCATCGAGGCTTTTGGCGAGTTGGCGTGTTCTCTACTCAACACTGGAACGGCGAGCGGCGAGGGGACTCGTGGGGAGATCCGCCAGCTGAAACCCGCTGACGCCCTTACGTGCATGAAGGACAACTGGTTTTTCATGACTGTGAACGGCCGCAAGTGCGTGCTTTTTGGCGCCAAACGCGCGTTCACCAAGCTCGGCTGCCTGTCTAGCGTCTACGTGGCTGCTACCGCAAACGAAGCGGCCTACTTCAAGATGCGAACGGCCCTTTACGCGCGCATTGTGTTTTCGGTAAGTTCCGTATGCTGATATGTCGGGTCATGGTTGTTCTTCACGCGGGTGGTCGTGCTTGGGGCCTTAGAACCGGTGTTTACTGGTGGCTGGTGGTGTTAGGTGCTCAAGCTCCTTGGTCCCGACTTCTGATCGACCGTGGACCTCGTGCGCTTTTCTATCTGCTTTCCTATGGCCATTTTGCGTCTGCCTACGACTGTGCTCCTTCTTTTCACAGGCGTACGATGGGTTACGCAAGATCGCGGGATACCCCAGTTTGAGCGACAAGGGCGGCAACACTGACGTGGTCACGCGCAAGGTATGGGCAACGCTGTTATCCATGATACACACACTGCGTCCTATGGACCAGGCGACGACGGAGGGGCTCATGCTGACCGACGGCGATGACCCCAACCGGGCAGTGGTGGAGGAAGTCCCGTTGCTGCGGCAAGCGGCCGCCCGCCGCGAGCTCGAGCTGACAGAGACGGGCAACCCCCCTCCCCCGAAAGGACGCCTAAGCCGACGCAGGGCCACAAACGCAGCCGCTGCGACCAAGTCTACCACCCCGGCGACGCCCGCCCCTGGCCCACGCGGAAGGACAAAGAGACCTCGCGACGCGGCGGTGTCCGACGAGCATCAAGCACGACGGAGCAAGACCCGCCGCACACGTGGAACACGGACGGTGGCAGCACATCTTGCCACAGCAAGCCAAGAGACGGGCGACGACCACAACTCGGACGAGCATCATCGCGAAGACGAAGACGACTCGGAGGAGGATGAGCGCAACACGACGGCGGCTGCGGGCGCGGTTGCGGCGGAGGTGGAGAGCCCCACCGCAGCGGCGCACGCGCATGGGGCACCCGCGGTTGAGATAGAGCGCCCCCCTGTGGCCGGCCTGCTGGCGGACCTGCTCGACGGTGGCAACGACGAGTAGCCGCGAGGTCCGGATAACTGCTGATAGAAGCAAGTTGATGGGGTTGTGAAGGTGTGTAGCGAGGGCATGGGACGCTGCGGGGAAGCACTGGCAAAATGATACACGAAAGACACGCGGGTGACACCCCGCAATGTTCCTGGAATGGGGCTGCCTCACGTGCCGTGGTATTCCACCTGGCGACGATACTAATGGCCACTATTACGTAGCACAACGCAGTTTACGTGGGGAGATAACAGCGCTATATATCAACCCCTTAATGCAAAATCGACCAGTCGTGACCAAGTACTCGGAGCAACGTTCGGCCTGCCTCGGGCGATGTAAGCAGTCTCGCACGCAACTGCTCAGGTGAGAGATCCAGCGGGGTCGATTCGCCTGGACGTTGGCGCTCACGAAGGTTCGACGGATCGAACGGGCCATGGCGGTTACGATATGGCAAACGAACGCCAATTCGTCTGCCTCTTGTCTGTGGAACGGACGTCTCACGAATTCGGCGTTCGTAAGCAGGGCACCAAGTCCCGACGATCCCCGCCGCTGCGCGGGGCGGTCCCCGTCCCGGCCGCGGGCTCCTCGCGCGGGCCGGATCCCGCGGCCACCGCGCGGGCGGCGGCGCGACCGCCGGCCGCCGCCGCCGCGGCCGCCGCCGGCCCACGCGCCGCCCCGCGTCCGGGCGCGCCCCCGCCCCCGCCCCCGCCGCCGCCCCGCCGCGGCGGCGCCCCCGTCGCCGCCGTCCCCCCCGGCGGCGCCCTTGACCACCC
>Ga0209093_1001193_pt1 | contig 14690 bp, 12 predicted proteins | sample SidtaG_4_FD_187450 | JGI IMG/M metagenome (GOLD analysis project Ga0209093, IMG submission 187450) | Marine algal microbial communities from Sidmouth, United Kingdom - Sidmouth_Male1 metaG (SPAdes) (version 2) | ecosystem: Host-associated > Algae > Red algae > Unclassified | place: Sidmouth...
GGGGGGGGGGGGGGGGGGGGGGGGGGGAGTCACCCGCGACGCCACAGCGCGCAGCACGGTGCGGGGAGGGGGAAGTGGGACACTCGGCGCGGGAAAGACACGAACAATAACTGAGCAGGAAGGAGAAGAGCGGAAAAGGAGCGCATAACGTGACCCCCCCGTGCCTCACAGTCGCGCGCAGAGGCAACGCGCCGGGTATGCGCCTCACGGAACGATTCAGAGCTGCAGGAAGCCACTGTAACACCATTGCCCAAGAGAAAAAACACGCGAGGCACTGTGCCGGCGGAGAGCGGTACGGCGTCGGTTCCGCGACTGTCTGCTGGGCGCACGGTTCCGGTCGTTGAGCGCATCGTTGTTGAGGCAAGACACTTGCCCTCGACAGATGCTGCAGCTCTTCTCAATGGATCGGCCAACGGAAATTCGGCTGCGCCCAACTACCAAACGATACGGCCAAGAGCAATTTGGCTATGCCCCAGTTGGATTCGAGACAGGTCACAAGCCTCGTCGACCGGGAACTCTAGTTGGTCCTGCAGGGCCAGTCCGGATTGCCACCAGTCCAATTGTTTCGCAGCCCAATGGCATGCTTGCTGAGATCCACAACCATGACAGCGGGCTGACACATGCCGCAGGTGGCATGGTGGGTTTGCCCACCCATTTCAGCTCCAGAGAGACCTGCAAAATCCCACTAAGAACTATACCCTCTCAGCGCATCCGCAAAGGCGGGTGTCATTAGAAACCATGCCCTTAGAGCATTCCCACCAATGTCGGGCCAACTCCATACTGGGCACACGTTGCAGAAACGTGTCTCAAATTCGCCGTTGGCCAGTTCTCGGGGCGGGTATCACCCCCGGCCCGAGACACCCTCTGAGTTTGTGGTGCCGAGTTTGTGGCGCATATGCCCAAATCTGATTGGGCCGTTCATTCACCCGACCGCGCCACAAACACGGAGTGTGGCGCGCCGGGCTATGCCCCAAAGCCATGTAGCGCCACATCACCTCGTCTGCTCCAGGGCACAATCGACAAGAATTATATGTCAAATCCGGCTTTTAAACGAAGAAATTCGTGGGAGAGGACATTTATCGGGCGCCACGGCGCGGCACACTATGAAGCTTCTGCGCGATCGCGCGGATGTTTCCAGTCTGGTACGGCTATGCCGCCCCGTGTCTGCGACAACCCCCGCCCGAGCTGCGTGCAGTGCCCCTGGCTGCCTCCTTGTTTGGCGCGGTTTCCAAAGGTACGGTTGTTGAACAGCAGGGCAGCACAAGGGGGGGGGGCAGATGAGGGCAAACATGGAAGAGTTCAAGCAATGGGACGGTCCTGGAAGGAACGACCACGACTGTGTGGTGATCCACCGCTGAGCCTATCGGCGGGGCCTGAGCTGGGTGGGGCGCGGTCATCTGGGCGCGTTTTTTCCGCCCGTCTCTCCTGGTGTGGCAATTTACTCTTTCCATTTACAAGTTGGTCCCCCAGGGCAGGGACCAGGTAGCGAAGCTTCCAATTTTGGTGAGAACAGGGACACACAAGATTGGAAGAAGTCACCAGTCACCTGTGCGCATTTTTACACCTACTGTAAACACTGCTCTGTTCTCTTCAACACCCATAAAAATGCTGCAGTACATTTTGCCGTGTGCCCCTCACTGCCATAGCATCCAACGATTGGTGGAATGATGCACCACCGACGCCTCCGTCGCTGAGGGAGATGTGCATTTTCCATGTCTTGCCGCTTTGCCGCCTTCCTCCGCGAGCGCAATCATGGTCAGGCGTTCTGGGATCGGCATGCGCTCCTGTCTCGTGTCGGACACAAAGGAAGCACTCGCTGCCTGTGCAGCATAGCACTGTTCCCGGTCGAAGTGGGAGTGAGCTGGGCAGTGTCCGAACTCCGGCCGGATCGCCACCCTTCACGAGCTGGAAACCTGCGCAGTGCCAGCTGCTTTACCAATTCTACACCATTTCTGGGCTTCTTGTGAAAAACAGGAGGGGTTACACGAAGGCATTCGTAGACGCTCTGGAGGAATCTGTAATCGCTTACATGTATGATCCCTCTGGACCACAGCGATCGTGAGCCATTGAGTCCTGAAACGTGGATGAGCTTGATTGGGCGTAAAAGTGGGATCAGCCAATAATGAGGCCGAGAGGGTGACCATCAAACCGATCAGGGCCATCAATTTCATGCAACGTGGCTGCCTGAGCGTTGAGAACGCGAATGGATCCCCACTAGAAGCTTCGCTAACAAAGAAAATGAAGCGGCATGTAAGCGGATTTAAAAACCTCAGATCTGGCGGTCCCGACATGCCTGTGCCATGTGCAGCCGAGTTTGTGGCGCCACAAACTCAGCCCCACAACCTCAAGCGTGTCTCGGACCGGGGGTCAACGTCGAACGTGCACGCGGCGTTGCAAACCGAGGTAAATGAGTGACATGTGGCACTTCATATTGGCCTCAGATTGTCAGATTTATCACACTTTTGATTCGACGGCTACCCACGCATGGAGTATCCGTATCCCAGATATGAGAGTCAGGATACAGGGATAAATAAATTTAGAAGACTTCCCGCGCCTGGAGAGTTCTGGTCAAACACAGTCGACCTCTCTTTTCGCGTGCCGACAATCGGGGGATTAATGTCCGAACATTTGGCAGCGACAAGCGGCGATCCAGCCCGACCCGGGTGGAACCGTTCAATCATGCGACTCGACCCGATTGCGTAGTCGTCAGAGTGTAACACGAGATACAGAACTGTCATTCTGACGTCCGTTCGGACAAACGGCGGGGAACCGCCTCGACGGCGCCCGTTGGGGCGTTGAAATCAAGTGTGGATTTCAATTCGTACTGACGTCCATTTAGCACTCGAATAACGGCTGGATGGCGTTCTTCTTGGGCTCTAATTGACCTGTCCGTCGGACTTGGCGGATTGTATTCGGATCCAATAATCCAGTCCGGATACGAACATAATCTACTCAAATATCCGGCTCCGGAGGCAGATATCCTGATCCGGATCTCAGATAAGGGAGTTATCCGTAATCAGATACGAAGGATCGGCGTGTATCCGTATCCTATTAAGACCCAGGAACTATATCCTGACAAGCCCTGGTGAAGAGGCACGCCGACGGCCGGTGGTGCGCGGCGCGCAAGTCCGCGACGAGGCGCGCGAGGAGCGCGAAGGGGAGGTCGACCCCGCCGTGTACAGACGGGGGCATGCGTCGGGCGATGAGGCCCCGGTCCGCCTCCGTCTTGTGTCGCGGAACCTGGTAGGCCGCCGAACCGTCGGCGCGCACGTCGACGTCGGCCAGCGTCACACGGGTGATGTCACCCGCGCGGCGCATCCACAAAAACTGCAGCACCACCGTGGTCATCTGGTGGCGGCGGGCCCGCGGCTAGCGCATCGCGAGCTCAGCGAGCCTCCAAGAAACCGTAAAGGGTAGGGGGACCCGCACCGGCTTGATCACCGGCCGGTACAGCAAGCCGGCGCGGCGGAATCCCGCCTTGGTCTCGCGCACAGACGCGTGGTCGCAGGAGTTGGGCTGCCCGGCGGCCACGTGCCGCGTGCGGATGGCGTCGAAGATGGTCTTGAGGGAAACCGCCACGACCGAGTTGCGGCGCCACAGATGCCCGACGTAGGCGAGTATCCTCTCGGTGCAGGCGGGGAGCGCGCGAAGCCCGTGCGTACCACAGCAGCCGGCGAAGCTCCCCCACAAGCCACCGTACCCCGCCGCCGTCCCGTCGACCACGCTGTTTACGCCCAGCCAGCGAGCGGCAACGGCATCAGCGCCGCGTCCGGCCGAGGCACGCGCCCGCACGCGACGCTGGTCGCGGCGCCACTCTGCCGCCCCCGCCGGCCGTTGAACCGGCGGCGCCGGTAAGCAGCCCGCTCGAAGCGGGCCCGCTTGGCGGCGATCCCCGACGGGGAGAGGCCGCCTCCCACGAACCGGAAGACTGCCAGCCGCCACCGAGGGGGCGACGTTGTACCCCGGACGGGGCCGCTTGGGAACGGGCCCGCCGTTTTGGGCAGCACGTACGCCTCGTTTGCGGCTTCGAAGGTGCGTGCCTACCGCTGCCGAGCCCCGCACACCGGGAGGATCAGCGTCGCCGTCGCCTTGTCCGCACGGATCTTGGCGACGACCAACTCGGCCAGGTTGAACGGGGGGTAGATCCAGTTGTTCTCCCCCGCGCCCCACCCGACCGACAGAGCATCCACGGCTTCCGTCCCTGGAGCGTGCGTCTTGGTGCTGAACTTTGGACACCGCGCGTTCACAGGAATGGCGAAGCGGTAGACCGTGTACGGGCCGTACCGCTGCTGCAACGCCGAAAAGGTCCGGTCGGCGGTCCGCCAGTCGTGGCGGTCTGACTGCCACGACAGGGCGTCCGCCCACACGTTGGCGACGGAGGGCAACCAGGACGCCCGAAGCGTCACGCGGTACCGCTGGGCCACGGCGTGCGGCGTGCGCAGCTCGTCCATCAGCGCCGGCGACCTGCTGGAGAAGCCGTTGATAACGTGCATTGCCACACGGCTGTCGCCTCGCAGGAGAAGGAGGCCCTCCTCGCCCAAGAGCTGCGCGCCGAACGCCAGGAGGCAGAAACGCACCGCCGCCACTTCCTTCACGTTGATGTGGAGGTCACGTTGCGCGACGGTGAAGAAGCCCGCCGCTGGCAGCAGGTGGTGCCAATGCCCGCCCCACGCGTAGGCGGACGCGTCGGTTGTCAGCTCCCCCAACGTCTTGGGCCACAAGGCCCACCCGACGCCCGGCTCCGTGTTCAGCTTGGTGAACCATTTGAGGTCGCTGACCACCCCGTGCGACAGGCGCGACATCGGCCCCGTCAGGCACTGGCAGTCGTACAGGCGCCGCAGGAAGAAGCGCGCCGATGGGACGGCCAGCTGGCACGACACGGCCATCCCGGAAAAGCGCTGCAAGGCCTTGGAGGACAAGCGACGCGAGCGCAGGCGGGACGCCGAGAGCAGCACCTTGGCGCCGCCGACGAGCTTGGCCAATTGCGGCGGCGGCAGCAAGACGAGCGCCGCGCCGTGTCCACCAAGTATCCCAGCAGGGGGAGGCAGGTCGTTCCGACCGGCACCCCCTTGGCTGGGTGCACCTGAGTGCCGAGCCGCTCGAACAGAGACAGGATCTCGACGGGCCCCGCCGTCGCCGTTGCTTTGGTCGAGGGGCGGGACCCCCGCCCTTTGGCGGCGAAGTCGTCGACGTAGGCGTTGATCTTGAAGCCCCTCAACCGCAAGGCCGCCACAACTGGCCGCATCAGCTTCATCCAGACCCACGGGCTGAGCCGCAGGCCAAATGGTAGCACCCGCGGCTCGTAAACTACCCCCGCGACGACGAATCGAAAGTATTTTCGGTCCGCCGGTCGGAGTCGGACGTGGTAAAACGCGTCCGACACGTCCCAAGAGACGAGGTGGTCGCCTGGTAAGAGCGTCGACAGGAAAGACGGCGGCTTCTGGTACTGAAAGATGCGCCGTCGGATGTGGAGGTTCATCAGACGCAGGTCGATGACCAACAGCGGCTTGGAGCCGTACACCACGAACGTCGGCGACACCCACGGAGCGCCCGCGCCCGCCGCGGGGGACAGCCTCGTGGCGTACCCGGCAGCCACCCACCGCGCGACCTCCGTCTCGGACAACAGCTGCATGTCGCAGGGCATGGCGTAGCCCTTGGACTTGGTCGGCGGTGGACGCGACGCCCAGGGCACGCGGAAGCTACCCTCATTCGGGACAGGGGGACCGCCGGGGGGACCGGGGACTTGAAATCGACTTGATTTGGTTTCTGACAGCAGAGCGCCACAGTTTCATTGGTCGAATCGCAACGCTATCTAACCAATCACATGTCCCGGAATGCACGTATCATATTTTTCTATAAATTTGGTAGCGAGCACTGCGGCGAAAAACACAGTGTCAGCGAGGCACCCTCGGGGCCCGCAGCGGAGGCGCGCAGCGCCGGAGCCGGGCCCCGAGGGTGCCGAGATGACACTGCGTTTTTCGCGCAGAGCGGAGCGTGGCTGCCTCTAGGATTTGCCCCGGGACACACTGCACGGCGGCCCGCAGATGGCAGAGGTTAAAAGGTCAATCTCTAAATCTGGAAATTCACCTGGGAGCGCTCCACGTCGGCTCCCGCTTTGGTTCTTAAACCTCTCGAGTGCGCCATGCAGATGTGGAGGGTGCGCCGCGGGCGTGCGCGGTCCCCCCGCATGCCGAGCGGTCCCCCCCCAAGAATAAGACGGACTATTCCATCTTATCATCCCTGGGGGGACCGCTTACAGAGGGCCGGTCCCCCCGGCGGTCCCCCCACGGGAACAAGCCAAACTAGATCGACCGAAGCACCCAGTACGCTGCGCCCATTGCCGCCGAAGTCCTCAGCGCCGCCAACAGCATTGCGTAGGGCGCGGCGGCGGCGGCCGCCGCGTCCGCCTCGTGCTGACTACGGGCTTGCCGCCGCGACCAAGAGTCGGGGCGGCGGCGCTTGCTTGCCTTCTTGGGCGGAGCGTCCCCCGGCAAGCGAGGGGACGCCCCCGACTCCAGTGTTCGGCGGGGGGTCGGCGTCGCCGGCAGGCCGCCCGGCTTAGGCACCCCGGGTGGGGCGCCCCCCCTTGGGCGGCTTCTTGTCCCCGCGGATGCCGTCAGTATAGTGTCGACCGTGCGCCCGCGACGCGGATTTGACGAGACTGGAATTCTGCGCCGTCGCCAGTTAGTCCCAGGTGGGGCAGTAGGCGTCTTGGTCGCCGCGCCCGAACACCAGGAAGCGCAACGCCTCCGACGCTGGCGTGTCGTGGGTGGCCAGCGTGATCACCTTGTAGCGCGCCGACACCAACGTGTAGAGCTCGTGCATCCCCACCCGCGTGTTGACGTCGAACGCCGAGGGCGCCCCGCCCGCGTCCTAGACCTCCTCTCCGCGGCTCAGTACGCGGTTCCACAGCTCCGTCACGCCCACCAATGATCGGTGGACGCCGATTTTGCGCCTGGTCACAGGCGGAAAAACAGCGGACATGGGGAGGCCGCGGGAGACGCAGGGATGCCGCGTGCGGCGTCTCCTTATGCGGTCTGGAGGCGGATGAGTGCCCCCCGTCTATGTGGTTACAGGGGGGGGGCGGCCAAGGGCAGCTCGGTGCCACAGAAAACGGATTTCCAGTGGGATCCGATCCTCTCAGATTATCCCCGGTGATGCTTTTCATCGGTCCCGGACCCAAAGGCCGCCGACTACACTTTAGGGGTCAGCCCCTCCATGCGAAAGGTGAACCACCAGTGGCGGAGCCGCCAGTGGAACCCCCCCCATCCGAAAAGAATTCGAAACCCCGGCCAAAACAATCCGGGCATTCCACCGCCACAAACTCAGCGACACATCGGCCAGCAACCCAGACAGGGCCTCCCTGTGGTTCTACTCCCCCAGCGCCGAGGCGTGGAAAGACGCCGTGGCCGGGCCAACCCGCCCGCTCGCGTCCCACACCAGCGGTGCGAAGGTGTGGGGCGGGTAGCCAGCGGGAAAGTACGGCATGTACTTGCCGACCTTCTCCGCCTTGCGAACCCGGGCAGCCCCGGGCACGCGGGGAGAGCCCGCCGTGCGAGAGGCGTGGATGGCCGCCGTCGCAGAGACTACCGACACGACCCCCCGCAGCGGCGCCCCCGACGACACACGCGGCGCCCGCTGGTCCGGGCGCTGCCCGGGCGACGGCTCCCCAGTGGGGAGAGGCGGCTCGGCCACGACCCCCGTCCACCTCGGGTCTGCGCGCAGCATTGTAACGCCCCGCTGCAGCACCTCCGTGTGGCGGAAGATGCGCAGCGGGACGCTCCTCGGGCACCCGCGCAACCAGTGGGAGCCAAGCGGGTCTGCGAGCCCGCCGCAGCGACACTCACGGGCGGAGGCCTGTGGCACGGGGGCGATCCCCACCTACAGCCGCACGGCGGCTACCATCCTAGCGCCCTTCATGGCGCCGCCCAGCGGGCCGCCGAGCGGCAGCCGGTTCAGCCACAGCCCGGAGCAGTGGCCGCAGCAGTCTGCCCGGCGCGCGCCCGCCGCCAGCGACAGCGGCGCCCACATGCCGCGCGCCGCCGCTACGTGTGCCGCCTGCGCCAGCTGCCGCTGCGCGAGCCGCGTCGGTGCCGCGAGCATCGACCCCCAGCTTTCCGGGACGCCCCCCAGGGCACGGTGTAGGCCAGCGGCCGATATGTTGGGCGTTTCCATGGGGGGCGGCAAGGACATGAGGAGGTCTGTGCTCTGCGGCGCGACAGACTCAAAGGGGGAGCCGCCGGGCGCCCCCGTCGTCACGGGGGTTGCCTTAGCGACACACGCCGCCAGGCACGCCCGCAGGCGCGGCAGAAGCGGGCCCCACAAGCCCCCCTCTGCTGTGAAGGCGGCGAGGGAAGCGGGCGAGGCCGCATTCACAGGGGCGGCGGCAAGAGGTGGTTCCTTTGCGGGTGGGGCGGCAGCAGCAGCGTTGCCGGCCGACGCCGGCCAAGCAAGTGTGCCCTCCCACTCGGCAGGAGGCGCCTCGCCTCCCCCGCCCGCGGCCGTCGGAGGCGCGGCACCGACCGCCGGTCGGCCAGGTGCAGTGAACGCCGGCAGCGCCGACAGCGCCCGCACGAGCTCCCGCAGCGCCGGCGCCGGCAGGTCCTCCGCCCGCAACGTGGCAAACCACGACGCCACGTGGGCGGCGGACGCGACGACAGAGCGGTCGCAGAGCCCAAGCCCCCAAATGCGGACGGGAAGGGCGGCGCGGGCCACGAGCGCCTGCCGCGTCCCCCACCGGTCGTCGTCGGCGAGGAGGAGGCGCAGAAGCGCCCGCCTGATCGTTGCGCCCACCCCCTCCGCCAGCTCCGTCGCCGCCACCGGCGGCAGGCACCGCAGAGCATACGTGACAAGCGGTGCAGCGCACATGCACAGCAACAGCAGCTGCGCCTGCACGGCATCGGGCGGGAGGGAGCCGACGGCGCGCACCACCCTTGCGTGCGCCGCCGCCATCTGGCCGACCTCCGCGGCCACAAACTCGGCCCCCCAGACCGGGATCTCGAAGTAGGCGAGCCCCGCCGGCCGCCACTGGTCGGCGAGGTCGGTGGGCGGCGCGCGCGGCGTCGGCGACCACGCCGCGCACTTTGCCGGTGTCAATTCGGCGGCGACCTTGGCGCCCAGCTCCGCCGCGGAGCACATGACCGCTGCCAGCTCCTCCACCGGGCCGATGACCGACACGTCGTCGTGCAGGCCAAGCACAGTGCAGCGCGGTTGGCGCGCCCCGAGGGCCTCGAGGGAGGGGTGCAGGGCGAGCGCGTGGATGAGAGGCCCGAGCATGTCGCCCTGCTGGGTGCCGCGCTCGACCCGCCACAACAGCCGTGCCGGCAGCCCCCCGTCCGCGTCGTCTACCCCCCAGCCGTACACGGGTGGCGGCGCACCAAGGTAGATGCACCGCAGGTACGGCACCAGCTCCGGGAAGGCCGCGGCCGCCACCGCCAACGCCGCCTGAATGGACATCTCATTGAAGGCGTTCTCTAAATCCAGCTGCAGCACCCCACAGGTGGGCTTCAGCGCCAGCCGCGCATCCGCTTCGTGCACCACGTCCTCGCAGGCGCCGGACACACCGACCTCCCGCTGCAGCGGCATAACGTAGCGCCGCGCGTCGGGCAGCACCTCCCGCATCAGCGCCTTGCCGACCAGCTTGCGAATGGTCTCTGGCATGCCAATCGGCCGCAGGCCAGGCACGCCCGCCGTGGCCACCCCGCCTGGCTTGACCACCAACAGGAGGTTGGCCGCAACGAGTGCGCGCCGGGCCACTGGCGGCACCTCGTCGACGCCGTCGGCCAACGTCAGCAGCTGGACGACGCGCACGAGGGCGTCGCGAAGGGCCGACGTCAGGGCCCAAAGATGGTCGGTCCTGAGCCGTGACGGGCCGGGCGCCTTGTCCCGTGCCGCTGACCGGATAGTGGCGACCACCGTCTGAGCCGCAAACCGTCGCGGCTCCGTCCCGGCACGCGTCGCCCCAGACGCCTTGGCCGCCTCCAGCTCGGCTGGGAAGGCGGCAGCCATCGGGTCGGCTGTCGCCAGTTCGGGAGTCGCCGCGGGGAAGGGGGTGCTCGTCATGACGCGCACCTCGTCGGTCTCCGCCGCCACGGGCCGCCCGGTGAGCGTCTGCACGCACCACCGCCGCTGCCCTTGCGCGAGGCCACGCAGCGCCCGGCGCTGCCGCTTGGTGGGGCGCGGCCTCTTCCCCGCCACAGCCCCCCCCGCCGCCAGCACGTCGGCCGCCCCCGCGTCGTGCGCGGTAGCACGACCACCCGGCGGCTCGCGCCGCACCACCGCGTACCGATCCGCGAGCGCATCAGCAAAGCGGCAGTCGAGGAGGGCGTCGAGGCGCGCCGCCCGCGAGAAAGGCTTGGGGCCTGCGGCACGCCCGACGCACCGAGCGGGGACGTAAAGAACCACGGAGGGAAAGAGGAGGAGTCAGAGCCAGGCGTGGGCGTGCTCTGGGGCGCGGAGCACCCATCGGAACATGTCCGCGCCCAGGGCACCCCATCCTTCCGCAAACACAAGCGGCACAGTCTCCTGCGTCCGCGCGCACGACGCCACGAGCGGCGCCCAGACGGACCCCGCCGGCACGGCGGCCTCTAGGAACTCGCCGCGCCGGCGGACCCAATCCCCATAGTCCGCCGTGAAGAGCTGCGGCGGCGGAGCATCGGGGTCCACTGGTGTCGAAGAGGCAGTCGACGGAGGCGTCGGCGGCGGTGGAGGCGTAGACGAAGGCAAAAGCGTGGACGGCGGCGTCGGGGTACGCGACGTCGAGGACGGAATTGGCGGCGAGGTGCCGCCGGCCGGGGCAGTCCGCAGGGCCGGTGCGGTCGTCGCATCCGCCGGCGCGCCGGACGCCGAGGGCGGTGGGGCCGGCGGCGGCGGCGGCGAGGCAGCCGCCGCCGGCACGGCGTCGCCCGCCTTGCACTTGCGCACGTGCACGACGATCGGTGACGAGCCGGAGCCGGACTATTGGCCCCGGTACGGCTGCCGGCACCGCAGGCACGGCGCGAGCTTCATCTCCCGCACCGTCGCGGCGGGCAACTCGGAGAAGAGGTGGCACCGAGCGAGGTGCAGCGCGAGCGGCGCCTTGTCGGGCGCCGCCTTCACGCGGCGGGCGCACGCGGCCACAGGGTACGCCGTCGGCGCGTTGTCGGCCGCGTACTCGGCGGCCAGAACCGGCGGCGCCGCGCACCACGCCACGTGGGCGGAGAAGGACTGCCGCCCCACGGCCGTCTTGACGAGAGTGTACAGGCCCGCACAGGTCGGGCACGTGCCGAGGCGGTGCGCCGTCATCACCGCTGCCAGCACGTCGTTGCCCGAATGCACGCGGCGGAGGTGCTTCTCCGCCGTCGCGCCGACGTGCACCACCCCGCAGGCGTCGACGGGGCAGAGCAGAGTCCCCTCCCCCCCCTCGACCACGGCGTCCCCGTCACCCGCAAGGGGCGGCACTGCGGTCGCAGCCGCCGCTTCACCCCTTGCCGGGGTGCCCACAGCGGCCGAGGTCGCCGCCATCGGTGCACCGGTCACGGGTGCAATGGTCGTTGGAGCCGAGAAGGATGGGTTGGGTGAGCCCCCGCTCCCCCCCGCCGCCCCGGCGCCACCCCTGCTAATCATTGGCGGGGGCGTCGCTGACGGTGTTGGGGGCGGTGCCACCGTTGGGCGCTGCTGCCGCGGTTGGCGCCGCGGCGCCAGTCGGCGGGCCCGGCGTCAACGATGCGGGCGGCGTCGTCGCCGGGGTGACCGTGGCCGCCGGGGCGGAGGGGGCAAGGTCCATGCATGTGCCCCCCCCCCCCGCGTCACCCACTCCGTCCCCCGCTGCGCTCGGCCCAGCCGCGGCCGACGCTGCCATCATGTGCAGCGGCCGCGCCGGCGCTCGCTGAGGGGTGCGCCGCACCTTGCGGGCGCCGGCCGGAGACGTCGTCGGCGACGGCCGCGCCTTGCGGCGCGACCCCACCGGCGCGGCGGCGGCAAAGAAGGTTGCGGTCGACGGCGACGGCGCCGCAACGTCTGCCGCGCCAGTCGCGGAGCGACGGAACCGGGCGGCGCGCTCCACCTGCATCGCGGCCGCCGCCGCCATGGCGCCAACGCCTGGCTGGTGGCCGACCGCGGCGACCGGGGCTAGCAGCGGGGCCTGGGGGGCCGGGGGTGTGGCGTCGTCCAGATCGTCAGAGTTAGACGCCACCCCCTCCAGCCCCCACCCTTCGCCGCCGTCCAACCCCCCCCCCCTCGCCACCCTCTAGCCCCCCCGCCTCGCCGCTCACCTGCGGCGCCCAACCCCGCTCGCCGACTGGAGGGCCGAGCTCGACCCGCGCTGTCGCCGCAGGCGGCGACACCACCGCCGCCGACGCCCCCCCGCTGCGAGCGGGAGTCCGCGTCCGCGGCGACGAAGGCGCCCGAGACACTCTTTCCGCCTAGGCCGGCGGCGGTCGGCGCCCCCCGTCGCGTCGTCGCGCTGCGGCGACCGACGCCCCGACAGCAAAGGCCGTCGTCTGCGCCCTTGCCGCCGATCCGGCCGTCGGCTTCGCCACGTGGCGGCCAAGCGCTGCAGCCCGCGCGGCCGGCGCCATCGCCAGCGCCACCGCCACCGGCGTGCGACAGCCCGACTGTGGGCCACCGGCCGTAGCCGGCCCTGCACGTGATGCCGACCGGCTGCGCGGCAGTGCCGGCGACGCCGCTGCCCCCGGTGGCGCGGCCAACAGACCACGCGCCGTCGCACCCGACGGCGAAGCCGACCGGCCACGCGTCGACGCCGACGTCGCCGACGCAGCCGGCGGCCGCCCGGGCGCCCTTCCCCGCCCATCCGTGGCGTCCGTACCCGACGCCACGGCGGTCTTGCCCATCTTTGTTGTTGCCGCGGCGGCCTGTTCCGTCTTGCCCGCCGTCGACACGGCTGCCGCCTTGTCCGTGTTGTCGACCCGCGTGACGACACCCTTGACCTTGGCCTTGGGCTGCGTCGGATTGCCCGACGCCGACGACGGCAGCACCGTCGTCGACGCAGCGGGCGCGGCCGGCGTCACCCCGTCCATCGCGTCGGAGACGGTGGTGACATCGGAGGCGTCAAGGTCGTCGGGCGCGGGCGTCGTCATCGACGTCGCCGGGGGCCGCGCAGACGGCGGCGCACCTGCCGCGGTCCTCCACGTCGGCTGCGTCGCCACCAAGGAGGGCGGCGAAGTGGCGGTCGACGTCGACGGCGGCGCGGCGGCGGCGGCGACCGCCGCCTTGGCGTGGACCGACGACGACCCGGTCTTCAGCCCCGACCCGTCAGCGGGGACCACCCCAGCCATGGCGTCGGCGTCGGCGTCACAGACCGCGGGGGCGCCACCGGCGGCGGTGGCACTGGGCGGCGACACGGGCACACGGTCGCGGGTATGGGGTGGGGGCGCGCCCTGGGGCGGAAGCGCGTCCAGCGTGTATGGGGGGGCACGTGGAATATCGCCACGTGGCGGCAGGCGGACCACCGTCGTCACGCCCACCGCCGATGGCGAACGGGATCCGCTCACCGCCTCTCCGTCCCGGGCGTCCCCACCGCGCGCGGATTCCCCCCCCCCAGTTTTACTGGCCAAGGCCGCGGCGGCGGCAGTTTGGCCAATCACGGAGAGGGAGCTTACAGTATGATTTGGCTTTTGGCCATCCTTGCGGCGGCGGCGGCGGCGGTTGAAACGGCCGCCGCCTGAGCCGTCCGCCGCCTGGCGGCCAGGAGCCGCGGCAGCAGCGGCCGGCTCGTCTGCCCCCGCGGCCGCCACCGCGTCTGCCGTCCCCACTGACTGCGGGGGTCCCACCTGGGAGGGTTCCCGCCGGCGGCGGTTTCCAGCCACCACCGCGTCGGGCGGAGCGGGGGCGGGCTCCCCCCCCCCCTCCCAGAGGGAAGCCGCCAGGGGCGCCAGCTGGGCCGCGAGGTGGCGCCGAAACGCCTCCCGCAGCCAGGGGGGCATGCCCGTCCGGCGCACCAGCTGCTGCAGCTTGGGAGCCAGGCAGCGCGCAATAAAATCGCGCGCCGCCGCGTCCGCCGCTGCCGGTGACAGGCCGCGGCGGTGCCTGGCGCCAAAGAAGGAGGCCGCCGCGGGGTCGGCATCCGCCAGGTGCGCCAGCACGGCCGCCGCCGACAGCGTTCGCAGAGCTGCCAAAAAGGCGGGCCCCGCGTCCGCCAGCAGGGTGATGGCCGCGACGTCGCCGCACCGGTCGACGTCGACGACCGTCTGACGGGGAAGGCCGACGAGGTCAGCGACGAGGCCCCCCAGAAGGTGGGCACTCGTCTCGCGGGGGACCCCGCGCACATAATGGGTGACCAAGTCGACCCCCCCCGCCCGGCAGCGGGCGGCGTCCGCCAGCAGCGTCTCGACGGCGGAGGAGGCGCGGGACACACGGGTGGCCGTGTGCGCCGCTCCTCGGGCGCTACCGCGCCACACGGCGGGCAACGAAAGGGGTACGCCTTGGAGGGGGGCGGGACCGGCGCCGGCAGCCGCAGTGCCGCCACGAAGGACAGCAGCGGACACCCCACCGGCACCGCCGGCCGGGGCAGGCGGCGGGAGAGCAACAGCAGCCGGCGGGAGCCGACGCACTCCACCGCGACCATCTGCCACCCGCCACCCGTCGTGGCCCGGCGGGGCGGGTGGCGGCGGGGAGGAAAAAGGAAGCTCGTCCGCCACAGGCGGGGCGGGGCAAGAGCGGGCGCCAGCAGGGGCGGCAGCGGCGGCCATGGA
>Ga0209093_1001196_pt1 | contig 14676 bp, 17 predicted proteins | sample SidtaG_4_FD_187450 | JGI IMG/M metagenome (GOLD analysis project Ga0209093, IMG submission 187450) | Marine algal microbial communities from Sidmouth, United Kingdom - Sidmouth_Male1 metaG (SPAdes) (version 2) | ecosystem: Host-associated > Algae > Red algae > Unclassified | place: Sidmouth...
ACCGGTCCCCCCATGGTAGCGCCAGGGGGTCGGGATTGTGCACGTCCTGCGTCTTGTTTCTGAGGGTATATGAGAGTATGCTTTGGGGTCATCGTGTGTGTTCGAATAAATCATCGTTGCGTTTGCGCTGCTTCCGTCGTTTTTGTGCGCTTCGCGCCCAGTGATCCCGGCGTTCGCGTTGTGACTCTGGCGTAGCGTTCCGCATCCTGTGATGGGTATTCTGACGGGGTCATACCCCGTTCGCTGTGAGAGCAGGATCCACTACACTGAAGGCATTCACGAGCCATTCAGGTGCGTGGCAGTGCGTGCGCCTCCCCATTGGGTTGTGCAATGCCCCCGCCACCTTTCAAAGGGCTATGGATATCATCCTAGCAGGGGTCAAGTGGCACAAAGGCTTAGTATATCTGGATGACGTTATTGTCTTCTCCCGTTCCCCAGAGGAACACTTACAACACCTTGATGAGGTGATGACACGCCTAGGCAAGGCAGGGGTCACCTTAAAGGAGGCCAAATGCCACTTCTTTCGAGAAGAAGTGGAGTACCTCGGCCATGTTATCAGGCCGGGACGAGTACATGTCCTGGAGAAGAATATCCCGGCACTGAGGGATCTCCGGTATCCGGAGACCCAAACGCAGATGAAGAGCTTCCTGGTAATGAGCGGCGTATATCGTCGCTTCGTGGCCGACTTCGCCAAGATAGCGAAGCCTCTGACAGCCTTGTCGAGCACCAAGCTCCCCAAGAGGTTATCTCCACCTGGGGAAGAGGAGACGAAGGCTTTCGAAGGCCTCCGAGGACGGCTTTTAGCCGCCCCAGTCCTCGCTCTCCCGAGGAGAGACGGGCACTACATCGTCGATGTAGACGCCAGCCATGAACAGCTGGGTTGTTGCTTACAGCAACAACACCTCGATGGGGAGTATCACCCCAAGGGATACTATAGCCGCGCTCTGCTCCCTGCGGAGAAGAATTACTTAGCCACCGAGATAGAGGCGCTCGGCGTCGTCTGGGCGTTGACCTATTTTGGGTCATACCTCGAGGGGGCAGAGTTTTTGGTCAGGTGTGACCACCGGGCTCTACTACCGGTACTCACAGACATGAGTCCGAACGCACGGATAAACCGCTCGCGACTCCGATTATCGGAGTACACCTATGAGACCCGGTATAAGCCGGGTAAGGACAGTAAGGTCGCGGACGCGTTATCGCGCCTGCCCACTGAGGGACTCGACTAGACTCCGTTGGACGAGGATATCCCCGTCCTGGCCATCGAAACCCAGGCGAGCGACGCCTTAGAGGCCGACTCGCCAGCCGAAGCACCCCTGGGGGCGCTCACGGCCCAAGAGATCATCCTCGGCCAATCCGAGGATGCGTTCTGTAAAGAAAGACTGAAAGAACTGGACGTTCTTTCACCGCCCGACCCCAAGTGGAGTCGGCAAGCCTTCTTCTTTAGGGAGAAGAACGGGCTCCTATGCCGACATTCCGTGTATAGGAGGGAGACCCAAGCAGTCATCCCCGAGGCGCTGAAGCAGCGCCTCCTACGATATCAACACCAGTCGGTGTTGGCCGGACACCCCGGCTCGCTGAGGATGTATGAAACCCTCCGCCGGTATGTCTACTGGCCTACCATGGTGGTAGCCGTATACAAGCATGTGGAGCAATGCGCCGCATTCGCTGACAACCGCCTCTCCGAGAGGAGGCATACCTTCACTATGAAGTTGTTTTTAGCTCTCGAGCCCTTCTCTGGGCTCTCAATGGACCTTCCAGGCCCACTGACCACCTCTTGGGGTGGTCACAAGCATGTACTGGTCATATGTGACCGGTTCACCAAGTTAAAGCGGGCCATCCCTTTAAGGGATACGACGGCGCTGACGGTATCGTCAGCGTTCATTGACACTTGGTTGGCTGCCTATGGCATCCCCGACTCTGTCCTTACGGACAACGGACCTCAGTTTGCCTCGGTATATTTCCAGGGCATTCTCGGGTTGTTGAGTATAGCCTCGAACTATACCTCTCCCTACCGCTCCCAGACTAATGGGCAGGTGGAACGATATAACCGCACCTTGGTGCGGCAACTCCGATGCTATGTTGGAGAGCATCAGACAGAGTGGGACAGTCATCTGTCCCTCCTCACTACTGCGTATAATACGCAGGTGCATTCGAGCACTGTGGAAATCCCCTTTGCCTTCGTGAGCCCGAGAAGGCTCCAGCTTGTTGGCATGCAGCACATGCCTCGGCTTAGACAAGCCGAGGAGAGAACTGAGGACGCCTCCACGGCGGCGGAGCAGTACGTTGAGGACCTTAAGGCCCTCATCCCGGCTGTTCTGCGGCAGCTGGGCAAAGCCCAGGCCACGTATAAGCGGGCGTTCGACGCCCACACCAAGGCAAAGAACATCTCGGTCAATGCCGGGGACTGGTTCTTTCTAAATACCCGCTCCCGTTCTCCAAAGAACCTTCGGTTTGAAAAAAAAGAACACCGAAGGACCCTACATGGTGCTACACACAGAAGGACATCGGTTTCTGGTGGAGAGCCTTAGGGGTCTCCCTACTGTGAGCAATGACCATGTCACTTGTGCCCCCGCACCACCGGCGCGGGATGCCAAAGGGACCAGGGCCCTTTTGGCCCAAGCCCTCTCTAAGGCGGGTGATCAAGTTAAGGTGGGCCCTGAATTCGTTTTCGAACGGTTTCTCAACCACGGTTGGGATGATGACGGACAATTGAAGGTCCTGGTCAAATGGTTCGGGTTTCCGGAACAGGAAGCCACGTGGCAATTGGCCTCTTCCCTCCCTACACAGCGTTTTGTCCCCGATTCCTCCAAACTGAGAACTGCCAGATTCGAACACCCCCACCGACGGTTCGCAGAACTGTCACACGCTGATCATGGGATCAAATTAGGCCCACTTTTTGTTGATCTTGTAGACAGAGCCCGCAGTGGAGTTCAGAAGAGCTCCAATTTTGTGTGCACCGATATTCAGTGGGAATCATCTACACACCAGCACTTACAGATTCGGCAATTGTCTGACGAAGTTGCTGCCAAATGCTCATGAAGGATCATTCCGATTCGCTTGTTCTGATCCTTCTGCGTATCGTGCTGAGAACTGTCCTGAAGCCGGAGTAGGATCATCCTGCGGATCGTGCTCAGGACTCTCCTGGCGTCGGAGTACAATCATCCTATGGATCGTCGTCATAGATTGAGCGAACGAGTGCGCAAGATTGATGTAGATTCCTGCCTCAAGGACTCGATCGTAGATGATAGCCTGGACTACTTCGAGTGACGTCGTGAGGAGGGTCTGCCGAAACCGATCAGAGAGTAAGATCTGCCCATGGGGCGTCGCTCCTGGTCCACGAAACGTGTGCAGAGGGAGCCTCAATGTGACTTGGTAGTCGTGCGACCGACGCGCTGTTGCCTGGCGCACAGGGGATGGAGACTGGGTAAACATGCGTCGGCTCGCACATCGAGAATATCGTTAAGTCCCGGACGCACCCAGTCCCCATTGTTTAATGATCGGTTCTCCATTACACGCAGTAAGTTCGTTCTCAGCTCAGTGGCAATTTCGACCCCTTTCGTCCCATCACAGCACGTCCGAATCTCGTAATGCCCCGGTTCAAAACATGTCAGATGCACGCGCACCAGAACACACAGTCGCCTGCGAGATATGTCAGATTCCACGATGGGCTTTGGTCTGAACGGACGGAGTGTCAAAAAGTCTTTTCTTCACGCTGTTGAAGGAAGAGGCAGACATGTTGTTTGCGAAAGAGGCAGTCAGACTATCATTAACAAGTCCTCACATTTTATTTGAAGGACAGTCCCCAAGATGATCTGTGGGTCAGGATGACACTGCTTCTGGAACGATCCCACAATCAGTCCCAAAGATGAACCGTAGAACCAGTCCAGAAACTGTAGTGATGAACTGCCCAATCACAGAGGTATCTCGGGAATCAGGCAATCTGAAGGGTAGGATATTCGCCGATCCACGGAACTGTTATGCACATGATCCTCTGAATCATGCTGAGGCCATCTCACAGGAGCTTTGCATGGCTATCTCAAGACATTCTTTCGCGTCTACTCGTTATAGATTTACAAGCCGGCAAGTTTAGAACTATCCCGGCGATGAAATACCGACCCGCAGTGTAGGGAGAAAATTCGCAAATATTGCTTGCGCAAACGTGTCAACCTTCCCGCCTTGACGCGAGAAGGTGTTCTCTTTTCCGGCCAAGTCGGAAGACGGTCGTTAGGGACCCCTGTGACTTCAAGTCACTGGCAAAGAGAAGAGCACAAGAAGAGAGGCTAAGGCTTCTATTCCCTACGGGGCCCGAGACCAGTCTATCGTAAGAAAGACGGCGCCCACCACCTCAGGTGGGGCGACAACGGGCGACACACAAAGCAGAAGGGGGACGCAGGGAACACCTGGTCACCCTAGGGCGACCAAGTCACCAACCCCCAGGACGGGTCCCATAGCCAGGATCTTAGTCCTGGCTACGGTCCTCCTCTGGCGCGTAATAATGCGACCCCGAGTAAGTCGGCGGGTTCGCCGACGGGCCCGTCTCAGCCCCATACAGGGCTTGAGACGAAGCACAGGCACCGGCCCCATAGCTGGGCGGGAGAGGAGACGGCAGACGTCGAGGCTCCGCCGGCAAAGCCGCCCCTCGGAGCGAAGCCGAAGAGCCGGCCAAGTGCCGGAGTGACCATCCGGTAACCAACGTATTGGTGTCCGCCACAGCGGTACCATACTCCTGCGTCAGAAAACGGCGGAGCGTCTCAGCTGTGCCGAGTTGGTACAAGGGCTCGACGTCCCGTTCCCCTAGGGGGCGGGACACAATCGCAGTAACCTCGTTGCGCGGCCGCACCAAGGTGCGGCTCGACGCCATGATGAGCGTATGGTCCACCCTGTTATTGAGGATGGACGGGACTTCCCCTAGGGAACGCCCCAAACTCGACCATGCGGCCGGGTTGACGGGGCGAGGGGTCCCCAACTCGGCCTACCTATCCCAAGTAAAGAGAGGAAGGGACGCCAGAGGGGTCCCGGGGGTCTTCCCAGAAAAGGAGTCGTCACACTGCTACCCCCAAGGAGGTAAGCCCGACGAATCCGCGCTTGACGGCCGGGCCCTCGGGGCACGTAGGCCGGGCGCGACACCCCACCCCACAGGGGCGGCCTCAGGACAAGGGGGTGGATGCCGAAGCGGCCATGGCCGACGGGGGCTCTGGAGCCACCACGAGGCCAACATGGGCCGACAAAGCGTCCGCCACGACCTGATCCAAGGGTCGGATGCGGAGGCCGGCGTTGATGTCTCTCCCATAAGGGGGGCGGGGATGCCCCCGACCTTCCGAGAGGACCAAGGTCCCCTCGTCATTCAATGTATTGGCGCAACGGAAGATCCCTCGGGGTCCCCATAGCCACTGAAGCCACTCAGGCGCCGCCCGCTTCTCGATAATTCGGAGGAGCTTCAGCCCGGCATCAAGAAGAGTTCGGGCAGAAGGGTCTGCCAAGCACAAGCGCTCGGGCGTCCTGTCGGCAAAAGCCGACCTAATGGCTAGAGGCAGACGCCAGAGGTGTCCATGGTGGCGAATGCTTTCTAGGATAACATCCTCTACCTGTACGGCCCACAGGGCCGCCAACATCAGATGATAGGGACCCCCAAGGGGATACCCCATAAGCTGACTCACCTGGAGTGCCACCATCCGGGGCACCCGCGCGGCCATACCTCGGGGCACTTCATCGTGCTCCCACCACACTGGTGTGGTCGAATACAGGGCCGTGCGGCGTACCACAGGTACGTCGCGCACCTCACGCTGTTCATACAGCGTGGGAAAGTGGAGGGAGGTGCGAACCGTCCACTTCCCCATCGCACCTGGCACATTAAAGCCGCGGTCCATCTCCCCCATCTTAGGGGAGACCCAGGGTAATACTCCAAGGAGAAGTGGGGCTTGTCCCCCACCTTGGGGGGGATCTCACGGACAGCCAAGTGCCTAAGCACTTGGCATATTCGCCAGTCCTCCCGACTGCGAAGGAAAAGGAAGTCCGTCACCGTCCCCTCGGGGACGGCGTAAAGAGTATCGTACATCCCCCGGATGGTCATACATATGGACGTCATCCGACGACTTTCGACCGCGTCAAAGCGCTGTTCGACAATCGACCCCCCTAGGGGGACCCAAGAGTAGCGCCCATATTTTTCGTCCACAACCGCGGGGGTCTGCCACGAGGCTGACAGGAGGCTGGAGAGGACGTCGTCTTCGATGTCCTCTTCGGAGCCCAAAAGGGCGCCCGCCCTCTCGGCCTCACGATCGACCGCCATGGCGGCCGGAGCATCGGGATCCGCAGAAGACGCCATACCGACTCGAGAGGCGGGGAATCGGGGAAGGTAAGGACGCCCCACCCCAGGGTGGGGTGCACGAATAACACCGCACGCGGGGAGAACCCGGTGGCGACCGCCGGTGTCGTCCTCCCGGTGACGACGAGGGTGCCTCCAGGAGAGTCAAACCCCCCAGTCACCGCTAGCGGTGACCGCCATATGGGACTGACCCGAGGCTCCCCCGGCTTGGTGAACCCGTCGGTCGCAAGCCGTATGGCGCCTTGGAGCGAGCCCCCAGGGGCACGCTGACAGGGTGTCAAGAGTCGGGGTTTCCCCCTGGCCTAAATGGGGGGTGGCGAGACACCGCCCCCGGTCCCGCGAGATGCGGGCCCTGACGTGGGGGATATGTGCGGGGAACTCCCTGTCAGGGGTGACACGGCCCCCGGCATGAGCCGGGGATGGGTCGTGACTAGTCACGTAACACCTCTCTAGGAGGGTAGCGTGGGACAGCCCCCCTGGGCGGGTGTCCAGAGAGCCCGAGGGCCACACATGAAACGACCCCTCTAGAGGGGCGCGGGGTGAGGGGCACCCGATCGGGCCCCCCTGGAAGGGTCTGACACAGCCGAGGGAGACACACGTCTACCCGAATCCGGGCCCTCTGGAGGGACCGGGAAGCTTGTGGAAGCTTCCGCAATCCGAGCCTAAGCCGGACCTAGATATGATCTCGACCGGGCTTAAAGTCCCACCGAAATTCTATCCGGGAACATTGGAAAATCTTGGGATAAGACCCGAGGTACTGGTTTTGGGTAAATCGTGAAATCTAGGGAGCCTTGGTGACTTTCCTGCTTCCGCCCGAGACGGGCGGGGGTCCTCTTCCAGTGGAAGGGTAGTCGAGGATGCTGGGCAGGGGCCACTAGAGTCCCGGGCCTGAGACCGTGGCCCGTTGGGTACCGGTCCCCCAAGGTAGCGCCCGGGGGTCGGGATTGTGCACGTCCTGCGTCTTGTTTCTGAGGGTATATGAGTGTCTGCTTTCGGGTCATCGTACGTATTCGAGTAAATCAGCGCTGCGTTTGCGATACTTCCGTCGTTCTGGTGCGCTTCGCGCACGGTGATCCCGGCGCTCGAGTTCTTTCTCTTTTTCTGCGCTCCGCTTCCTGTGCTGGGCTATCGGACTAGGATAGACTCGGTCGGCTTTGAGGACAAGATCCACTTCACTACGGTGAGGTGAGTTTCGCTTCTTCCACCTGCTGCCTTCCAGGCTGCCGGCGTCGCGGCTGCAGAGGTGCCTTATTCCGCCCTCTCGGTCTTCTTCACCTGGCGCCGCTCCACTTTTCCGATGATACGCCGTAGGATGAACGCACGTGAGGCACCGGGCATCTCCAATCTGTGGGGGGACAAGCAGACGGTCAACAGCGGAGCTATTGGTCGCAAGGGCTGCAAGACCATTCCGGGTTAACAGGTCGGCGGAAAGTGGGTGAGCGCCGTGCCATCGGGCGGTATTAATATGCCCCAGCGCTACCGTCCGGGGACGGTGGCTCTACGTGAGATCCACCGCTTCCAGCGCAGTACGGAGCCGCTCATCCCTGCCTTTCCAGCTCCAGAAGCTGCCTTTCCAGCGTCTCGTGCGAGAGATTGCGCAGGACATCAAGGCGGACCTGCGCTTCCAGTCTACTGCCGTGTTGGCACTCCAAGAGGCAGCAGAGTCGTATGTGGTCTGGCTGTTTGAGGACAGCAACTTGTGCGCAATACACGCCAAGCGCGTGACCGTCATGCCCAAGGACTTGGCCTTCACCCGGCGCATCCGCGGCGAGCGCGTGTAGACAAGAAGTATGAAGAGTCATTCAAGAACGTGACCAGCGGTTACGGCGGCGGCGTCGGCCCATACTGAGTGGTAGTTGCGCAAGAGTCGATTGATGTGCACGTGGTACGTGCTTTGATGGAGACATGGTCATGTATTCCAGGGTTTCCAGGACTCGCCTCGAAGGCCTCCAGGCTGGCGTCATTTGATTCGAATTCATTCGTTCTGGTCACTGCGCGGCGACACCAGCCGCTCCCCGCAACTGTCCTGCACCGAAGAAAGAACGCAAAACCACGAGAGCCCATGCATGCGCACCGCCGCGAGCTCTAAAAGAGCCGACAGAGACATCTGTCAGAAACTTCAGTTGCAGCACCCACGATAGTATCCGCCGCACCCGTTTTCCGGCGGCCGTGGCGGTGCCACTGCCGTGACAGTTTCATCTGCCACAACGGAGCTACCTAGCTCCACTAACACCCAGTTCCGCCGCTTTTCTGTTGTCTTGGGAGATGCTGTTGGTCCGTCAGCTGCCTCAGACCGCCTCTGTACTGGTGTCATGGGACTTGTACCGTCCATGACTGCAGCGGGTCATTCACGGAGCCCACAGGGGTGCGCCGACTTCCATCGCCAGCTACTGTGTCATCCTAATGGCAGCGCGTCGTTCTAAAATTCCATCGCGGGCTCGAAGTCTCGGCTGTTGCCGGGTCGGCCGCGGCACGGACACAAATGGCATCCAAATGGAGACGCTGCCTGGTGGCTGCGAATCCCGTCAAGGTGGCCGCAAGAGTACGTTTCCCGCCGAGCACACCAGGGATTGAAGACAACCGGCCACAACGTGGGTTGTAAGTCATTCCGGGAAGGCCGGCCGCGTAGCACAATTACCCAAACCCAGTCCACATCATGTCTCGGGCATGAGCGTGAAGTCCTCTGGGGAGATCATTTGCTCTCCCACATCGTAGCTGTCTACATCCATGGCTTTCGTGTAGGCCTTAAAGAGTAAAGACAGACGTTTTGTGAAGTGGACGGGGGAGGGGACGACCGGGATGACCTCTGAGGTGGTGGAGAGGGCAGTGAAAGAGAACGGATGTGCGTCGTGAGGAAAGATGTGAAAAACGTGTCGCTTAGAACAGTGGGGGACAGGTGGAAGACACCGTCGCTTGCATGCGAGAAAAGATTGTTCAGTGACAAGACACTTCCGTGAAACATCGTGTTACGTGCTGGCGAGCAGGGAGTTGACCCCCCGGTGGGAAAGTCGCACTTCTTTTTGATGGATTGGAGGCCTGCGAGTGGGGTGTTTTGCTAGCCTCTTTATGAACGTCAGCGCTGAGAATCTAGTACCCCGAGGCGTTTGAGTAGTCGGATGCACACCTAGTTGGTGATTGTGCTGGTGGGCTACTATTTGCCACATGGTTACGACATGTGTTCGTGTGGTGCCTTCAACAGGTACCATCGGAATCAACTCGGATTCAGAGTCGTGCTGTGTCCGGGGCTCAGCAAAGAAATCTCCAACACCGCCCCCCCATGTCGCTGCAACGGAGATGGCGGTGAACAACCACTTGGCTCTAGGATTTGTGCAGCTGGCGCCTCTGCTTCGCTGAATCTCGATGTATAGGGAAGGCCACTCGACTGCCCCCTTCCAACCCCGTAAGCCGGAAGAGAAAGCGCGGTCGCTGTCGATGCGTGCGCTGTTCTCACAAACTTCCGCGCCGACCACCATTTCTCCCTCCAATGCAGCCTGAATACCCTCTGCGGCGCCGAATCTGTTTCCCCGACTCGGAGCGGTTTGTTCTTGCATCTGATGGTGTCCTACCGTGCCCGCCGGAGCCAAGTTCAAGAGTGGCGAACCGTCGGCTCCACCTACGGCCGCAGATTGCCTACCCTGCTCACTGGTGCACATGCGCGGCAGAGTTTCGCAGGGACCTGCTGCTCCTCGGTCACGACATGGAACCAGAACGTACACTGGCCATGGACGTGGAGTGGTGGGCCTGAGGCACCGGCGGCAACCTGGAGCATGGTCACCCATGGCCCTTTGTGTCTTTTGCTAGCACCCGCCGCGTGGTTATCGTGGAGTACACGGCCGATCAATAAATGGAGTCGTACATGGCAGGGGAGCTGCTCATGAGCATGCAATCGCCGGCCGTCGCATGCGGCGTCGACCAGATCGCTCGCCGGCTTGGTGGCCTGGGGTGAACAACAGCACAACCGCGGGACGTGGAATCCATCGCTATTGCAGCCGGCCGACCCGTTGCAGTCGGAGCAGGAGTGAATCAAGTCTTACGGACGGCTTGTGGGGCGTGTATGGACGATGGTGGTGATGTGCGTCAGGCTGGGAAGCGGTATCACCAACGTAGCAGGCGCTTTGAGGCGACTACCGCACATCTGGAGCTGATGGCGACCCGGGGGTACGCTCTATTGCGCCTGAGAAAGCAGGTCGGGTGGAGCGGCATGAACCACTGGTCTCTAGACTGGAAAAATGCAACGGAGAGCGGATACGAGGCCGACGTTGACGAGTACGGTTTCTTTCTTCCGCGTGGTTGCGCTGGATGGGTCTATACAGGGATCCTTTCCGTGGTAGTCGCGAAGTGTGTGGCTGCGTGCATCGCCTGGGAAAGTCTAGTTTCCGGTTTAGAAAGCGGCCTAAGCCAGTGTGTGCTCATGCGTATTGGCAGGAATGCACGCGCTAGCATCGGAACGTGGACTGGGGTCATCCCGATCCAGAGAGAAGTGACCGAGAGGAAGGCATACAAAGAACACAGGGTGTCCTATTGTCTTTTCCGTTTTGAGGCGCACATGGAGTCCAAAATCGCCAGCTCAAAATAATTCGTGTGTCACGGACAGCCGCGAGCGTCAGTGCCTTGCATTGCAGCTCCCATCACAGGAGTTGACACTGTGCATGTGCACCAGCCAATCAGTCTTGAGCGATTCTCCCACTTGATTTCCCAGGTATTCCCCAGAGGCCAGTCACGCGCCTGCCTGCGCGCACTGCCCAGGGTCCCCGACGTTTTGCTGCATCAGGACCGCGGTCTTTGGATCTGGACCGCAGAAGCTGGATCCTTTCGGGGAGGGCCAATGTAGAGTCGATCATCTATTGGACTGGGTCCTTTGGGGGTAGCCAATGTAGAGTCGATCATCTGTTGGACATGGTCCCTTCGGGGAGGCCAAGGTGGAGTCGATCATCTATTGGGCGGGAAATAGAAGCTGTCAGATAGGGTTGACAATGGGGCACTTGTTCACATTGGCCGCACTGTTAATGTACATGTGGTAAGACCTACAAGAACTTTCGTGAAAGCAGACAGGCGGGTGCCCAGGGGCGAACAGGCGCGTTCGTGGTCAGCGGTTCTTCACGTCACGCTTCCAGATCGTCGGGACAGGCCGGCCAACAGAATGTCGAACAGCTGTCTGGACTGTTGGGCAACAACCAAACGAACGCCCATCTGTTGACCGGCGTGTTCGAGCAACAACGCCCGAGCAGAATCACATTATTCTCGGTGATGCTATTTCCCTCTCGAGACAGAGAACCATGCATGTGCCAGGAGCTGATGATCGATGCGAATCAAATACATATATTGACCCAACAGAGAGAAGTCAGATGGGTCTATAACCTCATTAGGGCACAGAGAAATACTCAGATGTCAACATTTCATGCTGTTCCCCTGTACCATACACTACCAAATACAGTACAACTTTGGACGCCACGCTCCACGTCGTCGGTTGAGCGCTCTGGTGTAATCTCCCGATGGACACCAGCGCAGCAAACCGAGGCCCACCTGGCGCTCACAGCCTGAGACGCCGCATGCGTCGTTGCTTCCAAGTCATTGTCATCGTCCGGACGCCCCCGCGACATTTCTCGCCTCACACTGCCCCTGTTCACCCCACCTACTTTTCTCCTTACCCCTCCCCCCCTTTCGACTCTTTGCCGCTGCCTTTTGTTGGGACCCACTCTGCGCATGCGACGCTTCCCAGGGACAGTCCCTCCCGCTCATCGTTCGTGTCGTGCCTTACTCTCCGTGCCTCCATGCCTGTCCTCCCTCTGCTCCCTCGTGACTTACCTCTCTGCCCCCTCCACCCCCTCAATTCCCATGGACCGTTTGTTCCCACACGACCGTGGTCCTTCCACGTTGATTTCTATGCGCCCGATCGCGGAGGGAGACTGTTTTCTCCTTGACGGCCGCGCTGACTATTATGACCGACACTCGGACTTGATGATCTCTCCGGAATGCGTTTGGTTCGTTCTACCGGACGCTACTTGTCAAATAGAAATAAAAATACTATGTCTATGTCGCGGCTGAGAAAAGGAGTGGGGGAATTGGGCGCAGTGTTGGTATGTGTCAGTGAAGGAGAGGCAGGCACGTCGGGTAGGCGCAGTCGTGCAACGGTCAGCACGTAGCTCACTTATCACGCTCATGTACTTGGAACCTAGGCTGTGGACTCTCAATCCGAAACTTCATTACGTTGGATTGAGTCGTAGCAGCTATATCTCGAGGTGATCCACGCCACTTACTAGGGCCCATTCTCCCGTTGCTGAATGAATCAGGAGATCCAGAACTCAGTACCAAGAAATAATGTGACAGAGTGGCTTTTGCTGGGCGCTTGTTCGGCAACAGCGTCCGAACAGAAGCGCGTTCTGTTCGGGGCGCCAGTCGTCGCGAAGATGCGTGGGGTCCACATACACGCCACGGATACGAGGCTGATTCACGGCCAGCCGTGCTCCACCTCACGAGCTGGAGGTGCAGGCCAACAAGGTGGCTCGCTCCGAGCCTGTAAACCACACGGCCCCTGAATTCTGGGTGACGCCCCCCTACAGCTCTGCCCCCTTGCAGCCCCGCTCCCCTGCAGAGCTGCCCTCCTGCATCGCTGCCGTTTTAAAAAGAGGAGGGGGCATGGAAAGGTATAAAACCAGTGGCGGTGGCCTCTGTCGGCAGTTCTCGTCTGCACCGTCACCCCATCGCCGTCTTCCGACCCCCTTCCCCCGCCCCGTCACCGCACGCCATGCACCCCTCCATTTGCCACATCCACTGGCGCCCAGTACCACCATGTGCACCTACACATGTTCCTCCTCAACGCCAGGTCAGTCTCCGCATCAAGTACGTGTGTCTCCACGAGCCATACCAAGTACGTTCCCCACGTTCATTGTGCTGGCCGCATGTTCATTGTGATTTCAGCATGTGGGTTGTAAGTTCCGCATGTTTATTGTACGTTCCGCATGTTTATTTCCAGGTCGTCGACCTCCCCCCCAAGGCCGACCCTCCACCATGTCCGTCGCCCCCCCAGGTCCGTCCCGGCCCCGTATCCGTCCCCGCGCCATGTCCGTCTCCGCGCCATGTCCGTCTCCGCGCCATGTCCGTCCCCGCGCCATGTCCGTCCCCCCCCCATGTCCGTCCCCACCCCATGTCCGTGGGCCCCCCCATGTCCGTCCCCCCACATGGCCGTCACGCTCTCATGTCCCGTCCCCCGCAATGTCACTTCCCACAAGGTAGCTCTCGCTCCGCTGACAAGAGGGCGGTGCGGACACCAGGGTAGGCCGTTCCGCGCGGCCTGCAACGATCTTCCTCTTCGCACAGTGGCTTGCACCTACGCGACGGCCGCCGTCAGGGTCAGAATTCTTTCTGAGGAGCGTGTACGCAAGAGTAGTTGAGAAAAGAGATGCCGTGAAAAGTGTCGGAGATATGTCAGAGTGTCAGCGTCAGAGTGTCAGAGACAGGGGAAATTGAGACCAGCTGCAAGTCCTTCCAGACAAGTCTGCAACCACAGGCAAGAGGTGATGGATGGCTCCCTCCAGGTGTTTCTGGTCGGATGATCGGAACCGGTGGTTGCAGATCGTTCCGGCCAGCACGCCGAGGGTGCGCGATGCAATGAGCTTCGCCTCGGCCGATGCCATGTCGATCCGCAGAACTCCCACGGCGCACCCAGCCCCAGCCGTCGGCAACAACCAGCCGCGAGCGTCCGAAGGCGTGACAGCGGACCGAGTAGGTACCGCGTTTCACGACGGAGAGACCGCGGAGCGCACCCAAGTCGATCCGCCTCCCCCCACTTTGCGTTGCGCAAAGGCCCCCCTGCGAGGATCGCAATGCACAATTTGTTGTGGCACGCACAGCCTCTTAATGGTCCAGCACGATCACCCCCTCCCCCCGAGTATTGTGATGATGCGGAAGGACCAACTTTGAAGAGCATAGATGTAAGGATGAACGGAGAGACCGGGAGGAGAACCGGGCTATCTACTCTCTTGAAGACGGTTGTAGGCTACTTTTTGTCCGTAGACGACCACCCCGGACTCCTGATCGTTTGACAGTGTCAGTGTTCACCCCCGATACCGACCAGTGCGCCAGTGTTCACCTGTATTTACGGATTTCATGACACGGCGAGCATATGAAGTGCAGATCGATCGGCATTCCAGCCCCCATGACAGAAATGTTTTCCCAGCGATTGACGCTTCTTCAGTCGAATGAAAACAGAAAACAAATGACGACAAGCTTGTAGCGGTCGGGGGTCCCACGGCTGGAAGGGGCGCGGCCCCTCAGCTGTGGACAGCACACCCTCGGGGCGGCCCCAAAATATCCCGATCCGGGCCAGCAAGGGAATGACCTGTCCGAATCTCAGG
>Ga0209093_1001197_pt1 | contig 14674 bp, 17 predicted proteins | sample SidtaG_4_FD_187450 | JGI IMG/M metagenome (GOLD analysis project Ga0209093, IMG submission 187450) | Marine algal microbial communities from Sidmouth, United Kingdom - Sidmouth_Male1 metaG (SPAdes) (version 2) | ecosystem: Host-associated > Algae > Red algae > Unclassified | place: Sidmouth...
CACCTCCTCAATGGTACGCTCCACGCTGCCACCGTTTCCGCCCCTGGTCCCCCGGCAGTGCTTCTCTCAGGGAGGACTGCGCTATAGACGGGCGCCCTCCCCCACGGCCCCGCTCTTTTGGGCCCTTCCGACCCCGCCATCACTCCGGGCGCCCTCCTGTGGGCCGTGTTGTCGGCCGCCGTTTATGGAAGGCGGCCGCCCTCCGACACAACGCCGGCTGTCCTACCATGCTCACCCCCGCCGCATCGGACATAATGCCGACCACGCCGTTCCTGGCGACCCAAGTGTGCGTCGACGCGTCGACGACGACCGCGGTCATCGCCCTGGAGCCTGCGACGACTACCACCGTCGGTGGAGCGCACCTTGTCGACTAGCGGGCCCGCCACGCGGCCCCCCTGGGAGCAGCCCCCCTCGATGCACGGCGGGCCCTCCACACCCCCCCCCTTCCTCGTGGTGGAGCCCGCATCGAGAACCAGAGGGCCCCCCAGGTGGCCCGCCGCGGTGCGGCCCCCCACGATGACCTGCGGACCCCCCACGCGGATCCCCTTGCTGGAGTCCGATGCGACGACCGGCCCGCCCGCCTGAGGACTCAAGGTGTCGGCCGCAGGAGCCACCGTTCGACGACTACCGGCGCTTGTACGGCCCGTGGACGCCGCCACCCCCGTCCTCGTTTACCCGAAGGTACGCAAGCGTTGCTGCGCCGTGGCCAGCTGGCGGGTACGACCTTTGCGGCCACTCGTCCTCCTCGTGGGTGCCGCCATCCTATCTTCTGTTTTACCCTGCGGCGCTCTGGTGTGGCGCCTCACCCGGCAAGCGAAACGGCGCGAAAGCGTACCTATGGGCGCTGACGACCGCTGAGCCGCAGATCACGCCGTCCCCGCTGATGTTATTGCCCGCGCCGCCGCATCCCTCGCCTCAGCCGACGCCGCGGGACCCAGCGCGCCAACATCTGTACCTGGTCGGAAGCCACGCAGCCCCGCAGCCGATGGCGCAGTCGTCGCTGGTGGAGGCCGCTCGCCAGCCTCTGCACGTGGTAGACGGGAACCAAGTTCCGCCCATCCCGACGTTTGTGCTGGCGCCCGCTCCGTCCCAGCGTCCCCACCAAGCCTCTCTTCACATAAAGCGGCCGTTACACCAGTGACCTGCAATCTGCCGAGGTACATGGGCTCCAGCCTGGGATGGACGGACGAGGACCGCGTGCCGCTGTGCAGGGCCTACCTGGAGGTGAGCGAGCACCCTGTCACTGCCACAAGCCGCTCCAAGGACCATCTGTGGGTAGCTGTGCACGAGAAGTGGACGGAACGGATGACCAAGAAGGTTACTCTTCGTGTCACTCGCAACGTGAGCCCTCTGGATAACCAGGTTAAAACAATCCGCAAAGAGGTGAGCACCTTTACCTCCCACAACTTGGCAGTCAGGAACATGCAAAATACCGGGAACCTGACTGAGGAGGACATCATCAGCGGTGCTGTCGCACGGTACTGCTCTCTGGACATCTACGAGTCCATCCGCAACGACTGGGAGCAGGACAAGCGCAAGAGCAAGGCTGCCAAACGCAAGGCGAAACTGGCGCACTGCAAGAAGGTGGGATGCCGGCGGGGTTTTTGCACATCCGACATGTTCAGCGGCCCGGCCAACACAGCGGACGACGCGAGCGTGGACCTGGACGACTCTTCCGACGAGGACGGCGAGAGCGGTAGCAAGAGCAGCCCAACCACGCGCAACAAGGGGTACCAGCGCCTACCGAGCGACATCAAGGCCACCAAGCTCATGCGATCGGAAGACGCCAGTATGGAGAAGCAAGTCAAGGCGAGCACGGCGGCGGTGGAGACATTGACTGTTGCTCAGGAAGAGCGCACTGCGCTTTGCTTGTTCGACTCTCCCGCTATGCGTCACACGCCCGACGCAGCTAAGTCCTGGCAAGCTGTGTTGCGCAAGATGATGAAAAGCGCCGGACTGGCGGCGGCCCCTGCACAGGCTCCTAAGCCGGAGCATCCAAAAAGCAGTGCTGTTCATGAGATCAATGTTGTGGAAGTGGACGACGGTGTGGCCGACATGAACATCACTGCTCTCGCAGCTGATGCGTCATCGTCGGAGCCTCTGGCGGCCGGCTCTGCTTCCGGAGTAAACCCGCCGACGGGGGTGGACTCGCCGGCGCTGCTTGAGGCAGCAGATACTGCAGGTCCAACGGCTCAGGCGTCGGAGACCGCATTGCCGACGGTGCCGCCGGCGCGCAGCAACGGGTGTGGTATTAATGACGTTGGTTAAATAACCAGTAAGAAGCGACCGACCGTAGACACACTATCAAGCGAACGCTATCGCCCACGGGGCGAGGAAAAAGAACCTTTGTTCGTGAAACATTCGAAAAGGAGCCGGGGGTGCCAACGACGGAGAGCCCAGGTCCCACGTTGCATTTAGCATCAGACGGTAGAGAGGCGGGATCGATCGACTGAGCGATCAGCAAGATCGAATAGCCACCAAAATGGAGACGATAAAAGGAAGGACAGATATGCAAGACGGAAGTAACCTCCCAGAGGGCAAGCCACAAGTCAGTTCAATCCTCCACTTGAATGCTGACCAGTCAGGAGGGGCTACAGGGCCCAATATCCCAATTTTGAGGAAATATGCTACAGTACTGCCTCACGCGTCACACGACCACAATGGTAAGACCTCATGGGCACTTTTTGCTTTTCATTTTACAAGGAAAACCAACAGCGCTACACAAGCCAAACGCTCTCTGTCCACGTGACAGCAATCCATGAGGGGGAAGGGTGCACACAACACCGCTTCAGAATCACCTGACGACGGGCATCGGCAGTAACAAGTGTAACAATACAAAAGACACAAGTCGCGCCGCGGCAAGTCGGCTGGCGGTCACTGTGGGTGCTGATGAGCAGCTCCCCCGAGTGCTGGAACTTGCGGATGTCCCGCAGGGCGACCGTGACAGGCCGGTAGCGGCGCTTGACAGCGGCCTTGCCCCCGGCCATGGAGTTGGTTTCCCGCTTGGCGGCAGCCAGCGCCAGAGCACGCGGCGCCTTGCCGCCAGTGGACCGCCGCGCCGTCTGCTTAGTCCGCGCCATGGCTGATGGGGGACAGGTGTAGTATCCGCCACAGGTGGCTGAGAGGAGGGGCGCCAAGGGGGGGGGGTTGCGGTGGGGTACGCGGGGGGGGCAGGTCAACCCCAAACCACAAGCGGCGCGGCAAGTGCAGGCCGCACCGCCGTTAGAGGTTATTGGGGTGGGGGGGGGGGAGCGGGGCGAGCACGAAGGACGTTTCTGCAGGATGTCGACATTAGTAGAGAGCTGGGATGGGCTCCTCTTTATACTGATAATCGGCGTGCACTGTTCACCCTGGGTGGCATGTATGGCCACCGCCTGCCAGAGAGCATCTGGGCAGGACTAGGAAATCCTCCGCGTCTCTTAGTGGATGCATCTGTGGGATCATTCCTGCTCCTTTGTACTGGGCTCGCAGAGTCATCATCCGAACCCGCCGTCTCCATGACTCCGTTGAAGTGTGGAAATGTATATTTCTCCCCATCCTTGTGAGTTAGAGTCTATTAACCAGCAGATGTTATTGTCAGAGAAAATATTGCTTATCCAAGATCCAGGCCACCCGTCTCCCGTGGTCGCTGACGCACCAGTCAATGCGGGATCACTGATCACAGATCGCCCCAGTTCATGCCCTCACCCCCAGGTGATCTTCGGGTGGCAAACGGCCTCCGTCCAACTCCCATCAGGTTCCGCGGTCGCCGCCGGGGATCTCGCTGGCATCTATCCACTTGGACGAGTCATCCTAACTGCGTCACGACAACGAATGGGGTGCACGGAAATGCTAGTCGCAAACGACGCGGTACACAGGTGTGCAGTCCAGTGTAGACGCCAGTGTTCTCATTGGCTCTTGATAAATATGCGTTCAGAATCGCGTGATTATCTGTCAATTGTCCACTGCGGGCATTGACACAGCACCACGACAACCAATGGAATGGTCAGACATGTTGGTCGCAAGCGACGCGGGGCAAAACGTTGCATTTTATGGTCGATACGAGTGTTCTGATTGTATCTTTATGTTATGCAAGGGATTACGTGAGATTCTAGCGTCCCGTGACTGTTGAATATCATTGATCGAGCGCTATAAAAACCGATGGGATCACGCGCCTTTTATTTTTTCAAGGAGGCAGCACAAAGCCTTGCATTGTAGGACAGAAGCAAGTGTTTTTATTGGTCGTTGTGCTCACGTGAGGGATCTCATGATTTGATCTGCTTTCGTGACATGCGAACTTGCTCTGAATCAAGACATGAGATTGGACTGTGTCATGGTCGGGGTACATTCTGCGATTCAATATGTGTGCTTGATTTTCAAGGCGAGCGGTCACAGCAGAGCAGAGTTTAAGATAGATTTCAATAAACTGTGTGTTGAGCCACAATATCTTGCAAAACTCGTGCGCGCCAACATAGTGCGGCCCCGACAGCAGGCCGCCCCGTCCACCGCAGTCCTTCCCCCAAGCCTCTTCCCCCATCTGCTCGCGAGGCGCCCGCCGGCAACCTCCATGGAGTGGTCACCGGGTGCCGCTCCTCGGCGACCCCCGTGACGTCCCCCCCGGTGGCCGCCGCGACGCGGCCGCCGCCTCGCGTCTCGCCTCCGCACGTGCGCTCGTGGCCAGCCCCGACGCCGCTGAAGCGCAGTGGGCGGCGTCAGAGGCGGTCGACGTCGCCATGAGCGGCGACGGCGGCGGCTGCACCTGCCGCGGGGGCTGTTACGGCGGAACCGGTGGTGGCAGCGGCGGCGTCAGCGGGGCCCGTGGCGGTGGCAGCGGTGGCGTCGGCGGCGGCGGCAGCGGTGGCCACAGTGGCAGCAGCAGTGGCGAAGATGGCGTGGTCGGCGGCGGCGACGACGGTGGCAGCGGCGGGCCCACTGCAGCTGCCTGCCAAAATCATCGTCGCCTCCGTTGCGCCCCCCGCCGCCGCCGCCGACTCTCGGATGGGTCCCCGCCGCCGTCAACGACTCCTGGTTGTGCCCACGCCGCCGCCGCCGACTCCTGGTCGTGCCCCCGCCGCCGCCGCCTACTCTTTGTTGCCCCCCTGCCGGCGCCGCCGACTTCTGGTTGTGTCACCACAGGCGCCGCCAACTGCTGGTTGGCCGTAGAGAGGCACCGGCGGCGGCACCTGGAGCAGCGGTGGCCGCGGCGGCGTCAGTAGCGGCGGTGGCGGCCGCAGCGGTGGCGGCAGAGCGGGCAGCCGGACTGGCGTCGTCGGCGACCGTGGCGGCGGCGGAGGCTGAACTTGCGGCGGCGGCTGTGTCGGCGGTAGGGGCGCTGGCTATGGCGTCGGCAGCGGTGGTCGCGGCGGTGGCGCCGAAGGCGGAAGCGGTGGCCGCGGCGGCGGCAGCGGTGGCCGCGGCGGCGGAAGCGGTGGCCACGGCGGCGGCAGCGGGGGCCGCGGCGGAGGCTGCGGTGCCGGCGCTGGCGTCGTCGGTGGCGTTGACGTCGGCGGCGGCGGCGGGCCAACTGCAGCTGCCTGCCGACACCGTCTTCGCCTCCGCTGCGTCCCCCGCCGCCGCCACCGACTCTCAGTCGGGCCGCCGCCTCCGTCGCCGACTCCTGGTTGGGCCCCCGCCGCCGCCGTCGACTCTAGGTTGGCCCCCCGCCCGCGCCGCCGACTCCTGCTTGGTCGTCGGGAGGCACCGGCGGCGGCGCTTTCAGCAGCGCTGGCCGTCGCGGCGGCAGAAGCGGCGACGGCGGCGGCAGTGGTGGCGGCAGTGGTGGCGGCGGCGGCGGAGACCGCGGTGGGGTCTTCTGTGGCGTCTATCTAGTCGTTCGAACGGTGTTTGGAAAAAAAACACCCTGCCCAGCGGAAAAAAGGACCTTTGCGCGTCTACTCGATTACTCCCCACATCACGTCACCAAATTCAGGGGCAAGCAGTTCGCCTCGGTCACGATAAATTTCCGCAGTCAGGTCGGGTCGCAGGCGCTCGTTCTCGTGCACGTTCTGCGTCACAGCCCAGGCATCAAAAATGGCAGCCATGCCGGCGGCAAGCGGGTGGGCGGCGGGATTCAGAGCAGGGGGCGCGCTGCCCACGGAGTCAACGTTGTCCATTGCCGTAGCGACGCCACCGACGCCACCGACAGGTGCAGGAGGCCCGGCGACAGCAATGCCGCCGCCGACGCCACCGGCGCTGCCGCCGCCAGGTGCATGTGCCCCGGCGGCAACAATACTGCCGCCGACGCCACCGGCGCTGTCGCCGCCCGGCGCAAGTGCCCCGGCGGCAGGAGTGCCGCGAGCTGGTGCCCCACCGCTCTGTCCTTCACAACCACCTGAACCGCCGCCAGCATCACCACCCATGCCACAGTTAGTCTCACCGTCACTGCCAGCCGCGCGTCGCCGGCGCCTCAGAACGTTGCTGCGTGGGGTTTCCACACATATTTTTTGCGGACTGCAAATGTCCGTGAATTTCGTCGCAAGCTGCGACACGGAGTGGTAGCGCCCAGGTTGCAGCGCAACGTGAATGCGCTCCATTAAAGCGCCAAACAGCCGCTCCACGTCCTGCCGGATGGCCTCTAGGAGACGGTTGAACGTCGTCTGCTCCTCAGTGGAAGGCTTTGGGTGCGGAGACCTCAGAAACTCGTAGCGCGGGTAAATGCCGTCGACAAGGTAGTAGGGTAGCGTGCGCGTGCGCCCTTTGATAGTGAAGGGCGTGCCGCGTGGCGGCCACCGGCCGCCAGTGACGTCCAGGTACAGCGGCGACTGCTGCATGACGTTGATGTCGTTGAGACTGCCAGGGGCCCCAACAAAAAGGTGCCACACCCACAGGTCCTCGTCGCAAACAGCTTCCACGACGATGCCTCTCTTGCACTTGCGACTCTGATACGCCCCCGCCATCCCCGTCAGGCACTGGCGCCGACCCAGTGGGAACAGTCGAGGAAGCCCATGCACCAAGGCATCCCGCGCTCCTTGTTGCGTTCCATAATGGTGTTAAGCTCGTCTCGGTCACGTCGTCGAAGATAGGTCGGTCCCCATCACCTGACCATAAACTCCATCAGCAACTTGGTTGACTTGGAGATCACCGTCCGGGACAGGCGCACGTACTCGTCGGCTTGGTCGGCAGCCTCGCCGTAGGCGATGACGCGAAAGGCTGCCACCACCTTCTGCAGTGGATGCGCCTGCAGCTTGCCCGTAGCACTATTGCGTTGTTGGAAGAAAGGCTCGTATTTGACAGCCAAATATACATGCCGGAAGACGGCGCGAGGGGCACGGAGCCGCGTCTCAGGGTCGCGCTCATCGTAGATGGGAGGCAGCCCGCCAACACAGAAGTAGTCCCGCAGAATGTTGTGCACACCGGCCGAAATTTCACTGTGGGATTAATGACGCTGGATAAATAACCAGTGAATAGCGACCGACCGTAGACGCACGATAACGCGTACGCTATCGCCTTAGAGGCGAGGAAGAAGAACCTCTGTTCGTGCAACATCTGATGGGGAGCCGGGGGTGCCGACGACGGCGAACCCCGGTCCCATGGTTCTTTCATTACCAGACGGTAAAGGGGCGGGGTCGATCGACGGAGCGATCATAAAGATCGAAGAACCACCAAAATAGAGACAATAAAAGAAAGGACAGATATACAAGACGGACGTAACCTCCCAATGGGCGAGCCACAGATCAGTACAATCCTCCGCGTGAATACTGATCAGTCAGGAGGGCTATCAGGCCCAATATCCAAATATTATGGAGATATGCTACATACCCCTGTAACGAGATTCGAGCCTTCCCGGCTACTGGGCGCAGATCGACTGATCCGCCACCACGAACGCCACGAGTGGCAACCAATCAGGGTGTCGCGTGTCGACGCGCGAAGGGGCGTGTGGGCGTTACGCCCTGGCCGGCGCCTGCAAAGGGGATCGGGCAGACCCTTGACACCCTCGCGCGAGGCTGGGTGATGGAGCCCGTTGCCCGAACGGTCGCGAGCGGCTCAGAATGGCCGATGCGTTCCGGGGGGGCGTGGACGGGCAGCCTCTGGGCACCGACCGGGCGGCCGCGGCTTCGCAGGCATCCGATCGGCCCCTACAGGGGTGGAAGGGGCCTAGTGCCCGCGTGCCGCAGAGGGAACAGCGGGGGGCAGCTTGGTGGGCCTCTGGGCTCGCCCCTTGGTATATATACCGGGGGGTTCAGCACGGCGGGGGCCTGTCCGGTTCCCCATGCCATCAGGAGTCCGGATTGCGTCGCCCAGTTGGGCACGTTGCGGTGGTCTGCGCTTGCGCACTTGCTGACCTCCAGGTCTTCCGTCTACCGTGCCCCGTCCGTTGTGAGGCAAGGGTGTCACAGCCTTGCCCTCGCCGGGTGGGGGTCGTTGCGCTTTGGCGCACACGGTGGGCTGGGGAGCGGGGTCGGGCTCATAGCCACTGAGGAGTCGGATGCGCGGCTTGTGTACAGGCGGTTGACCCTAGGTAGTGCGGGGAGAGCGTGGGGCTCGTGGTTTGGAGGGGGCCGGGGAGTGGGCGCGGCAATGGCCAAGGTCTTCCGCCCAACGCGGCGTGCCGGCGGCAAGGACAAGGCCAAGATGGCGGGCGGTGTAAACGACGTACAGATGGCCGACGCGGCCTGCGCGGCTAGGAGCGGTGCCCATGGCGCGGGCAGCCCAGCCGGGCGGGCCGGGTCGGAGGCGAGCGTCGGCTCGGGGTCGCGGCGGGACGGGTCGTCCGCCGACCATGGGCGTGACATGCGCGGCGGCGACTACCCCGATGGGGCGGAAGACCGAGACGCCGAGCCGCCGCTCATCGAGGAGGCGGGGCCATCGCCCTTTCGGCGGACGTACTCCAGAGTTCCGTCTCTTGGTACACGCGACGGCGTCCCCGTCATGAGTGACGACGTTCTAGTAGACGCGGCGACAAACAACAGCCGCGTGGCGTTAGTTCGTATTGAACAAAGCCATTGGTGTGGGGGAAACCCCCTGTCAGGGGTGACACGACCCCCCGGCATGAGCCGGGGACGGGTCGTGTCCAGTCACGCAACACCCCCCTAGGGGGGTAGCATGGGACAACCCCCTTGGGTGGGTGTCCAGGGAGCCCCAGGGCCACAAATGAAACGACCCCTCTAGAGGGGCGTGAGGCGGGGAACACCCGATCGGGCCCCCCTGGGGGGGTCTGACACACGCAAGGGAGACACACGTCTTCCCGAATCCGGGCCCTCTGGAGGGACCGGGAAGCTTGTGGAAGCTCCCGCAATCCGAGCGTAAGCCGGCCAGAGATATGATCTCGACTGGGGATAAAATCCCACCGGAATTCTATCCGGGAAAATTGAAAAATCTTGGGATAAGTCCCGAGGTATTGGTTTTGGGTAAACCCTGAAATCCAGGAAGTCTTTGTGACTTTCCTGCTTCCGCCCCTTCCAGTGGAAGGGCTGTCAGGGATGCTGGGCAGGGGCCACTAGAGGCCCGGGCCTGAGACCGTGGCCCGTTGAGCACCGGTCCCCCCATGGTAGCGCCAGGGGGTCGGGATTGTGCACGTCCTGCGTCTTGTTTCTGAGGGTATATGAGAGTATGCTTTGGGGTCATCGTGCGTGTTCGTATAAATCATCGTTGCGTTTGCGTTACTTCCGTCGTTTTTGTGCGCTTCGCGCCCAGTGATCCCGGTGTTCGCGTTGTGCCTCTGGCGTAGCGTTCCGCATCCTGTGCTGGGTTTTCCGACGGGGTTATGCCCCGTCGGCTGTGAGGGCAGGATCCACTACATTTGGTGGATAAGCGGGGGACAGGGTCAAGCCCTTCCTGATCAGTCGGGCCGTCCCTGTTCGTTATCTCACGGTGGACTTGCTCTCTTTGTCTTACCCTTGGGTGTGACTGGTTGACTGTTTGACTGGATTCTCCGACGGGGGAGTAGGGCCTCCATCGTTATGGATAGCATGAGGGGAATGTTGTCCCGCGCGGAAGGCGCGGGCTCCTCTTCACGGGGCGTCCGTGACGGAGCTAGTGGGGGCTCAGAGCCAGGTGGCCTTTTGGGGGACCCTCCTCATGTGGAGAGTCGCGCGCGCGTGTCCACGAGAGTGCGTGGCACCGCGAGCGACGGAGGCGGGGGCGGTGACGGATTCCGGTTCCCCCCTTCTGTTGAGACCGCCACAAGGGGTCGAGAGAGAGTCTCCCCCAGAGTGCCGGGACCCCTGGGGGGTGGAGGACAAGAGGTCCCACACCAAGAACAGGGGCAGTATGACGGTCGAGCTCGGCGGGCTAGGCCCGCCGGCTTACGCCTTACACCCCCACAAGTCAGTGGGGTTGGGGTTCCGCAAAGGGCCCTGGAAGGGGACGCCTTTTCGGCGGCCCTGCGGGATTCACTGGATGCGTTCATTAGCCCGTTACATGCACGGCTGTCTTTCTTGGAGACAGCCCTTGGGGCCTCCCGACGGTCGAGGCGCCGTCGTCACCGATTGAGCTCCTCCTCCTCGGATGGGGAGTACTCCGGCGGAGACGGGGGACGTCATGTCCCCCGACGTGCAGTAGCTCGCGCACCAGGGCGCGAGCTAGAGGGAGCCCCTCATCGTAGAATCCCCGAGAAGATCATCCCTGCGGATGATCGTTATGCAGCGATTCTGGATTGTGTATCGTACGCCTTGGCGAATACGGACGTCCGGTATGACCGGACGATGGCACACGGCCTAGGCCGTCTGCACAAGGATGTCGCGGCCACCTTTGGTCGAGACGCAGAGTGGGATGGGACGCCAGCCTTAGGCGTTTTCGAGTTCTTGAACGGCTTTGTAAAAGCAGGGAATGACAATGATGTGTCAGAGGGAAGAGCCCTCTACCTCCTCCCGGAGTTCACCAAGGGTGATCTCAAACTGGATTTGTACACCATCATGCCGTCCCTCCAAGGAGGGCGGAGTGGAGAGGTCAGTTCCCATATGGAACTGGTCAACTGGCTCCTCCGCAAATATGCGGACGAGCAGTCGCTAAGCGACCAGGACTCTCTGTTCCACGGAGCCTCCCAGGAGGATGGGGAAACCGAGAACGATTTCTACGTACGCCTTAGGGGGTTCCGTCGCCTCTGTAGGTATATACACACAGAGGGGTAGATGAAGAGCCGCTATATGCAGGGGCTCGGTTGGGAGATTCGCGCAGATGTGCGCTAACACAACACCAGCAATATGCCGATGGACCTCCTGGTGCAATATGCCCAGAGGAAGGGTGACGTCTGTCGCAGACGTCACGCGGAGCAACAGGCCGAAGAGGCCCGACGGGCCGAGGCCCGTCGACAGCGTCGAGCCGCACGGCCGACACCACGCAAGTATGTTACCGCGGCGGTGACAGCCCCAACTAAGGTGGGGAGAGTCCCGGCGGGTCCTTCCCCAAGGGGTAAAGGGCGCTTTGGGCAGCCAAGAAACTACAGCTGCCTCGCATGTAACATGCGAGGACATTTCTTCCGTGAGTGTCCCCGCCTCGACGCGGCGACAAAGACACTGTTAAACAAGGCCTACGAGGAGCGTATGGCAGAACGTCCTCAAGAGGACCAGCGCCGTCCCAAGCAGACGGTGGCAGCTGTGGGCACAAGCCTAGGGCCACCGTGGTCGTCGTCGGTGACACTCCACCCCCAGGGGTGAAGGACGAAGAGTTGGTCCAGGAGGACAAGTCCTCCTCGGAAAACGAGTAACGAGGGCGGTGGTCCCGCCTCCCCCGACAACTCTATGGGCAACAAGGAGGTACAAGTCTTCCCGGCGAGCCGGGAAGAACTGGCCGAAACGGCCGACGGGGGTATCCCAAGGGAAACCCCCTGAGGGCATGGCATGTGTATTCATGCCCTTTTCTAGCTATAAGCTAGTTGTCAGGTTATTCCTGACGAAAGGTTTCGACCTTATCACTCGGGCCATCCTGGATACAGGGCGTGGCCCCACGCTGATAAGCCGGCAGTTACTGCCGGACGACACCCAGCTACAACCGCTGGGGGAGTGGGCCTCTATGTTCCACGATGTCAATGGGGGCTGGCTCCCCATTGTGGGTTCAGTATGTCTTGGTGTGACGCTTGGAGGCCAGACCTCCTACATCTCCTTTGCAGTTGTTGACAATATGAGCGTCCCAGCTATACTGGGCGCATCCTTCATGGATATCGCGACAAAGAATATTGCGACTCAGGAGCAACATGTGGAGCTCCTCAATGGTACCAAGGTACCTATCCGAAGAGACGGTGCCCGCAAGGGGCACCGGATCGCGTCAGTCAGCGCGGTATGTGCGTGCCCCCAAGGGGGTACGGCTAAGCTAAGGACAGCAAGAAAGACCTGGGTAAAACCCGGGACTATTACCCACATCCCCGTGAAGGGTACATACACGGGGCATGGCTTCTTTACGGGGCGACCCCTGTTATTTCACAACCATGGTATACAGGTTTCTCAGGCACCCGCCATCATGGTGGCGGGCGAGCCGATAACCGTCCAAGTGATGCACTTGGGCGCTACGCCCCTACGGCTGACAACCGACATGACCGTGGGGTACATCGACCCCTATGAGGGGCCGACCTATCAGGTGCCCCGGGACGAGCTCCAGGAGCGCGACGAGACCTCCAAGTAGGAGAAGGATTCCCCACTCCCAGGAGTGGACGTGTCGACGGTACCAGACGAATAGTCAGGGCCCTTAGGGCCCTCTTGAAGAAGCATGCACCCCTGTGGGGGGGAAACTTGGGGTCGATACGCGGTGTAGAACACCGCATTCGTCTGAAGCCCGGGGCTGTCCCCGTGATGCAGCACCCCTACAAGGCCGGGCCTTTGGCCCGGGAGAGAGAGAAAGCTGAAATCGAGCGCATGCACTTGATGGGGGTTATAGAACCCTCCACTGGGGAGTGGGCTAGCCCAGTCATTATGGTGCCGAAGCCTGATGGCTCTTTACGCTTCTGTATTGACTACAGAAAGCTGAACTTGATGACCGGCAAGGATGCGTACCCCATTCCTAGGATGGATGAATGCATCGATTCCCTAGGGGATGCCAGGGTGTTCTCCACCCTGGATTGCAACGCCGGCTACTGACAGATACCAGTAGCCGAGGAGGACAAGCACCTTACGGCGTTCACGTGCCATTCAGGCGCGTGGCAATGCGTGCGCCTCCCTTTTGGGTGGTGCAATGCCGCTGCCACCTTTCAAAGCGCTATGGATATGATCCTGGCAGGGGCCAGGTGGCAGATATGCGTAGTATATCTGGATGAAGTTATCGTCTTCTCCCGTTCCCCAGAGGAACACATACAACACCTTAATGAGGTGTTGACACGCCTAAGAAAGGCAGGGGTCACCTTCAGGGCGGCCAAATGCCACTTCTTTCAATAAGAAGTGGAGTACCTCGGCCATGTTTTCAGGCCGGGACGAGTACATGTCCTGGAGAAGAATCTCCGGGCGCTGAGGGGGCCTCCGGTATCCGGAGACCCAAATCCAGATGAAGAGTTTCCTCGGTATGTGCGGTGTATATCGCCGCTTCGTGGCCGACTTTGCCAAGATAGCGAAGCCCCTTACAGCCTTGACGAGGACCAAGCTCCCCAAGAGGTTACATCTCCCTAGGGAGGAGGAGTCTAAGGCTTTTGAGGAACTAAGAGGACGGCTTTTAGCCGCCCCCATTCTCGCTCTCCCAAGTAGAGAAGGGCTCTACATCTTAGACGTAGACGCCAGCTATGAACAGCTGGGTTGTTGCTTACAGCAATAACAGCCCGATGGGGAGTATCATCCCATCGGCTACTATAGCCGCGCTCTTCTCCCTGCTGAGAAGAACTACTTCGCCACCGAGATAGAGGCGCTCGGCGTCGTCTGGGCAGTGACCTACTTGAGGTCATACCTCGAAGGGGCAGAGTTTTTGGTCCGGTGTGACTACCGGGCCTTACTATCGGTACTCACGAACATCAGTCCGAACGCGCGAATAGACCGCTGGCGACTCCGATTATCGGAGTACACCTATGAGATCCGGCATAGGCCGGGTGAATGCCATAAGGTCGCAGACGAGTTATCGCGTCTGCCCACGGAGAGTCTCGATTCGACTCCCTTGGACGAGGATATCCCCGTCCTGGCCGTCGAGACCCGGTCGAGTGACGCCCTGGAGGCCGTATCGCCAGCCGAAGCCCCCATGGGGCCGCTCACGGCCCAAGAGATCATCCTCGGCCAAGCCGAGGATGCGTTCTGTCAAGAACGACTGAAATAACTGCACGTTATTTCTCCACCCGACCCCAAGTGGAGTCGGCAAGCCTTCTTCTTTGGGGAGAAGAACGGGCTCCTATGCCGACATTCGGTGTATGGGAGGGAGACCCAAGTGGTCATCCCCGAGGCTCTGAATCAGCGCCTCCTACGCTATCAACACCAATCGGTGTTGGTCGGTCACCCCGGCTCGCGGAGGATGTATGACACCCTCCGCCGGTATGTCTATTGGCCTATCATGGTGGTAGACGTCTACAAGCACGTGGAGCAATGCCCCGCGTGCGCGAAGAATCTCCTCTCCGGGAGGAGGCATACCTCCACAATGAAGCTGTTTCCAGCTCTCGAGCCCTTCTCGGGGCTCGCAATGGACCTTCTAGGCCCATTGACCACCTCTAGGGGTGGTCACAAACATGTATTGGTCATATGTGACCGGTTTACCAAGTTGACGCGAGCCATCCCTTTAAGGGATGCGACGGCGCTGACGGTATCGTCAGCGTTCATTGACACTTGGGTGGCTGCCTATGGCATCCCCGACTCTGTCC
>Ga0209093_1001198_pt1 | contig 14671 bp, 20 predicted proteins | sample SidtaG_4_FD_187450 | JGI IMG/M metagenome (GOLD analysis project Ga0209093, IMG submission 187450) | Marine algal microbial communities from Sidmouth, United Kingdom - Sidmouth_Male1 metaG (SPAdes) (version 2) | ecosystem: Host-associated > Algae > Red algae > Unclassified | place: Sidmouth...
TGCACAACCTCCCCCGCCCCGCGGTCAGCCGAGACAAGCGCCGTCGTGTCCAGCCGCGTCAAGAACCCCCGCCGCTGCTCCCGGGACCAGCTCAGCGCCAGGTCGGGGCGCATGGCCAGGAACCCTTGGAGGCGTTCCGACATGTCGACATCCTCGGGCGGCGCTGGAGCGACACCCACGGCCACTCGGTACAGGCGCAACAACAAGGCGGGGGGCATGAGACTCGGGGCGGGCGCGTCGCCCGGCCCAGCCGCGGGCAGGGCCACGCCCGGGATGACCCCACCGACGGGCACCGGGCTCGTGCCGGCTGGACCACCATGCTCCCCAGTGTGGTCGACCGACCCCGGCGCGACCTCCACGGACCCCGACGACGACATCTTGACCTTGGTCAGGGACGCCTTGCTCTTGCCCTTGGCCTCGGACCGGGACGCTCTTGAACTTGGCCTTGGACCGGGACGCCTTGCCCTTGTGCCGGCTACCTCCACCACGCCCGGACCTCCTCCAGGGGACAAGGTGGGGACTGGGGATAGTGGGCCTGGTTCCGGGTCCCACGGGGATAAGGTGTGCACCAGTGGAACAAGACAAGGTGGGGGGGGGGACACACGTGCGGACTCGCCCTCACCCGGGCGTAGACCCTCCTCCTCGCTCATACCCTGGACGACCCGCGACCCAAACCCGACGATCCTCCTCCTCCCCACGGACCACCCACGCGCGGGGAGCCGGTCGGCCCCGGGACCGGGACAGACGGCAGCCGGGCACGCACGCTACCCCCCGAGACCCGCGGGACGCCGAAGGGTCGTGACGAGGCGCCGGTTGGGGAACCGCCTGGGCTGTCCCGGGACGGTCCACGCTGAGAAGGGAGCTATGTCGCATTACGCGTCCCAGCCCACGCCCCTTGGCGGGCCAGGAGGTCGTTGGTGCACCGGGTGACGCGAATGACGTGTCACGCCCCGGTTCGGACAGGTGGCGCTGTCGGTGCTGGGTGCGATCTTGATTGATTGTGGGTCGTTTGCATTTGTTTGTCAATTGCTTGAATTATCTGCTTTACAGTAGGGCGGTCCACTGTTATGGATCCCCAGATCTCCCCATGGGGAGGCTACTGCGTGGGATTCGGGGCCATTTCGGCCCGCTTGCTCGGTTAGCTTAAGGGGACAGCGGGGCGCCCGTGGCCCGGCTTCCCCACAAAAACATAACTGCGTTCTCACCTCCTTCCTCCCTCTTTGCGCCTTCGGGTGCTTTCCTGGGTGACCGTGTCACCGGGCGAGAGTAGAGCAAGGGTGTGCGGGTGGGTTCCCTCAGCTGGGCAGGTGTCCCTATCTGTTTCTGTGGGCTGGGGTGACACGGCGTTTTATGCGACAGCGGGGTGTCGTCCGGCAGTAACTGCCGGCTTATCAGCGTGGGGCCACTCCCGGTATCCAGGATGGCCGGAGTGGTAAGGCCCGAAACCTTCCGTAAGGAATAACCTGACAACTAGCTTGTAGCTAGGAGAGGGCATGAATACACATGCCGTGCCCTAAGGGGGTTTCCCTTGGGATACCCCAGGTGGCCGTTTCGGCCAGTTCTTCCGGGCTCGCCGGGAATACTTGTACCTCCTTGTTGCCCTTAGAGTTGTCGGGGGAGGTGGGACCACCGTCCCCGTTACTCGTTTTCCGAAGAGGACTTGTCCTCCTAGACCAACTCTTCGGCCTCCACTCCTGGGGGTGGAGTGTCATCCGATGACGACCACGGTGGCCCTAGGATTGTGCCCACTGCTGCCACCGTCTGCTTGGGGCGGCGCTAGTCCTCTTGAGTACGTGCCGCCATACGCTCCTCGTAGGCCTTGTTTAACTGGGCCTTGGTCGCAGCGTCAAGCCGGGGACACTCACGGAAGAAATGTCCTCGCATGTTTCATGCGAGGCAATTGTAGTTCCTTGGCTGCCCAAAGCGCCCTTTACCCCTTGGGGAAGGACCTGCCGGGACTTCCCCCACCTTAGTTGGGGCTGTCACCGCCGCGGTGACATACTTTCGTGGTGTCGGCCGGGCGGCTCGGCGCTCTCGACGGGCCTCGGCCCGTCGGGCTTCTTCGGCCTGTTGCTCCTCGTGACGTCTGCGACAGACGTCACCAATCCTCTGGGCATATTGCACCAGGAAGTCCATCGGCATATTGCCGGTGTTGTGTTCGCGCACATCTGCGCGAATCTCACAACCGATCCCCTGCATATAGCGGCTCTTCATCTGGCCCTCTGTGTCTATATACCCACAGAGGCGACGTAACCCCCTAAGGCGTGCGTAGAAATCGTTCTCGGTTTCCCCATCTTCCTGGGAGGCTCCGTGGAACAGAGTGTCCTGGTCTCTTAGCGACTGCTCGTCCGCATATTTGCGGAGGAGCCAGTTGACCGATTCCATATAGGAACTGACCACTCCACTCCGCCCTGCTTGGAGGGACGGCATGATGGTGTACAACTCCCGTTTTAGATCACCCTTGGTGAATTCCGGGAGGAGGTAGAGGGCTCTGCCCTCTGACACATCCTTGTCATTCCCCGCTTTTACAAAGCGGTTCAAGAACTCAAAGAAGCCTAAGGCTGGCGTCCCATCCCACTCTGCGTCTCGACCAAAGGTGGACGAGACATCCTTGCGCAGACGGCCTAGGCCGTGTGCCATCGTCCCGACATACCGGACGTCCGTGTTCGCCAAGGCGTACGATGCACAATCCAGAATCACTGCATGCCGATCATCCGCAGGGGTGATCTTCTCGGGAAGTCGGCGATGAGGGTCTCCCTCGAGCTCGCGCCCTAGGGCGCGTGCCACCGCACGTCGGGGGACATGACGTCCCGCGTCTTCGCCGGAGTACTCCCCATCCGAGGAGGAGGAGCTCAATCGGCGACGACGGCGTCTCGACCGTCGGGAGTCCCCAAGGGCTGTCTCCAAGAAAGGCAGCCGTTCATGCAACGGGCTTATGAACGCATCCAGTGAATCCCGTAGGGCCGCCGAAAAGGCAACCCCTTCCAGGGCCCCTTGCGGAACCCCAACCCCACTGACTTGTGGGGGTTCATGGGGAAAGCCGGCGGGCCTAGCCCGCCGAGCCCGACCGTCATACTGCCCCTGTTCTTGGGGTGGGACCTCTTGTACTCCACCCCCCAGGGGTCCCGGCACTCTGGGGGAGACTCTCTCTCGACCCCATCTGGCGGTCTCAACTGAAGGGGGGAAAGGGAGTCCGTCACCGCCCCCGCCTTCGTCGCTCGCGGTGCCACGAACTCTCGTGGACACGCGCGCGCGACCGTCCGCATGAGGAGGGTCCCCCAAAAGACCTCCCGGCCCTGAGCCGTCACTAGCTCCGTCATGGACGCCCCGTGAAGAGGAGCCCGCGCCTTCTGCGCGGGACAGCATCCCCCTCATGCTCTCCATAACGATGGAAACCCTACTCCCCCGTGGGAGAATCCAATCAAACAGTCAACCAGTCACACCCAAGGGTAAGATAAAGAGAGCAAGTCGACCGTAAGAAACGAACAGGGACGGCCCGACTGATCAGGAAGGGCTTGACCCTGTCCCCCGCTGATCCACCAAATGTAGTGGATCCTGCCCTCACAGCCAACTGGGTATAACCCCGTCGGAAAACCCTGCACACGATGCGGAACGCTACGCCAGAGTCACGACGCGAACGCCGGGATCACTGGGCGCGAAGCGCACAAAACAACGGAAGAAACGCAAACGCAACGATGATTCTTTCGAACACGCACGATGACCCCAAAGCATACACTCATATACCATCAGAAACAAGACGCAGGACGTGCACATTCCCGACCCTCTGGCGCTACCTTGGGGGGACCGGTACCCAACGGGCCACGGTCTCAAGCCCGGGCCTCTAGTGGCCCCTGCCCAGCATCCCTGACAGCCCTTCCACTGGAAGGGGACCCGCGCTCGTCTCGGGCGGAAGCAGGAAAGTCACTAAGACTTCCTAGATTTCAGGATTTACCCAAAACCAATACCCTGGGACATATCCCAAGATTTTTCAATTTTCCCGGATAGAATCCCAGTGGGATTTTATCCCTGGCCGAGATCACATCTCGGTCCGGCTTATGCTCGGATTGCGGAAGCTTCCACAAGCTTCCCGGTCCCCCGAGAGAGCCCGGATTCGGGAAGACGTGTGTCTCCTTTGCGTGTGTCGGACCCCCCCCAGGGGGCCCGATCGGGTGTTCCCCGCCTCACGCCCCTCTAGAGGGGTCGTTTCATGTGTGGCCCTGGGGCTCCCTGCACACACCCCCAAGGGGGTTGTCCCACGCTACCCCCCTAGGGGGGTGTTGCGTGACTGTTCACGACCCGTCCCCGGCTCATGCCGGGGGGTCGTGTCACCCCTGACAGGGGGTTTCCCCCACAAAAACCATTGAAAATGATGCATCTGGAAGGGGGTGGTGCATTTTGGAACAAGAAGAACCACCAACCGGCAGTTTTGTGACGTGTCTCGATAGCAAGCGGTCTCGCCAGCAACCTCTAGTAGTTTTTCACATAGTTGCGGCAGTACCCCCTTTCTTGGGGCCGCTTTTTGCATGTCTGCCTATACAGTCCAGCCATCACTCAACGGCCAGCGTGTGCACAGTCAGAGGGCTGCAGATACGCATTCGACGCGTCTCGGTCATGTGGGGGAAACCCCCTGTCTGGGGTGACACGGCCCCCAGCATGAGCCGGGGACAGGTCGTGACCAGTCACGCAACACCCCCCTAGGGGGGTAGCGTGGGACAGTCCCGTTGGGAAAGTGTCCAAGGAGCCCCAGGGCCACACATGAAAGTCCTTGTAGAGGGGCGCGAGGCGGGGAACACCCGATCGGGCCCCCGTGGAGGGGTCTGACACACACAAGGGAGACAGAAGTCTTCCCGAATCCGGGCCCTCTGGGGGGACCGGGAAGCTTGTGGAAGCTTCCGCAATCCGAGCGTAAGCCGGACCGAGATGTGATCTCGGCCAGGGATAAAATCCCACTGGGATTCTATCCGGGAAAATTGAAAAATCTTGGGATAAGTCCCAGGGTATTGGTTTTGGGTAAATCCTGAAAGCTAGGAAGTCTTAGTGACTTTCCTGCTTCCGCCCGAGACGAGCGCGGGTCCCCTTCCAGTGGAAGGGCTGTCAGGGATGCTGGGCAGGGGCCACTAGAGGCCCGGGCTTGAGACCGTGGCCCGTTGGGTACCGGTCCCCCCATGGTAGCGCCGGGGGGTCGGGACTGCGCACGTCCTGCGTCTTGTTTCTGATGGTATATGAGTGTATGCTTTTGGGTCATCGTGCGTGTTCGAATGAATCATCGTTGCGTTTGTGTTACTTCTGTCGTTTTTGTACGCTTCGCGCCCAGTGATCCCGGCGTTCGCGTTGTGACTCTGCCGTGGCGTTCCGCATCGTGTGCTGGGTTTTCCGACGGGGTTATACCCCGGCGGCTGTGAGGGCAGGATCCACTACAGGTGAGCACAGGCGAGCGCAACAGCTGAAAACTGGCTTTCTATAGCGCTGTAGACTCGGGGATGCGTTTTTCGTATGCATCGTACATTGAAATGGATGCATCGTCAGCTCTTAGAGGTGGTGGCGGCATTTCATTCCACCGCGGCTGTGCGGCAGCTTGCGTGGGTCGAGAAACACTGGGAATGGCCAGTGGGGAGTGTGCGAGGAGAGCGCCACAGGCTCGTGTATTTGGGCGTGGCGGTGGTGCGGGAGGTGCTTGTGCTGGCGGCGACGGGCGGGAGAAAGGCCGAAGCTGAGTTGTAATGAAGTGGGAGGAGCGTATTGATGCATGTAGTGAACAGCAGACCGTACTCGAGACTTTCCACATCTGCGCCTATCAAGAAATCTCCGGTGCAAGGCACGTATACCTGCCCCACATCTTCTTCACGGTGACATCACACAGGTAGAGGTAAACATGAACCCTACGTAGGTAGCTCTTGCCTCTGTTCTCCACTCCTCTGTGGACTACATCGCCGCGGAAGAGCGCCATTCCACCAGCCGCAAAGTGCAGACGCTGCGCGCGCGCGGTGCTCACCTCTTCCACACACCCCTCGCCAAAGTCGTCGCAATACTCCCCAGGCCACGCGTCCAAGAACGCACGGTCGTCAAAGGCCATTACGAAGCTCTGCATTCTGGGGGCGTGCCCCAGTCCTTCATCGCCAGCGGAGTCCCCATGCGGCATCTGCTTCGGCGCCCAGTCCACTGTCACTAAGACCTTGGAGGGGGACGCCTCGTAGCGCCATCCAAGAGTGGCATGCAGCCACCTGCACAGCTCATCGATCGCACCATCAATTGATGTCCGGCCACCCCCTGGAGGGAGCTCGAGCTGGCGCCGACCCATGTCGGCGTCGCCTTTCAACCGCTGCATCTCCGCGACCGACTGTGAAATGAAAATAGGCAGTGCCCGCCATCCCGCCACGTGCGCCACCGCGTTCTCAACGGACGACAGCTGTCGTCCTTGCAGAAGACCCGCCAGGAGCAAAATGCCGGCGCCGAGGTGCACAAGGCCTCCCGTCAGGGCCGACACGACGGCATCGACACCCGCCATGCGCACGTCCACATGGGCAATATATGAAAACGGGAAGGGCGGGAGTGCTGAGGCACTGGGGGTGGTAGAGAGGAGAGACAAAGATATGAGGGAGGCGGGCATGGTAGAGGGGCAGGAGCTGCCCAACCCTCTGCCAAAATCTCCTCCGAGTCCGATGTCGCAGCTGCCGCCGACGCGGCCGCAGCCATCATTGAACGCTTGATGGATGGGGGCAGCACAGCGGCCGCGTGCCACACGGGAGCCGCTGCAGCACGCTTGCGTGCCGCAATGTTAGCAAGCGACCGCGCCTTGTCGACTGCCAGCTTCTTGTTTCGCTCCATTTTTTCAGGCGACAGGACCAGCACGGGTCGCCCCGCTCGCACTCTCGCCTCCCCCGCTTGACCTCGGGCTCGACTAGCTCGGGAACGGGCCGTCCCTTCAATCGGCGCTGCACCAGGTTGTCGCGTGCGTACTGGGGCGGGTAATGGAACACCGCTTTCGGCGTTGGCGCACCCGTCCACCCCCGAACCACGACCTGACGGTCCCTCCATAGGCCTGTAAAAAGGACACGCGGGCAGGAGATGATGTGAGACGGCACCAACACGAGAAGATACGAAGCGGAAGGCACGAAAACGGTCGGTTGCTGCCTCGCACTTCCAGAGCATACACGACTGGCCCCTCCTCTCCTCCCCGCCTCCCCCACGTCTCCAGTAGTCTCTCTGGACCACTACAAGGACTAGAAGAACCGACACTGCGATACACGTACACTGGACTGGAAGCGTGGCGGTAGAGGACGGGATAGAGCGTGCCTGCGGCCAAGGGATCTCAACGAGTTCAGCGAGCGAAGGGTCATCCACAGGTGTTGGCTGATGCGACTGTGTGCAGTGTACTCCAAATCTAAATCGGTGATTTTGTTGCCGATGAAGCGGCTATAATCTTAACATGTGTGATATCGTTGCTCCAAGGCCCCAGGATGGCCACAGGTGCCCGCGATATTGTTGCTACTGAGGTGATATTGTTGCTTTTTGATTTATTAACGATGAGTCCTCCAATCTAGGGATCCCTGGCTGCTTGTCATGCGATGTTCACGGAGCTGCCGCCGTTCCACTGCTCGCAGCCGCCGCAGCCGCTGTTGGGCTCCTTCTGTCAGCTTGTGCCTGCTGCTATTCGGCCCTTAGAATGTCACCCGCACGCCCAAGAACGGCACCACCATGTTTTTCCCAGCTGGTCCGCCAGTTGTTCCCCTGGTCCAAACGATGGCAGTTGAGCCGGCCGATGCCGCGGCCGCCAGGCACGCAACTCTTGTCAGTCGAGGTGCACGGTGGGCAAAACTTGGGAGTCGTGTGTCGGGCGGGCAGCCAAGCGCGTGCGGGGCGCCCGGCGATTTTCTTTTCAGTGTACCCCGCATGAATGGAGCGGGCGCGCCGCCGCCCATACGCGAGGGGGGGTCGGGGCAGTGGCCACCATTCGACTGCAAGTCGGGCCGAAAGCGGCTGGCTGTGGCCCTCTGACCCCTCACTACAGCTAGATGGCTCTGGAAACGAGGTGCGTTGCGTGACTTGTCGACCCGGCGCTTTGCATTGTCGCACGACCCGGAGATGGGGGCTGGGGACTAGACACCGGACGGCCAGCGGCCAGGTGGCCGCGCACAACGCCTGTCAATAGCGTCTATTTTTCTGGGCACGCATATGAACTCGGGCGGTGGCTCAACGGCCACCTGGTCGTCGGCCGAAAGATTTGCGATATGCACATGATGCTTCTCGAGGAGCGCATCACGACGTAATCGAAAGAAACACTCAGTCTATAGCACAGAAGCGTCAGCGACGCGTTTTTGGTGGGCAGTGAGGCATCGAAATTGATGCATCTGGGGGGGGGGGGTTGCCAGGGTGCACATAAACCATGACGGATGGGCACTTTTTAATGTTTTTCTGAACGGAGGAGGTGTCGTGAGCACTCTCATTAGCGGATTTTCAGTCACCGCGCAACAAGCCTGTCCGTAGCGTCTCTGTTTCTGAGCATACATACGAACTCGGGCGGTGGCTCAGCGGCCACCTGGACGTCGGCCGAAAGATTTGCGATATGCACATGATGCTTCTCGAGGAGCGCATCGCGGCGAAATCGAAAGAAACACTCAGTCTATGGCACAGAAGCGTCAGCGACGCGTTCTTGGTGGGCAGTGAGGCATCGAAATTGATGGAACCTGGGGGGGGGGGGTTGCCAGGGTGCACAAAACCCATGACGGATGGGCACTTTTAGTGTTTTTCTGAACTGGGGAGGTGTCGTGAGCACTCTCATTAGCGGATTTTCAGTCACAGCAAAAAATGTCTGTCCGTAGCGTCTCTGTTTCTGAGCATACACACGAACTCGGGCGGTGGCTCAATGGCCAACTGGTGGTCTGCCGACAGGTTTGTGATACGCCGCGTGCATCTAGAGTGTTGGTTGTGACCTTGGGCAAGAATCTCGTTCGTGAGGTCGGTTTTTCTGTGCATGTCGTCTCAGTCCTGGGTTCCCTCAAGTGCAAGGAACTGATTGGCATGCATGTTCGTCGTGTGTACCTAACAAGGTGGTGCTTTTAAAAGAGCGCAATCTCCTGCAGCACATCACAACCGGCAGTCGGTGACGCAAAAGCGTTGTCGATGCAGGTTTCGTAAGCAGTGAAGCCAGACAATGGATGCATCCGTGGGGGGGAGGGCGGCGTGCACGCGCGACAGGCAGCCAAAAAGGGAAACACATGGCAGCGCCGGGTTTTCTTTGATGAGCAGTGACATGAAAATGGCATTACGAAAACAACAGATAGGTCACAAGAGGCACGCAGAGAGAGCCCGCTCTTCGATCAGCCTACGCCGTGTTCACCGCGGGATAGTACGAACTCACGCGGGATAGCACGGCCTTGGCGTTGTTCATCGTCGCCTTCTTCCCCTTGAGGTACGCCACCGCGCCATCGACGCCGCGGCTGCGCCCCACTCGCCTGTACTCCGTTTCGAATGCGCGGTACAACGCGTTGCGCTCGGAATACAGCTTGAACAGCCGCTCCTTCGCCGCACCCTCCTTCCTGAGCCTCCACCTGCTTCCAAATAGCTCCTCCACCTCTCGAATACTAAGACGCCCGTCCAGGCCGACGGCGTACTCGTCCAGAGCCATCCTCCAGTTCAGCTGCCGCGCCATAGGCAATATCGGGACGCACTCGTCAACCGACGTATGGATGGGCACGCCCGCCAGTCTCCCGGCTGCTTGCAGCGAGAGCACGCGGTTCCGGTCCTCCAGCAAGCGCTGGGACACGCTCACAGGAGGTGGAGGCGCAGGGAGAACGGCAAGCTCACTCGCACTCAGCGACAGGCAAGCGGCAGCGGAGCCGGGGGGGGGGGGGGGGAGGAGCACGAGAAAGCTCCTCGCGCACCAACTGCCGCGCGCGTGGGGTCTGCGGCACGTCTTCCATGATGAGCCTCGCCAGAACCTCGCGCAGCCGACCAAGCTCCGCCTCCATCGCTTTGAAGCGATTGTCCACATGGCCGTTGACGTGCGTCGCGGCCGCTGCGGTGCTCGCCATGACACGCTCCACCCCGCTCTTCACGTGTCCCCTGACCGCGACCGCGCCAGCAAACATCTGCTCTGATAGGCGCCGTTCCACGCTCCGCGTCTAGGCTGCGATCGCCTTGGCAGCCGCCTCTACGGCCACACGGACGGCCTCGGCGAGCGGGGGAATGACCTGCGCTACCGCGGCCGCCGCGGTCTCGCCAGCCGCCTCGAGGGTGCGCGCCATCAACGTGCGGTAGTTTAGGAACGCCATCGTGTTCAGCAAGGGATGGCGCAGGACATACGCGTGAGGGGCAATGCTGGCAGTCGCCAAGCGCGCTGCTTGCGTTTGAAAATGCACGCACCGAAACCAGCGCACGAGCGCAAATAGGTCCCGCAGCGCCTCGTCTTGGGCGCTGGAATCCGCCGCCACACGCTCGCCCAGCGCCTCCTCGGCTTTCTCGAACCAGGAGCAGATGGATGTTTGCTGCTCCTCCGGCAAGGGGGCCGACAGTCGGGGGGTAGTCGGCGACTTGCAGTCCACGTCCCGCCCCGACAGCGCCTTAGCCATCTTGGGGTTGGGGATGGCCGCCTCGTACGTCCCGCCCCCCGGCCCGACCGACCACATTAGGTGGTCCTTTTTGTCCGCCTCCGACGCGCCGCGCTCCTTGCCCGCCTGCGCCGCCGCGCGGCGTCCGAGGTGCGTCTTGGCCGCTCAATTGGGAACGCCGGCCGCCATGAGACGCAGCCTCAGGCTGGTGCTGTGGTAGTGGTACGTCATGGGCTTGAGGAGCCCCCCCCGCGGGCTGGGGAAGGCCAGCACCCGGTACCACGAGCGGAAGCAGACCGCGGTGCCGGCCTCGCGGAAGTGACTCGGCTTGACGCCGGCCGCGACCGGATCGCCGTCGTTCGGCGTAAAGGCGGGTGAAACGACGACGGGGGGGGCGGTCGCGTCGCCACCTGGACGGTGGAAAAACTCCACCAGCGCATCTGCCATGACGCGGGCAGGGCACACCCATGGGTCCACGTGCGGCAGCGCGCCGATGCAACGCACGACCCCCTCGCAGGTCTTGGTGGCTCCAATGTTGGTTTACAAAAGTGGAACCTCGCGCTGTGCGCCCGCAAACATACCCGAAAAAGCGCGGACCCTCACGTCGCTCCACGTTAGCTCACTAGCGGTGGCGCCCCTCGACCTGAGCGCATACTGCAATAACCACAGGGCGTTCAGCCGCGCGTCCTTGTGGTACTCAAGCGCCGTCTTTTCCTGCATCAGCAGGGAGATGAAGACCGCGCGCCGCTGCTCGTCCGTCACCGACGGGTCGCGCTTGCCCTTCGCCTTGGCAACGCCTGCCGCATTCTCCTGCAGGTTTCGGTCCCGCTTGCAGCGGCCAAGAGCCGCGACCGCCGGGTGGAAGCATCCGGCCGACAGCTACTCTTCCGTCGCCCAGTGGCCGCAGCACGAGCACGCCGCGTCTCGCCACAGCACATTGAAGAGGCTGGCCACCTTGGAAAGCGCATTGAGGTTTCCCAACAGCACGTGGTCGCTCACTAGTCGCCCCTGGCCGCTGACCGACGAGGGTGACGGGCCGTTGGCGCCTGGCCAGCGCGGCGCGCTCCCATCACGAGGGGGGGGCGCCGCGCGGCTCCCCGCTGTGCCCACATTGCCGCCTTGTGGCAGGCCCGCTGTCGAAGGCGCCGAGCCCACCGCCACAGCGGCCCCCGCAGGGGGGGGCGTCGACCTCAAATCGGCCGGCGGGGTCGGCGGATGAGTCGGTGCCGCGGCGCGTCTCCCAAATGCGCCACGCTCAGGAGTTTGTGGCAGCCGCACAGCGCCCGCATGGGACCCGTCCCGCACCGTCGCAGATGTGTTGCCAACCACGCGAGCATCAAGCGCTCCGCCGCGCTGCATCCCTGCCACCACAGCTCCCCCCTGTCGCACTACGCGGCCCGGTCCACGCCCCTTGGCCGGCCAGGAGGTCGATAGGGCGCCGGGCGACGCGGATGACGTGTCACGCCCCGGTTCGGACAGGTGGCGCTGTCTTTGCTTGTTGGGATCTTGCTTGATTGAGAGTCGTTTGCCTTTGTATGTCAATTGCTTGCATGATCTGCTTTACAGTAGGGCGGTCCACTGGTATGGATCCCCAGATCTCCACATGGGGAGGCTACTGTGTGGGATTCGGGGCCATTTGGGCCCGTTTGCTCGGTTCGCTTAAGGGGACAGCGGGGCGCCCGTGGCCCGGCTTCCCCACAAAAACATAACTGCGTTCTCACCTTCTTCCTCCCTCTTTGCGCCTTCCGGTGTTTTCCTGGGTGACCGTGTCACCGGGCGAGAGTAGAGCAAGGGTGTGCGGGTGGGTTCCCTCAGCTGGGCAGGTGTCCCTATCTGTTTCTGTGGGCTGGGGTGACACAGCGTCTTGTACGACACCCCCCCCGGTGTGCGACTGGAAGCTCCTCCGTGCGCGGTTGTGCGGCGGCGCCGACGCGGCGCGGGGCCGGCGCTGTCGCAGCCGCGCGCATCCGAAGAGTCGGAGGACCCGCCGTCAGACGACTCGTCTCCACCAGCGCCCCCCATGTTAGCCCGTTCGCCCACACCGGAGGCGGCGCTTTCAGCCCGGCGAGTCGATGACCGCTTACGCCGCTCGGGCGTAAAGCGCCGCGTGGCCTCTGCCTCGAGGAACTCTACCACCACATTGTTGCTCACGGGCAGCGCCTTGCCCGCGGTCATGCGGTCCGCCGCGCCGGCACAATACCGCCAGATGTAGCCCGCGTACGTCTTCATGGTGGTCTTCTGGCGCCCATGTGTTGCGCTGACCGAGTGTTTCTGTCATGTACTCTTCACAGCGCTCTGCACCGCCGACACCAAGTGGTGGTTGCCCCGCTCCGCCACGTGGAGCGCCTGCTCCACCACCGCGCGGGTGCACGCCGCTTCCAGCCGGAACACGGCGCAGTAATTGGCCAAAGTCACGATGGCCTCGTACGCTGCGCGATCCGACTTGGCAGTCGCGGGCGAGTGGCGGTCGTCCGGCGGCAGGGCAGCACCCGAGAAGCGGTCGCCCATGAATCCAGCGCTGTTGGCGTCAGAAAACAAACAGCCGATGCGGATGAGGCGGCCGCCAACGTCTGGCTTGTTGACGAACAGGCGCGGCACCATGTTGCGCACAGTGTAGGATCCCTCTCCATCCAGAAAAGCGTGGTAGCCCGCCGACTGTTCGGCTACGACCTCCCCGCCAATGCCACCGTGCAGGTGGATGGCTGGGGATACGACCAGCGCTGCGGACAGCGCGTCCCGCGTCGGGGGAGCGGGTGGGGGAGCAGGGGTGCGCTGGGGCGCGAGCGGGGTCCGAGAAGAGTCGTCGCCGGCGCGGGGGCCCGAATCCCCGGTCGAGCTGCGCGCCCCACCCACGGGCGGGACCGCTGGCCGCGGCACGAAGAGCGGCGCAGAAGATGGGGGCGGTGCTGCGCTTTCAAACCGCCCAGCAGAGGCTCCCCCCCGGCGACGTGGCGAGGCCGCCATGGCTGGGTGGGAACCGCGCCCGACCACGCTGCCCCAACGATGGCGACAACGCTAATGCCGTCCCCACCCCGTCCCCCCACGCGCACGAGACACATTCCCGCCCCCTTCGGCTCGCCGCCTGACGCGCAGACGGGCCGTCGGCACATCGCGCGCGTTGCCTGCCACGGCGCGCGCCATGGCGGGCCCAAATTCGGAGAAAAGAACGGTCGCGACGCGAGTGGGCTGGTAACCACGGGTAGTAAGGGGGGGGGGCAGGGTGGTGGGAAAGCGCCCCGAACGCTGCAGGGCGCCATGGCCCCGTCGTTGGGGCCGCGCGTGCGCCGTCGACGACCGAGGAGACCGACCGCCGCCAACGTAGCGACTGTTGGGGTTACGGGCCAGGCGGCATCCGCGTGTGGGCGCGCGCGCGGGCACGATCGGCCGACAGGACGGTGCGCGTGGGCGGCTCCGCCGCCTGCTCTGCCACCCAAGTGTGCCGGTGTTCGCACCAGCTTTTTGGCGCCACGGGAGACACCAGGTGGCCTGGGGGGGGAACGGAATCACATGTTCGGACGCGACCTCCCCCCCGCCCAAATCCGTCCCCGGCGCGGATTTGCCCCGGATCAGGAGGGGGGGCTCACTTTCGAACCAATCGCACCCCTCCGACAGCGCTCCGCCGCGGTCCGGCACTCGGCTAGTGCTGGGATATCTGTACATCCGCAGTGTTTGTGTTTTCTGTGTTGGGTCGGGGAATAGGACGATCGATGTGATCGTCGGGAAAGTGGGGCGCATGCTGATTTTCTGTACTGGGGCCGTGACCCACAATTTTCAAATTGCCTCCGAACGCCTCTAGTACAGGGTGAAATGGCATGTACTAGACCATATTCGACCCCCTACACACTGCAAAACTTCCAATATAGTATAGAAACGATATTCGCATTTTAGACAGCGGCGCACCACTGCACTCTCGCAGTATAGACAAGAACTGCGTCCCAGACATGCCACGTAGACCCCTGTGACACCCACATTGCCGTTGTTTCTGAGCAACGAGCGTGTCCTACGTGATGTCGCCTGGATTGATCACGTTGCAGGGAAACTGGTGGTGTATGATGCGCTTCCTGGAGCTTCCAGGGGCTGCCCTCCACGACCCCGACCCTGCTGCCCCCCCAACCATCCCTACC
>Ga0209093_1001199_pt1 | contig 14669 bp, 15 predicted proteins | sample SidtaG_4_FD_187450 | JGI IMG/M metagenome (GOLD analysis project Ga0209093, IMG submission 187450) | Marine algal microbial communities from Sidmouth, United Kingdom - Sidmouth_Male1 metaG (SPAdes) (version 2) | ecosystem: Host-associated > Algae > Red algae > Unclassified | place: Sidmouth...
GGGGTGGGCTCGGGGGGGGGGACTTGTGTGGGGAGGTGCATGCCCCGTTCTGGGAGGTGCGCCGCGGCCCGCGCGCACTGAGAACTGAGGCACGTGGGTGTGCTCCGAAAGCGGGCTTCCCGACGACCTGTCGTGGGGCCGCCTGGGGCACATTAGGTGGCTGGACACGGCCCAGGACCTCTGCCATAGTAAAGCAACGCACCCACTTGACCACACCGACTTCACAGCGTTGATGGCGGGGCCGTGCCAATGAGAGAGGACAACCAATCGTGCCCCGCGCTGGTCAACAACCCCGAGGCGACGAGGCGGACCAAGCATGTCGACGTCGCCTACCACATGGTTTGTGATTACCGGGCGCGCAGGGATTTGGCCTCCTACTTCCTCCCGAGCGCCGAAATGCCGGCGGACGGGCTCACCAAGCCGCTGCCGTCGCCGGCGTTCACGGATTTCCGGGCTGCAGTCGGGGTTGGTGAAGACCTGGGCGCGATTGCGCGGGGCCCCGAGCTTGGCGACCCCCACTAAGGGGAGTGCTGAGACGCCATAGCGCCACTGGAGGCGGCCAGTGGCGCCGCCCGGGGTTCGCGGCGACGACCTCCGTCGACGTTGCTGAGGGCCGGAGTCGGCCGTAGACGGTTGCGGTACCATCCACTGGCGTAAGGCCGGCATTGGGGCGCGTTTTCGCGAGGCGCCGACTCGGGGGAAGGCCGGTTGGGAGCGTCCTGGGGCGCTGCGGCGCCACTGGAGCCGTCCGGTGGTGCAACCGCGGGTTCGCGTTGGTCGGTTTTGTCGATTTTGGCGCAAGTCGATTTTCGCCGTACCAGTAGGCCTACTGGTTTTACGGGTCGAGCCGATTTCGGCTAAGTTGATGAACCAGGTTTCCGACCACACTTGGAAAGGCCGCCGACGAGCCGGATCGTCGGCTTCGACAAAATAGTCCTTCCGAACCCCTATTTCGATGGACGCGGATGGCCCCATCCGAGGCGGGGTTCGACGGACATTCATGTGGGCTCTCCATGGGGATACGTGGATGGGAAGAAGGTCCATCGGCCGATTGGGCTTCAGTCACGAGACAAGCGTATCGAGCACAACTGCGGCGTATCGCACTGCCTACAAGAAGTACGTAACAACTAAAGTGTGGTACTTGTAATTCGATGGTGTCTGGGATACGTTTTGGATGCTGGACGGTTGCACGTTGCGACGGGGTCACATCTGGTACAGGCACGTCTACTACCCCCTTTTCCGTGTTCATCTCCTTGCAGCGACGTCGAGAGATACATCTGGTTAGAGCTGGTGGGCCCGACGCAGTGGGCAGCGCCCATAGTGCAAGGCAAGTCGAGAGCCAGGCAACGAGACACCGGGAGAAAAACTACAAACAGAACCGAGCCACCAGAACTACCAAGGCATGATACACAATAAGAGAAGGTGACACCAGTCCGCGGCCCGGTGATCGTCTGGGGTCGGTAGAAGACTGCTTGGAGCCCGCGGACAGCCTTGCGACAGAGTTGATCGCCGTCTTCGTGTCGTCGCCTGGGGATGAATGCCGGCGGCAGCGCCACTGCAGGCGCGGGCACAACCACGACAGCCGCCCTAGAGAGCCGTACCGTCTCAATAAACCTGTCGGAGCGGCGTAAGGCGAGGCAAGACAACATAGGAAACATAGGCAGCGGCAGGGAAGGGGGGCGTATGAATACGAAAGGCGAGAAGAGAGGCAATACACCAGGCTAGGTAAGAAAGCACCTCAGGGTACTAGCATCCTCACGGGTCAGGGCCTCTCCTTCCCACTGTCCTCACGGTCGAGAGTGAGCATGGGGAAGACAGAACCGAACAGCCTCCACGTCCAGCGAATCGAGCATCGCAAGTGGTGTCCTTGAAGCACAAGCAGAAGCGTTCCCGCCTCCCCGCACTCCTCGCCAAGCAGAAGCCCTCAAACACATTTACATGCCAGCCACGCCGCGGACATGCTCTCTGGCATAGAGAACGTGTTTTCTACATCGTTGCGCCGCGACGGAAGCGGGGCCTTCGTCTCCTTGATGGTCGGGATTCGGGCGGGCACCCTCTGGGCCTCGCTTGCTCTGATGCGGCACAGAAGGACGGTCGATCGCCTGCGTGCGGGATCTCGATCTCATTTACCCGTTCGATTGTGCCACACAATTGGGTGTAAATGCAAGCTTGTGTACATAAATGGCACTGACGAGCCCTTATTTGGCGATCGACAAACCGGTTCACCGACGATCGGGCGCAACTAGTCCCACGATCGAGGCCAGATCACGCGCCTTTCTGGCACCCAGACATGACGCACCACTGTCGAAGTCTGCATGGCACACAGGGATGCCACGAACATAGAAGCAGGTGAGATCGAGCTGGGATCATCACTTCCGCTGCAACCGCCAGGAAAGGTGGTGGAAGTCTCAACAGCAGCGATGAGCGACAATCGGTTTTTTCCGCTTGTTTCTTATGTGTACTTAGACGCCAACCGTGCTTCAAGAAAGAGAACAGCTTGATCCCTCCTTTTCAATGTTAACCCTCAGACGGAGCGAGGAGCGATCACCACATTATGTGTACCCAAGAGGCGGCACCCACAGTGCATACCATCGCATCACTACACGTATCCAACTTACTGGCAACCACAACCGCCCCCCCAAAACAGTGCAGAAAACCGAGCACCATTCCGCGTTATAGACAGAGCCCGGGATCTCCCACAGAAAAAAAAACAGGTCGCTGTTGCCCGCCACCCCGAACAGCCTCCCCTGCTTGACAGCGAGGCCCACTCGACATCAAAGCCCGCGTTGACGACCAGCAGCCACCCGGCCACACCCCTTCCAGTTCCTCGACGCCACCATCACTACGGCCTCCAGCACCCGCTAGCGGTGTGCCGTCCCTTGCATGTTCCCCCGCACACCTTCGTTCTCGGGCTACAACACCAGTAAGACAACTGCCTCGGCCGAAAGCCGACAGCAATCCTTCGCCGTCGTGCAGTTTTGATGAACTTAGGCTACGCATCTGTCCCGCGTGAAGTGAATTTCTGGTGGTCATAGTCGCCTGTGACCAGTATCAAACCAACACTGGCCCAGTTCATCTCCGCCCGTTACAGCCCTATGTCCACAACCGTTTTTAACCTCGAGATCCGATCGAATCCACGAACATGGGGCTGTACAATTCCCATCCCTCGACGGCTCGGATCGGGTTTTCGACGGGCTGGAACCGCCCATCGACGTCCCATCCAAACGCCATTTGGATCGGGGATGGGCATGATGGGGGTTGGATGGCGATTTTGTCCGTGCCGACGATCATCTCCGGTCGAGGCGGCACCTGGTGCGCTGTACTCCCCTCGACGTCTGCTTCACGTCGATGGTGATTTCTGATGATTTGATGTTTTGGCGATGCTGAGTCGATTTTGGCCGTACCAGTAGGCCTGCTGGTTTTCAGGTCGAGCCGATTTCGGCTAAGTCGATGAGCCGCGTTCCGACCACAGTTTGACGGGCCGCCGATGCGCCGGATCGTCTCCGTTCGAGACGCGACGAGGTGCGCTGTACTCACTTCGACGTCTGCTTCACTTCGATGGGGAATTTGGCACTTTCGTCGGAGGTCGATTTTTCGAGTAGTACTACTGGCGACTCGGGCGTTTTCTAGACTGCGGACTTTGGCGGGAGATTTTGCACTGGTCAGGACCGGCTGTGGCCGCGCTGGAGCGTCGATTATGCAGACTGGGGCGCTGGGGGGAGTATTGAGGCAGCCCGCCAAGCCCGCGCTGGTAAATCGGAGCTACCGCGGACTGCCCGGATAATTCCAGGAGTACTTGTGCGGTGATCGGCTTGTTTGTCTGTGCCTTTGACATGTACTGCTGTACGAGGGTGTTGTAATTCCTTGTACTTGCATCTCGAGGGGAGCTCATTTTGGAGCTGAGCTCGGGAAGATTCTCGTGGGCTGCTTGAGGAGCGTCGCGATTTGTGGACCCTGTCACTGCGTTGGCGGGAGTGTGCTTTCAGGACGTTGAGAGAGAGGCACACGAGGGTGGTGAGAGGCTGCTGGCCTCGCGCCTCAGACCGGTCTCGAGTAAAGCGACGCATCCACCCACTTACCTCCCGCTTCACAAGGGATGAACCATGAGATGTAGTACTTGTGTAAACGAGGGTTTGTTGTCTCTTGGATGTCTTATGACGCCTCCTGAGCGTGCCGACCCGGATCCGCCTTATATGGGTCCCGCCGGAGAAGCCCCTTGCGGCGACAGTACCGGTATACCGCTGCAACCGGCAGGCGCCCCGAGTGATGCCACGTATCTTCGTCAGGTCCATGCCCAACCTAGAGGACCAGCAACCACCGGACCCCCTTCTCGTCCCAGGTGCGGTCCACGAACTGCTCGGACACAAACTCGGAGCCTCCAGGCTGGAGCGCGTCCGGGACCGCCAATTGGTGTCGATTGGGTCGCTTCGCGGGGTCCATCGGTCCCGCCGGCACCACGTGGGCGCCGCTATCCCGGTCGGGCAGTCCGTCTTGATCGATCAGGTAGGTTCTCCGGTCGGCTTCCAGCACCTCGTACGGTCCTGTCACCTTCTGGTCGAGCCCGTGCTTCCGGGAGTGGTTGCGCAGGTTCACCAAGTCACCACTGGTCACCGACACCCGGCGAGGGAGGATTTTCTTGTCACTTTCTCTTTTGTACCATGCTCGTTTCTTGGAAATTGAGTCCCTTACTTGGGAGAGCAAGGCCTTGAGCGACTTCTAGAGCGCGTTTTTGGCCTGTGCCACCGACTGGCTCGGGTCCGAAGTCATACCATCCGGCATCCGTTTCAGGGAGAAGCTTCTCAGGCGCCGTGGGGAGACCAAGTCCATCAGGGCCACGCCCGTAGTCCGGTGGGGTCTCTAGTTGTGCGCCAGGGCCAACACGAAGACGAGCTCGTCCCAGTTGTCCTGGTGGTCCTCGATGTAGTGCATGAACATGTTCACGAGCGTCTTGTTGACGCGCTCGACCTGGTCATTGGTCTGCGGGTGTTCCGTGGACGCGTACGGGTGTCGGATGCCCATAAGGTTGCACACACCCTTGCAGAACAGGGAGGCGAACTGGGGTCCGTTGTCCCTCAGGACCGGGGCCGGGGGGCCGTACACGGAAATCCAGTCCCGGCAGAACGCCGACAAGACGTCCGTCGCGGTGACGCCAGCCAGGGGGACGGCTCTTTCAGGCTTCGAGAACCGGTCGAAGATGATAAGGAGGAATAGGTACCTTGCCTTCGTCTCTGTCAGCGGTCCGAGGATGTCCATGTACATGTTTGCGAAGGGATTCGTCGCCGGGAAAAACGTGAGAATGGCGTGCGTCGCCGCGGTGATATACTGTTCCTGGCACAAGACGCACAGCTGGAAACCCAGTCGTACACATCCGCGGCCATAGACCCCCAGTAGTTGTGGCGCCTAATGGAGGCGTACATCCGGTTGACACCAGAATGACCGGTGCGCAAGACGTCGTGTTCCAACCGGAGGAGGTCCTAGCGCAGGATGAACGAGACGTACACTTGGGTAGCACCGTGCAGGGGGGCGACGAGGTTCTAGGAGCCCCTCCTTGTTCTCCGACAACAGCGAGTGCTCGTTCTGGTCCATCTTATACCGTGGATCGTAGCACCGCTGTTCATCTTTCTACGCGGCCAGCATGTGCGCGAGCGTGTCCGGTTGTTCCTTGTTCAGCTACCGGTAGTTCGGCGCAACCCAGCCACGGTAAGAGTCAACCAGAGCAAGACAGGGAATTTCTTCCGGGATGACGGACCGATCAGGTGCCAGCGTCGGGAGACGCGACATGGAGTCGGCACAGTGGTGCTCCCTTTCCGGTCTGGTGCACACCCTGTACCGGAACTCCGACAAGCGGAGACGCCATCGAGTGACCCGCCCTTGTACACTGTCCATTTTGAGCAGCCAGCATGAACTGGAACAATCGGTCCGGATCAGCAACTCCTGTCCCCCTGGGCAGGGGCGGAGGAAAAAACTGGCCCAGACCACAACTAGGCATGCTCGGTCGGTCGTCGAGTAGTTATTCTCGGCCGGAATGAGGCCGCAGATGCAGGAGCCGACCGGGAGGATGCTCTTGTCCAGTTGTTGTTGCAGGAGGGTACAGCCGACTTGGACGGCGCAGGCGTCGATATCCAGAATGAAGAGACCCTCATGTCGGGGGAGCGCGACGATCGGGGCCGACGCCAAGAACTCTTTGAGATAATCGAAAGCCGCCAGCTGGGCGGCATCCAGCGGAGGGAGCACGTGCGGGAGCCTCGTTCTTGTGAGCTTGGTCAGGGGCTTGGCGATGTGCGCGTAATCCTTGATGAAACGCCGGTACACAGTACACATGCCCAGGAAGCTCTTGAGCTCCGTCTGGTTGCGCGGGGGAAGCGCTTGCTCCAGGCCTTTGATGTTCTTGTTCTTTACCAGCAGTTCGCCTGGATGGACGACATGCCCCAGGCACTCGACTGCTTGCTGGAACAGGTGACACTTGGAGGGCTTGAGCAATATACCGGCCTTCTCCAGCAGGAGTAGGACTTCGGAGGTCCCGGAGGTGCTAGTCTACGGTCCGGAAGAAGAAAATCACTTGGTCGAGGTACACCAGAGGTTTGAACGCAGTGGGGGGGATGGGGGACCACGGTGAAGTGGTTGAGTGGCTTGAGCTTGTGTGTGTTTCTGAGAACGTGCTTTGTTGGGTGTCATAAGGTTCGCCCACTTCTCCCAACAGAGAGCACCTCTCCACTAGTCCCCACCGGACCGAGTGCTCCCCGTCTCGCGCCCACACTGACACCCACGCCCTCGCACCAAATCGAATCACTCTCCAAATCAAAAGCCACTAGAGCAAAGCGGAGATCAAATCCAAACATGCTAAAAGTAACGCCCCAACATGACCCAAGAAGATTGTGTGCAGCTTGACCACGTCTTGCAAATGCACCATCTGGGGTACCATGGGGGTCACCGACCAGCATCCATCCGCGAACCGCAATAGGAATCGGCGACGAGCATCACGGTCCAACGCCCCTCCTTGTTTGTTTCCGCGGCGGTTCTTTTTTCAGCAAAGCCGGATGGCCTTGACATGCTTGTCGTGCTTGGTCTTGCCGAGCTCCTTCGTAATCGGGTCCGCCACCATGTCGTCTGTTTCAAAAATTCCCCAGTGCGACCTTGTCCGTCGCGATGGCCTCGCGCACGAAGTGGTAGCGAATACCGACGTGCTTAGTGCACTTATGCTCGACGGGGTTCTTAGAGAAGTCACTGCACCCGCTGTTGTCGACCTCGATGTTGATCGTCCCGACCGAGATCGCCGTCGCCAGCCGAAGAGAAGCCATACTTTGCACGAGCTTTGTGAGCCAAACAGATTCCTTCCTGGACTCACATAGAGCCATTTACTCCGCCTTCTCTTTCGACAGCGCCACCGTCTTCTGCAAATTAGAACCCCAGATGACGGCCGCTCCGCCAATTATGAAGGTGAAGCCAGTAGTGGAACTTCGCGTCTCGTGGTCACCCGCCCAGTTGGCATCATGAAGCCTTGTGGAAAACAGGAAGAGTTCTTGTCGAAGACCAGGCCCTTTTCCATCGAACCCTTTGACTGATTGCTGACCTCCAAAACTTGGCGGTTGCACAGTGGTTGCAATCATTCAACAGCGTACGTGGACCAATGGAAAGCCTACGAATCATCTGAGTTCCTCACAAAGTCTCCCCATGCAGCTCTGCGCACTGGAAACGCACATCAGGATCTCAAGAAATCTGAAGAAATTTGTTGACCTCATGAGAAGGCACAGGTCTGACCCAGTACCCTCTCCTTGCCCTCTTCAGGCCCAAGCAAGCGGCCTAAAAAGCTCAGTAAATCTCATTGTGGGCTGCAATGGCTCTGCGTGACTCCCGCAAGACACGGTGATTGACTTTCAAGATTACTGGCGGCAAATCTCAGCTAATAGTTCGATCGTGGCTAGTAGAACAGCCAATCCGACTTCATTTCTACGCCCTGTCATCGGCTCTGCCTCCCTTCTCTCTGCAACTGCCAGTTTTTGGAGGTTAGCAATACCGTAGAACGCGCGTCATTGCCGCCCAATGCTTCTTGCTGTAGCAACAGACATACAGACTCAGCTTCCCGATGGCAAAGGCGAGGTCAGGACGCGTCCCGCTTATCACGTACATAAGACTGCCGACGGCTTCGCGGTAGGGCAGCCCGTCCTCGTTCTCGTAGGACTTGACCAGCTTCAGGCCCACCTCCAGTGGCGCTCCGCTCCGGTTGCAGTCCGCCATCCCGAAGTTCTTTAGCACTTGCGCAGCGCACGTGACCTGCTACAGCGTCATGGTGCCCCACGTCTTGTCACGTCTGATCTCTAGCCCGGGGATGACCTTCGCGTCGCCCAGGTCCCTTATCTCAAAACGCTCGTGCAGAGACTTCTTGATCTTGTAGATCGCCGATAGGCTTGATGCCACCAGAAGAAGATCGCCGACGTACGCCAGGACGATGATGATTTCGCCGTCATCCATAAGGTTGTAGAGGCATGCATTGGGGTCGATGTTATCGAACTCCTGCGACTTGCGGAAGTCATCAAGCTTGGCGTACCACATCTTGGGGGCTTTTTTCCGCCCATAAAGCGCTTAAAGAAGACGACACACCTTTTCAGGCTATTTGAGATCGACGTAGCCGTCTGGCTGCTCCATGTAGACCTCCTCCTCAAGGACGCCGTTCACGGAGGCCGTCTCGACGTTCTTATGACTTAGCTTGCACTCGTTCGCCGCCGTCATCGCCAGGATGCATCGGATGGTACTGGACTTTGCCGCAGGCGCGAATGTCTCCTTGAAGTCTAGCCCCTTGATCTGCCGGTTCCCCATGAAACACAGGTGCGTCTTGTGTCGCGCCGCGCTGTTCCCGTTCTTGTCCACCTCTCTCTTGAACTTGTACACGCAATTTCTCTTGAGCACGCGTCGACTGACCGAGCGATTCGTCAAGCGCCAAGTTGGGTTCCTGCGGATAGCCTCCATCTCCTGGTCCATTGCAATGGCCACTTAGCGGATTCTTGCCCTTGAACTGCTTGCACGTACGTCATGGGCGCCTCGTGAGCAGACAGGCTCACCAGGAGCCAGAACTCCACAGGTGGTCGCCACGCTTTGCCGCTCCGAAGTAGCGTGTCTTGAGAGCAGCCAGAACCTTGATATTCGTCCGCCGACTTTTCCGATCCATCGTCGTGCTCGTCATACTCGTCGTCATCTTAACATCTACGGCTTGGCCGTCGCTTGCCGATCGCAAGCCCGCCGCGGCGTCGACGACCTCGTCCCAGGGAAAGTCCTCCGCAACCTCTGCAACCTCGCTTGCGTTCGTCTTGGCAAAAACGATGCTTCGTGCCGTGACGACCTTGCCGTAGTCAAGGATGACCTTGTACGCCTTGCTGCAATCGAGATAGTCTCACAAAACGCCCTTCGCTGACTTGTCTCCAAACGTGCCGTCGATGTGACTCTTGTGCAGCACCACCCAGCATGTCGACCGAAACACCCGCATGTGGCTTACGTCGGGCTCGTTCCCGGTCCACAGCGTGCGAGAAGCCTTGCTCACGGAAAGCACGCGGCTGGTACCGAGGTTCTTCATGTGGACCGCCGGCTTGATGGCATCCGCCCAAAGATCCTGGTCGGCGTCCTTGTGTCGCAACATGATGCGTGTCATCTCCACGAGAACTCGGTTGAGTCTCTTTGAAACCCCGTTCTGCTGCGGCATGTCGGGCACAGTCGTCTGGTGCGTCGTGCTGTTCTCAACGTGAAGTGCCTCGACTGTGGTCGACACGTACTCGCCGCCATTGTCGGAGCGCAGGACCTTGTTGTTATTTCCGGTGTGGAGGTGAACCTTAGTCAGCCACTTCTCGTACTCCGCCGGAAGATCGCTCATCTTGTTGAAGAAGACCACGCACGTCCAGCAGGAGAATTCTTCGGTGAAGGTTCCGAAATAGCGCGCACCGCCACGCGACGGCTCTGACATTGGCCCGCCCATACCGGAGTAGACGAGCAGCAGGCGCTCGGACACTCGACCTCCTCCTGCGCTTGGCGTAGGCGTCACTTCCGCCTTCCCATACACGCAAGGCTCGCAGACATTCTTGACCGCCATGGAAGAGCACTTGAGTCCGTCATTCTTCTTGTTCTTGCTCATCCGCTCAACGCCAGCCACGTTCACGTGCCCAAAGTGCTCCTGCCAGAGCTGCAGAAAGGCCACCGCAGATACATTCGACAGCGGGGCCATGTCCAGGTGGTAGAGCCCGCTCTTTCGCGTGCCGCACGCAGCGATGTTGTCGCTGATCTTGATGATGGCCTTACCGCCCTTGAAAGACACTTCCGCACCGCGTTCCTCCATCATACCTACCGATACGAGGCTGAAGCCCATAGTAGGGACATGGAGCACCTTCTCCAAATTGATCTTGCTCCTCTTTCTCTGAGCGATGACGTTGAGGACGACGGTTCCGACGGCCGCCGTGGCCACGGACCCATTGTCATCCATGGTGACACTCCGTACCGTGGTCGCCTTGTAGTCTTCGAAGCACGCGCGCATCCAGCACATGTATGCAGAAGCCGCAGAGTCTACCAGACACGACTTGTAATTTTCATCGTTGTGAGAAGCGTTGCCAACAAGACAGATGGCGTCGTCGCTGTCGCTACGGTCGTCAGCCACAATAGCGGCCAACTTGTCCTTGCCCTTGTTCCTGTCTTCAAGCACAGGGAAATCTTGAAAGATGTGCCCGAACGTGTGGCGGTAGTAGCACTCGATCTTGGAGGAGCCATAACGGCGGCGTTGACCTCGATAGTTGGCTCCTACAAGAGCCGCGTCACCAACGGGCTTGATCGCCGGTGACGTGTCCGCCTGACGCCGCTCCTCCTGAAGAATTCGGCTGTTGAAAAAGTCGACGCTTAGCTCGTCAGCGCCCTTGGCGTCTAGATCCACCAGAAGGCTCTCGTACTTGGACGTCAGCCCGTTGAGAGCGCTCATGGAAACGTCCGTCCCCGTGACCTCGCCGCCCATGGCCTTGAGGTTCTCGCCAAGGTTTCGCACGCGGTTGCAATAGCCCTGTATGCCCTCTCCGACGTTCATCACGACGGTGTAGAACTCTCGTCGCGCTTTCATCCCGGTCATCAAACTCTGCGCTGGAACACACATTGCAGCGTCGACCACATTTCGACCGTCGTCTTGCACCCCGGCACGTGCTCGAGCTGCTTTGACCCAAGGGCGAGCCCGATGCTTACGCTCGCGTGCGTGTCTCGACGCTTCCACAACGACAACCCGCGGTCATACGCGTCCGTCGGCTTTCCGTCTTCGTCAATCATGTCGTCCAGGTCGCGCAGGGCTAGGACCACCTTGATGCGCTGACGCCACTCGTGAAAGTTTGTCTCCGACAAGTTGTCGAACTTGATGCCGCCCATGCCGGCAGCTCCACCGTCCATAATGCCTGCTTGTCGCAGCGCCGACAATGCTAAACCTTGCGCCTTGACCGTCACGTCCTTGAACCACCTTGTCCTTGTCGTGTCCGCCGTTTCCACGATCGCCGTGGCGCCGTCTGGCACACCTTTCCCTTTCCACAGCCCATAATCTGGGCGCATGACCTGTTCAACCGCAGTGTGGAAAGGGGATGGGGGACCACGGGGAAGTGGTTGAGTGGCTTGAGCTTGTGTGTGTTTCTGAGAACATTCCTGGTTGATTGTGCTAAGGTTCGCCTACATCTCCCAACGAAGAACACCTCTCCAATAGTCCCCACCGGACCGAGTGCTCCCTGTCTCGCGCCCACACTGACACCCACTCCCTCGCACCAAATCGGATCACTCACCAAATCAAAAGCCACTAGAGCAAAGCGGAGATCAAATCCAAACATGCCAAACGTAACGACCCAACATGACCCAAGACGAATGTGTGTAGCTTGACCACGTCTTGCAAATGCACCATCTGGGGCACTTGGGCGTCATCGACCATCACCCATGCGCGAACCGCAAGTGGAATCGGCGACAACCATCACAGTCCATCACCAGGCACGTTTGCCACCGTAAGCCGGACAAGATGATGTCAAGTGGCATTTGGAAGGAGGCTGGCGCGTTCAATAGACCAACAGGGAGCCAGAGAAGCCGGAACTATCGCATGTGAGACGCGAACGTCGTCTTGTCTCTGTCGTCGGCGGCCACAGGGATCATCCAGTACCCGGCGTTACAGTCCAGGGACGAGAACACCGTGGCGAGGCCGAGGGAGTCCAGGCAGTCTTCCATCCTCGGGATCGAGTAGACATCATTGACCGTGCGCTCGTTCAGACGGCAGTAGTCCACGAAAAACCGTAACTGGCCACCTGGCTTCGGCACGAAAACTACCGGGAATGACCACTCGGCGTCCGAGGGCTCGATGACACCCATGTCGAGCATTTTCTTGACCTGCTTCTCAATCTCCATGTGAAGGTGCGGTCCAGCCCTGTACGGAGCCGAGTACACGGGCTTGGCGTCTGGCTTGAGCTGGACGTGATGCATGGTTTCCTTGAGCTCACCCACAGTCCCCGACAACATGCCCTTGAACTGATCCAGGAGGCCGTGCACAGTGCCGTGGAGATCCTTGGGCACACCCATCCACTTGACCTCTGGAGTCTCCGGCTCCTGCGTGGATGGGACAGCCGGTGGTACGGTAGAACCTCCGCCTCGGCCATGATCGCCTGCGTGGCCAGCTCCCGCCGCGCCTCCAGCGCTTGTTGGACGGCCAGAAGGGCCCCCTGGGAGAGGGGTCGCGTCTCGCCGGTGTACGGCTCTGCGACGCCATCTCGGGTGCCCTTGGAAAACGTCTTGGTCTTGCGGCCCAGGTTGACCAGAAAGACACAGAAGGGCCCGTCCCGGCACACCGTTTGGTGATTCCCATTGGCAAAGTGCACCCCGTGCTTGGCCAAGAACTCCGCCCGGCCCTTGATGACACATCGGCCCGTCGACCAGGTCACCAGTTGGACCTCGGTCTGGGCGCCAGAGGGAAGAACCGTTGCCCCCGCCCCGGTCAGCTCGTTCGGGAGGACCCCGGACTTGGCCGGTGCCTTGTACTGACGCCCCCTGGCACCAAAATGGTAGCCCAGGATGTACGAGACAGCGCCCGTAGACCACTAGATCTTGCAATTCTGGGGAAGGATGGCCTTGGTGTACTGGCGCTGGAAGTCACATTCGATGATGAGCGAGACCGAGAGGCGCGTCACAACAATAAGAGGGAAATAAATAGGTTTTTCACGTACATGCAGGGTGAGGGGAAGTCTAGCGAGAGCCTTGAGGGGCTTCCCCGAAGCATCCACGATCTGGGTGCGTGTCCGCGCACGCCACGCATGCGCGCGCCAACCCGCAGGGAGCAGGTCCTCGCGGACAACGCTTGGTCCGGCCATTGTGTCCACCATCGCGGCCACATCGACGGGGTCCTCGTCCACGAAACTCAACGTGGTCTTGACCTTGAAAATGTCCTTACACCAGACAAGCAGAGTGCCCCTACAGGCACACGATGTCCAGGCCGGTACCTTTTCGCGTAGCCGACGACCGCACCGGCCCAGGAATGCAGCTGAGGCCGACACAGGGTCACCGGGGCCTGGAACAGACGGGAGGGCGCCCACGGGCGCACCTCCCCCACCTCGGTTCCCGATCCCGACGTATCCGTGGTGGTTGTCTCTTCCTCGGGATGGGAGTTCCAGTCCTCCGGGAACTCCTTGTACATGTTCTGTTGGATGCTCCGCAGGATCTTGACCAGACGTTTTTGCACCGTCTTTGGGTCCCTCCGACCAGGGGGCCCACCCATGGGTTGCCGGTCTGCCCATCGGATGGCCTTGGCGGACTGAGTGCCTTGGCGGGCCAGCTTGTCCTGACACTGTTTTTGTAGCATATCTCCTTAGTATTCAGATATTGAGCCCGGTAGCCCCCATGACTGGTCAGTATTCATGTGGAGGATTGAACTGACTTGTGGCTCGCCTTTTGGGAGGTTATTTCCGTCTTTTACATCTGTCCTTTCTTTTATCGTCTCTATTTTGGTGGTTATTCGATCTTTAGGATCGCTCGGTCGATCGACCCCGCCCCTTTACCGTCTGATAATAAAAGCACCATGGGACCGGAGTTCGCCGTCGTCGGCACCTCCGGCTCCCCATCGGATGTTGCACGAACAAAGGTTCTTCTTCCTCGCCTCTAAGGCGATAGCGCTCGCTTTATCGCGCGTCTACGGTCGGTCGCCATTTACTGGTTATTTAACCAACGTCATTAATCCCACATTTGGTGGAGCAGCAGGGGATACTATTGCCTGCCGCGTGCATCTGCACGCGGTGCCCGAGAGCTGTCTCTTGTAGCCAAGTGGCACGGTGACGGGTATTGCACCCATTGGCTTGACGCGCGGGGCGCGTCTCCCACTTGTGTGCGCCACGACGCTGGGTGTCGTTGGTGGTGATCTCCAATTGGAGCGCGGGGCGCTTCTGTTGGCACTTTTCCGGTTGAGCAATGACCCCTGGTGGTGCCGACGGGCAACGTGGCAATGGGAAGGGGAAGGGCAACGCCCTGCCTTCCGACTACGTCCCGCCGGGAGGCGTTCGTACGAACACGCGAGACACCAACACCCTAGGTGGTTCCCTCTCGGGATCACCTGCGTTGAACACGGCGGCCTCTGGCCAACCGCTCAACGCGGAGAGCCTTAAGGCGGAGGTGGAGGCACTTCGTCTCCGTCTGACGGCCCAACA
>Ga0209093_1001200_pt1 | contig 14654 bp, 10 predicted proteins | sample SidtaG_4_FD_187450 | JGI IMG/M metagenome (GOLD analysis project Ga0209093, IMG submission 187450) | Marine algal microbial communities from Sidmouth, United Kingdom - Sidmouth_Male1 metaG (SPAdes) (version 2) | ecosystem: Host-associated > Algae > Red algae > Unclassified | place: Sidmouth...
ATACAAATCTTGCCAATAAACAGGGTCAAGCCAATCATCAAACGACTTAATAGTTAGCCAAGGAAGCCAAAACATAGTTGAATTATATTGATGTTTACTCAGTTAGGCAGATCTACGGATTTAAGGTGCAAGTGAGGATGAGTTGGGGTAGCATGTTGGAATTACTTGTCTTCATCATTAAAAATTTTACCTAATTGAACAGCCATTCTAAAATCTTGATCTCCACAATAACCAGAAATTAAAAAATTTTCGCGATGAGTGTACGCATCATCATAATATCTCATAATATGAAGTAGTTGTTTTGTAGATTTGTCAAATACAAAAAGGCATCTATAGTATCTACTTGTTCTATTCGATAAAAAAGATCCTTCTATCCAATATCTTAAATCCGATTCATATACCTGACTCAAAACTAATAATAATGAATTCTTTTCGTGATTAACAAAGCTCCAACTATCAGTATAATTAAATTCATTAAGCTTTACTTCTGCATATTTTTTAGCAGGTATAAAGTAATTATATTCTTCACCTGCTTCAAAAAAAACATCTAACTTTTCTGGAATCTCCTTCATCACGAAACAACCACTCATGTGGTAATAAAAATGATCAATCTTAGTATAATGTGCGTAATCAATAAATAACTCGGGTTCAAATGGATTAGATGGGTTTGTTACCAAGCATTTGAATTCTTTAAAAGAGAAATCATTTTTTAAAAACTTTGTAATTTCTGTTTCAAAAAAATATGTTTTACTTTTAATACAACCATTTAGTGTAAAAGATGATAAGATGACTATAACAATCAATGTTTTACCAAACCCAACTCCATTTATATATTTCATTTAAAAAATTTGTATTTGAAAATTTTAATGCGACAATATGGTTACCATTCCAATGTAAGTTATAGTTAGGTGTATTTCCGTCAAGGCGAAATTTATTATATGTGGTAATTCCTCTATTTCTCCTATGGCTTTCTTTAAAAGTTGCACTTACCATTCCATCCACCTTACCTAATTCTCCTTTATTCCAGCTTTTGGTGTAATATAACCCACCTTTTCCACTTGTGAAACTCCAACCATTTGGTATAAGCGCTCCACCGTCATTATATGATCTGCATAACAGACTATATCCGACATTCTTTTAATCATATTGCCGGCGGCATCGTACTCAAATTTTACAGCTTGCGCTTGGGCGTTTTTGCTACTTAGTGCAGCGAGGGTTATTAGTAATATTGTTGTTGTTATAATTTTTAAATATTTCATTGTTTTAATTTTTTTAAATTGTTAATTAATGATGGCTTTATGCAAGCCTTTACTAATTCGCCTTTATGTATATTGCAAAGGCGAGGGTTTGGATATTTTTACTTGAAAAGTACTTTGTTGAAAAACTACCCGCAACTAATAGGTTGCGGATAGTGGTAGTTTAAATTTTATGTTAACAAGTTGCCAACTTGTTTTTGTTTAGGCTTTACAAAAGCCTTTCTCGCACATCCTTGTTGCAAACGAAGGCGAGTTGGGGGTAGCTTGGGATAAACTACGGGTAGTTTGTTTTTTTGCCAATTTTTCAACTCTTTTAAAAAACCGCAAAATCCATCTATATTTTCTATCCTTATATAATTTGCATTTATTCAGAATTAAAATATCACTAATATTTTTGTACACTCTTTCAATAATTAAGTCTGGAATTATAAATTCAATTTCTTTTTCCTTGTCGCAGTACATATCCGCAAAATCAATGTTCCAAGTTTTTAACTTTTTTGTCAGCTTTTTGTATTTTCTTTTGGGAAGTGAAATCTCTTTTTTTAAAATTAGATCACCTTTCCTACTATGTTGCCCATTGCCTATTTTTAAATTTAGGCTATATTGAAAATTATTCTTCTCACCCAAATCAACACCTATTATTTTCTGAAAATTTTCGTTGAACCATATAAGTCTTACTAAAGCAGTATCCTTAATATTATAAATTGACTTTTCATCATAATGTTTGAGAGTTCTCGAAGCAATTACTAATTCTACCGTGTCTTCAAAACCCAACTTTTCCTTTGAAAATTTTAAATTTTCCAGATATTTATGAGCATCAAAAAGTATTGAATCCTCTTCAATAACAGATTTAGATACGTGTTGGCTTACTTTATAATAATTATTGATAATTTCAAAATCGTGTATACGATAAAGATAATTTAATTCTAAACTGTCAATCTGGGCATTAGCACCCAAAAAGGCGGTAACAAAAATTAAAAACAATTTAATAGTATTTGTCATATTAATATTTAATGTATCCTTCTATTCTATATTTTACTGGTGAAATTAAAATATTGTTATTTATTGGATTTGTAAAGAAATTGTTTTGTATGGCATGTACAGATATAGTTTTTGTGCCTTCATAAATTGGAATATAACCATTAGAATCTGGAAAAACTACATTTCCGTCTACTCTAATAATCACATCATTGGTTCCTTCTTGTAAAAATTGAAAATCAGCTCTTCCTTTAAATCTAGACACATAATATTCTATAATTCCATTATTTTCATAAGTATAGTTTTCAATTCTTGGTACTAATCCCCCATCATCATTTTGATGAAATCGGACATGATTGCCACCCAACTTATTTGAAGAATAATTATACAAATCTTCCGTATACTTTGTTTTACCCAAGTATTTATCTTTACTTCTCCAAGCGTTAAATTTTTTATCCTTATTGTTAAATGCAAAAGGGTTTCTTCCTCTACCTGCATCTTTACCTGTCCAAAAATTTCGTGTTCTGCCAGTATCTCCGTAAACTGCGTTTAAACCTCCAGCAATTCCACCAGTTATACCTCCAATAGCTCCTCCAATAAATCCACTTTTAAAACCGCTACCCAAGGCATCGGTAAAGCTACTGCCTCCAACAAGTGAGTTCCCAAAACCGTTTACAAACCCTCCAGCAAAACCAGTTGCACTTCCAATTTGCGCTCCACTTATAAAGCCTAAACTACCAATTGATCCTGTAATCGCTGCACCAACTCCAGCTCCCAAAGCACCAGCCGCTGCACCAACAGCATAATATCCTAATTCTTGTAAATTAAATTGTGCTCCATTCATTGCCCAATTAAATAAACCTCCAATTACAGCTCCTACAATTAAGTGTGCAAACTCTCCACTCGGATCAACAAACTTCAACGGATTATTCATGGCATAGCTATATCTGTTAAAGGCTTGTGTACTTTCAGCATCTGCCACAAAATTATCTAATGCCAACATACGCCCAACAATTGGATCGTACAAACGGTTGTTCATATTAATTATACCAAACTGGTACAAATGTTCGTGGCCAGTATAACCACGGTTAAGCCAAGTAAGTGTTATAGGTAAAGCATCTTCTGGTGCGTCATAAACTTGCCAGTTGGCTGGGTTTCGTTTTCTGCCCCAGGCATCAAAGCTTTGTTCTTCTTTGGTGTTGCCATTACCATCTACTACTTTTAGTATTGAGCCAAGATAGTCCGTAAACACGTAATAAAATTCATCGGTCAATTCGGTAGTATTGTCCGTTCTACAACCTTGGGGTGCTGGCGATTTTTTTGTAGTAAATTACCTCCACAGAATTTAGGATGTTTGTATTATAAGTTGAGCAGTATTGGGCTTGCCTTTGGGTTAAAACTGACGGCATCTTTATATATTATTACAATAACTGCTAGTGGAATTAGAGCGTGTGGCATACGCAAAATAGTTTGTGGTATCCATTGCATAAAAGTGTGTAAAGTTGGATCGAAATACATAAAGCCAACTACGCGGCTTAATGCTGTTAGTAAACCCCAAATAAAGGCCCATATTAAAAATGGTGTAGCCCATTTTTTAGGTAAAAAGATGCCAATGGCTAATAATATATCTAATACGCCGGCAACAAATATCATTTGCGCTACTTGTGTTATGGATGGATGCAAGCCAACAAAATTGAAAGAACCTAAAGCCATATCAAACCAAACACCAGGAGTAATGTAAACACCTAAAGCATATAAGCCATGGCCAATAAAGGTAAGTGCAATTGTGGCTTTTAAAACCAAATTAAATTTGTTAAACTTGACTTGATAATATAAAACTGCATATAAAAACAAAGGCGATAACATTTGGCAACTGTACTCAATAAATTGACCGAGCTTGTAAAATTTTGTTTTATAAAACAATAATGATAATATTATAAGCAAACAAGAACCAGCAATTAATGTTTTACTTAGATGCTTATGATTAAGTTGTACTTTTAATGATACTGCGGCACATATCAAATAAAATAAACCTGTTAATTTTATCGACATATCAATTAAAAAATTGCAAGTTGAAGAACTGGTATACTCATGCCATGTTAAGTCAGTTAATAAACAAATGAAACCTTCCATAATACCTGGATCCCATAGTACAGCTCTAAAAGGTGCATCGGTGATAAGATGTTCCCAGCCTCGGCCAAAGAAAACGCAAAAGGCTGACAATCGTAATATCCATATTAATATTTGCTTAAAAAAGTTTGAATTGAAGTTATACATAATTTATTTTAAATTGATTAAGTAAGTTTTTAAAAAAGTCTTGCATCATACTTTAGTGCTGACGCAAGACTTAGAACTATACTGTTAGAAAAAATTTATAAAATGCTAATTTATTAACATCATTTTTTGAGTGCTTATCTTATTATTAGCAACTAAAGTACAGTAGTAAACGCCTTGTGCTAAATGATTGCCATCAAAGCTTAATTGATGTGTACCATTTTGTTTAGTTGCCTCACTTAATAAGGTAGCGATTACTTTACCCGTAATATCAGTAACGATAAGCGAAACTGTACTCTGCTCATTTACTTCAAACTCAATAGTTGTTTCGCCAGTAAATGGGTTTGGATAGTTTTTAATTGAAGTAATTCGTTCCATAAAATTTCCTTTTCGCAATTGAGTGCAGCCTTCAATTTTGGCTAATAGAAAAACGCCTTCACCTGAATCTGCTAAAAAGCCTTTATCTAAATGAATGTAAGCACCAGCATTGTAATCTACTCGTTGGCTTTGATTAATTGTTGCTGTAGATTCAATTGAATTGAAAACGGTGTAAATGCCACTTGTTAAGTTTCCGCTATGTATAATATCTGTAGGGCAGTTATCTTCACCTGTGCAATTGCAATTTTCATCATACCTATCATTAATAGTATTGGCATTACTATCATTACAAACAGTATTTGCCAATGCAGAACCACCGCAAGTATTTTCACAATCTAATACTTTGCAAGAGCCATCATCTATTGTTGCATCAGCATCGTAATTACAAGCATTTGCATCTGTACAACCTGAAAATGTTTCACCTGTGCAATTGCAATTTTCATCGTACTGATCATTAACGGTATTGGCATTGTTATCATTACAAGAAGTGCCAACTGTTGTTAAACCATTACATATCCCTTCACAATCTACATTGGTTGTACAATTTCCATTGCAATCAAAATTTGGCTGAGAATAGTTGCACGAACCATCATTTTCTGTTGCATTTGCATTGTAATTACAAGCAGTACTATCCGTGCAACCTGGTTGATCTAAGCAATTGCAATCATCATCTATAATTTTGCAAGATAAAATATCGTATGATAAAGCGTAGCTTGATAATGTGGCAGGGTTTGCATAAGAATCTTGTCCTACTTCACTTGTTATATAAATCTTTCCGTTGTGAACAGTTATACCTTCTGGTTGATTTTCAAAAGGAAGTGGATGTTCTCCTATTTTATTAACCAATAAGTTGTTATCAACATCTGATAATACATCAAATTCCACTACTTTTTTTAAGCCCTCACTTAGTATGAGTATATTGTTTGAAAGATGACTTGATGAATCTACTATCTTACCTAAGTGAAATAAACCAGAAGCATCGTTATCAGTCTCTGAATCATTATCAGAAAATATTGTTGATGGCAATACTACTGATTTCTTTTGTGCAATATTGATTGAACCATCAAAATTAGTGTTGGGTAATGAAACAGGTATTCTGAATAGCTCTACTTCATAATGTTCTCTAACAAGGAACAACATGTCAGTATGTGGATCGTAAGAAATACCTTCTAAACCATCGAAAGTTAAACCTAAACTTATACCTGTATCGTGTCTGCTTAAAATTTCAAACGTTTTATTTCCATTGTGATATTCTAAAAAATACACGTCATTCCTATCCTCTTCTACTAAAATAAAATAATCTTGTTCGAGATAGGTTAAGCCTTCAAGATCGTTATCATTTAATTCTGATAAATTACTAAAAGTAGCGTAAGATATATTATCGTTTTGATGGTAGCTAACAATGTATTTAAGATTATTACTAATATTTATTGGGGCATCTACTGGCATAAAAAAAATATCTCTTTCTGTATGATAAGCAAGCCCTGAGTATTCTCTATTTGCTGAAGTTTCATGAACGATGTTTCTACTACCCAAACCACAAAGTATTTGGGCGTTTGCTTGTATAGTAAAAATGGCTATTGTTAGTGTTATTAATAATCTTTTGCTTGTGTATATAAGTTTCATTTTATATTTATTTTGGTTAATTAATCTTCTAAAAAATCTTGCACCTATAAATTCAGGCGCAAGATTTTTTCAAGAATGATTAAACATTGTTATTTCATTAGCATCATTTTTTGAGTGCTTATCTTATTATTAGCAATTAAAGTACAGTAGTAAACGCCTTGTGCTAAATGATTGCCATCAAAGCTTAATTGATGTGTACCATTTTGTTTAGTTGATTCACTTAATAAGGTAGCGACTACCTTACCCGTAATATCAGTAACGATAAGCGAAACTGTACTCTGCTCATTTACTTCAAACTCAATAGTTGTTTCACCAGTAAATGGGTTTGGATAGTTTTTAATTGAAGTAATTTGTTCCATAAAATTTCCTTTTCGCAATTGTGTGCAGCCTTCAATTTTGGCTAATAGAAAAACGCCCTCACCTGAATCTGCTAAAAAGCCTTTATCTAAAAGAATGTAGCTGCCAGCATCGTAATCTACTCGTTGGCTTTGAGTAATAGTTGCTGTAGATTCAATTGAATTAGAAACGGTATAAATGCCACTTGTTAAGTTTCCGCTATGTATAATATCTGTAGGGCAGTTATCTTCACCCGTGCAAGTACAAGCTGCGTTTATTTCATCGTTAATAGTATTAGCATTTGCATCGTCACACGGTTGGTTTACATATAAACAAGAACCATCATCTACATCAGCATTTTCATTATAATTACAAGCGGTAGGGTTTGTGCAGCCAGGTATTTCGGGAATGGAGAATTGAACGGTTAGTACGGGAGGATTGGCAATTATATTTCTTGAATTCGCTGCCACTTTAGATGCAGGAGAGTTTACAGCTTGTCTATTTGCTCCATCTCCATAAATTAAAATGACAATGGGGCTTTCGATACTCCAATCAGGAAGCTGAACTAATTCGCTAACTATTGAGCTTAAGTCTTTAGATTCATATTCTATATATCTTCCCCAAGTTTCTGTGATAGTCCAGTATACTTCACTATTGGTTTTTAGTCTATTAGATATATTATTATCTTCCAAATTGAACGGAAAACCATTACTATTTTTTTCACCATAAATATGTACGTTTGTAACACCAGGATAACCCCTTTTTGATGTGAAAGTTATAGTAGCTGATTCAATAACAGCATTTGGCGGAATATTAATTGCATCAAATCTTAAGCCTTGTACATCAACATCCTTATCTGATATTAAAATACTTTTTGTGTTCTGTGATTTACCTTCAAAGGCTTCATCTGAGGTGATATCAGTCATTGAGGTATGAATAATATTGTTCCTTGTTCCTACTTTAATTATTGAAAAATCCATAACAGAACTTAAACCATTTACATCTTTGGCAATAGCAGATATCATATAAACACCATTTGATGATGGCTGCCAGTTTATTTGATATGGAGCAGCCCTAATAGCTGATCCTTCAGATGCTCCATTGATATAGAATTGAACTTCGTCAATAGCTGCTGACCCAGAGGTCTCCGCATTAATAGTAATGTTGTCGAAATTAAAGAACATAGCATTGTCTTTAGGATTGGTTAATACGCAGGTAGGGATATTAGAAGTTTGTTTATTCAAAGTAACTACATCTCCATTCGATGGATTCCATATATCTAAATTTTGAGGAATCGTAAATCTATTGTTTGCTTGCACTTCATTAATCACAGTAGTATTAGTGTTTTCATCATATTTTACTGTTCTAATCTCCATCTGATCTTTATTGACAAATATCCACTTGAACTGATTAAAGGAGCCACTAGCTCTTGTCCATTTTTTATCATCGTTATTAAGTCTTGGTGGAGCAGCGTAAGAGCCTTCTCCTAAATAAATAGTCCCATTAATATCATCTCTTTTAAAGCCTTCATCGCAATCAAACCCACCAGTACAGGGTATTATTGGATATGTAGTTTTAACCAAATGTGCATCTCCTTCTAAAACGACATCCACTTCATACTGATAAAACAATTTTGCCCAATAGGCATATTGCACAGCACCTTCATTTTTAAAGCTATAATGCGGACGAATAGGCTTATGGTATTGAACAAATTTCCAAATGCTATTACTGTTCGAGAGTGTATTAGTCATCCAGCTGGTTTGATCTCCTTGTGTTGAAACTATATCTTCTGAATTAAGCGTATAAATTTCTAATAGATCATCTCCTAAACTTTTCGCATAATACATATTCTCAGGGCAATCAAATAGATAGCCTAATTGAGCATTACTATTTTCATGATTACCCCGAGCCGGAATTATGGGAGTAATTCTCTTGTCAGAACTAATAGTTAACTGCCAATCATCTAACCAACGCTGCCAGTCTTCGGCATTATCGTTATCTGTAAAATCTCCATCAAATATAAATGCGTGCGCTTTTAGCTTTGACACTATTTTATTTGCTACTGACCTTACAGATAAAGTATTTCTAAAGGAATCATTGCGCGAGTCTCCACCTGCGATAATAGAAAGCTCGGTATCATTGTTATCGGCTATCGTATCAAAATTATATTCATCACTAATACTGGTGTTGTCTTCTATTACAAAATAATAAGTTTGATCGGGCAATAAATTGGTTAATTGAACAAAACAATTTACCATGCCAAATTGCGTGTTCGTCACATTAGGTGTTTGTTTAGTGGTAAGACTATTTAAGTTGTTTACATCAATTGGGCTGGTACTATAATATAATGTTGGATTGGTGTTTGTTGTATAAGCATCAAAACCAATAGTTATTTCGGTTGATGGATTATTGCCAAACATAATACGATATCTACCGGTATCTGCTTTAGCAATCAATGTTGCTATTATTATGAAGGTGAACAGCAGCCAACTTCGTTTGGCCAGTTCTGATTTAATTAAATGTTCTATATTTATTATAATTTTCATTATTATTTTATTTAAGTTTTGGAATTACAAGCACCTTGTTTATATGCATGGCTTGTTTATGCTATTGTTTTAAATAGGGTTAAGGAAAACAAAACGTATAATTTTATATGCTAAAACAATTATCAATAAACAGGCTGAATTAGCAACTGCTAACCCAATTGAATTTTATTGAATAAACTTATTATTGAAGATTAATATTAGTTTTTGAGTTTAAAGGAACCCTTATTATTAAGTGTTTTGAAAATACCAATTGAACCCTAAGCAATTAAAAATTTTTGAAGATTTATTGACTAGTTTTGAAAGGCTTAAAATCTTGGGGCTTACTTAAATTTGGTTCAATTGGTATTATAGTTATGAAGTAAAAATTAGCTATACAATTATTTTTTTATTAATAATTTGCTTTCATTAACTTTTGAGTATTAACTTTGTTGTTAGCTTGCATTGTACAGAAGTATACCCCTGTTGGTAGTGTTGATGTATCAAACATAATTTCATTTATACCGGCTTGCTGTTGTTCACCATCTACTAATGTTGTTATTTGTTTACCCAATATATCTGTTATGTATAAAGAAACTTTTGCATCATTTGCCAACTCATAACTAATAACTGAATGATTAATTGATGGGTTTGGCGAAATAGCAATAGTAGCAGAGCGTTGTGTTAGTTTTGGGCTAACTGGGGCTGTGCAGGCATTGGTGTAATTGCTTATTTTGGCCGTAATTGCTTGGTCTTTTATTACACCACTTCTTACCTTTAGTTTTTGCCCTTCGCTTGAAACAACTATTTGTGGTGTATTGTTAATTGGAATAAAGGCAACACCTTCTGGTTGAAATTCATTTGATACGTTCATTAAAGAGCCATATATATAACCAGTCATATCAACCTCCATTATCTTTTTGCTTTCCTGACTTATTACTAACAATCGGTTTGAAGCTTGATTGCTTGCTGGAAACATTTGTCCTAAATGATAAATGCCGGCAGCATCTTTAAATTGGCTATGATCCGTTCTTTTTAGCTTTTGACTTAAATTTAATTTGTTTTTTTGAATTAAATTTACATTACTGAAATCGTTATTTGATGCGATCTCAAATTCGAAAATGACAATATCAGGATTACTAAATGTACCAATGCCAAAGCCTTCCGTAATACAATATAAATGATTGTTATTTGGGTTGTAGCTTATTCCTTCAATACCCAAACCGCTTGCAACAGATGCAGCAGTAGCAGCTGAAATATCAAATGAACTAATATAACTGAGTTCTTTATTAAAATCATCATATTCTAAAAAATAAATCAATCGGGTTACCTCATCAATCAAAGCAAAATACCCGTCTCTCAAATAAGTTAAGCCTTCAAAATCGGCATCAGGGTTAACATTGTCATCTGCTTCGTGTAATACAAAATCTGAAGGCATGTTTGTTAATTTAATGTCATATTCGAGGTTGTCATCTATGTCATAAGCTCTTATTGCATGCCTTTCTGCGCCTGTGGTAAATTGTGTATTATTCGGCACATTAGTGATCGCATCATCCAAGGGCATAAACAACATGTTTTCTTCAGGATAATAAGCTAAATCAGAATATTCAACACCTGAAAGATTGGGTACTGGCTTTTTTTTGTTTTCACCCCCATACTCCTCGTGCATAACTGTTCTTGAAATATTATTGCAATCAACTAAGGCCTCAGCTTCTATTTCATATTCATTACAATTAACAGGCTTTGTATAGGCTAAAAATACAGAACCATTGCCAGAATCAGCTTCAAAAAAACCAGCTCCCCCGTGATCAATAAAAATATACTTACCTGCCACAACATTAACTCTTGCATTTTGTTTTAATGTGCCAGTAAAAAATGTGAAATCATTTACTATGTTAAAATTTTCCGAATCTAAATGCTCATCGAAAATAGATTCAGAATATTGGCAATTAAAATTTTGAGCGAATACGTTATTTGCAAATAACCAAACCGTTACTACTATTATTATCTGTTTCATTTTTTTAATTTTGAGGTTAAAAAAAGCCAAAAACTCAATGTTGAAGATTTCAAATACTTTCAACTATATTGAATTTTCGGCGATTTATAATTTGATTTAGTTTTGCGAAGTTTGCAAAGCTTTCATATCACTTTTTAAGTTGTTGTTTTCTGCTGCTAAAGCTTCAAACTTTTTGTTCAACTCAATAATGTACAAGTACGATTCTTCAATTTTCTCTAACAAAGTTGCATCGGTTTTGGCTAAGTCTAAACCATTATCGACTACCTCTTGTGCAGAAGGTACATTTGGTAAGTGCTTATTTTCTTTTACATAGCTTTCTATCTCCCCTAAAGATAACATTTCGTAATCTTCTTCAAAAACATAATCTGCCCAATCGTCTGTAGATAAACCAGCTACTTTTACTTTTTCGGTTAAAATGCCTTTATCAACAAAAAGTTTAAACTCATTGGAACTTATTTGTGGTTTAGTTTTGTCACCGCCCTGAAATCCTAAAAGATACGAGCCAATAATTACTTTTCCATCATTCCAGATCTGCATTTTTATATCATCGTTTATACTAAAGTCTGTAGATAATCCTGTTCTATGAAGAAAACAGAATTTACCATTACCATCAGTTAACCCTCCCCAAGCTTGTTGGCCATTAAATTTTCTAAAATGAAATGCACCTAAATATTCATTATTTGAATTATAAAAATTCATAGAACTTTGATCTACTCTTGTAGATGTAACGTCCAATGAAGCAGGGAATGCTTTAAGATTAAATACTGGGCCATTGTTAGAATTCCGAAAATCGATTTCACTAATTGCGTTGTGAACCAAGTTGCCATCAGCATCTAAAATAGGATCTGACTTTATAGATATCCCATTAGGTGTTTCTTGTACATGCTGTGCCACAATTACATTTGCTGAAAAAACAAATATAAATAATAAAGCAAGGGTGTTTAGGGTGTTTAGGGTGTTTAATGTTAATTTAAAATTTGTCATTTTAATTTTATTTTAAGTTTAAAAAAATTTAGAGTAAAACATTTTAATTTTATCGTTTTACTTATTGTTAAAAAATAATTATTGCGTGTATTTTAGTAACTTTTATGTAGCTAAAAGTGGGCTTTGTTAAACTACTTGCTGCAAGCAGCTTAACGGGTTTATTTAAGGTTACTTCTTTGTATCGTTCTATTTTAATTTTAGGGTTAAACAATATTTTGAGTATTTTTTATTACTTTTAGTTTACTACCAGTAGTTTTTGGGTGCTTATGGTTTCTTTATTTTTAAGGGTGCAGTAATACATACCCACAGGTAAGTGGCTGGTATCAATATTAATTTGGTGTAGCCCGGCTTCTTTATTTGTGCTGTTTAAAAGCTCTATAACAGGTTTGCCCATAATGTCAGTTAATACTACATTAATTTTGCTTGCTTCCATCAGTTCAAAATTTAAGGTAGTTTGATGTTTTGAGGGGTTTGGGTGTATACCTAATTCTACACCTTTACTAAGTTTTGATGTATCCTTAGAAATCTTACAAGGCTCATCTGATATTTCGGCACAAAAAACAACTCCGTTTTGGGTTTTGAAGCCAGGGGTAAATTCCCCTGATTCAAGTGAATAACCCGGTTCGAGTAATATATATCTACCTGCTTGAAATACTATATCTGTACAGCCTGTAATATATGCTCGAGATTTAATAGTATTATTTGCTTTGAAAGTATAGTTTCCACTTAACTCATCACCCAGCTCGAAATCTTGGGCGCACACAGAGCTTAAATCATTATTGTTTATATCAAAAGCTATTTTTAAACTATCAGAAGCAATTAAAATATTATTATTTAAAATATTAATATTTCCAAGTCTAAAATCAAAATCTCCCTCGTCATTTCCATCTTCATTTATTTGAATAATGATTCTTCCAAATGAGTCATCAATTGGAGGAGGTTTGCCATCTTCCCATATTAATGATAACTCTAACCTGTTTGTTCTTTCTACGTTATGAATATTTTCAAATACAGGCTTTTGTTCATCTCCAATTTCACTAAAATCAAAATGAGCATCTGAAAAAGAAAATGTATCCAAATCAATCGTAAAAATTAGTGCTTGAATAGTATTGCTTCCAATTAAACTATCTATTTTTAAATAAAAACCTGAAGAACCATCACTTGCGTAACTCAATTTAAAATGCTCCTCTGCTACTGAAGGCCCTGCTTCAACAACTTGATCTGCACTATCTAAAACAAGATCGGAAACTGTTGCTTTACCAAAATTTTGGTGTAATGCATAAAGATCAGCAGGACAGATGGAACCATCTCCATTGGCATCTAAATGTTTTTTGTTAACTCCCCAAATAGAGTCATTCCAATTTTCACAATACTGAGGTAACCAGGCTGTAGAAGCATTAACTCTTACATATCCTGTATCACTACCAGATGCAGTACCTTGACTCCAATATAATAAATCTAAATGGTTTACTTTTTTGTCGTTATTAAAGTCACCAGGCATTACATAATCTGTTACATCTTCACAGTAACCTCCTAATCCTTGGCAGAAGTCGCTCCATAAGATATAAGACAAGCCAGTATGTGCACTAATGTTTGCCTGCCCACATAGTTTCGTCATAGAAACAGGTAAACAAGTATCCATTTTATTACCTTCTAAAATCAAGGATTGAAGTTTTGTGAAATTTTCAAATGAGCTTGGAACTTTTCCAGTTATCTCATTATATTTAAGTATTAATGTTTCTAAATCACTTAATAAAGTAAGGGTATCAGTTAACTGACCAGTAAGTTCAAATTCGTCCATTTTCAACCAGTTTACTCTGTCATAGTTATTCAACTTTAAAAAGTTAAATGTGTCAAGATTACAATCGGCTGGCGGATTACTCCTGTCAAAATAATCATGTACTTTTTGATAATTCATTTTCAATCCCAACTTTCCTTCCATATAATTGTAGATGTGCTTTATTGCATCCCAATCATCTCTATTGCACTTGGTACAAATATCAATGTCATTTTCGGTATCAAAATTATCGTGCGTCAAATTTCCCTGATCCATAAAACTATCTAATTCACTATGTAAACAACCACCAAAATCATTTCCAGATAGTTTCAATTCTTGCAAACTCACCAATTGAGCAAGCTGGTAGGGGATATAATCGCTTAACTTATTGTTAGACAAATTAAGGCTTAGCAAATTTGTTAGCCCTTCAATTTCAACAGGTATTTCACCTGAAATTTGATTGTTTGCAAGATTTAATATTTGTAATTGAGTTATATTGCCAATAC
>Ga0209093_1001202_pt1 | contig 14638 bp, 11 predicted proteins | sample SidtaG_4_FD_187450 | JGI IMG/M metagenome (GOLD analysis project Ga0209093, IMG submission 187450) | Marine algal microbial communities from Sidmouth, United Kingdom - Sidmouth_Male1 metaG (SPAdes) (version 2) | ecosystem: Host-associated > Algae > Red algae > Unclassified | place: Sidmouth...
ATCATTTGGAATTTTTTAATCATCGTCTTTTCATTGAGCCTTCTATTGCTGCCACTTGGTTTCCCGTCCAAACAAACTTCCCCGATTCATTTCAGGTAGAAGAAGACAGGTGGAACAAATTCTTTTTGGGTGAACCCGGACTGCATTTTGGAATTAATTTCTAACAGGCTTTTGATAGCGTGTTTTTGGAATATACTAACTCACTTTCCTAAAATTAAAATTGATATGCAATGACCGCGTAAAGACGGTTTTAACCGTCTCGTAGAGACCTTCACTTGACAACTGAAATCGTCATTACAGGTCATTTTATTTTAAATTAAATTATTTTTTTAGTAAAAATTATTAATAATCAATTTATTATAAATATTATTTTTAAAATAAAATGTAAGTACCGAAATTATCAAAATGAAGAAGGACAACAAGCAAGTTAGTGTTCGAACGGCTGCGATCACCTCCGGGATTGCCATTTTGATAATGACGATTGCAGCTACTATTGCCAATGATGTTACGATTGGAAAACTTACAGTCACGGGCGATGCTTTAGCTACTTTCGACAACATTAAATCATCAGAACCACTCTTCCGGCTGGGGCTGTATTGTTGGATTGTGATACTGATATGTGACCTTATTGTAGCATGGGGATTGTATGTTTTTTTCAAAACCGTGAGCAAAGATATTTCCTTAATTGCCGCTTGGTTCAGATTGATTTATGTCGCTGTTTTAGGAACGGCAATAGCAAATTTGGTGTATGTGCTTCCTCTGGTAAGTGGTGAGCATTATCTCGCTCCAATTGATACAACGCACTTGCAGACACTGACCTTATTTTTTGTAAACGCCTTCAATAGTATGTGGTATGTAGGCTTAATCGTTTTTGGATTTCATGTACTTCTTCTCGGCTACCTGATTTTTAAATCCGGTTTTGTTCCAAAGATTTTTGGTGTACTGTTGATGATGGCTTTTGTTGGGTATGTGGTGACAAATTCATCCTTTATCCTATTTCCTCAATTTGAACGATATATGGTCGTATTGGATTGGATATTTCTCTTGCCCATGCTTGGAGAAGTGGCATTTGGAATTTGGTTATTGGTGAAAGGTAAAAATCTTCAAATACAATAAAATGGTAGGAACAATTCTTATTTCAATAGTGGTTTTTATATTCGCTTTTTTAGTAATTCTTACTCTATTGCAATTATTTAGTATGTATAAAAAGCATACAATGGATGAGATTGTTTACGATTCTGATGAACTAAACGATTATCCAACAAATAAATGGCAAAGCTCATCACCGGAAGAGCAAGGCGTGGATTCCGACAAGTTGTTTGAGATGATTTCTTTTTATAAAGCACAACAACAAAAGAATGAAGACTTGTTTATTGACTCTATTACCGTCATTCGGAATGAACACATTATTGCTGATTTTTACTTCAATCCATTATTCCAAAAAGACGAAAAACATGTCATCAATTCATGTACCAAAAGCATTGTATCTGCCCTCATTGGCATTGCTATCGACAAAGGGTATATCAAGGATGTAAATGTGCCAATCCTCAGCATATTTGAAGATATAGAAATCAAACAAGCTGATGAAAGACTGAAAAAAATGACCTTAAAAGACCTCTTGTCGATGCGTACAGGCTGGCATAGTCAAGATTCGTTTTTGTATCAATGGAAAGGACTTTTTAAGATGCAGGCTACGGACGATTGGGTAGCTCATATCCTGAATTTACCTTTTGAAACGAACCCAAACACGCGCTTTGATTACAGCAACATTGCCTCTTTTCTTCTTTCCGCCATTATCGAAAAAACAACAGGCACGGACGCGCTCTCCTTCGCAAAGCGGGAGCTTTTCACACCGCTTGGCATCACCGATATATTGTGGGAACAAAATCCGAATGGAATATACATAGGTTTTGCAAGAATGTGGCTCAAGCCAAACGACTTGGCAAAAATCGGATTACTTTTTCTTCAAAAAGGCAAATGGGAAAACAGGCAAATAGTTTCCGAATCATGGGTCGAAGAATCTATAAAAGCGCATAGTTTTCCGAAACAATACAGATATATTTATAAAGAAAACGGTAAAATAGATTATGGCAAAAGCGGAGGAACTTGGGTATTTACAAACCTGATTCGTCCTATTAGCGACGGTTACGGGTATCAATGGTGGTTGGATGAATCCGGCATGTTCTCCGCAATTGGAGTTGGTGGGCAATATCTGGTCGTCGTACCAAAAGAGCGGTTAATCGTAGTTGTGACCAGCAAACTAAAAGGGAAAGATTCATTTTTTCCGGTGACTTTGATAAAGCGATATATCCTGCCTGCCATTGTCAGCCAATCGCCCTTGCCTTCCAAAGACAAAGCAAATAAAGCAATTTCTTTTTATGCCATACCGCCTGATTTGCGAGCTAATACCAAATCCGATATTGCCCTGCCTTCAACGGCATATAAAATATCCAACACCACATATTCATTGGACACATCCACAGATGTCAATCCCTGGCAATATGACAATTTTACTTTGATTTTTAAAGAAAATTTCAACTATGCCGAGTTTGCTTATACCAGACAAAAAAATGAACATATCAAATACAAAATTGGACTAAACAACCAATCCCAAACTACTGAAACAAATGGTAAATCCTACGTAGCTATCGGCGAATGGCTAAATGAAAATACCTTTTCAATCTCCTGTCAGTTGATTGGTTATTCTTCCGGCGACAAATGGATTTTGGTTTTTGAGGGTGACAATATTCAAGTGAAAGAAATCGGTGTTACGGGCGAAAATAACTATCAGGGGAAAGTGAAATCTATCAAACATCATCTAATGGTTTGATTAACAGTGTTTTTAAAAATATATAATATTTTAATATAAATAATTTAATTGCAATGGAAAAACTTTCAGTAAAAAATACAGGCAGAATAGTAGGTATTCTTTTTTTTGTTGTCATGCTACTTTGGTATTCGGGCTATGCCACCATAGGAGGAGTTATAGATGCTCCTGACTACTTAGCAACAATATATCCCAATAAGGTCAAGGTGATGACAGGTGTGCTGTATGAATTGTTGGAAGCTGCCGCCGTAATGGGCATCACTTTTTTATTATTTCCCATCTTAAAACGGCAAAGCAATACTCTGGCAATCAGCTATATGGGGTTTCGGGTTTTCGAAACTGCCATGCTATTATTGGCTTTGTTGTGCGCCTTGCTACTGATTACATTGAGCCAACAATATATAGAAGGTGGAATGACCAACCCGGCTTATTTTGAAACAACAGGTGCTATACTCAAAGAAACCAGAATCAAATGGAGTTTATATATTCTTGGTTTATTCCACCCTTTGGCTGCATTGCCATTATATTATTTTCTATACAAATCAAAACTGATTCCAAGATTCATTTCTGTATGGGGATTTGTTGCTGCATTATGGATTTTGATAGATGAGGTTATTTTGGAAACATTCGGGCTGGGTTTTGGAAGAATTAATGGGGTGCCGATTGCAGGTATTGCAATGGGTCTCAATGAAGTTGTGCTGGGCATTTGGCTCCTCGTTAAGGGGTTTAATGAAGAAGCATATAAGGTCTTGAATGAGAAGTACCTACTTGCATCAAAGCATCATTTTTAATGATAAAAATAAATTAAATAATTAATCAATTAAAAATATAATAAAAATGAATACTTTAAACACGTTATATTTAAAAACCCGTTGCCTTCTTATTCTTATGGTTTTATTTTTCTCCGCTTGCGGGCCAACGATTCATTACTTGGGAGACAATTATCAATCTACCGATGAATTAGATATTTACTATGATGAAAAGGATGTTGAAAAGGATTACAAAACAACGGGGAAAATGACGCACGGCAATTTTTTCGATTATGAGGTAGATACTATCAAAGAAAAGATGATAAAGAAAGCAAAATCGGTTGGTGCCGACGGCATTATATTCATGGATGTCCAAAACGTTATAGACGCACATGCCGAAGATGATATTTTAGATAATGACCGTTTGTCTATTACTGCAAAAGTGATTAAATATCAATAAAAAATTAAGTGTGTAACAAATTAAATGAAATAATTGTATGTATAAAACAATTTAAATCCGCTAATTTGTCACGCACTCTAAAAATTTCAAGCCTATAAAAACACTTTCTATATCCCTGCAATAATTTTTGAGCATTTTTTAGGAGCTGAAATTAGCTTACTTTTTATTTCCCCCCCAAAGCGTCAGGGCAACTTTAAGACAGACAAAATCAGGTATATCATCTTTTAATCCGAAATTGTAATTGAGTAAAAAGCGCACGTGGTCCAATTCATAACCTATTCGTGGCAAAACAATCCCTCCGGATTCTCTCATCGTATGTGTAACGTCTTCATCATCTACGTCTATTTTAATGTCTCCGACATCTGTATAACCGAAGCCTATTCCAACAAAAGCTCTTTTTGTTGAAGTGGTATTAAAATAGTAGTCACCTACGACCGCACTGTAAGTACTAATCCCAACAGTTGCATCTTTATCGTCTTCTAAATTTTCGAGATTTTCCACATTAAAGAAAACAGTTTCAGAACCTATACCTAGAGAAATATCATCTCTAATATTGAAGCGAATCTCACCTCCAATTGAAAGACCGCCCGTTAAGTTATCATGTCCAAGCGGACCGACAAAACCAAGTCGAATGACATCCCATTCAAAAAGAGTGTAATTAGTAACTTGAGTAAACACAGTAGTACTAAAAGCTAAAACAGAACAAATTGTGATAATTAAATTTTTCGTAATAATAATTTTTCAATTAAATTTAAACATTATCACCAAAATTAATACATTAAAGCTTCACTAAAAATGATATTCATTTTTAGTGATTATGATTAAAGTCATTGCCTAAACTGACTTGCATGATTTATATTTTGAGAAATACAGTCTAACTTGTGCAAAGTCGGGTTAATTATTTGATTTTGGAAGTGAATTAGCTTTTGGGTTTAACACCGAGAAAAAAACTTGAAACAAACGAAAAATAACGAAGAAAATATTATCAAAATGAAAAAAGCACGAAATATCTTCTTAATTTTATTAGGATTCCTCGCATTAGGTGCAATCGGAGGAGGTATCGTCCTGATAATTTCTCCAATGGGAGAACTGTTGGGATTACCATTTTCTGAATTTAAAAACATTCCCTTCAACAGTTATTTGATACCCGGAATTGTCCTGTTATCTGTACTCGGAATTATTCCATCATTGCTCATAATTGCCTTGCTTAAAAAACCGGAATCCAAACTAGCCAAACGAATCAATATATTTAAAGATATGCACTGGTCGTGGACATACAGCATTTATATTGCTTTTATCTTAATTGGTTGGATACATATCCAATTGATATTTCTTCGGGGAGTCCATTGGTTACATACCTTTTATATGTTTTACGCAATTTTACTTCTTATCGTAGCCTTACTACCCGGAATGAGATTTTTATATAAAAAGAAAGATTCAATGAAAATTTAAATGATAATGAAGCAACCTGTATGACAAAACTTCCCGGAGCGACACTGTATATCCTGAATCCTGACACTATAATTTTGTATTTTTCTTAAAACTAAACTATTAAATAATGTTTTTTAATGCATAAAAAATAAAATTATGAAAAATTTATTTACTCTCCTGTCATTATTAATTTTAGCCTCATCACCTCTTTTTGGGCAGGTATTGATAGAAGCCGTTGGAATCAGTGCCCCTAACTTGGATGTCAGTAATTCTACGGTGGTTGGTCAGGCTACCATAAATCCTACGCAAGCCGGAAAAGTGATTGTTCGTTTTGACGGACAATGTTATGCTGATGTAGGAGATAGAATTGTGCTGGCAGCTAGTAACACCACAAATTGGGGTGTGAATGATGGAAATATAGGGGTGGAAGTCGTCAATGGTGATGTGGACCATATTCCATTTTCTCACTCAAGGGTTTATGATGTTAATCCGGGAAGCCACACATTTTATGCGGTAGCCCACAACTATGTGGAAACGGACGGCGATGGTTTGGCGGGTATTTATGCTACTCTAACGGTAGAATTTTATCCTGCAAATCTGGCAATAATTGGTAGTCAGGGCATTAGCGAATCAAATTTAGATGTCAGTAATTCTACGGTTGTCGGACAGGTGACAATAAATCCTACGCAGGCAGGAACGGTGGTTGTTCGTTTTGACGGACAATGTTATGCTGATGTAGGAGATAGAATTGTGCTGGCAGCGAGCAACACTACAAACTGGGGTGTGAATGATGGAAATATAGGGGTGGAAGTCGTCGATGGTGATGTGGACCATATTCCATTTTCTCACTCAAGGGTTTATGATGTCGATGCGGGAAGCCAAACATTTTATGCCGTAGCCCACAATTATGTAGAAACGGACGGCGATGGTCTGGCGAGTATTTATGCTACTCTAACAGTAGAATTTTATCCTGCAAGTACCGCGACAATTAGTAGTCAGGGCATTAGCGAATCAAATTTAGATGTCAGTAATTCTACGGTTGCCGGACAGGTGACGATAAATCCTACGCAGGCAGGAAAAGTCATTGTTCATTTTGACGGACAATGTTATGCCGATGTAGGAGATAGAATTGTGCTGGCAGCGAGCAACACCACAAACTGGGGTGTGAATGATGGAAGTGTAGGGGTGGAAGTCGTCGATGGCGATGTCAATCATAGCCCGTTTTCTCACACAAGAGTTTATGATGTCGATGCGGGAAGCCAAACATTTTATGCCGTAGCCCACAATTATGTAGAAACGGACGGCGATGGTTTGGCGAGTATTTATGCTACTTTGACGGTAAAATATGTGCCAAATTCCAATTTGGTAGCCATTGACAATCCTTCGGTTGAAGCTCCCAAAATTGACATATATCCGAATCCAAATCAAGGCATGATAAATGTTACAGGTTCAACGTTCAATGATGGATTAGTTCAAATTCAAATATTAAATTTACAAGGACAAACTTTACACGAAGAACTTGTTTGGTTATCAAATAATAATTTGGATGTAGAATATTTAAATTTGAAAGGTATCCATTTTGTGAAACTCATCGGGAAAAACTTTGAAGTGACCAAGAAAGTATTGTTTATCAAATAAGGGAAGAGGAAAAACAACCAATGACAAATATCAGGTTTTCGATTGAGGAATCTCATTGCCTATTGCCTTGTTTAACATTACTTTTATGGCACTACAGCGAAAATTGTGGGTAAATAAACTTAATTCTAAATCTGCTCGAAAATTTGTCTAAACTCGTCTGCCATTTGCAAAATCTATTGATACCCCACATCTTTTTGGAGGCGTGAGTCGGCGGACATTTTTAAAATGTCAGGCGACAATATTCTTTCATTTTATTGAAAATTAATTAATTACAAAATTAAAATAAACATATTTATAAAATAATTCAAAATTATAAACACGTATTTTTTTGTTATGTGTAAATTTTTCTTTTAAAATATTTTTATTATTAATTAAAATAAATTTTGTAATTGTTTGATTTTTAAATTGAAATACAAATGTACTCGCCTGACATTTTTAAAATCTATTGATACCCCACATCTTTTAAATATCGGATATTTCCAAAATAGACATTATTTAAATATTTCTATTTTATTAAAAAATAATATTTTATAAATTAAAAATGTTTTAAATAAGTGAAAAAATAAGTAATCCTGTTTCCTAAACTTTTCGAGTTTAGTAAACATAAGCAGAGTACAAATATTAGTAATTACCTAAAAATCAGTGCATTGCTTCTCCGATAGCTATCGGAGTACGAAACTTAAAAAGTTTAGCAAACGGGGTACTTAGAGATGTGGGGTATCAATAGATTTTTAAAATGTCAGGCGAGTAAGCATTCTTCCAAACCAAAACCAAAACCAAAAACATATATAATTCCCGTAAAATATGCAGTTGAACCAAAAAAGTATTATAATCAACTGATCATGTTACACTTATAACGCATCACGAATGATTACTTTTGTAAAAAGATTAAAGAAATATCCGCCCCCACCGACTAAATATGAAAAATCTACATCTGGAACTTAGGGAAATCCATCATATTCGAAAAGCTCGAAGAATAGAGCGATTACTCAGAAAAAAGAAAGGTATTAATGATGCTTCCGTTTCTGCCTCCGGGAGTCTGCAATTAAAATGGGATGCGAATCAAACTACACAAGCCGATATTATTCAATCCATTAAAGAATTAGGGCTAAATGTCGTACATGTAAAACAAAATGGTGAGCCAATCAATAAAGACGAGATTCCCTACTACGCTTATATCAAAATTTTCGGGGAAAATACCGAACTCTATTTTGCCATCATTAGCGGTGTATTTTGGAGTATTGGTTTCATTTTGTCCTTTGTATTGAGTATTCCTGAAAATATTTCTACCATTCTTTTTATTCTTGGAGCTGCCTTTGGGGGCGTTTTCACTTTTATTGCTGCCGGAAAAGATTTGCTTGCCGGGAAGTTTGAAATAGATTTCCTGATGTTGTTTGCAGCAGTGGGCGCGGCGATATTGGGCAAATGGGGGGAAGGTGCTTTACTTCTTTTTTTGTTTAGTTTGGGGCATGCCTTAGAACACTATGCCATGAAACGTGCGCGGAAATCTATTGCTGCACTTTCTGATTTAGCTCCTCCTATGGCATTGGTTAAAAGGAACGGCGAATTGACCGAAGTACATATCGAACAACTAAAGGTCGGCGATATAATAGTCGTCAAACCCAATTCAAAAATCGCTGCGGATGGTGTCGTTGCAAAAGGAACAAGTGCCGTCAATCAGGCATCCATTACCGGCGAAAGTGTACCCGTAGATAAACAACCTGCTCCCGATTGGCAAAATGAAAAAGAGGTCAATAAATTATTGCCGGAACATCGGGTTTTTGCAGGTACAATCAATGGTAGCGGCGCTCTCGAAATCAAAGTATTAAAAGAGGCAAAAGACAGTACACTCTCCAGATTAATTACTTTGGTGAAAGAAGCCGAAACACAAAAATCTCCCACACAACGACTCACCGATAAATTTGAAAAATATTATGTCCCTTTTGTTTTGGTCTTAGTCCTCTTGTTATTATTTGCTTTTCTGGTCATTAACGAAACTTTTCAGCAGAGTTTTTACAGAGCTATGTCGGTTTTGATTGCAGCATCGCCATGTGCCTTAGCCATTTCTACACCAAGTGCCGTATTAGCAGGAATCGCGCGGGCAGCCCGTCAGGGGGTCTTGATAAAAGGAGGTCGTCCGCTCGAAGATTTAGGTGAGCTAAGTGCCATTGCTTTCGACAAAACAGGAACTCTCACCGAAGGCAGACCCAAATTGACCCACGCTATTCCGTTCGGAAATACCACCAAGTCACACCTATTATCCGTTGCAGTTGCGGTAGAAGCATTAAGCGACCATCCTCTGGCAGCCGCCATAGTTGAGGGAGGCAAAAAAGAATTAGGAAACATTGATATTCCAAAGGCAGAAAATTTAAAAGCATTAATCGCAAGGGGCATTCAAGCCGATTGGAATGGAAGCATCGTTCATGTAGGCAACCGAAGGCTTTTTGAAGAATTAACGGGAGAAAAAATTCCGGAGGAACTCGACCAAAAAATGTCAGCACTCGAATCAGGAGGACATACCGCCATGATCATTCATCAAGACAATCAATACCTCGGCATCGTTTCCGTCATGGATCTTGCCCGTCCTGAAGCCCACTCTACCCTTGCTGCTTTAAAAAAGATAGGTATTAAAAGAATGATTATGCTCACAGGAGATCATCAAAAAGTAGCCGATGCCATTGCTGAAAATATTGGAATTACTGACCCTATGGGCGGTTTGCTCCCCGAAGATAAAGTAAACATAATCAAGCAATTAACACAAGAAGAAGGCAGTGTTGCAATGGTAGGAGATGGTGTGAACGATGCACCCGCTATGGCAAAAAGTACCGTAGGAATCGCCATGGGCGCAGCAGGTTCAGATGTTGCTTTGGAAACAGCGGATATTGCATTGATGGCAGATAAACTCGATAATCTTCCTTTTGCCATTGGTCTTAGCCGAAAATCAAAACAGATTATTAAACAAAACCTCGTTATCAGCCTTGGCATGGTAGCCATTTTAGTTCCTCTGACCATCATGGGAACTATCGCCATCGGACCCGCCGTGGTGGGGCATGAAGGTTCTACTGTCGTGGTCGTGTTGAATGCTTTGAGGTTGTTGAGATATGAAGTACCGCACGGGTAGGATGTTTAATAAAGGGAATTGAGACAGGAAATAAGAGGGGTAGGTTTTGTATTTTTTAGAAGGAAAAGGAACAAGCATAACTGCCTAAGTTATTTTGTTTCTTTCACTTAGAGAAGAAAAATTAAAAAGCGGTAATAAACCACGAATGGGAATTTTATAATAAAATTCCCATTCCGTCTTCAAGCGTATTAAAACGCCATGAAACGTCAAGTTACGGTTATTACGACTTCACTTAAACTTATACACTTTAAAAAAACACATAAGCTCAAAATCTGATTGAATCAAATATCTATCCTTCCCAATCTCACGACCGAAACCGCGACAAATTTCCGAATTCAACTTTCAACAACCTCCCCGAATTTCTCCGGTATGTCTTTTATCTCTCACTTGATAACACAAAGATATAGAGAAAATATATTAAAATAAATGATTAAAATCATCTAAAAAGATGATTTTAATCATTCGATATGTCGGCAAAAAAGTAGATATTTGTTAGTTTGACTGACTACTTAACTGGACTTTGGACATTGGGTAATTAGGGAACTGGGTAATTAGGTAAATCACTCATTATCAATAATTTACGTTGATTTGTATTTTACTTTAATCAATTGTGTATGAAATTATCAGATAAAATATCCATAAGGCTATCCGTCATTGTTATAATCCTTTCAACCATAGCTACTATAGGTGGATTATTTTTCAGTGAAACCTATAGGGACAATGATTTCATAAAATCTATTTGGTTCGGAAATGATGCCGTCACATTATTCATTGTTATACCGATAATGATAGCGTCTTTATTTTTACTGAGGCAAAAATCATACAGGGCAAGACTTGTTTGGATGGGTACTTTATGGTATATGATTTACAACTACATATTTTATATGTATGGGGCAGCCTTCAACAAATTCTTTTTGATATATGTATCTATTTTTACGCTTTCAGTATATGCACTAATTTTAGCATTTATAGGAACAAACACAAAAGAACTCGCGCCTAAAATAAAACAAAATATTCCTGCAAAATGGATAAGTAGTTTTATGATATTCTTTGCCGCAATAATAGGCGGACTTTGGATAGCGCAGTCTATAAGTTTTGTAATAACGAATCAACTACCCATAGGTATTACACAGACCGACCACCCGACAGGAGTCGTTTTTGCTACGGATTTATCACTTCTTGTTTCTACACTAATTGTGGGAGCAATTCTATTATGGCAGCGAAATTATTGGGGGTATCTCATATCAATTATTTCAATGACAAAATGTATATGCTATCCGGTTGTACTTGCAATAGGTGGATTTATTTCGTACAATCGCACCGGAATATGGGATAGCTTAATGCCCCTCTATATTTTCCTATGGATAGGATGTTTGATAACATTCGGATATTTAATAAAGGGAATTGAGAGGAAATGAGGAGCAAAATAAAACTCATTCAAAAAAGAATTTTCAGATGAAAGAAAAACAATTCAATTGTATTGTAATCGGTTCCGGAATTGGGGGAATGAGTGCTGCAAGTGTGCTTGCAAAAGCCGGAAAAAAAGTATTGTTATTGGAACAACACTACATTTTTGGAGGTTACACCCATACCTTCAAAAGACGAAACTATGAGTGGGATGTTGGACTCCATTATATCGGAGAAGTACACAAAGCGGATAGTTTTACCCGTAAAACCTACGATTACATCAGCGACGGGCAGATAAAATGGACGGCTTTGGACGATGTGTATGACAAAGCGTTTTTTGGGCAGGAAGCCTATGAGTTTGTAAGAGGAAAGGATGCCTTAAAAGCCAACCTGAAAAAATACTTTCCGCAGGAAAAAGACCAAATAGCGATTGACAAATACTTCGAACTACTCCACGAAGTCAGTCAGATAAGCAATGCTTATTATGCAGAAAAAATTATGCCCCCCATATTGAGCAAAATGTTTGGTTCGGCTATGCAAAAAAGGTTGCTTCATTTTTCTGACCAAACGACCTTATCTGTTTTAAGCCAAATTACAGATAACAAAAAACTGATAGGCGTACTCACCGCACAATATGGAGATTACGGCTTGACACCTGCAAAAAGTAGTTTTTATATGCACGCCATGGTTGCCAATCATTACATGGATGGTGCTGGTTATCCTGTCGGCGGGTCGGCATCTTTAGCCAAGCATATCATTGCGGTTATTGAAGAAAATGGAGGCATTGTAAAACCCGGAGCAAAGGTCGAACAAATAATCATAGAAAACAATGTGGCAAAAGGTGTCCGCTTGAAAAATGGGGAAAAATATTATGCAGATACCATCATTAGCAATACAGGGATTCTCAATACTTTCACCGATCTTTTGCCGCCTTCTGTGGTCAAGGAACATCAACTTGAAGAGAAGCTGAAAAACATAAAACCATCGGTGGCTCACTTGTCGCTCAATATAGGTTGTAAGGTTTCGGCTGAAAGTTTAGACTTGCCCAAATGCAATTATTGGATATTTCCGCCGGAATACGACCACGACAAAAACCGGGCAATATTTGATAGCCCGGATGCTCCTTTGCCTGTTATTTTTGCCTCTTTTCCATCTGCCAAAAACCCTGAATGGAACAAAAAGCATCCCGACACCTGTACAATCGAAATCATAACGCTTGTTCCTTATCATTGGTTTTCCAAATGGGAAGGCACGAAAGCGGGGAGGCGAGGTCATGATTACATAGATTTAAAAAACAAATTATCGCGGAAATTATTGGATATGCTTTTCAATATTCTGCCCCGATTAGAAGATAAGATAGACTATTACGAATTATCTACGCCATTATCCACTCAAAATTTCACGAATCATTCTAAAGGCGAAATTTATGGATTAGCACATAATCCGGAAAGATTTCGGGCGAATTTACTGCGTCCGGGTACGCCTGTTAAAAATTTATTCCTCACCGGTCAAGATGTATTTATGGCAAGCGTCACAGGAGCTATGATGGGCGGCATATTGACCGCTTCAAAAATTTTAAAAAAGAATATGTTTTGGAAAATCCAACACACAAATCATACATAATGAGAAACAACAAAAACAGTAGAATTGGAATAATCGGGGCGGGAGCTGCCAGTTTGACTGCCGCAGAAACCCTCAAAGAATCAGGCTACTCCAATGTGTCTATTCTCGAAAAAAACCCTACTCCCGGAGGCAAATGCGACTCCTACGAATATGAGGGAAAAGTCTATGAATTGGGGGCTGGTCTGATAGCAAAAAACAATAAAACGGTAGTTGATTTGATCAACAAATACAATATTGAACTAAGGAAAGTAAATTCATATACAAATAATTTGTACGATGTAAGTACAAGAAAGAAGGTAAAAGACTTCTTCAATTTGCCGGAAACCATATCTTTTGTATGGCAACTATTGATGAAGTACAGACGATTGTGCCATCGGTATGAGTCGATTACCGAACCGGGTTATCAACTCACAGATTTATCGCTTTGCCAAACCTTCAATGAATGGGCAGAAGAGCACAAAATCCCTTTAGTGTTGGAAAATTTTGAAAGATATTTTACCGGTTTTGGCTATGGTTATTGGGAAGAAATTCCTGCCGCTTATGTGTTGAAATATATGGATTGGGAAACGCTCAAATCTTTTATTCGCGGCAATTTTTATACCTTTCCTACTGGTATTCAATCACTTTGGTCTGAAGTGGCCGCTCAACATGATGTGATTTACAATAGCACCGTCCAACATATTAATCGCGGAAAAGTCATCACAGTCCAAACCAATACCGGGAGCTTTGAGTACGATTATATTTTTATTTCCTCGCCTCTTGATGAGGTCTTGAGTTTGATACAAGCTACCAAAGAAGAAGAATATTTATTTTCACAAATCTTATACAATGATTATCAATGTTATGCTTATTCTCTAAAAAATTTCCCAAATGAAACAGGATTTCTACCAAAATATTTCAACCCAAACGAAAGAAATCAACCTATATTTTGGTACAAGCCTTACACAGATACAGATTTTTATACTTTTTATGTGTTGGGAGACTGGAAAACTTCCCAATCTCAAATACAAAAGAACATTGAAAATATGGTACATAGTTTTGGTGGTGCTGTCATTAAATTTCACACCTGCCGCAAGTGGAAATATTTCCCTCGCTGTACGCCCGAAAGCATGAAAAACGGTTTTTATAATCGAATTGAAAATTTGCAAGGGAAAAATAACACCTTTTATATAGGCGAACTACCCTCTTTTTCAACCGTAGAACTCACCGCACACTATGCTAAAGAATTGGTTTTATCTAAATTAAAATGATAAATAGTTATGGGATATAAGGAACGACGCAAAAATAAATTCAGATTTTGACTTGTTCTTTTCTCCTTTTTCTTCGTTATGAAAATCCTTGCGTAGCTTGGCTATGCGCAGTTTTCATGCCTCGTTCCTAAG
>Ga0209093_1001204_pt1 | contig 14626 bp, 11 predicted proteins | sample SidtaG_4_FD_187450 | JGI IMG/M metagenome (GOLD analysis project Ga0209093, IMG submission 187450) | Marine algal microbial communities from Sidmouth, United Kingdom - Sidmouth_Male1 metaG (SPAdes) (version 2) | ecosystem: Host-associated > Algae > Red algae > Unclassified | place: Sidmouth...
GGGGGGGGGGGGGGGACCGGATGCTCTGCTCGATTTCTGCAATCGCGTGGATGATTGCACCGATTTCAGGCCCTTCAATCACTTGCTGACCGGGCTTGGACCATAAAATATCCCGAAGCGTCGATCTCCGAATCTGGGAGGCGGACCACCCCACGGCGACGAGACCACTGTCTCGGAGGGGGGAAGACCGCCGACGAGGTGGGGCGCCCCGGTGCCGCAATCCGCCACCATGACGGATTGCCACCAGGTCCACCTCCATGCGCCTGACGCGCAACCGTCGTCACAGCACCCGCCATGGCACCTGCGTACTGCCCGTCTTGGAGCCCGTGGGCACGTACCGCATGTTGGGGTGTGTGCGGACGTACCGCGCAGTAGAGGGTGTGGCTGGACGTGGTGGGGAGCGTGTGGGGGCTTTCTGCCTACCGGGGAGCGTGTGGGTTCGTCCAGTCGACTGCGGGGGCGCGCGGGGGCCACCGTCGACCACCGAGGAGTGCGTGGTCAGGCGTTGCCAACCTGGGAGCGCGTGAGGACGTGGCACCGACCGCATGAGCAAGTGGGACCGCGGGAGCGAGTGAGACGTGCCGTCGAGCGGGGACCGCATTGGTGCAAGACGCTGCGCGTACTCCCCGCCATCCCGCGCTGGCGTGCTGTCCTGCCGTGAGCCGCCGTGAGAGGTACGTTTTCTCCTTTCTTTTACTCGTCGCTCGGTGGTGCGGTGCTCCGAGACTGGCACTCTCTGTGTTCTTGTTTGTGTCTCCGTGTACATTGGTTGTGTGGCCGTGCGCGGGCGTGCCGCTCGTGGTTTCGAGGTGCTTGTTTGGCGCCGACATCTCACCGCCTTCATCGTGCTGGTCCTCTATTTTTCTTTACCTGTTTCTCCTGTTCCTGCGCAACAATAGGTTATGGCCGGAGTTTCCGCGACCGCCGGTCTCGTCGACACCAAGGATGAGTACACCGAGTTCTTCAAGGCGCTGGGGCTTACGGACGTGCAGAAGACGTCGTACCTGGCTCGACTATTGGAGAGCTTCTACGACGTGGGCGCAAAGCTGGACGAGCACCTGGGGCCGACCGGCGCCGTCCTGCATGCTGCTGTCAGCCGCACATGCCAAGGGGAGAACCCCACGGACGCTCCCCATCATCGGTGGATCCGCGTCCATGATCGGCTTGGCTTTTTTGCTGACCAAGACGATCACGGCAGCCGCATCATCAACATTGGGCTCGCCTACGCGTACCGTCACAAGGAGCTCGACGCGCTCTCGTCGGCCAACACCCTGCGGCTTGAACAGCTCCGCCTGGCAAGCGCGCACAAAGATCCGGAAGAGTCCGACCGGCTGCCGCCGGGACCAGACGAGGTGCCTGATGGTGGGCGGGTCGTCCGCGACGATGGCGTAGCGGACGCACTCGGAAACGGTAGCGCGCATGATGCAGCGGGGTCCCAGGCGGCCGGTGGCTTGGTTGAGCTCTCCCACAAGGACAAGGGCCTTCGTGATCCTGTCGGCCTGGACGTACCCAATGGCGGCTTGGAGATTCGTCGAGATGCACCTGCTGGGGCCGCAGCCGACGGGGCTCGCACCGACCAAGGTGGACAAGACGTGCCTCAGCTGGGCGGCAATGTCGTCGCCCGGCGAGGAGGGCCTGATCAAGCCGCCCCTCCCACTACGACGACCGAGTTGCTTACGGTCACTGCGGGTGTGCCCTCCTCCATCATCTTCAAGACGCAGCCGCTGGTCAAGCCGTCATTGCAGGCAGTCCAGTCCACGACCGCCCTGTTAGAGGCCTTCCTACGGCGGAGTGACTCCAAGGGCGTCGTCCGTGAGCTGCTTGTCGATGCGCTTTTGTGCTGGGGTCGTCTACACAGCGGCCAGACGGCAAAGGCGGCTGCTGGGGTGATCTCGGCCCTGGAGGTCGACGCCGAGTGGCCGGCGGTCCGCAACCTGCTGGGCCAATGTTGGCCAATGTGGAGCTCCCCCGTCAAGAATGTGGCCGTGGCGCCGCCCGAGGGATCGGTGTCGCGGCAAACGCATCCCGGGCGATTGACACTTACCTCCCGCTGGAAGGTCAAGGTGGACATGACGACGATTAACCCTACCATCCGGCGATTTGAGATCCCGTCCGACCGCCACTTCAAGAAGGGGACGTTGGACGACTGCGTGGAGGTGCAACGCATTGCGCCCGGCATGAAGGTGCCACTCGCCGTGACGATTGCTTCCTTCCTGCTGGTCGCTACGTGGGACTCCCCGTCTTGCACAATCATGCAGCAGCTGGTCACTTCGGGTCGGGCGCCCGTTCACAGCAAGGAGCCGATTGCTGCCGCCGCGTGCCACGACTTTGAGTCGGCCGGTCTTGAGCTGCCCCGGGCGCCCGGGTCAATGGTCGGGGCTGCTGCCGATGGCACAGATGGCGACCAAGCCGCTCTGCCGACGACCGCCACCCCACTCGCTGTCGTGTTGGAGGAGCGGCAAGCTGAGGTGGATCACTTGTTGGCTATCAGCAAGGCGGAGACGGCTGGCGCTCGTCGTGCACGACGCATAGAAGCTCGACGACGCGGCCGTCTGTCGGCCACGCCCGCGCCACCACGGACCGTTGGCGCTGGGCTTGTACCGGCTTCCTCGGACGCCACTGCACCCGCGGGCCGATCCACGAAGCGCACCGCTTCTGGTGAGAAGGGTGGTCCTCGCAAGAAGGCGGCGGCGACGGGTGGACCAGCTGATAGCGGCGGATTGAGCATTAGCCAAGTGACCACGGCGCCCACCCAGACCCCTCCTCCTGTATCTGCCGTTGTTTCCCCTCTACCTGCCACTGTTGCTGGCGGTGTCGGTGGGCAGCCCGTCTCCTCTCCTGACGCAGCGGGCGTACCACCAGACGGGCAGCACAGGCTGTCTGGGTCTCCCACTTTTTCGTCCTCGTCTTCTGATGATGTGCCTATTTATTCTCGCCGACTTCCGCCTCCCATTGTTGTCAAAGTTGGTAGCGCTGCTGGCGCTGGTGCGGGGTCATCTGGCTCTGGCTTACCGCCTCTTTCTCCTTCTCGTTGTCCATCTCTGGGAGATATGGAGCGCGTCGCCGCCTCTCTGCGTGATGCGTCGCACAGTGCACAGTCTCTTTTGGCCGTGCGGTTTCCATCTCAAGCTCCATCGCCTTCCGGAAGCATTTCTAATCCTGCCCCTTCTCTTGTTGCTCCCTATGACTCTGACTCGGACGCGGAGGTCGCAATGATGGACGAGGAAGTAGATGATGATGCCAGCGCGGATGCGTGACTAATAAAGACTCACCCTTCTACCATTCACGACCTTGCCTCCTTTGTATGATGAAAGATTACGGGCACATTGCTGGTTGCTATCTACAAGCGAGGGCTCTCCCCGTAAAACTGCAGTGCCTCGCCATCGGCCAACAAACGACTCCCAGAAAATGACCGTACATACATGCGTCTCTTATCGGCAACACGGCTCATAGCGGCCAGCACCATGCCCGCCCCAAACGCCTCACCAACGTCAAGCACTGCCTCAGAAAGAGTCAAACTCTGCGACCGGTGCACCGTAATGGCCCATCCCAACACAAAGGGAACCTGGTGGCGCACAGCAAGACAACCAGGGCGAGAGAAAATGCGAGCCTCAAAGTCAACGGGCGGGCAGAGAACCTCAACCCAATCGGCGCCAGCATCCCGCACACCGCGAACAGATCGAGCGCCCTCCACCACCTCGTGGTGCTCAAAACGCACGACCGGTGTGCCGTCCACTTTGTCGTAGTCGATGACGCGGCCGATACTGCCATGGAACAAGCCCAGCCCGATGAATTGGTTGTTGATGAGCATGACTCGAGCGTGCAGGCAATGCTGCACAAAGCGAGGCGCCACGCACTCAATCAACGCGGCGTCCCGGGACTGGGACGTCACCGTCTCCACGTCCGGCGTTTGCAAGCTGCCGTCCCGGTTGGGGTCCACCTTGACGCTGTCGGCTGCAATGAAGTCATCAGGCCGCTTGTCCCGGCAAAGCCGCGCAAGGCACCTCGCGTTGTGGTCCCGCACGTCCTCGTGGCGCGGCATCAGGTGGAGCACCGTGCACTCAAGCGACTTGTACTGCTCGTCCGACACGGTGCACTCGTCGACCAGCTTTCTCACAGCCGTCGTGCACCGCCCGTACCGTGCGTCGTGCAAAGCCGCCACAAAATCGGGTTGGTCCTGGCGGTAGACGCGCGTCAGCTCCAGGAAGGAGCCGGAGAACACCGTCCGCCAGCACCTCGCCGTGAAGGCCATCTTGCCGTAGGGCGGGCTAAGCTGCAAGAAGTCACCGAAAGCGTAGATCGAGAAGGGCCGCGCGCGCCCAGTACGCGACTGGCGTAGCAGCTCGAACATGACGTCCAAGTTGTCCGCCGGCACCATGGATATCTCGTCCACCAGCAGGACCTCGACCTTGGCCAGCCGGCGAGCGATGGGCTTCCACCGATCGAGTGCCAGCATACGGGCAGCTTCAGCGACAGGGTCAGGCAATTGCATCTTGTACGTCTTGACAAAGCCAAAGAAAGAGTGGCACGTCACGCCCTTCGCTGTCTTGGCCGCGCTCCCCGTCGGCGCCACAACCACGACGGCGTTCGGAGCCGTCACGCGATGGCGCAGGAAAGACACAAAGCCTCGCAGGAGGGACGTCTTGCCGACCCCCGGACCACCGCTGACAAACGTACTGTGCGACCGCTCAAAAAGCCGCGTGTACACCGCCGTCCAGGACCGGTCGGCAGCCATTTGGCTGATCGGGCCCGTCTTGGCCAGTCGACCGTCGTCGGGCCGCACATCACCGCTCACACGAGCCCCGGATGAAGGCGTTGCCGCACCCGCCTCCAGGTGACCTCGCCCGCCGACCGCGCGGCCATCTCCCGCCTTGCGGGCGGCGACGACGACAGGGCCCCCAAGCACAGCAACACCCCCGTCCTTACCCACTGCAGCAGGTTGACCTCGCAGTGCCGCGTCCCGACGTAATGCCTCCTCGACGTCCTGCTGCTCCCACGCAGCGACCGACTCGCGCATCATGGCGCGGATGCTCGCAAACGTGAACGTTGGCCTGTTGCCGTCGGGTGCAACGCCCGAAGGGTTGAGCGCCGGCGGCGGTCCGCCCTCTTCACAGAGGCGCGAGCGCTTGACGCTGCGGGAGGGGCTCGACTCACGCGGTTGACCGCAAGACTTCCCGCCGTCATCGCCTCGCGGGCGAGCAGAAGCCAGACCACCTTGCATCCCATCCCGTGTGGACGTCACCGGGCCTCCGAGAGGCGGCAGACGACGCGCCGCCTGCCGCAAAGTCGACGACTCGAAGCCGGTTTGCCGCGTTGAGGACGAGGCGCCAGCCCCCGTGGCACTGCCGCAGCCGGCCCGAACTGTGCCCAGCGGATCGGTCGACGACCCGCCAGAAAAGGAGGCAGCAAAGCCAGTGCCCCCACAGGACGTCGCCGTCCGAGGCGACTGCGCCCGCAAGGCAGAGGATGACGAGTCGGCCGGGCGCGCCCGCTTGGCGTCGCCCTTGGCATAACATCCCGCCCGACCCAGACGCGCCGACGCCGCGAGTGAGCCCGGCTCAATGCCGAGGACGCCAGGTCGAGCTTGCTGCAGTGGCAGCCCCACGCTTGGCGTGCAGCTCGCGGCAGTGGATGTAAGGACCTCCAAAACAGCTTCCGCGGCGAGCCCGGCAAGCCAGTGGTAGGCGTCCGATGGAGCCGAGAACCGCGCCGCCACGCACAGAGCCGACGACGTCGTCTGAAGCATTTGTACGGCGCCCCCGACGCCCGACCGGTCGACCTCGAAGCACGACCGGGACCCGCGGGTGATCACGGCCAACCAGCCCGCCGAGACGGTGGGCAGGGGACCCAGGCGGCCGCCCCCCTGCACGGCGCTTGTCGAGACCGCGTTGATGGAGCTTGGGTCCGTCAGCCAGCACATGGCCGGCTCCGACGCGGTAAACGAGCAACACGCCAGCACGACCCCAGGCTCCATACGCAGGAGCTGCTGGGCAATACCGTCACGGTCCGAAACACGGAGGAGGATAGAGGTAAGGGGGGTGATGACTGCCAAGAGTGGGCGCGGGCCGACAACCTCCAGTGGTGATGTCATCACGACCCGAGGCAACGTGCGGATGCGTGGGGGGGTGGGGTGAGGGGGAGCAAAAAGTGAGGAGAGCAGGGGGGGGGGGCGGGGGTGGAAAGCGTGCTCCAATGGAGGAAAAAGGACCTGCAGGTGCGCGCTCCGTAAGAGTGGGAGGCGAAAAGACGTTGGCAGCGGAGGTGGGTTGGGTGGCAGCCCAGTCGTGCCGCGGGGTCTTTTGGGCAGGGGTGAACGGAGGCCAGAACGGCTCTTCCGGACCTCGGCCCGAGGCGGGTACGAAGAGCACGCCCTGTGCTGAGTCGGGGGCCACTAAGTCAAACCAACATTCGTCAAGCAAAGCAAAAACAACTATGGCTGATGCATTGAACACTTGAACAGTCTCAACCACGGAAAACGAGTTCGAGACCAACGATCAGATGACAGCATCCAGATCAATCAGAATGTTGGAGGTGCGAGTGTCCCGTGTACAGTCACGAGCAACCGCCCAAATGCCGTTCGGATGGGCATCCCAACTGTAACGCTCACAAACCAGTGTCCCGCCGGGATCCCAACGGGAGCCTTTTGACAAGCGTCGATCGGGCATGCACGAGATCCACGCCGCACGAGCCTGCAGGAGAACTGGATTGCTCGATTACACTTGGAGTCCATTGGACACGGCCTACAGTAACCCGCAATGAGTGCGCCACCGACAGATTAGCTTTTAAGACGATGTCAAAACGCAAAGAAAAATGATCAACGTATGAACATAAAGAAGCGGGCAGAGTGCTCACAAATGGGTGCTGGCGGACGTTTAATTCAAACGCTGGCGCCCTCGGTGGCCCAGCCTTGCCCAGACCAGTCCAGTTACCCATTCAGCTCCACCGCTCACAGCACGCGGCGGCCTGGGCCGGTTTTGATAATAGCTGAAATGTTCCAATGTGACCGCCGGTTCAAATGCGTTGGACACTTGTCCGTCCCTGGAATATAACTCTCCTTTTGTCAGTTCCATTTCATCGCGCATTTTATGCAGCCTGGTTGTTGAACTTCGGATGAGAGAGAGCTGAGGGTGCCTGGTGCCTTGATCCTTGCGGTCTTTTGCACTCCCAGCGCGGGGTCGCGCTCTCTTTGGATTTCTCACAGCCATTTGACAATACCCCGGGCGCCTTGGACCCGATTGTGCATGTCAGTGGCTATCAACAGTCGGTCTCTCATCGGTTGGCCGTTTGGCAAAAGTGTCCAGATGGATCAGCCTCTATGATGACAATCTCTTCGTTCATTGTCACCCTCTTCCAGTGTGCTCCAGGAGCGGTTGAATGCTGCTCCCGATCCCCCGGGTTCGACCCCGATCGCGTGGTCTCAGGCCATCTGGGGAGGGGTCGGGTCGGGCCCGATTGCCCGCACTGCGGCCCTCTGGAGGGGGGTGTGTTTGCCTGATCCTTGACATGGGCAGTACATGTGGGGGGGTGCGGCCTATACCCCCGCATTGGAAACACCTTCCCTCCGGCATCTCACAGCCGTTGGCTACACAGCCAGCAGACGGGGAGTGGACACAGGCCCTGGGCGACGCGACGCCGCGCCTGGTGGTGGGGGGGTTCTGGTAGCTCATTATAGGGCTGGAGTGTGGGTCGTGGGCGTTGGTGGCGGCCGATGCCATCAGGCCTGGTCCGTACAAACGGAGAGATATGGATGCTGTCGTCATTCAGACAGCCAAGTAGGATGCACAGACATAGAGCCCATGGATGGCGCGTAACGAGGGCTGCTTGTGCAGTACTCCGCCAGTGCCTTTCTAGACTCCCTATCTGTTCGAGCCTTCAGACGCAAACCATGTGCACTCCCGCCGCCTGTCCTGGCGTTGCAACAATCTCTGTCGCTCCTCTCGTGGAGTCTCAGTCAGGGAAACGAGACCCGTCACACCACCTGTGCCCATTGCGTCTGCTCAGACTTGCACAACTGGCTTTCATCAGTGCGCACGGAACGGCGGGGTTGCAGGATATCACGCACTTATTTTACCCCACAGCGCCTCAGGGATAGGTGCTCTACCTGACAGAGTGCTCGCCACGCCATCGCCCTTTGGGCGAAGTGGCGCATCCCACAGGGGGACGGTGGACAGACTCTTACTCGGAACGCATGCATGGGTATGCACTGTGGCAGTCAGCATTGCTTGGCTGCCCGATGTCACCACGCCTATCGATACTCTGTCCACCCACCCTCGGCCCAGTCAATCACGAGACGGGACGCAAACAAACGAAGACGGGCAGCTCCACTATGTCTGAAACACTTCCCCGCCTACTCGTAACTCATGCATGGGTAGGCACTGTGGCAGTCAACATTGTTTGGCTTCCCGATGTCACCATGCCAATCGATACTCTGTCCACCCACCCTCGGCTCAGTCAATCACCGGATGTGACGCAAACCAACGAAGACGGGCAGCACCACCATGTCTGAAATACTGCCCCACCACCCGTGCATTGACCCATCCACTCAGGCACCGCCAACTGTGCCTTTCCTCTCTGTCAGCTGTATGCTGTCTCGCTCCCCTACGCTTTTGGGATTGCACTGGCCTGACCCCGACCGGTGCTCTCTCCACCCTTCGGTGTCGCTGTGCGGCGCTCTGTCAAAAGCCACCGGGCTCTACCTATATGTGCTGTAGCGCAGCGAGAGCCTTGATCGGTGGCACTTGCCTGCCTCGATTCATGGCACTGGTTGACACGCGGTGTTTAGTGGGCCGGCAGGGGGCTGACACATGTACCGCGCGACGCCTCGTAGTGTCTGGTGCGGGGGCGGTATGTATGTGCTTTGTGAGTGTGTTGGCAACAGGGGCGGCCGAGACCATCTAGCCGGGTGCGTACCGTCACATGTACAGGCGTTCTCTGACCTTTGGGAAATGATGCATAGACATAGAGTCGATGGGAGAGGAGAAAAAGAAAACCATCTATACATACTGGACCAGCCACAAGGCAACAGTATGGAGACAGCGTGCTAAAGCCCTACTCCTCGGCGGCGGCGAAGCCGTCAGGCAGACTCTCACAGCCGTTGAGAGCCGTCAAGCTATCCACAAACAGAGCCACACTCATGCGCTGACGCAACACGGGAATGTCTCGTTGGCAAAAAGATAGGGGAGCACCAAGGGAAAAGCAATCAGCAGCGGCCATCACAAAGACCCCACAGCTCCCCCTGTCGGCTTGACGCGGCGACCCCAAGTCAACGACGCCCTCCCATGAAGCAATGTCCCACGCCTCGGCCGCGTCCGTCCCCAAGCGCGCCCCGACCTCGTCCTCCAACCACCGCCGCACCGTGGCGAGAGTGGGCGCCGCTTGACCGCGGAGCGAGTCGAAGAAGATCAACTGCCGATGCTTGACGTCGATCAACACCAGCACCCAGTGCAAGTTTGCCATGTTGACGGGGATTAGGATGCGGTCCACGGCGCCGATGTCAAGCCCATTCCGGAATCCCCACCGTCTTACGCCAGCATAATCGTAGAGGCCGGCTCGCTCAGGCAGTCGGGAGAAGAAGTGCGTGTTGAACATGAAGGTACGGGGAACGGTAGGCGTCGCCGGCACCCCGGCCGCCCGCATGGACGCCACCTGCTTGGCCCGCACGTTGATGAGCGCGACCAGGGAGTTCATGGTCGAGTCATTGAGCCAGTTTTCCGCTTCAAACCGGCGGAATTCGGCGACCGTCAGGAGGATCTTGGCCGTATTGCGCGGCCGCACGAGCGTCCCCGGCGCGTGACCAGCAGCCAAGAGCTCAAGGCCAGCAGCTTCTCCGTCAGAAAGTGGGGTGGTACTAAAAGGCTCCAAGTTGACCGACCTGCCGCCATCGGGCGAGACGTCCTCAATCGACAAGGCGGGGTGGAACACGGCGGCCGCGTCGCCGTCGGAGTCGACGACTACCGCGTCCTCCACAAGCGTCTCGTCATCGACGACCTGGACTTGCCCATCGGTGTCGCCCGCCACCGGGTGCTCGGCAGCGAAGCGGTCGTCCGTGCCTTCCGTCCCGTCAACCTTGTGACGCAAAGCCGCTTCCGTCTCGCGCACGCCGTTGTCGACAATGGACGCCTGGCACGAGCACGCAGACCCGCGCTGGCAGCTGCGAGCAATTTGGCTGTGGTAGAAGGGTGCGAGCGCGACGTGGTCGTTCTCGCCCTTGGTGTTGAGCGACGCCATGCGCTGGAGCTTGCGAATGTTCATCATCGCGACTTGGACCATCTTGTGCACCATGTACGTCTTGGGCGCCATGTAGGCGAGGCTGGTGCGGTTGGCCACGGCGATCGAGTGAGACACCTCCGCAGCTTGGGTCGCCACGCCGGCAGTGGCACCCAAACTCTCGTCGGGCATGTAGATGGGGGAGCATGTGTGCGTGATGGAATGAGGGCGGTCGAGAATACACCGCACGCCGTGCCGCCGCAGGATGGGGCGGACGCGGCGGAGCGCGTTCTTGTCCAGCTTGCAAGCCACATCGTAGAAGATGACCTTTGGAAGAGAGGGGAAGCGCTCCAAGACAATGGACAACGCCTCGCCCACACTCTCAGCACGAAACAAGCAACGAAAGCCAAGGGTCACCACATGCGGGCACACGACATTGAACACACCTTGAGTAAGACCGCACTTGATGGAAAAGGCCTTGTTACAGGCGTCCCCGTCGCCCTCAACGTCCGCTGCGTGACGGTCCTTCCCCTTGTATCCCACCCGCCGCTTCAGCGCCTCCGTGTCTTTGATGCCTGGGCGTACACGGTCCAGCGCGGGGAAGGACTCGAAGCTGACCAAAGGGTCGTCCATGTCTCCCTTACCGTCCGGCATCTTGCCGGCTCGCCACCGCTGGAAGTCCGCCGGCGTCGGCAAGCCGCCCCACTTGCGGCAGTACTCGGCGTTCACCGAACCCCGGTCGATGGTCTCCTTCTTGTTGGCGGCGGTCGAGAAGAGCTGATCAACAGCGTCCTCCATGTCTACAGCACACAGCAGCACAGTCCCCAGCGCGTGCCGAAACGGCTCGACCTCGTCAATGACAGGAGCAAACCACCCGAGGAAGTTGGCCAGGAACCCAATGCCGTCGACGGCCCCCGATACGTCCCGCCACTTTCCCGCCACCTGCAGCCGTAGACAGTTGGCCAACAGACGCGCCGCCTTCTCATCGTGGCCGTGAAACATGCCGGACACGGTCTCGCCCAAAAACGCCTGGAGGAATGGACGAATATGGAGCCACGCCCCGCCGTCATTCTTGGAGTAGGCGACAAAGTCGGGTGCACAATGGCCCACACGATCCCGCCACGAGTCGCTGGGCAGCTTGGCGGGGGCCCCTTTGCCGCCCAGCGTCAGGTTGCCGTCACGGTCTGTCCGTAGCTTGGCCTCAAGGCCCGTGCTGACCACCGACGCCTCCCCCGCCATACTGGTAGCCGCTTTTTGGGCGACAGAGGCGCCCGCAGGCCCCGAAGCTGCCGCGTTGCCGCCGTAGGTGGCGCCTCGGTCCTCAAACGGGAAAAAGTGGAAAAAGACGCGGGCGGAGGCGGTCTCGACAGACGCGCGGTCGTTGACGGAGACCGTCTGGTGCCAGCTGCGCAGCAGCTCTGTCTGCGGTCCGGTCAGAGGCACCGACGACTTCAGCACCTTGGCAATGGCGGCTCGCAGCGAGGGCGACTGGACGACGCAAAGAGCAGATGCCGGGATGTCAAGCACCGGCACCTCCTCCTCCAGCCGCTCGGGGTTGACGTCATCGGGATCGGTACAACCCAGAGCTTGTCCATCGATGACAATGAACTCTGGGTTGGGGCCGCAAAGAGGGCAGACCGCCGCGTCTGGGGGGATGACAAACGTTCTCAGCATGTCGGTGCCAACTTTGACCACGTCCTGGCGGCGCAGAGAAAACGACAGCATGTCCGCGGAGAGGTGGCGCGTAGCCGCCGTGTACGTTGAGCGCGCGGATATGATGAACGAGTAGAGCTTGTCGAGAATAGCCCGGGTGAAGACCACCCACTGCCGCGACTTGTTGCGCCTCCTCAGACAAAACAGCGCGTCGGCGCTACCGTCGTACTCCACCAGCCGCTCACAGTCGCACGTCCACCGCCCGACAATGATCTGTACAGGATAAAACGAGCACCATGAGTACACAAGGCCATGACAAAGAGGAGCAGATGCACACGCGTCAGACATTGGCAGAAAAGCACCGCCACCACACCACGCCGACCGGCGCCACCCGCAGCTCAAAAAGACACGCACCAAGGACAGACAACATGAATGGCATACCCGGATGGAGGGCGCCGAAGGATGGTGCGTATAGAGCACCGCCGAATCCTTGGTTACTTCTTGCCTATCCTCGCGCTTGCACCCGCAGCTCCCGCAGTACGGCTCCACGTACACCACGCCGTCCTCGTTGACATGCCCGATCTTGGCGCACTCGAGAAAGAGGGTGCTCATGCGCTTGACATCCGCGGCCCGAACGGCACCGACACGATCGCTCCGCATTGCAAGCATGCCCTTCCAGTCAGCCGTGCGCGCCCAGACTTCCCCAGCAGCCACCTCACCAACACATGGTAGCAGGTTGCGTCGCACTCGAGCAGCTACGGTTGCTTCAGCAGCATCCTCGCTGCCGCGCTCCGTGTCGCCCTGCTCCATTTCAATCCCCGCGTCCTCATCCGGAAGGCCGGCTTGCAGGCCAGCACCATCGCTGGCGGCCGCCACCTTTGGCGTAGACGCCGTCCGCTCCTTAGTGGGAACCGCAACGTCGGCACGTTGCGCGTCGTTGAACGGCCGCGCCATGGCGACATGGCCGCACCGCGCCCGGAAGCGGCGGCAACTTGGAGCGATGCAGGTGGCCGCGTTGGCAGCCGAAAAAGACACAAGCGAGTACACCGAGCGAAACAGCACGACCCACGCCGACGACGAGTGCGGCAGGCGGCAAACAAAGTCCTTGGGCGCCGACCCGAGGTGCATGCGCTGCCAAAATTCCACCAGTGGGATACCCGCCGTCGACAAGCACGACAGCAACGCCCCGGCGTGCTTGCACGTCGAGCTGCGGGAGGAAATTGACAGGAAGAGAGCGTTTTGCGTGCCCGTGAAGCAGGAACACAGCACGCCACCGCGTTTGGAGGACCACAAAACGGCTTGGTCGTGCTTACCCGAGCCGAGTCGCAGGACGATGGCACGTGAGCGCGAGAGGGGGTCGCCGACGAGTGTCGCGCTCCCCACCGACTTGCCCCTGCCGACACGGGTGGTTGACGGCCGCCCGCAAGCGCGGCGCACGCAAGCAGAGAGAGCATCCATCACCTCTTTGCTCAATGACAAGCCCTTGCCACGAGTGGCACTGCGGCAGGGTGGGGCGCAGGCACCCTCCGCGTCACCGTTGTCGTCGTCAAACGATGGAGCTGCCCGTGGGCCACGCGTTCGTGGCCGCTTCCCAGGGCGCGTCTTCCCACCATCCGAGCACGCGCCGTCGTTCGCCGGCATGGCGGTGGCGGCGGGTTCTTGATGAACACGGCCGCTGCGAACTCGCGTCCCATGTCACGTCCGCCGGCAGGCAGTTGGCACCCGGGGATATCACCTCGGCCGCAGTGCCGAGCGTGGAAGAAGGCAACGACGCCAGGTACCGGGACAGGATAGCCGCTGACCCCAGGCCACCAGCAGACGAAGCAACAACCGGGTCGTGGAAGCGCCTCTTCCGTCCGGGTGGTGGTGACGCCATGAAGACCACACGATTCGAAGACCTCCTCACGCTGGTGGAGACGAATGAGCCCGCACCAGGCACAGCGCAAGAGCCATCAGCCCACACGGGAGCACGCGCGCGGCACAGCGAGCGACAACGCCACACAAAAACAGGTCCTTGAAGAGACGCCCGCAGAGGGGCGGCGGCAGTGCTGAGCACGGGTGTCACAGCTCCGCGTGGAGGGGGGGGGGGCGGGGAATCAGTGGAGGAAGCAAAAAAGTGGCCGGAACCACACGGGGCGCTGGCGCCAAGACTCGCTCCGTGACGGGGATGGTCACGGGGAAGATGACGACGGGGAAGTTGACGACGGGGGTGAGCAGACCCGCAAGGCCATGCGAGACCAACGACAGACCGGCCACAGGGTGCGTGCAATGGGAGAGGTCCACAGTGTGTCGATCAGGGGGGGGGTCGTTTACAGAGTAAGGTACGATCTGGGGGGAGCGCCCAGATCACACGTGCACAGGGGCGTGGGTACACGACGGAGCCGGGCTCATTGGAGGGCCGATTCTGGGCCCCAAAGCTCGGCAGGTGAACGCGAAAACCGATCACCTGCAGGGCGCCCACAGGGTGCGTGCACGCAGGTGCCAGGCCGGAATGTGGGGGGGTGGCCCACAGTGGCCCCCGCTGCAATTGCGGGCCGAGGATTATTGGCGGGCCGATTCTGGGCCCCCATTTTCGGCCGGTGCGCGCGCAAACCGGGCGCGTGCAGGGCGCCCACAGGGTGCGCGCACGCAGGTGCCAGGGCGGAATGGGGGGGTGTGGCCCACAGTGGCCCCCGCTGCAATTACGGGCCGAGGATTATTGGCGGGCCGATTCTGGGCCCCCATTTTCGGCCCGTGCGCGCGCAAACCGGGCGCGTGCAGGGCGCCC
>Ga0209093_1001205_pt1 | contig 14615 bp, 18 predicted proteins | sample SidtaG_4_FD_187450 | JGI IMG/M metagenome (GOLD analysis project Ga0209093, IMG submission 187450) | Marine algal microbial communities from Sidmouth, United Kingdom - Sidmouth_Male1 metaG (SPAdes) (version 2) | ecosystem: Host-associated > Algae > Red algae > Unclassified | place: Sidmouth...
GCGAGAAACACCTTCCAACTGACCTCCACCCCAAGCACCATCCCCCCCCCCCCCTGGGGGGGCGCCCCGACCGACAATGTGACAGGGCGGGCGGCGGTCGATGAAGATGGGATGCAGTGGGAAGAGTGCGAGTTCTGGGTGAAGGGACGCCCGCAGTTAAGGGCGGGGGGGGGGGGGGGGGATGACGGCAGCGGGGGGGCCATGGAGCCGGTTGGCAGCTGGCATGGTGCAAGATGATGCGCATTCTGGATACACACGGAACTGGAGACACAAGCGCCCGTTGTGGGCGCCCAGCCCAGGCTGGGACGAGTGGTGGTGGCACAACTAGCGCCACGTGTGTGCCCACAGCGGTCTTCACCGACCGGTATTTGGCGTGGGTCGGATGACCCAGATAGCCACAAATGGGTTCAAAATGTGGATAACAGCCGCTTCGTGGCACGAAACGTGTCCCCGACCCACGCCACCGACCCACAATTGACTTGCCGACGCTCTCTAGTATCATCGAACATGCGCGTTTTTCGCACAATACAGGGGGCCTGGCCTTGTCGGGCCTCGCACGAAATTCATTGATCCTGGGGGGTCTGGAGGGGATAGCGGATCCGCCAATGAGCACACGATATTGAATCGCTGCAGCCGCCAATTTGAAATGAGTATCCATCCTCGGTTCGGCGGCCTCCCGGGTCGACCCGGGTCGACACGCCCTCCGTCATCGCCGTCGACGACATTCGCCACCGTCGTCTTCGCCGTCGAGACAGCCGGATACCCGATCGTCCTGCCAGGCCCTCAAACTGTTTGCTCCTGCACCATTGTATCTCGACCTTCAACCAGGCCGGCACCGTTCCACGTCTTACTGTGCTCAGTTGCGGCTGACAAGGCGACACACGACCGTGATAACGACACAGAACCTAGAGGCGAGCGAGATTGAGATCCGTGTCCTGCCTCAGACCAGTGGAATCAGATGGAAGGCCAGAAAACTGACCGCGGTCCGCTCGCTGGCCAAATTTCCTGCGCGATGTCTGACCATGAACGTCCTGCGCGGCAGCACGGGTGGACCTCAGGACCTCAATTCTTTCGTCGCGTGCGAGGCTGAGGACCGTGTCCAGCTTCAGACCACAGGGACCGGATGGCAGGCCGCAAAGAAGACCGCGGTCCGATCGCTGGCCAATTTCCTGGGCGATTTCTGACCACGGTTGTCCTGCGTGGCAGCACGGGTGACCCCTCCGGACCTCGACTTTGCTGGCGCGCAGTGGAAGCCTGACGGGAGCAGCTCGAAACAGGCACTCCTCGTCGCAATCGGCGCTGAGCTGTCTGCCTGTCGGTGCCGCCCGATGGACAGTCCTACTGACCTCCGCCACGCTTCCCCAATCGCCGCTATATATGGAAGGCGGTCCACGTTGCCGGCCCAGAACACAGTGCTATTGTAGAAGGGACGTGCGGTCTTGTCAGCCACAGGGCCGACTTGTCGGGCCACGTTCTGAGCGGCTTCTGGTGGACCCATCACCTTGGCCCGTCATTGCTTGGCAGGGTACCTGGAACCCCGTGCGTCTTCTCCAAGTCTAAGGTTGAGCCCGCAATGCTTGCAGGAGTGCGGCGGCTGCCAGGCGAGAGAGAACCTCGCTCGCAGTTTTGGGTGCTCGCTCTTGCGAAGAGGAGTGTGTGAGGCGCGCAGATTCTGGTGACTGGTTCTGGGCGCTTGGAGCGGTTCGCGGAGACCGGTGGGAGGAGGAGGACGGGCGGACGAGGGTGCAGCACGCGTACGTCTCGGGGACCGGTGGGGCGTAGGGGAGGGCGTGACGCCATTTGGGTGAGGAGGGGCCGTTATGGGTCGCCCTCCGCCGCCGTACCTTGCGATGCGGATTGCGGGGTATCTGGAAGCCCTAGTGGGCCTGACCGTGTTGCCGAGACACACACTCAAACATGTGGCCGGTCTGTACTACCACACCAAGGCCTTGGAGGGTATGTGCGCCCAATGGCGCGTCCACGTGCACATCTCTGGCTCATCGTCCCGGATGACGAACCGATGGATGCCGCTGTTTGAGACGTGCTTTGACGATCACTCCGACGAGGCCAAGGGCCTGGGCGCCGTCTATGGGCGTGTCCACGCCCAACAGACGATGATGCTGGCCGAAACGTTTTTGGCCAACGCGCCCAACCCCCGCTACGCAGATGCCGGACCGCCCCATCGCGGTCAGACACAAGCCGCAAGACCTGACGGCGGACGCGTTGGACAAGTTGCCGGTCGTCGCGCCGTCAGGCACGGGCGTGACATGCAAGGAGTCGGTGAAGCAGCCGATGACGACCTGCCGTATGGCGGTGCTGTCCCAACGACCGGCGGCGTGCCCGCGCGACAAGCTGCCCGTCCGGCCCATCACACGGACGGGGCACCTGCTCGGCAAGGCGACGATCCTGCTGTGGCCGCTCGCACGAGGCGCGTGCTCCCAGGCGACCATCCGGTAGCACCGCCGCGCGAACAGCGCGTGTCACAAGACCGCCGTCCTGCTGACGGGTCACGTGGGATGCGCCAGTTTGGGGGGCGAGACAACGGTCCCCCTGCGCCAACAGGTGGGGAGCCCTGGCGGAAAGACGGACGTTCAGCTGCGCCAACCAGCCGAGAACCTCCAGTCAGCATTGGCGCGCCGGTGCGCGCCGAGAGAGGAGAAGGTGCTGTGCGGCTGAGCGCAGCTCCAAGCAGCGCACAGCGTACAGCGGCACCTCCGGCACTCTGCTTTGCTCCCCTCGACCGGATTGGGCCTATCCGAGACGCTCACACTACCGCTCTTATGCTCGCGGTGCAGCGGGAAGCGGCTGTTGCCAAGAGCAGAGTGGCGAAAAGGGCGAGAACGCATCACTGCAATGCTCGGGATGAGCGTCGTTTTCGTGCCAGCCTGGTCAGACGACCTCTCCCCGCGTTTATGGAACGGGGGTCGATCCCACGGGCGGCCGGTGCAGCGTCGTCGGCCGGGGCTCCTGTACCTCGTTCCAACTCGGTCCTCCCTGCAAGCGCGCAGGACCTCGAGGGCATGCAAGACCTGCTTGATGCAGTGCGCGGAGATTAATCGGTCGGTACAACCGCCGGGGCAGACGTCGGCAATCGTGGGGTGGAGCAAGGTGCCCGTTCGGACAGGAAGGGTGAGCGCGAGCGTCAGGCGGGGAAACGTGGGCGTGCCACTGTGGCAGGCGAGGGCAAGTGCGGAGCTGAGCAAGATGGACGCGATAGTGCGTCGGACGACGGCGAGCATGGAGCGGATCAGCGTCGTCGTGATGTAGCGGTGGACGGCGGCGAGCGCCCAGCGGAGGGAGGCGGGGAGCGCTTTGTACACGTAGTTTTCAAGACCGACCACCCACCTGTACACGAACCGCGCAAGGACGGGTCGGTGGTCTTTTTCAACCGGTTGATAGCCGACACCAAGTCCTACATGAAATTCTGCCGTGACGCCCTTACATATGCGCGCAACGCTATGCTCTCCAAGTAAGGCGTGCACACGAACGCACAGCTGCACGACCAGATTGCGGCCGACTGGCTGTGTCGCACGGCGCGAGGCGGGGGCTCCAAGCGCGCCTGGGGGGGTACAACTCCGCCCCAACCATAGCGCGTCCAAGATCCCCGTCGCATTTTGATGGGGACGAGGCGGACCCCGACCAACGACGAGGGCAGCACCGTCATCACGACAACCAAGATATGGCACGGACCCGCCCAAGACGTACAGCTCATCATCGCGACTATCCTTTTGCTGTACGACATCAACACCACGGCGCAACTCGCAATAGAGGATTCTCTCATGCGACGGTTTGCAGGGCCTCGTCGCTCTGACTCCCACAGGACCGCTTCCGCATCGCTCTTCACCGCAACACCGCCGCTCCCTCCTTCACCTCCATCTCCGCCGTTACGGTGACCCCCACTGCCGCCAACTGGCAACCAAGAGACGGAAGCCAACGCCCCCGGAACCGGCGGCGTCGCATCTCTTGGCCGGGACTCGGCCGACGCGGGTGCCTTAACAAACAATGTCGGTCAACTCGTGCACCGGGAGGCGGCTGTGACCGGGACTACAGACGCGCCATCGTCTGTGGCGCTCATGCTTCAAGGAGTCGGCGCCCCACTGCTTCCACCGTCATCGCCCATGCCCTCTGTCCACGTGCGAGCAACTCTGGCTTTGTCGACGCGCAGAGCAGGAAGAGCGGAGGCTCTTCTACGCGCATCGGTGGCCAAGGCCGCCGCGAACTCGCAGCAGGCCGCGGAAAAGCGACGGAAGAGGGTCGCAGCCGAGTCGGCTGGCAGCTTGCATGGCGTTACCGGCACCCGTAAGCGCCCACGCACTCATGGTGGGTAGGCGGATGTTGCTCCGTCGGACGTGCCGCTCACTGCTGCAGGCCCTGACAGCGAGGGCCCATCATCTCGCCAGAGTCTGGCAGGCCCTCCCCAAGCACAAACTGACGGCGCACGAGCCGTTTATCGAGTCGCACCTCCAATGGCCGTTGGTGCCGACGCGCGAGCTGACCGACATGGAGCTGGTGATGTCGAAGGTGCTTCCGACCGCGCCCTCGCGGATTCTCCCTCTGGTGCCATCGAGCGGTTTTTGTTCCGCTTCCCTGCGCCGCCCAAGAAAAAGGGTGGCTCCCGGAGCTTGGAGGATTGCGTCGCGGAACTAAGGTCAATGGTATTGCAGGCTTTGTGCAAGGCTACGTGGCCGGCGCAGCTGTCTAAGGCCAGCTCTGTTGAGTCGTTTGTGCCCCACTGCCAGGACGCAATGAAGGAGATCGACAACAACCAGCCCCGGTGCGCTTTCATCCCCTGCGAGAGCGACCTGGCGAAGGCGGTCGCTGCCGCGAGGGACAGGCAACGTCCGTCTGCAGATGCAGACGTGATCATCATCCCGGAGAGCAGCCGCGTGTGCGCCAAGGTGGAGTGGTCCAAGAAGGCTGTGTCTGTCGTCTTGACACCCGCAACAATTGGCCACATGAGCACCATCCGCATCGCCAAGTGCCTGTCCACCTAAATCCAGTCGTCCCGGGAGTGGTTGCCGGCGGTGGCGGTGGCGCGCCCTTGCGGAGCGGGAGTTTCATCACCGGCGTCCAACCTGCGCCACACAAGCAGCCGTGCGCAATCGTGCACATGTGTGGCAGAAAAGAGGGCTGGCAGGGCGCTGCCAAAGGGGGGGCTGGCAGGGCACTGCTGAAAGTACGAGGGGGGTGGGCACGTCACGAGATAAAGTGGATCGGGTGACAGCGCAGCAGCCTCATAGGGGTCCTGGGAGCGGCTGAGTCGGCCGACGCCCCTCGGGAGAGAGGCGGAGATCAAAGAGCAAAAGCGTGCAGCCTTTCACCGACCAGAGAGACTGCCGCCAGACCCGATAGTCAAAGCTCTTGGTCGGCAATTTTTCGAGCAACTGAATAAAGTACAACAGTGATGTGGCCAAAATGCCATTCTTCGAGCGAGATACGACACCTGCTGTGAAGCGGGAGGTAGGTGGGTGGATGCGTTGCTCTACTCGAGACCGGTCTGAGGCGCGAGGCCAGCAGCCTCTTACCCCCCTCGTGTGCCCCTCTCTCAACGTCTTGGAGGCACACCCCCGCCAACGCAGTGACAGAGCCCACAAATCGCGACGCCCCTCAAGGAGCCCACGAGAATCTCCCCGAGCTCAGCTCCAAAATGAGCTCCCCCCGAGGTACAAGTACAAGTAATTACATCACCCTCATACAGCAATGCATGTCACAGGCACAAAAAAACAAGCCGACCACCGCATAAGTACTCCTGGAATTATCCATGCAGTGCGCGGTAACTCCGACTTACCAGTGCGGGCTTTGGGGGCTGCCGCAGCACTCCCCTCAGCGCCCCAGTCCGCACAATCTACGCTCCAGTGCGGCCACAGCCGGTCCCGACCAGTGCAAAATCTCCCGCCAAAATCCGCAGTCGAGAAAGCGCCCAAGTCGCCAGTAGTACTACTGAAAAAATCGACCTCCGACGAGAGTGCCAAAATCACCATCGACGTGAAGCAGACGTCGAGGTGAGTATAGCGCACCCGGTCGCGTCTCGAACTCAGACGATCCGGCGCATCGGCGGCCCGTCAAAGTGTGGTCGGAACGCGGCTCATCGACTTAGCCGAAATCGGCTCGACCCGAAAACCAGTAGGCTTACTGGTACGGCCAAAATCGACTTAGCATCGCAAAAATATTAAATCATCAGAAATCACCATCGACGTGAAGCAGACGTCGAGGGGAGTACAGCGCACTAGGTGCCGCCTCGACCGGAGACGATCCGGCCCGTCGGCGGCCCGTCAAAGTGTGGTCGGAAACCCGGTTCATCGATTTAGCCGAAATCGGCTCGACCCGTAAAACCCCTCCGTATTGTCTTGTCCGACGGTTATTTAATACCACGGGCGTCGACCAACGCGGGGTGGGGCGAAAGAACTTAGCGACGTGTTCGGGGGATGCGCGCGTTCCCATTCCCCACCGGGGAAATTCTGAGAGGATCGGATCCCACAGGAAATCCGTTTTCTGTGGCACTGAGCTGCCCTTGGCAGCCCCCCCCCTGTAACCACAAAGACGGGGGGTCCTGATCCGCCTCCAGACCGCTTAAGGAGACGCCGCCCGCGGCATCCCTGCGGCTCCCCCGGCTCCCCACGTCCGCTGTTTTTCCGCCTCTCTCCCTCCCTCCCTGGGTCGGAGCGTGCGCCCACTGGTGCGCACAAACCATCGCTTTTCGTACAAACGAGGGCTCTTCTTTGTACTGCTTCTTTACTTCTGGATGTTTCCGGATTTTCTTTTTTCGTCTGCAGCTCAACTATTCAATACAACGTCACATGGCATCCGCGGGCCCCCTCTCTCCTTAGTAGTAACCAGTAGGCCTACTGGTACGGCCAAAATCGACTTGCGCCAAAATCGACAAAACCGACCACCGCGAACCCGCGGTTGCACGACTGGACGTCCCCAGTGGCGCCGCAGCGCCCCAGGACGGTCCCAACCGGCCGTCCCCCGAGACGGCGCCCCGCGCAAACGCGCCCGAATGCCGGCCTTACGCCAGTGGATGGTACCGCAACCGTCCACGGCCGACTCCGGCCCGCAGCAACGTCGACGGAGGTCGCTGCCGCGACTCCCGGGCGGCACCACTGGCCGCCTCCACTGGCGCCATGGCGTCTCGGCACTCCCCCAAGGTGGGGTCGCCAAGCTCGGCGCCCCGCGCAACCGCGCCTAGGTCTTCACCAACCCCGACAGCAGCCCGGAAAGCCGTGAACGCCGGCGGCGGCAGCGGCTTGGTGAGCCCGTCCGTCGGCATTTCGGCGCTCGGGAGGAAGTAGAAAGCCACATCCCCGCGCGCCTGGTAGTCGCGAACCATGTGGTAGGCGACGTCGACATGCTTGGTCCGCCCCGTCGCCTCGGGGTTGTTGGCCAGCGCGAGGCACGATTGGTTGTCCTCTCCCATCGGCACGGCCCCGCCATCAACGCCCAGCGCCAACAGCAGTTTACGCAGCCACAGTTCCTCCTTGGTCGCCATCGCGGCGGCCACGTACTCAGCGTCGGCCGTTGACGTCGCCACCGTCGACTGGCGCTTGCTCTCCCACGAAATGGGCCCGCCGTTGAGCGTGAAGCCTGTTGTCGAGCGGCGGCCGTCAATATCGCCCACCCAATTTGCGTCAACATACCCTTGTAGAGCTTCATTTCCGCCATGCATCACACCAAGGCGAGTAGTCCCGCGAAGGTAGCGCAGCACACTCTTGGCCGCGCGCACATGGTCTTGCTCAGAACACGACATGAAGCGGGAGAGCACTCCCACGGCAATGGCAATGTCCGGCCTCGTCGTCGTCGACAAGTAGAGTGGAGAGCCGACCAGCTCCGCGTATCGGTTGCCTTCGGGAAGAAGGTTCTCCCCCGTCCTGCTCAGCTTGACGCCCGACGCCATCGCTGTCTTGTTGGGCGTGCACGAGTCCATCCCGAAAGCCTGGAGCAGCGCCATGATGTGGCCGGGGTCACTCAGCGTGAGTTTCTTGGTCTTTTTATCCCGCATGACCTTCATGCCAATAAAGTCTTTGACCTCCCCCATGTCGCGCACTTCGAACTTGGCCGGGACACCTCCTTTCATGGCCTCCACGCCAGCAAAGCGCTCGCCCGCCACAATCAAGTCGTCGACGTACACGAGGATGAAGACGCGCCCGTGCACAGGGTGGTTCCACTCGTAAAGGCACGGGTCCACCGTAGACCGCGTAGCTCCCATCTGCTTGAGCTCGTCGTTGAGCGTGATGCCCCACAGCCGCCCCGCTTGCTTCGTCCCATACAGGGCCAGGTTGAGCCGGCGCACCACCGCAAGCCCCCCCCACTCGACACCTTCAAGGAGCTTGATGTACATCTCTTTGTCCATCTTAGCTTTGAGGAAGGCTGTCTTTACGTCAACGTGGTGGACTTCCCACCCGTTGGCTGCTGCCAAGGCAAACAGGGCCCGTGTCGTCGCCGTGTTGGGTACAGGCGCCCACGTCTCGTCGAAATCTCGCCCAGGACCTTTGTTGAAGCCTTGGGCCACCGGCCGCGCCTTGTAGCGGTTCTCTTGTCCTTCCGCGTCGTGCTTAATGTCGAAAACGAAACGTGTCTCGACAGCCGTGTGCTGCTTGTTGCTGCATTTGGTCGTGGACCACGTGCCGAGCTTCTTGTGCGCCGCCACTTCTCCTTTGATTGCCTGCTTCCACAGCGGCCAGTCCGGACGAGCGCGTGCCTCTTTATCGTCTGCAAGGGGCCTGGTTAAGTCGCTGCCATCTTTGGCCGCCGACTCAGACCTGGTGGTCAGGTACGCCTTTGGGTCCTCTTCCCACCAGGTTACCTTGGGGGCTGGCCTACGTGTAGAGCGACGCGGCCCCGGAGCAGCATTTTAAGCATCCGAGGTAGAGGTACCGACCGGAAGGATCGAGTCATTCTGACCCTGACGTTCCTCGTCATCGTTGTCGTCCGCGAGGCTGTCAGGATCTCCGTCGTCTTCACTCTCGGAGTCTTCGACGGGAAGATTCTTATCCCCGCCATCTCCTTCGGCATCCAGCGTGTCCATTGACTCTTCCATGCCGCCGTTGTTGTCGCTGTCCTCGGTCATCGTCAGCTGGGGACCAGCGCTTGAACCGTCGCCCGAAGAGTCAGCCTTGTCCGGCTTCTCTTCCATCAGGACGTCGCGACGCTCTAGGACTTTGTTTGTCCCGTCCTCTAGGATGCGGTAGGCCTCTCCACCAACCGTGTAGCCGACAAAGCGGCCCACGTCGGTCCTCGGCTCCAGCTTGCGCTGCTTCTTGGGCTTGAGCGCCCAAGCGCGGCTCCCCCAGACGCGGAAGCCCGACACGTTAGAGCGTCGCCCGTCAGCGCTTCCAGCGGCGTCACGTCCAGCCCCGCCTTGGGCGACAGGTTGAGGATATGGACGACGGAAGCCAGGACCTCAGCCCACAGCTCCTCTCTCGCCCCGGCATCAAGCAGTGCAGCACGTACGCGCTCCATCAGCGTGCGGTTGACCCTCTCTGCCTTTCTGTTCTGCTGCTCCTTGTACGGCGCCGTCATCTCAGACGTGATGCCTTTGTCCTCGTATCATGCCTTCAGGTCATTGGTGAGGTACTCCTTGGCACCGTCGTGACGGAAGCGCTTGACGTGGACACCAGTCAACGTCTCTAGCTGCTTGATGCGCGTCTTAAGCACTTGCGACGCCATCCCTTTTGTCTTGATGGGCGCCGCCGAGATGAAACCAGTGCTGTCCTCGAGCGCCGTGATGAAGTAGATGGATCCACCCAGTGACTCCGTGAGAGGTCCACCCACGTCGGTGTGGACCAAATCGCACTTGGTGGTCTTGGTGGAAGACAACGGATGCGGCGCCTGCACCATCTTCCCATCCACGCACGGCACACACACAGCGCCGACCACACGTTCAGCGTCGGCCACCGACGACGCCATCCCATCGACCATCTTGGCCGCCCGCTTGATGTTCCCAATCCCCAAGTGGTTGAACCGGCGATGCCAAAGCTCTGCTTCCCCTGCGATGCGCGTGGACACAGCGTTCGCCGACGCCTGAACCGGCGTCACTTTGAGCACATACTGCTCCTGGTCGTTGACCTTTCCCACGACCGACGCCTTGTCGAGCACTCCGCTCGAGCGAACGTCATCCCCGTCGCTGAGGATGTAGTAGGCGTCCCCGACAAACACCACGGCACCGCTGTTGCGGTCAATCGCCGTAACTGACAGCAGGTTGCTAGTCAGGTCGGGCACGAGCATGGCCTCTGCTAGGACCTTGCACGCCTTGGTGTTTCCCTTGCCAACGTCCATAGAGACGTGGCCGTGCCCCTTGATCGGGACTTTGTCGCCATTGGCCAAGGTGACCTCGGCCCCGATCCCCGCCGCCTGGACGGTGAAGCCCTTGTCCCCGGCGGCCATGTGGTTGGTCGCACCGGAGTCGAGCACCCAGTTCGAAGACCCGCTTGTGCTCCCGCGAGCCGTGCTGGAGCCGGGTTGACCGGCCGAGGCAGTGTATGCCAGAGCGGCACCCGCCTGGGGCCCGCCCCCATGGCCACCGTCACGGCGGCCGCCACCGGGCTTGTTCTTGCCATTGGCCTCGTCAGCCTTCCTATCGTAGCAGTCACGCTTCATGTGCCCCTTTTTGTCGCAGTAGTAGCACACGAACGACCTTTTGTCAAACGGCTTCTTTGGCGCCGCCACAGTGAAAGCTTGCGACCTGACACCACCAGCTGGCTTCGACGAGCCTCCAGCAATGTTCCACTGCTCGAATGGAAGCAGCTTCGCTGTCACGTCAGACATGACCAGCTTGACGTCGTTGTTCTTGAAGACCGTCCTGAGCATCCCGTACTCGGACGGGAGCCCCGACAAGACACGCAGCGCGAGCGTGTTGTCGTCCACCGGGTTTCCGAGCATGGCCAGCTCGTCCCGGATCATCTTGGCGCGCGACGCGAACTTGATGATGCTCTCGTCGTCGCCCTTCTTCAAGCTGCTCAGCTCGTCCATGAGCCGAAGCAGCTGAGCGTTGTCCCGAGCCTCAAATATGACCTTGAGTGCGTCCCACGCCTCCTTGGCCGTGTCGACCGACGTCACCGTGTTAAGATGCACGGGCTTAACCGACATCGGGATGGTCGCAAGAGCCGCCTCATTCATGGCGTCCCACTCTTCGAAAACGGGGTCGGCCTTCTTGTCGTCCGACCCAGAAGCAGGACGGTCCGCCACGACCGCCTTCCACAGCTTCTCCCTCTTGAGCTTCGCACGTTGGTACGCCGCCCACACTTTGTAGTCGTCGTCCAGCTGTACGAACCACGGGCCGCCGAAGCGGCCGTGGTCCGACATGTTGACGACCGTGGCACCGACCGGTACCACCCTGTCGACGCTAGCGGCTGTACCCGCCCAACCAACGCCGGAGCGCACAGCAACCAGCGCAACGTCGTCCTCCTCGCGACCGTAGAAGAGAACGATGATGACCACCAGCGACAACTGGGCCCATAACCTGTGAAGCGGGAGATGAGTGGGTGAATGCGTTGCTTTACTCGAGACAGGTCTGAGGCGCGAGGCCAGCAGCCTCTCACCCCCCTCGTGTGCCCCTCTCTCAACGTCCTGGAGGCACACCCCCGCCAACGCAGTGACAGAGCCCACAAATCGCGACGCCCCTCAAGGAGCCCACGCGAATCTCCCCGAGCTCAGCTCCAAAATGAGCTCCTATCAAGATACAAGTACAAGTAATTACATCACCCTCATACAGCAATGCATGTCACAGGCACAAACAAACAAGCCGATCACCGCATAAGTACTCCTGGAATTGTCCAGGCAGTCCGCGGTAACTCCGACTTACCAGTGCGGGCTTCGGGGGCTGCCTCAACACCGATTTGTCCCGCGCTTGCGTCCATGCCCAATGTGTAGTAACCGTGTCGCCGCGGTAGGGCGAAGATGGATGCCTCCGTGAGCCGCCTCTTGAGCTCTTCGAACACCCCCTACGCCTCGCTCGACAGGGTCCCCCACAGATCGGGTCTCTCGGAGCTCATCATCGCGGCCAGCGGCCGTGCCACGTGGGCGTAGTCCTTGAAGAACCCCTGCCATACAGCAGGGGCTTATGAATCTGTAGCTCTCCGGTCCACTCCCATATACTCAACATTGGTCCCTTTTGAATCAGATCAGAGCTTTGAGGCATTGTCTTGAGTATGGCTAGGATGTTGAGGTCGGAAATCCAAGTACGCCACAAGACCGGTGTGACTGGTCCTGGGGAGTTGCTGAATCCAGTTCAACACTCCCCCCAACTCCACAGCGACCGGGAACCACTCCTCGATCGACTCGAAATTGCCAATCTGCATTTTCCAACCCGGCCCCGAAACCCTGGGGCAAGCCGCGGTACTCGAATTTCCGATATCTGTGCAGCCAACCGCGCATGCTGGGCCCATAACCTGTTGAGGTCGACCACCAACTACGCCACAAGACCGGTGTGACTGGTCCTGGGGAGTTGCTGGTTCCAATTCAACACCTGCCCAATGATATCCGGCGGCAAATGCAATGCGATGGACTCGAGGCGCAAACGACAAGAGACTGTCTCACATGGTTCGCGTTTTCAGTCGCGAAAGTGGCGAAGAAGGATGACTTGAACCTACAATTGGTGCGTGGGGCCCTCACGCAGCGTCTCGGTGCGGGGCTGAAGTGAGCGCGGCAGCAGCTGCTGCTCGTCACGCGGGAGGGCAAACCACTATCCCGCACGCGACAAAGCTGAGACTAGCTCTCCCGTGCCGAAACGGGACGGGCGGCAGGGAGTGGGGCGGGGGGAGGGAGGATGAAGGAGGCGCCGCTGCAGACAGTTGGGCAGTTTGTGAGTGGGACATAGTAAACGACTACAGCTGGGGTGCTGGGAATGGGACAGACCAGGTACGTCGCAAGCTCTTTTTCTGTGGTCGGCACCACTGGAGCTACAGCTGAAAGGGCTCGCCCAGGACCCAACCCCGAATGGCTTCGGCCGGGGTGCGCCGCCTCCATCCCCTTGGTTTCTCGTGGCTGGCGACACCATGTTGTCGTGCTTTTGGCCAAAGTCAGTCTGTACTTCTCGGCGGCTGTGCGCATGAGTCCTGAATACTGTCGGGAAGGCGTCCAATGGGTGCTCGATAAAGCCAGCGCACGATGTGGGGTGATATGCTCCGGGTGCTCCACGTTAACAGCTTGTTGCTGAGCGTGTCATAAAATGCCAGCGGCACCCCTCTATTCCCGGATGATAGCAGGGGGACGCCTACCATATGCACCTAGACTTGTATCTGTGCAGAGTAGGAGAGAAGCGGCGGCCGCTGGCGGATGGCAGCGGCCTCGGACACTCATTGCGGGGCACACGTCTGCACCCGTTCTGTGCCGCCGCAGCTCTGTACTCAGACGGCACCCGGAAGGGGTGACACCGCACCGATGGCGACATCTAGAGAGCATGCTTCTTCATTTTAAGCGTCGTTTGCGATGGCGCACTGGCTATGACCTCTCCAGTGCCTCCAGCAGGCTTCTTCTTTCCCGCATTTCCGCACACGTGAAAGTGAGCTGTCTGCACAAGCTCTTGTGTGAGAGCGGCGACCCGCCACCGCTCCGCGCTCAAGCCAGCATGGTCAACTACGAGGGTACCACCATCCGCAGCCATCATCAAGAACGCCAGGTGATGCTTGCGCCGCCAACAGCCACTGCTGCTCTTGGCGGGCGCTACTTGCGCCGCCTTGGGTATTCTGCTGTGTCGGTCACCTCTCCTCCTGTCGCGGACCCGTGATGTGGAACCTGCAGCATTCGATGTACTGAAGCAGGACATCGATGCCACTCAGCGCTATGGGAAGTACTCTCCTGCGTTGTGAGGCACCTATCACTCAAAAAAGAGCCATCAGCAACTCATGATGCGTTTTCATCACTCAATAGTGACTGACACAGACTCCTTCCTTCAGCAATTGTGATTGACCAAGTGCTTCAGAAATGGGACAATCCTGGCTTCCGATTGGTCCTCGGGACCATGCAGGCCGCGCCCCGATTGGTCCTCAGGTCCAGGTCAGAACAGTATTGGAGCTATTAGCGCAAGTCCATTGACCAATTCCAGAATTTGTTTGTTTAGTACCACAGGGCGGTCTGCGTAGTGCCACACAACGACCGGCATACACCAAACACCGAAGGCAAGCCCCGCCACCGAGAATGCCCACCTGTTCAATTGTATCGGAGGACAAGCCGGGCAAAATGCATACGGGAGCAGCGCAGGAAAGAAAAAATAAAACCCAACAGAAAAGAAACAGCAGACCAACCCACCAGATGCACGAAGGAGATGGCGAGCAGAGCAAGAAGGGCACACGCTCATATCGTCAGGACCTCCTCCAAGGTCGACCTCCGCACAGTGCACAGGTCAGTGCTTCCCTCCTCCATCTACAAGAGAATCAGCGTCGAGTAATACGTCCTCCACACAGGAGAAACACCCAAGGCACCGAGATAAACACAACATACAAACAAAAGGTGGCGATACAGTCGCGGGGACTTTCCAGCGGGATGGTGAAAACGGTGGCCACTGGGAATACGTGCTCACGTTGCGGAGGCGGGCGGTGGTGGCCGGGGGGGGTCGCGACAGGGGTGAGCTTCTGTGCGGGGGGGGGGACGCCGGAGGGTTGTCGAGGCGGGGGGGGGGG
>Ga0209093_1001206_pt1 | contig 14615 bp, 22 predicted proteins | sample SidtaG_4_FD_187450 | JGI IMG/M metagenome (GOLD analysis project Ga0209093, IMG submission 187450) | Marine algal microbial communities from Sidmouth, United Kingdom - Sidmouth_Male1 metaG (SPAdes) (version 2) | ecosystem: Host-associated > Algae > Red algae > Unclassified | place: Sidmouth...
GGACCCCCCCCCCCCGCCAGATGACCTGCGTTCGGCCCCCCCCCTTCGGCCTGCGCTCCGTTTCACCCGCGAACTGATGCCAGTAAGGAAATCGGGCCCGTAGTACATGAGAATTGCTCTAGTACGCGTCTTAGTACACGTCTAGAATGCGCCCCACTTTCCCGAAGATGCACTCGATGCCAGAAAGAACACGGGTTTGGACCTACTGTGCTGACGGCAGAGCCGCATCTGTGGCGATCGTATTCATGACCTGCAAAGAGCACCTGTTTTGGACCAAGTAGCCCGTGTGTTTCTGCACGAATCGGACCATCGCGGGACGAAATCGGCCATGAGCGCACCGTAGAGGCCGGTCGACCTACTTTCGTTGCTATCTCCCCATGGGCAAGAACGGAAGCGACAAGAATGGAGAAAGACTGTACAGTAATGGTGCTTCTGTATCGCACATTGCCCCTTGTGCAGCTCGTGCCAGCTGTGTGCGAGCTGATCTTTGACAAGTTTCCCCCATTGATGAAGCAGGAGGTAGGCCAGAGCAACAGCCGGGACCCCGATGAGTAGTCCATGCAGAGATGGAGAGACACCGAGCAGCTCCCGAGACTGCTTTCAATGCCAGACGAGTATGGGATTCCTGCGTCGTGGCTGCTTGCGAGGAGTGGCTAGCCCCTGAAGGCGATAAAATTCCACAAACTGGCTCCGCACGGGCGACACTCATCTTCTTTCAGCGTGAATTGGCGTCCGAAGAAAGCCCTGCACACAGTCCGGTCTTCTACAGGAGTTGTGTAGACGGCCGACCCTCAATGCTGTTCTGGCGTTCTGAGGGAAGAGACGATGCACCCACACAGATCGTTCGTGATCCGAGAGAAGGTCGATACTCACTGTTACTGAGGAGAGGGAGGCCTCTTTAGAAGAATCAAGCTCCGCAGTAGCGGATTCTGACGCGCCGCTCTTTCTTCGTGTGCATCTCATTGGAACAATTGACGGAGAGCTACACGTCGCCGTCGAGACGTGGAAAGTACCACCATTGGCGCACTCTATCCTTGGATAGCCCGAGCACGCGCTATCCAAGGATAAGCATGTGCTGGTAGCAATCGACGTAGCGGCTGGGGTCACGATGGCCCGAGGTGACCGTGTGCGGCTGGTTGCCTTCGTGCTGCCTTGTGTTCAGCACGACGTTCTGTTCTCCAAGAGGTCGGGATTTCATTTTAAGAGTAGTTAATTTTAGTCGTCATGGCACAGTCTTTCACTCTTAGTTGATGGGTTGCATGGTACAGATTGTTTTTGTTTTTTCGTTCGTCGCTTGTGCGATCTGCCGAAAATGAAAAAAAGTGACGTAGGATTGCAGTGAGAAAAGAATTAGTACAACATCTTGCCCTCTAATTTAGCTGGAAGGCCAGCGAATGGCACCCCGCCCATTCCATACATGTACCCATGCGTCGTACCATACGGCTAGAGTTGATGACAATGGACAATGTCACTACTCAAAGCGGTGCAGTAGACGCATGCCTTGTATCTATTCCCGTGATCCTGAGGATCAATTGATCCTACGTCGGCAAAAAACAAAATCTTTCTTCCTTTTCGGGCATGTTTTGAGTTTCTCACGTGCCCTCGAACAGTTCGACGGGCAAGACGCATGCTTGGAAACTTGAAAAATATGAGCGAGCGAGACCAATTATTCTATCGATAAATCGATTAAATTATACGTTTTATGAGTATTCAATCTTTTTTTACATTTTATCGATCGTGATGAATGAGCTTTGAGTTGACATCCTTGGAAGCAGTGGACCTCCCACCTTCCCCGCCCCCCCGGGCGGCACCCAGACAACCCCTGCGGATAAGATGAAAAATCGATAAATTGTATCCGATCTGATTTTGATTAATCGTACACTTTGTCATAGGTTAATTAACGCATTTAAATGTATATGGTGCGTGTCCCAAAATTGAGACATCGCGGTCTTTTCTTATTTTCTCGGCCCACTGGCCTTTTGAAGCGGTCAAATATTGTAATGTGACCCACTCGTTCCCACTGTGCTTCGAGAACGGCCCCTGACAGAGTTAGCAGAGGCGGCACCACCTCACGTGCCATGCGGGGAAGTGTCATTCATTGCAGCTTCGACTGGTGACTATCACGCGCCCCAATCAAATGCACGGACACTAGAGCAGGCATGTGCTGACAATTTGTCCACGAAGAAAAGGGCACCACCCTACCAATAAAAACGTGAAAAAGACCGCCATGTAGTCCCCTGTGAAGATGACACGATTTGGGACACCACTCATCGAAGCTCCAGTCAGCACATGAGCTTAGGCGTTGCAAACCTGTAACCCCAATAACCTGAAAAAAGACTGGCTCCAAGATCGGGGTTTTCTGAGAGGTCCACAGAACAGGGCCCACAGGCAGGTACTAAGGAGTTGTCAGCCAAGAACGCCTCGGGAGAGGCTCCTTCCATGGAGTCCAGTTGAGAATTTTCTCGTACCCCACCCCGCCTTCCCCCGTGCATTGATGTGTCAGTCCTTCAGAAAACTCGCATGTCTCATTTTTGGGACACGCACAGTACACTGTATGCAATCCATCCATGGCAAGACGCGCACGCTGCGTCTGATGACGTTGAAAAAATAAAGAGCCGACCTCAGGAAGGTTCTTTTTCGAGGTGTCCCGAACCAGGATCAATTGATCCACAAAGGATCAATTGATCCGCTCAGGGGAATAGACACTTTAGAGCAAGCCCAGCGGTGCGCACCAACACCATAACATGGTGATTTCTGCGGGAGTCGTGGCGTGATGTGAGTGGCTCCCCCATAATATGGTGCCTCTGATATTCTTTGTGCTCCAGCGGTGCACGCACCATAAAGCGGAATGCTGTGATGTCTTCGTCGCATCTATTGTGCACCTTCCATCCAATGGTATCTCATGTTTCCATCTGTCGTCTGCGAGGCACAGTGTGGCGATGTCCACGCCGCCGACTGTGGGAGCCGACCACGACGTCGCATGCCTCGCAAACCCTACGACCCCTAATCCCCCCTTCCCAAGAAGCCCTATTTGTCGTGGTCATGGATCCCAACGCGCCCGCTCAGCTGCTTTGAGGCACTTCTTCATCACCGTCGTGTGCAGCGGGCCCTCAACCGTCGTCAGAAGCACATCTGCTTTTGCGTGTTTAGGGACGAACAGAAAGTCTGCCATCCGCCCTAGGGCTCTGTCATGGCTGATTTTTCCCAGAAAGGTCGCCAAATTCATCTGTTTGCCAGGATAGATTCATCTCCACTCGTAAAGAGAGAGACACAGCATGAGACGTATACACTTCACCCTTCTCAAGTGAGAGAGAGACGGAGAAGCATCTGTCGCTCTCCTAGCAGGCGCTATGTGTGGATTGAGGCATGATTCGTGTTCTCACAAACACAAGTACGTAAGGACCTCGCATGGGATGGGCTCTGAGAGCCTGTCAAGGGGGGTCGATCTGTTCTTTGCACAGGAATTCTGTTCCTTCAAACAGGAACACGGCTCACCAAGCGGCTCAAAACAGGCAAAAACAGAAGTGCTGTTGACGACGGTTCTCGGCCCGCTGCGTTGTGGGCAGAGGATGCTGTCTACGGTGGCGGCCGCGGCGGCGATCGGTCTCTTTTTTCGCAGTGCGAGGTGATGATTTGAGAGGCACAACACCCCTTCATGCCTTTGCCATGCCCCGCCCTGGCGGCCTGGAAAAAAGCATGTTATCAACATCGTGGCGCTCAAAGATGGTGTGGCAGTGAGGAGTTTTGACACTTGGCACGCGCAGAGCGCTCAGCTCGGGATTGCGAGCGTCGTGGCACAAAATCATGCACTACATTTGGTGACATTTCAATGGCCTGACTCTTTCCGATCGCGGGTTTCCCCCATACGCTGCACCAAACGTTGGGTTGGTGCAGATCTGACAACAAACCACCGGAATATGGTGTCGGAGCGACACCATCCCAGCACTTGGTGCGGATCGTGCTCTATAAATCTGACCGCTCGGCACCCTTCCGCTCCATATTTGGTGCTGCACTATAGATAGTTTGGTGGAGGATCCGCACCGCTTGGCTTGCTCTTAGGACAGGTCAAAGGCCAGCGTGAACTCATGGCACGAATGCACCAACCGACGACAGTGCGTTCGGCGGGGGGGTGAAGAGGGACGTAGAATTGCAGCGGGCTCGTAAGGTGTGGCGCCGAGAGCGACAGAGACAACGGAACATGACAGGGGAGGGGGGGGGGGGGGGGGGGGGGGGGGTGTGGCGCGGGGGTCGGTAGGGACTGGGAGCGTGGATCGTCCACGCTCGGCATGAGCCGCAGACACGCGGTCTCATGTGTGGCTGGCACTCGACCGTAGCCAACTAACTAGTTTAAAACTGGTTATTGGCCACCGAAAACAACGGATGAACTGGTTCGGCGTCGCGAGCCAATTGGACATCGCATAGAGGTACAGTACAGGGAGGTTGCCTATCATCTGACCTAATATGAACAAACAAACACAGAGAAATAGAGTGTGGAGGAGCCATAGCGCAAAAGATATATTGTTATCAAGCTGATGATGTAGCGGAATATGTTGTGTTATGAAAAACGTTTCCTGATCTCTCTGTTTTTTTCTTTTATTGCGGCATTGTGTCTCCCCTGAAGGCCCGAAATCGGGCGGATCGGTGCCCAACACCTGACCTGTAAACACCCGTTCTTGACCCCTTCAGGCCACATCGGCCGACTGCTGGCCGCCGTCTCCGGCGAGGGCGCCGTGTCTTTTTCCAACGCCACCAGCAAGCCACTCTCCCCCCACCAACGACGCTCCCCCTTCCTTGTCGCCGCTCCCCCTCTCCTTGCGTCTGTCCCCCGTCGTCAGCAGCACACCCCGTCCACTTCTGGCGCTTCCCGCTGCTGGGCGGCGCTCTCCGCCCGCCTATAGCCCACCCCCCCCGCCTTTCCAGTGCACCCCCCGGCCTGTCGGCGCGTTTCTCTCACTGCCAGGTCTCCTGCCGTCGCTCCCTGTGCTCTGTCGGCGCTCCCCCCGCCCTTTCGGCGCGCCCCCCGCCCTGTCGGCGCGCCCCCCGCCCTGTCGGCGCGCCTCCCGCCCTGGCGGCGCGCCCCCCGCCCTGGCGGCGCTCCAGCTGTGGAAAGGTGTGTCCAATGGCTGACGCCACTTGTTGGGTGGTCACGGTGCGCGCGCGGAGGCGCGGAAGGCAGAGGAGAGGAACCGCATCCTTCTCTGGCGATAGCTTCATTGTCACTTGGAGGGGGGTGGGAAGGCGGGAGGGAAGGGGGAAGGGGGAGCGGGGTACCGAGGCGGAGAAAGCAGATATGGTTGGTAGAGAATAGGGGGGGAACAAGGGTACCTACGTCGACGGATGAGTATCCAGATAGGAGGGTGGCGTGGGGAGTTGTGTACTGGCCACAAGGGTCAGATGGTCTTGCCGGCCGGGCTCACCTCGCAGCTCACAAAGGGCACAGCTCTGCAGGAAGGGGTGAGTATCCGCCACTGCAGCTGCAGCTGCAACATAGCGAGGTGGGCACTGCCTGCTGTGGTCACGCTGTGTGCGTATCGTGTGCCGAGAGACCAGCCTGAGACGACCTGCGTCTGGGCAATCCGCCGCCCTCGGCAGCACCCGTGCATTAATTGCTGGTAAACTACTTGCTGGATGTGCACCAAATTTTTACACAGCCTTCCCTTATGGTCGTTCCGTCAAAAGCTGGAGAGACCCCAGTCAAGCCAATCGCTGTCTGAGCCAATCAAACGCAGAAAAGTGCCTCTTTGTTAGGCCTGGACCCTCCACTTTTTGGCGCAACGACAATATGCGTTGGCTGTACTCCTGCCGCTTCATCGTCGGGAACGTGTACCACTGTACTTGGGCGTACTGGCCAGTACAGCGCGTCGCATTTCAGATTGAGGTGAAATGGGCCCAGTACACATATTCGCGGGTGTACTTGCCTCGTTTCCCCACAGTGTTCTTCCAAACTAGTACACCAGCGATTATTCGCGTTTTAAGACGTGCATGTACTGTGACACTGGCCAATGATGCCTCTGGAAGGGGGGGTGGTTATCATACACCCCCCCCTCAAGGGCTCTGTGGGGGCCCTGTCCAGACGGAATGCAAATGCACAGTACTTGAAGCGTAGCCGACCATTTCATTGAAACGTATCGCGCGCCGACAACGGTACGTGTCTCGCAGAGATGCGTCCTGCCGAATTTGTGGGCGCTACGCTTCGGGCCTGCCGGCAGTCGTTCTTGAGGATTGCTGACACTGCGTCCGGGCTGTTTTTTTCCTACGCTTCATCAGCTCTACTGCCCACAACCACATACACGCCGAGACTACCACTATTGAAGGCATGCATACACCTGCGCACCACCCAGGACGCCAAGAAAACGGACATCAGGCAGGAAAAAAGAAGAAACAACCAGAGCAGAGGGCAGAGAGCAGAGGCGGAGCGCGAATACGATAATAAGCAGGCCCCCCAAGCCACCACCAACTCGAGAAATAGCATGACATCAGGCAGCAGATCACAGTGACACAGGACAAGCAGACGAGAGGCGATCACAAAATCCAAGGCAGGCACGAGAGGAGCAGGGAAAAAGAGAATCGGTCAGCACTCTCTCTGTGGGCAGCGCGCGGTATTCCAAGGAAGAGAACCACATGAGCGCAGGCAGTTTATGGTAGTCTTGTACGTCACTTACGCACAAAAAAGAGGAACACACGCGAAAGAGGCGCAATACCTAGGACGTTCAAGTGCCAACCGTGACACGCGCAGTGCACTGCACCGTTCACGTCAAAAGAGATCTCGTGCGTGCGCATGCCTGAAAACTATAAGAGTAGAGCCGGGGCACCCATGGGCGAGTCGGCGAGGAGGGAGGCGGGAGGAGGCGGGGGTGAGGAAGACGGAGGGTGCGATTGCAAGGTCGCATGCCACGGGAGCCGTCATGTTCCGACTTTGCTGTCGACGCGTGCTCGCGAAGGTCGCGCCTGTGGATCAGGCTTGCGGTGGCCTCGATCCACAGCGTCGGACTGCCACGTAACTGGCCTGAGATCACCCTCCGCGGGTAGGAGCCTCTGCGTGAGATTGAACGGGACGCGATTCGCTCGAAGTCTTCAAGGCGGTGTTTTCGTGCGGCCGTGTCGTGCCACCGAAAAACAACCCACGGACAAAGATGGCATGACATACGTACAGTCTATATCCGGTTATATACGCTCCAGTTATATATCAGGGCGATATATAACTGGGAGATTCTCGATCGACATTCTCTACTCGAGCAGTAGCCAACCTCGATCGTCATCTGGCTTACAGTCGGCAAAAAGCCCAATCCGGAGGAATTGAATTACCATGATCAAGGGGGTACGAACCTGTGCCCCAATGGGCCCCACCCCAGTCGTGGACCCCATCCTCGTGCGCCCCACCATCGTCAGCGCGACCACCGTCGTCACGGCTGCCCACGGTCCGCCACTGGTGTGCCCGCCTTTTCGGACAGCGCGTTGCTCTGCACTGCCGGGGACCCGAGACCGTGTCTTCCAACCTCCCATCTGCACCCTGTGAACGGTGGTAGACGGCACACTTTTCTTCGCTCCTGTACCCTGTACCGAGGTGGGTGATTTCATGCGTGTGCGAGTAGCATGGTGATCGCGGTGACTAGAGGTTGTTTTCTTTTCTTTTCATCGTCCCCGTTTGTTTTGGGCCCACTCCAATGGAGGATCTAGGTTTGCTTGCGTTGATGTTTGAGTTTGTCATTTTGTGTGCCGGTGCCACGTTATGCGCTTCCGCTGTGGTCCTCCCTACAATTGCGCCCCCCTCTCAGGATCACCCATCTCTACGGCGGTCCGTGGGTGATGTGGCCGCCGCGGCCGCTGCGGGCGCAACAGAGGAGGTTTGCCCCAGCCCGTCGCCGGAAACCATCCTGGTTATCCACGTTGCCGCTCGCGCGGCGACGGCAGCGACTGCGGCTGCACGCGGTCGGGGTCCTTTGGGGCTTTCTGGCGCGTCGCAATGCCAATCTACGTCTCGGCATGCGGCAGCGGCGAGTGACCACGGCGTCGGGCGTCAAGAGGAAGCTGGAGATGGTCGTGGTGCGGCTGGGGGTGGTGGAGGTGGTACAGCGCGCGCGCGTGGAGGCGCGGGGCGTGGACGGGGTGGTTTGGAGCGTGGCGCGGGCGTATCCAGTGGTGGTGTCGGGCGCCCGGGGTCTGCTGAGGGGCGCAAGCCTCGCACGCCCATCCCGCTAGGAGACAAAATTCCTCTTATCGACATCAAGGACGCCGGCCACACCTGGTCCGAAACCCTTTCGATGTTTCGGCTCAATATCAGTGTGCCGGCCACGCGAGCCATTTACAAGAAGCGGGGAAGAGTACAAGCCGCGGGCGGCGGCGTCCGAGGACCTGTCGGCGACGCGCCTGCGACGTTCCTATTTTGAGTCCGTCTCCCAGGGTTTATGCGATTAGTATCGGACCCTGTTGCGGGTGCGCGGGAGGCACCTGCTAGTGTCCGGCGGTCTTTTAGAGGCCAGGGCGCGGCGGATTGCGGCGGAGCTGGGCGTTTCAAGTTTCAAGGGGTCCGCACACTTCATCCAGAACTGGGCGGCTCGCCACAACCTGCGAAACGTGCCGTTGTGGGGCCAGGCGGGGTCGGCGGACATCGCCGGTGCCGCTTCGCGCATCGCGGAGATCCGCGCCGAACTCGAGTCGTACCCTGCCGAAAGAATATACAACATGGACGAGACGGGTTTATTCTACCGGTGTATACCCAATCGAGCGTACGTCCAGGCGGGTCAACGACAGCAGGCGCGGGGTACTAAGGCGATGAAAGCAAAAGAACGCATCACCCTCGTTATGGCTTGCAACGCCACTGGCAACAACAAGATTCCAGTCGCCATCATTGGCAAGGCCAAAGAGCCGCTGTGCTTCAAGCCTCCTCGTCGGCCGAGCCCTCTCCCGTACTTTTCACAGAAGAGTGCGTGGATGGACAGTGACATCTTCAAGTCCTGGTTCGAGACGGTCTTCTTGCCGGCGGTGAGGACCCGCACCACTCAACCGGTGGCCTTGGTGTCGGACAATTGCGGGGCGCACGATCAACTCGAGTGCAACCAAGTCAAGTTTACTGCGCTTCCACCCAACTGTACATCCATATACCAACCACTGGACCTGGGGATAATCGCCTGTCTGAAAAGACGGTACAAGCGACGCCTGTTGGACCTGGTCGTTTCGGTTTTTGAAGCCACATTGGGCGCCCGCGCGGCGGCTAACGCCCCCCCGCCCGCTGGAGCGGATGCGCCTGCGTCGGATGCGGTGGCGGCGCTCGGGTAGTTCCCGACTGCCCGGTCCTGGACGCTTGTGGCGCCTGCCGCCACGGCACCGGGTGGCGCGGCTGTCGGGGAGCCAATAGGCAGGGCGCGCGCCGGTGAAGCGCCGCCAATGTACACGTCACTGCCGGTACCCAGCTTTGGGCCATGGCTTGTGGCGGACGGTCCGTGGACGCCAGTTGGCGACCAATCACCAGCGACGATGAGCGCGGCGCAGATCGCAAATCTAAGCCCGGCGCGGCGTGCTGCACGGATTGGGGTCCGGCGGGCGGACCGCAGCGCGGAGCGGCGCGCTGCGCGGATTTCAGTGAGACGGGCGGCACGCAGCGCGGAGCGTCGCGCCGCGCTGCTCGCGGTGGGGCGGGCGGCGCGAAATTCGGCCAGTGGCGTGGTCGGCGGCGGAACGAGCGGTGCAGCGCTTTCCACAGGGGCCGCCTCAGCAGCTGCAGCAGCCGCTGCCGGAAGCGCCATCAACCGGCCTGCGGCGGCGGCCGGTCCCGGTATCTGGGGACGGCCCTCGGACTGACCCGCCTCCCTTGATTCCACGCCGCTGAACGTTCGCCGGTCACGTGTGCGTGCGGCACGGGCAGAGATCCGCGGCGTCCGGGACGGAGCAGTCGCGACGCTTCAAGATGCGTCCGAAAATGTGCGCGACGAGTGGGAGGCAGTTGAACCTTCGACAATCGCCCATTGCTGGGTGAATTAGACCATTTTACCGCTCTCACTCGCGACGGACGTCACTGCCTTGCATGGTGAGTACCGTGCATCTTCACGTTCGCTAACCGATGATGTTAGTTCGGTTGTGTCGCTGATGGGGGAGTGTCGGTTTGGTGCTCAGGCATTCGGGGACACCCCGACGGCCGCACGAGAGATGGCGGTGCAGGAGTGGCTGTCAGTCGAGAATGATGGGGGTGTGCTGGCTGCGACAGCCGACGAGATTTTGTTTGAAAAGAGGGCGGGGGGGTCCGACGCGCACGGTGCACGGAGTGAGGGCCTGCAGAACAGCCGGGTTTGTGACCGTGAGGGGACCGCGGAGCGGAGGGATGAGCTGTCGGATAGCGGGGACTCTGACGATGACGGGAGTGAGGACCTGCCGCTAAGCGGGGTCTCTGAGAGTGATGGGAGTGAGGGTGACATGGACCTCGAAGAAGGATGAGTTTTTCCTTGCATCGCTAAATTTGTCGTCGGTCCCAAGACCACAAACGTCTCATCGCCATATGAAGTAATCACGAGCAATTCTGTCGCTATTTGTTCACGCTGATACATATCGTGGGAGGGGAGGGGGCAGGTCTGGACGCGGGCTGGGGGGTGGGGGGGTAAGAGGGCCACGTCCCTGGCTAAGTCGAAGGCTGCCTGAGCGAGTCTGCCTTGTCTTGGCGTTGGATCCGGTCAGAAGAGCACACGAGGTCGCAGTCTCACGTGCAATCAAATCCGTAATTGAAGCATTCCCGAAGCGATCGACCGTGGACACCCAGCCAGTTTGTGACAGAGAACCTCGCGATCGGGCGTGATTCGAGGCCCGATCTGGGTCTCGGCAGGGACGATGCACGACGTCCCAGCACGGTGCGCCACAAGAATGCATCGCTGGAGCAGGGGCTACAATGTGCGCAAGGGTGATATATAACCGGATATTGACTGTATTGGCGCGGACCACGACAGCTCACAGCGTGTGAGCCCTACTACTACTACACCGACCACAGCCACGGTAACGCCGCCACCTGCGGCTCCAACCCCGTCAGATGGCGACGACGGCTCGACCGGTGGCCTTCCCCTGGCACCCCGTGCATCCTGGCAGGTACCAGAGGGGTCTGTTTGGGGACCCGTGCCGCAAGGCAAGATGAAGAGTCCTGTGTACGCCTACTTTGTCTGTGAGTTCAATAAGGACGGGAGCGGGGCCGTTGACCCGACACGGTACATCTGCGTTCACAAGGACCACAAAGGTCATCCCGTTCGCGTGGCGCATTGCAAAGTTACCGCCAACCTCAAGCAGCATCTGGTCGGCAAGCACGGCGTGACCGTGTCTTCCACGCATGTGGGTGGGCACGCGGCGGGTGGACGAAGCAGTGGGCCTCGTGGCGGTGGCCCTGCGGTCGCCAACGCAAGCCCATCGCTGGAACAGGAGCGGCTACCGAGTTATTTGAAGTCGCAGCTAGCGCCTATGTCGCCGTCCCACCCACAACAGCAGATATTTAGCAACCGACAACTCGATATGATCGTTTCGACTCTGAGCCCGGCATCAATTGTCGACGATGAGTCGTATGTGTCGATGATTCACGCTGCCAACCCCCGTCTGTCGGTTATGTCTCGCTCATCCGTCGGTCGCGCCGTCACCCGACGCTTCAAGGGCCACCAGGAGCTCGTGCGGGCGGCGCTGACCGACGTGGGCGTCTGCCACGTGAACTCCGACATGTGGACACCGGCGGCCAACGAGGCGTTTGGCTCCTTTGTGGTGACATGGCTGGACGACGAGTGGTTGCTGCAAACTCGCGTGCTGCGCTGCTGCATCGTCGAGGGCAGGCACACTGCCTTTGCTATAGCCGCGTTCTTGCTGCAAGTCTCCCGGGACTTTGGGCGCTCCCAGAAGGTCGGGGTGGTGCGGACGGACGGCGCTAGCAACTGCGTGGCGGCTGGCGGTGTGCTTGGCGACGTAGCCGGACAGCTGGAGGACGGGGAGGACGACAGAGATTTGAGAATCATGGGCGGCAGTGGCGGTGGCGTGGCTGGGGCTGTAGCCGAATTGAAGGTTGCTCTGGGAACGGCCGGTGGGCTCGCGGCGGAAGGTACGTTTTTGGTGCACGGTCCTCTTCGCAACGTTTAAGGTCGCGAGGCCGAGATACTTGCATTGATTGGGGTGGGGGTCGGTCCCGTGACCTGTGTTCGGGGGTCTTTCCCTCGACGATGGCTGGCGCAGCATTTCGTGGAGACAACAGATGACTGAGCGAAGCCACTAAATCACTCAGTTTATGTGACTTTCATGGCGTTGGGGTGCCGGCTGTCGTTGTTTCTGGACGGGATGGGTCAGAAATTGACGACGACGAGGGGGGTGATTGGGCGGACCTGCCAGAAGTCGGTTCAGATTGCGGCAGCGAAGACGTAGCAGACCGCCACGTACCTGCTGCCGCCTGTGTCGCCGATACAGCGTCAGATGCCCGCGCAGACTCCTTTTGCAGCGACATGCCCGCCGCCCTCCACAACGGTGCGTGGCAGGCAACTGATGCTGCAAGCGGCTCTTCTTGGCTGTGGCAGCACGCAAGGTGCGCCACGCACACTCTGCAGCTCTCTGTGCGTGTGGGGATGGCTGTACCAGCCGTGCGGTCAGCACTGCAGAAGGTGAGACTGGTTGCCAAGCTATGCCGGACCAGTACCAACTTTCAGCGCGAGCTGCGGGTGGCGGTAGATAAGGAAGAGGCCGCAGCTGCGGAGCGGGATGGGCGGGAGCGCACGGAGACTGAAAAGCTGGTGTCCCACTTGATTATCGATTGACCCACACGATGGGGCTCATCGCTCGCCATGTTGCGGCGATTCGTACGGGTGGGAACTGCGGTGCCGTCTGCACTGTCTACCTACTACCACTACACCCAACCGACTGGACGTAAGGTGCGCGTTGAGTGTCCCAACCAACCCGAGTTGGACGCCCTCGCAGAGATAATCTCTTTTTTAAGAATTCTTGAGAGCGCGTCTACGAGCCTTGGCTCGGAGTCGGTTGCGACCAGCCCAATGGAGGAGACCACCTATTGGTGTGTCCGCAGGGAGGGCGCTGGAAACGTTGCGGACTGCGCTGCGCTGTCTGCCCTCAAGCGCGCTGTGTTGGCTGACATGCGTGCCCGCCGCGAGACCGAGCGCCTGCGGGCGCCAAACCCTGCTTGGTTTGGTATTCGTGAGGCTGTGGTGCTTCTCAATCCGTTCTACAAGTTATCTACGTTTGGCGGTGAGGTTTCGACGGCCACAACTGCCCGGACAACGGCGCTTCAAATCATTCGGTGGATGGTGGCGCGGGCGCCCTCAGCGTCGGCAGAGCCGCCACCGACACCGGTCAGCGAAGACGGCACCCCCGCCATCAAGCGCAGGCGGAAGTTTGAGAGTTGCTTGCGGGAGTCCATGGCGCCGCCGGGTGGGGCGACCGAGAGCACGGGCCCGCGGGTGGGTGCGGGTTTGAGGGGTGGGGTTCCTGTGGAGGTGGAGTGGAGCGCCTACCTCGGCCGGGAGGTCGACCAGGAGGCAGGCGGCACGGCACTCGATTGGTGGCGAGACAACGAGATGCATTTCCCTCGAGTGGCGCTGGGGGCCAGGTACCTGCTATCTATCCCGGCAACCAGCGTGACCTCGGAGCGTGCTTTTTCTAAGGCTGGAAGGACCATCATGGCGAAGGCCAAGCCAGGGATCTCGTGAGTGGGTGATACCTGTTTTTCTGTGGACGGCAGATGTGATTTGTTTGTAGGACGTTGCCGCCAGTGTCTATATTGCTTGTTGCACATGTTGGTTGCGCGTCGCCTAGTTGTTTTTTGGATACAATGCTTCATTCGAAGGCCTGACTGCACCAGCACGAAAATCAGAGAAGCACCTTGCCACCCCGCCAAGTTGATGAGAAGCACGCAACACCCCCCTTCCCTCTTGTGCCCATCGGTGCAGGACACCAGCGCAACAGCACACGTACGCCCACCCATCCCCACACACACGTGCGCAACCACCCGCGTCCACCTCAACAGCCAACCCGACCGTCCTTTTGACATCGATCGCCGCCGTAGTTGCCGTCGCCTGGTACTGAAATCCTCGTACAGGCATTCATTCCTGCCATTGAGACGACTGCCGCGTGACTACGCAGACGGCAGCATTACACCGAACAGCGAGGGAAGCAGAAGGCACCCAACAATCCTCAAGAAGCAAAAAAGAGGCAACGACGATGGAGGTGCGGCTTTCCAACGGAGTCAGAAAGCACGCACAGGGAGGAGTGAGAAAACGAACTCGAAGCACGAATAACGAGCGCATAGAATTCAAGTGATACAGACGACGAGCCCCCATTGCAAAGGGAAACGATGCCAGCAACGCGATGCACACATCAAAAAGCAAAGACACGCCCGTCAACCTCACCTCACATGACAGCATGCCGACATCGTGCGACACAGCTGCATGTCCATGTCCGGGCACAAAAAAGGGCTGTCCACCCGCGCCACATCGGGCAGCAACAAAGCAAGGGTGGCCACCATACCGCACCGGACTGTGGGATTAATGACGTTGGTTAACTAACCAGTAAATGGCGACCGACCGTAGACGCGCGATAAAGCGAACGCTATCGCCTTAGAGGCGAGGAAGAAGAACCTTTGTTCGTGCAACATCCGATGGGGA
>Ga0209093_1001208_pt1 | contig 14609 bp, 10 predicted proteins | sample SidtaG_4_FD_187450 | JGI IMG/M metagenome (GOLD analysis project Ga0209093, IMG submission 187450) | Marine algal microbial communities from Sidmouth, United Kingdom - Sidmouth_Male1 metaG (SPAdes) (version 2) | ecosystem: Host-associated > Algae > Red algae > Unclassified | place: Sidmouth...
CAAATGTTTCTCTCACTAGTAGCCCCGGCGTGGCCCACCCCGATTGCGGGTCATTGGGGGCACCCCGCCTGGCGGGTGCGTGCGCGGTGGTCTGACAGCCGTAGATTTGGCGCCCACCGCTGTCGCGGCTGCTCATTGGTGCCCACATGCCCAAAATAATCAGGATCTCGTGGCGGTTAAATGCCCAAATGTTTCTCTCACTAGTAGCCCCGGCGTGGCCCACCCTGATTGCGGGTCATTGGGGGCACCCCGCTTTGCGGGTGCGTGCGCGGTGGTCTGACAGCCGTAGATTTGGCGCCCACCGCTGTCGCGGCTGCTCATTGGTGCCCACATGCCCAAAACAATCAGGATCTCGCGGCGGTTAAATGCACAAATGTTTCTCTCACTAGTAGCCCCGGCGTGGCCCACCCCGATTGCGGGTCATTGGGGGCACCCCGCCTGGCGGGTGCGTGCGCGGTGGTCTGACAGCCGTAGATTTGGCGCCCACCGCTGTCGCGGCTGCTCATTGGTGCCCACATGCCCAAAATAATCAGGATCTCGCGGCGGTTAAATGCCCAAATGTTTCTCTCACTAGTAGCCCCGGCGTGGCCCACCCTGATTGCGGGTCATTGGGGGCACCCCGCCTGGCGGGTGCGTGCGCGGTGGTCTGACAGCCGTAGATTTGGCGCCCACCGCTGTCGCGGCTGCTCATTGGTGCCCACATGCCCAAAACAATCAGGATCTCGCGGCTGTCAAATGCACAAATGTTTCTCTCACTAGTAGCCCCGGCGTGGCCCACCCCGATTGCGGGTCATTGGGGGCACCCCGCCTGGCGGGTGCGTGCGCGGTGGTCTGACAGCCGTAGATTTGGCGCCCACCGTTGTCGCGGCTGCTCATTGGTTCCCACATGCCCAAAATAATCAGGATCTCGCGGCTGTTATATGCCCAAATGTTTCTCTCACTAGTAGCCCCGGCGTGGCCCACCCTGATTGCGGGTCATTGGGGGCACCCCGCCTGGCGGGTGCGTGCACGGTGGTCTGATGACCGTAGATTTGGCGCCCACCGCTGTCGCGGCTGCTCATTGGTGCCCACATGCCCAAAACAATCAGGATCTCGCGGCTGTTAAATGCCCAAATGTTTCTCTCACTAGTAGCCCCGGCGTGGCCCACCCCGATTGCGGGTCATTGGGGGCACCCCGCCTGGCGGGTGCGTGCGCGGTGGTCTGACAGCCGTAGATTTGGCGCCCACCGCTGTCGCGGCTGCTCATTGGTGCCCACATGCCCAAAACAATCAGGATCTCGCGGCTGTTAAATTCCCAAATGTTTCTCTCACCAGTAGCCCTGGCGTGGCCCACCCTGATTGCGGGTCATTGGGGGCACCCCGTCTGGCGGGTGCGTGCTCCTCGGGTGGCGCGGATGAGACGTTGGTCACCCCCCCCGTCATTCTCGTCGTGTGTCGGTTGGTGACCGTCGTCGCCACGGTCGATGTCTAGTCGCTGTGCGCAACCACTACTCCCGGTTTTGTCATGCTTGGGTAGACGCCTCCCCCGCTGTCAACTACACTGCTTGCCACCCAATGTCCTCGTGCGCGGCGGTCCTGTTGTCTCCCGCGGCGGCAGCGGTTCGTCGGGCCCTCTCCCGACGCGGTTGGGCTCTTTCGTCTTCGTTCTGGGGAGGCCGGGCGTTCTCTTCCTTCCGCGTACGCTTTGGTGCGCTCAATGTCGGACGGGGAGCTCTATCGCAAGCCGCGTTTTCACGCCCCCGTTGTCTCCTCTTACGGGGGTCGTGACGTGCCATCGTCAGCATGTGCAGCTCACCTAGCCTCCCTGCCGGTGGGCGGCGTTGGCACCGTGGCCAGGCGTCACGTAGCGGGCTCCAACTGCTTTCCGGTGGACGCTTCTTTGGATGCGCGTGCTCGTGGGCGAGTCCGGGTCGGCCCGGCGACCACTGCGGGATCGTTGGCGGCTGCTGCCGCCGCCGCCGCCCCCGCCAAGCGACCGGCGCCGCAGCGTCGGAGGATGATGGGGCCTGCAGCACCTGCAGATGAGGGGCCTGAGATGGATGGGGGAGTGGACGCGATACTCTCTACTGCTGCGGATGCCACCGTCACTCCATTGCGGCGATCTCTCCGTGGTCCACGTTTGGTACTGGACGCGAATGCCAAGGAGGCCCTCGGTGCGTGCGTCCGCAATGCATGTGGGCTACCATCTTCGATCCCTGTCGGCAAAGGCACGTCGCCCGTGACGGCCATGCTCGTCGGTGACCCGCAGTCGCGGTCTCGTGCGGTCTTGTGGCGAGTCGGCTCGGGCAGAAGCGACAGCTGCATCCTCTGGGCGTCTTGGCGTGGCGGGCTTCTCTGCTCGTGCTTTGCCGGCACGCAGAACGCCCTGTTCCTGTCGGCGTCATCGCGCAGCACGACCTGCAAGCACACGACGGCGCTGCGGTCGTGCTTGGCCGATGCCAACATCCCTTTCAAGAGGTTTTGGAACCGCATGCACTTGGGCACCGACGCGGTGGACTTCGCCATCAAGGTGCAGTGCGGGTCGTCGCTGTTGTGGGTTGTACTCTATCGTTCCGTCTACTCGTTGGTGTCGTTCTCTGCGGCTAACGCGGCGACGTGCATTGCTCCTAGCTGTCGTCGCTTCCGGTCCCGGTGCGGGCACGTCAACCTTGCGCGTCCCCTTCATGCCATCCATCGGGCGACAGCACCTACCACAGAGCAGGCGGCCAAGACCGCCCCCCCAAGCGTGGTCAAGACGGGGCAACCGCCGGATGCACCCTCTGCCCTCGACGGTGTGCCTGATGATGATGTCGGTATTGAAAGTGCGCCTTCCGACACGGCTCGGAGCTCCACTGATGCCGCAGAGGCGGTCGTTTCCGCGCGCGTGCGTCGCAACATGCTCCCCTGTGCGGGAGAGAGGGAGTTCGGCGAGGTTTGGGCACGGACGGCGGACTGGCGCGGCATCTTTCTACGACGCGCGGCCGGCAGCGCTGTCGACCGTTCGAAAGACCTCGCCACACTGACTGGACTTATGGATGTGATGGGCAACGCGGGACAAGTGTACAACCAGCGTGGACCACGAGTCGAGTCGTTCTGTGGCAGCTGTGGGCGCCAACGGGGAGACGAGCACGTCATCATCAAGGAACCCGCTGTGCTGTATACGCACCACCCTTCCGCTCCCGCCATGCATGTATGTACCTTGGGTGGCGCCTTTTGGTTGCTGCTTGTCTCTACTCTGTGTGTATCATTGGGCGACGCACTTTGGGGTGCTGGCCGGATGTCGACACTGACCTGGTTGTCCTCTGTCTTGCGCTTCATCTCCGCCGCCTATTGCTCCCACTGGTACATCGGCAGCTTGTCGTCGGTAGGTGGACTTGCGATGCACCAGGCTGCGGCCGTGAGGTGGAGTACGATGGCAGCGGCGACGGCCTTTTCGCTTTCAGACGACGGGACAAGAAACGACGCTGGTTGGTGTTTACTCGGGCGTTGCTGGACAAACTCTTTTCGTACATCATCACGGCTCGCACCACCTACACGGCCGCCACCCGGCACATGTCCTCCGACGTGCAGTCGTTTGCTCTTCGGCGTCAAGATGTCGTCAAGCTCGGTACGGCGATGCTGCGGACGCTCGTCATTCCGCCCGAGGCAGCCATTTGCTCTCTGTGCGGGCCGGATCCTAAGTTCATCGTGATCGACGGACAGGCTGTCGGCTGTACCGACCCGGATGACGCCAACCCCGTGCGATTGGAGGAGGAGTGCCCGGTGATGGACATCCCCGCGTCGTCGCTGTGCGTGCTCGCTGCGCCCCCTTTAAGAGCCGTGATCATCAAGGTTTTACGGTCCTCCACTGCTCTCACCGGCCCGCAAGAGGAGCTCGTGCGGTCGTGGCACGACTTGCTCGCCATCAACGACGAGTCCTGCGTCGAGACGGCGGCGGCCCGCGTTTTCTTTCGCTTCTTTCCTTTGGCGGATGATGCCGCCGCCGGCCGCGCCGGCTGCAAGTCGGCGCTGGCGACCTCAACCACCGCGAAGGCCAGCTACTCGCCATCAGGAGGGCTGGAGTCCAAGCTGCGCAAGGATGAGGATGGAAACATCACCTTGGGCGGCAAGGGTGCGTCAGTGAAGGCAGTTGCTGAGACGTGGCGTGACCGGGTGGGCATCTGCTCACCGGACTTCAGCAGGATCCCGAAAAGCGATGACGGCGCGTGGCTGCACGTGCGTCCCTTCATCCAAGCACTTTTAGGCGAAACCGTTTCCGGCATGTTTGCCGCGCACGATGAGAGCGCGGTTCGCCTCCTCTCCAACTCGCTCCGTCTGCAAGGGCCAGGTAAATGGCGGGACGTCTCCGCGGCCATTGACGGCGTCGGATTCCTCGCCAACTTCTTCGGGTGGTTCGCTGATGAGGTCGACAGCGACCGCGGGTTCCGGGTGGCTTTGGGCCGCGTGCTGCTGCGCGCGGTTGACATGGAGCAGGCCGTGGACGACCTGTTTGCAAGTGCGGCTAACAAGAAGGAGCATGTGGACCGCGGCTTCGTCAACGCTGAGTATTGCCGCAAGTGGGGTGGGAGACCAACGCCTGCCGACTACCGGAGCTGGCGCGATGAGCAAGATGTGGGTCAACTCGACCTCGACGACCCCCTCGTGAGCTTTGAGTCGTTCCCCGGACTGGAACGAGTGCGACCAGGAATCAAGGACACCGCTGCCAAGCTACGTCGCGTTGGCTTCAAGGGGAAGGACCGGCACGCGGCAGACGTGGAGGGCGACGGGGACGCCTGCAATAAGGCTTTTTCGATTAAGTGCGGATTAACGCAAGGCGTGTTCAATGTGGTGTGCCCTCATGTCGTGACCCTCGGCTTCCGGTGCCTCTTTCGCGCCGAGAGTGTGGGCGAGGCGCTCTCTATTGTCCTAGAGCGCTTCCCAAAGCTGCCAGAGGTCATCTTCTATGACGTCGCATGCAAACTCGACAAGAACGCTCTCCGGCGGGTGCGCCCCATCCTGCGTGCGCATGGCGTGCGGTGCATCCTGGATCGCCCGCATTCCATCACGCACACGTGTTCACCCATCTACATGCCGGACGAGAGCTTGGGCTCGACTGCCGGCGTGGCCACCCAAGCCGCCGAGGTGTCTCACTCGATTGCGGTCGCCAACCGCACGAGCTTGGCTTACATGCACCCCGAGACGTACATGTTGCACAAGATGTTGCAGGTGGCAATGATGAACCTACGCAAGTTGCAGCGGCTGGCGTCGGAGAACACGACGGGTGAGAACGACCACGTCCCTCTTGCACCATTTTTTCACTCGCACATCTCTCGCCGGTGCCAGCTTGGGTCGTGCTGCAGCTGCGCACACTCTCACGTGGATGACAAGGATCTTGGTCTCGAGGTAGTGGACCCCGAGATGTCCGCCGCGGATGGTTGTCGGGTCCCAGCGGGGGCGACGCTGTCGGCAGACGAGAACGCTGGCACTGGGGCGAGTGACCCCCCGACGGATGAACCATGCGTCAACCATGGCGCTGGTGCTGAAGCTGCGGCCAGTGTGCATCCTCCGCATCCTCCCATCGGGCTGAATGACGGGGTTGGCGTCGACACGGAGCGCGGCAAGGAAGTCATTCGCCTTGCCCCGTTGAGTACCAGCCCTCTCCCCGAGACGTACGCGGCTCCATTGGACGCGTTAGTCGCGAATCAGTCGCCGGGTACTGTCGTCCGAGCCGTCAACAGGAGCGACATCACACTGACTGTGTTTGACTTTGCCCGGCTCCATGGCGTGTCGTGGCTCACCGACACGTTGATGAACTCCTTTGTGGGGCTTATCAACCACCGTGACAAGGCCTTGCGCGCGGAGGACGCACGCATTGTGGTGTCCAACGGCGAGCTCGACGTGGCGGACGTGCCGCGCGTCTTCATGTTCAACACCTTCTTTTTCTCACGATTGCGGGAGCGCGTGGGGTGTTACGACTACGCCGGTGTACGGACGTGGGGCTTTAAGAACGGTCTCAACATTGGCGAGGTCGACAAGGTGCTCATTCCCGTCATTGTGCACAACATTCACTGGGTACTGGTCGTCGTCGACGTGCGGCGGCGAAGCCTGCTGATGTACGACCCCCTCTTTGGTGAAGACACAGTCTCGGTGATTGGGACAGTGCGGCGTTGGCTGCGGGATGAGGTTTCTGATCGGCTTGGTGAGGAAGTGGCGGTCGAGTGGGACGTTGAGGCGTGGACAGTGGCGAGCAGCGACGGGTTACCAATACAACGGGACTCGGGGAGCTGTGGCGTTTTCGTCTTGGCTACTGCGGATTGCTTTGCTCTCGGGCTCCCGGCTTCTTTCACGCAAGACGACATATGTGTGTTGCGGCAGCGCATGGGTTTGGCTCTCCTTGTGGACAACCTCACCGCAGTTGACCTTGGCGCCCAGCTCTCGATCAACATGGACGTGGACATGGCCGAGTAGGTCATGTCGGAGGGACTGTTTGAGCACACCCTTGTGTGCTACCCGCTTGGCTATCGACAGCTGCTATTTTTGGGCGCCGACTGGTTGTCATGGACCGCATCGTCTTATTATTTTTCGTGCCCTGGCAATCATCCCAAGCCATGGTTTTTTATTTCAGGTTTTCTCCCCACCAGCTGCGTGAATGGTATGTGGCTAAGAGTCCCGTGCGTACTGCTCACTTGCGGTGCAACTCCAGGGTCAACTAGCGACCACCAAACATCAGTGACACGTCCTTGGCATCCCAAAAGCCGCTGACAGCTGTAAAGAAGGCGAACGTTGACGGGATCCTCGACCTGGCGGCGGGGGACTGCCATGGAGGAGGACAGGAGAGCACCAGACGTGGCTGAGTGCATGCCGTCATCCAACTGCGGGTCAGGCCGAACAGAGACCTGTTGCACAAGAAAAGCTACAAGGTGAACGGGGACTATGAGCTCCGAAGCAACGCACAAAAGGCCACAACGACGGATCGAATTACGAAGCGCTTCACCAACTCTACGAATGCGCGAAGGAAAAAGATGGAAGGCATGTTGAACAGGATGATGAAGGAATGCTCCGAGTAGGTGCGGGAGTGCATGCGCTTTGGCACAAGGAAGACACACATCCAGGCGGTGTCACAGCCAAGCAGAACATGGGCGTACAACGGAAATACCGAGGAGCTTATGTAGCCTTTGCGACAGCCCCAAAGTAGCGCACCCACAGATGTGATGCTCACTCCCCACCCAATGGTCTCTTTCCTGCTGGTAGCACGACCGAACGCAGCGTACCAGCGTGCACCGCTTTTCGCACCGCAGCAGCATTCCTCTGACACGCACCCACTGCAACACGCCATGCATCACAACCATCAGCACGACCCACTACAAGATTATCGGCAGCCCGCTGCTCTGAGCTAGTTGTCGCCACTACTCACTGAGCGAGACCATCTGACGGAAGGGATGCAAAGATACAGGCATTGGTTCAACAACAGAGGTACAGGTCCAATCCAGTGGCTTGAGACCACCCGAGCGCCAGATGGTTGCAGCGACGAAGGGGCAGCGAAGCCCACTGCATTCAGACCATTCGAGCGCAAAAGGGACGCAGCGGTGACCATTGGGCGGCAGAATCGCCATGCGCGGGTCGGACTTCCTGGATATGAGCTTCCAAGCTGAGGGGCGACTGCGGTGGTAGCAGAACTGCATGCTGCACGCCGAAGAGTACTCCAGGTGGCATGGCTGTCGCGAGCCCAGTGGCGCTGGCCGACTCGAACCGGGCTTATCGCACGCGCAAGAGCCCTTTACTGATGGTCCGCGCTGTGGGTGCCTGTAACAATGCTCGTGCCTGCAGTCGGGCATCGCGCGAAGGTGCTCGACGCATTGTTCACCAGGCGCTCTGCCAATGAAGACCAGACCACCCCAACGTGAGCGACAGCGAAAGAGCCAGATCCTGATGAACCACGAATGAAAGACCACCTGCGATGAAGCAGTACGGGACAAGCGACGAGTTACCACGGCATATCAGCCAGGGAAGGCCGGCGCCTCCCGCAGCCGAGTCATTCGCCGCCGGCGGCGCTGCGATACAGGAGACGCGCCTAGCGACGCGCCGCCAAAGATGCCAAAGAGGCAGGTGGAAAATCGCCCTCACAGACCCCCCAGACGCCGATTCTGATCCACCCACTTCACACATCATTCAAGCCAGGTCCCTTCAAAACACCGAAAACAGGCGATCCGCACGACGAACGACGCTTGGTCGATGCAAATTTTCGCTGGCGGGCCTGCTCGCTCCGCGGGAAAAGTGCCCGCCTAATCTCCTGGTGAACCCCATCCCGCCCGCGTCGTTGTCGGTTGCCGTTGCACCCCGACCCGCCCATCGGCCGACACCTGGGCCCCGCCGGCTCCGTTTGAGTCAACTGCTGGTCCACCTTGAGTGTGAGTACACTTGTCCTTCACGTGGTGATTGCGTGCGTGAGTGCAGGCCGAGCACGGGCGCGTGCCGCTTGCGTCGGGACCCGTGGTCGGACTCGTCGGTTCTTTTCGCGGGATACTGTTGGGTGTCTCGTTCCTGGGACCTGGGTTGGGGGCGCGATGGCTCCGGGCAGTTTGAGCGAGCCCGCTCCCCTCCCCATCCTTGGCATCATCTCCCCTCTCACTTCCATCCTCCTCCGTGCGTCGGACGAGGCGGCCATTGCCCACCAGTTACTAGCCCTGCAGCCTGGCGGCGTGCTGGCGTGTTGTGCATTTCCGAGCTCGGTGCCGGCCACCTGTTGGCTGACCGATCCCACGGCCATTGACGTGGTGACGGACGGCTCGCAGCGCTCGCTGGCTGGCAGCTCTGGGGTGCGCGGGTCGTCAGGATGGATGGCGGTGATTACACATGGCTCCCGCTCGTGCTTCGACGTTGACCGGTCGGGCGTCGGCAGCGTGATGCGGATGCTGCAGTCGGTGACGTCGATGCCGTGTGCCGTGGCACTGTTTGCGGCGGCGCCAGACGCCTACATCTGGTTGGCTGGTGACTCATCCGCGTCGATGCTCGAGTTGCTCGTGGCGACTGCCGGCGCGAGCCTGTCGGCCGCTGGTTCATCTGGTGGTCGGCCAGTGCCCCATGCATTTCAATGCTCCCTACCCCCTGAGCCTGAGACAGTCGCGTCTCGGAAGAGCGCACCTGGTGGTCGCACTAAGGTCCTTCCCCCCGCTGACACGCCGACAGACAAGGGCGTCGTTCCATCCGGCTCGTCGTCTTTTCACATGCAGAGTACGCCATGCTCCCCAGGAGCAGCACCACGGCCGGCGGGGGACATTGCCGGGGGCCACGCAGTGTCCCCCGCGTCACCCTTGTGTGGGATGAGCAAGACGGCTCGCGCACTAAGCGCGTCGACGTGCCGCTCCACATCGGTCGGTGCACGACCAACGACCATGTCTGGCCAAGGGTGGGCTCTGAAGGTACCTGTCAGCATCGCACCGGCCCCATCGTCACGCTGTAGCACCGGCAACGGCGCGAGACGAAGCCGCTCGTCACAAGGGAGTGACCGTGGCAACTCGTCGCCATCTAAGCGTCCAAGGCTCGACGAACCGGGTGGGCGTGCCGCCGCGCTCAACCCGGCTGGTGTCGGACGGGACGGTACAGATGGCTACTTTTCGTTGTCGCGCATCCACGAGTCAGTCAAGGGCTCTGTCGCAGCCTGGGAGGACCAAGATGTGGAGGAAGCGTTGCGTCGTGACGCAGCGCACAGCGCCCGCCGTCTACGTCTGCCAGTGGAAGACGCTGATCCTTCTCTCTGCTCGACTGTGATGCTCGCAGCACGCGCGCCGGCTGGTGCTTGTTCTGCGTCTGGGTCCGCAGCTACTGGTCTTGGCGAGGGCGGTGCTCTCGTAGTGCACGGCGTGTCCTCTGCGCTCACCTCCGCCGGTGCTACCGACGGTACCCCCCGCCCCCACGGGCGCCTCACCCAGATGGCGGCCGAGAAGTCGTGGACGCTCGTGTTCACGCGGCTGTTTGAGGAAGGTTTGAACACCTTCATCAGCGGCGGTCCCGGTGTTGGGAAGTCTACCTTTTTGTGCTGCTTCACGATGTTTTTACGGCGTCGGTTGCCGGACCCTGGAGCTGTTGTTGTGGTGGCGCCTACTGGGAGTGCCGCCAAAACTGCCGAGGGTGTGACCTTGCACTCGTTCTTCGGCCTTCCGAAGGCCTACAAGATGCAGGGCGATGACCCGGTTGAGGAGGCAGCGCGTTTGCTCAGCCAAGGTCGTTGGAAGCCCATCGCCCGGCGGCTGGCCAAGGTTGAGGTGCTATTGTTGGACGAGATCTCCATGGTGTCGGCGGAGAACCTTGACGTTTTGTACGAGCTGCTACGGCAGTCGCGCCGGCCGGGCTCACCCCCGTTTGTGGTCTACACCTTTGGGGACTTCCTGCAGCTCAAGCCGACGCATGGCGCGTTGGCCTTCAACGCTCAGTGCTGGCGCCGGCTCTTCGGGGACGGTATGCTCGAGCTAACTCGAGTCCACCGGCAAGAGCAGCCCGACTTTGTAGAGGCTATCCGCGACGCTCGGCTGGGGCGGTGCACGAGTGCGTTGCAAGAGCTGATGGACGAGCGCTCTGTGGACGACGATGCGTACAAGGCAATCGAGTGCAACGTCCTGCATTTGATGCCACGCCACAACGACGTCATTGCGCATAACTCTAAGTGCCTTCAGCGTTTGTGCCCGGGCAAGCGGCCCGAGGACTTTGTGGCGGAGGACAGCGTCGTGGTGGACCCGAACCGCGACCAGTCGCGGACGAGCCCTGACTTGAACAAGATCACGCGGTACTCCCGGGACGCCGCCTTGTTCGACTGCGTGGCGCCGCCGCGCGTGCAACACTGCCTTGGTGCTCGCGTGATGCTCGTGTGCAACTCTATGCTCGTCATCGGTCTCTTCCACGGCAGCATCGGGCAAGTACGCGACTACGATGCTGTTGGCTCCCCTGTGGTCCGGTTCGAGAACCATCGAGTCATCGAAGGCACGCGGGTGGGGACGCACGGTGTTCGCGACGCGGGCGCGGACTGGATTGAGGTCGTTTGCGCGCCCGTCGACTTTGAGGCCCGCATCTTCTCTTGTCCTGGCGCATTGGCGATGCGTCGGCAAGTTCCCTTCGTGCTGGGCTGGGCGATTACAGTGCATCGGGCGCAGAGCTTGACACTGACGGAGGCGGTGCTCGACGTGGGGGAGGCGTTTGGCGCGGGAATGGTGCTGTCGGCTATGAGCCGGGTGCCCGACAAGCACAAAATGCACGTCCGGTCTTTCTGCGGTAGTCGAGTGCTTGCCGATCCGGACGCTATGCGACTGTACCGAACGAGCAGCCGTTGGTAGCACGTGGGATGTGGTATGTGCAGTCGTTTTTAATCGTCTGTTCCTATACGACGAGGTCTCGGCCGGATCTTCATTGTGTTCGTATGCATGCGACGACCACGGCCTTTTTCGACGAACGGAGAGAAAGAAAACAGTACTCGATGTTCACTGTATTGCTACGTCGCCATGCCATGCCCATCATCTAACCTCGGGACATCTTCATCTGAGCCTGGACAAGAGTTTTGTTGAACGCGAGACAGGACAGGCTCCAGCAAACGAGGTGGCTCATCTGCGGTATGCGCTCTGTCGTGGTTAGTATTGCACGGCTGCTCCAAGGCCGTCCGACCCAACCCAGACGCATGAGAGCTCAGCGCGCTTGCCAAAAGAGGCAGCACAGACCCACCTGGCGGCACCCTTGCCGAGGCGACTTGCGCACAAGCCGAGGCACCTGCGAGATAGGGGCTTGCAGGTGGCCAAGAAACAAGTGAGGCACTCCCGGAGTGAGAAAAGGACGGCAAAGAACGCGTGGCGGGGGCACCCACATGTCTAGGCACGCCCAGCCCAGGAGGCACACAGAGACCACCGTCAAGAAGAGCAGAGGGCTGCCCAGCAGGACGAGAGACACTGTCGCCAGCCGCTGACGACGCAACAGGAGAGGCGCTTGGTCCATCCCGAGCAGAGCTCGATGGAACAGCGGTAGACCTGCTACTTGACGAGTCGGAGTCAGGTGCAGTCCTAAAACGCTTCCCTGCTGGCGCGGATGTCGGACCCACCTTCCGGGCACCGCGACGTGGCCGCGGTGGCAAAGCACCAGCGGCACGAGCTCGAGCACCAGGGGAGAGAGCAGACGACGTGGTCACAGCAGGGCGAGCTCGAGACCGAGCTGGACGCGGAGCCGAGGCGGCGGACAAGCGCTCTTGGCGACGGATATCAATGCGATTGGCCCGCCTAGCCACCGCCTGCGTGATCTTCTCGTTGCGCAACATGTCGTCGATCTCATCTTGTCGCTGATCCTTGATCGCCTCCCACGCGCGCTCAGCCCGCTGAGCAGCAGGTCGAGCGGGAGACGCATCGTCCGTCGTTGCCGCACCGGGTCCACCAACCGACTTCTCGCCGCCCGTAGGATCGTCGTCGTCCGACGCGTCGCCGGTGCCCACTTTACCTGTCTGCTGCGACACGGACTCCTCAAGCCCCGCCGTCTCGAAGTTGTGGCACGTGGCCACCACCAGAGGAGATACTTGAAGAGAACGGGACCGACCGGCACACGCCAGATTGGTCAAAATGGAGCAAAACGCGTTCTCCCAAGTCCCTACGACCAGCATGCAGGCCACGGTGGTTGGCAACGGGGGCTTGTGCTGGGCGCCCATGCGACAAACCTCGACGACTGCGGGGAGATTTTCCTTGTTGAAGTACCGATCGGACTTGATCGCCATGTTGTAGATCACGGGGTTGATGGCACTCATGTCCACCGCAATGGCCCACTTGCCCGATTGTGTGGGACGCCCGGCGTGTGAGGTGTTTGCCACCGACCCGACAGGGGGCATGCGCCCAGGCTCCCCGTTAGGCACTTGCCATGTTGGCCAAAACTTTGCGAGCAGCGTGCGTACGGCGGGCCACCCGGTCGGAGCGTCCTTCACCTGGTGGCTGTGATTAAGGCGAGCCCAGCATAAGAGTCCGTCGCACAAAAGTCGGCGCAGCACATCTTTGGCGTTGTTGTGATCAGAGACGGCGGTGAGTACCTCCTTGATGCAGCGGATGGCAGTGGTAGACGGCTTGAGCGATGGCTGCGACTCAACACACGTGCTCGGAGCAGCCGCCACAACCTCTACCAGGGTCTCATCTGGAGGCAGGGCGCCTTCACAAGAAGCGCCGCCTGCAGTGCGACGCGCGATGATCAGCCCGCCCCTCGTCGGCAACAGGTCTTCGCCGCCACTAGCGGCGCCATCGGCGCTCTTGTAAAGCACAGAGCCCCCAAGGGGAACGTCGAGGTCCCCATGCCCATCACTTGTGCTGCGCTGCTTCTTGTTCCCACCAGAGTCGCCGAGGGCCGCCCCGTTGGCCGCCCCACTTGCTGTTGGGGATCCACTCCGAGCTGCTGGCAAGCCATCGTGACGAATGGAGGCACCTCCAATAGGAACCTCGACCTCATCGCCACTTGTACCAGATAGGGCGAGGGGAGTTCGTGTGGCCTCGCCGCCAGAGGGCTTCGCCGTGAGCCGCAGCCGTTCAAGCTGAAGGGCATTGGCTTCGGCAAGCGCATCGAGCTCCTTGTGTCGGTAGGCGTACGAAAGCCCGATGTTGACAATACGGCTCGAGTGCTCGTCCTCGTCCGAAAAAAAGCCAAGGCGGTCATGCACTCGGATCCACCGGTGTTGCGGCGCGTGGAGGGGGTTGTCGGGTAGGCACATACGGCTGATGGCCGTGTGCAACGCGGCGCCGGCGGGGCTCAAGTGCTCATCAAGCGTGATGGCAATGTCATAAAACGTCTGCAGCTGCCGCGCGAGGAAGGCCACCTTGTTGTTGTTGGTTAAGCCCAACGACCGGAAAAACTCTACGTACTCATCACGAGCGAGAGAGGCCGCCGTGTCCACGTTAGCCATGGCCTGCGATAACAGCAAGAGTCCGGGACATACTCACCAGCATATGAAGGGTAGAAACTAGAGAACCATGCGTACCAAAGTTAGAACGACGCTCCAGGAGGACGTACGAGAACCGGCCCACGGACAGACACACGTCCTATGTCCAAGGAATACCAACACAACCTCAATCGTGCCTAGCCACCATAAAACTTACGATACCGAGTAATGACGAGGGCTAGGGGCGACCACTGGAGTGGAGAGTGCGCCGAGCGCGGCGGCACAGAAAAGAACGGCGGGTGGGTAAAGAGGAGCGGTGCCGGCAAACCCGCACGACCCAAGACAGTGGGGCAGGAGGGAGTTGGGGGTGGATGCTACGGCGAGCGGAGCGCAATGGCAGTGACCAAAAAAACGAGGCTCAGCACGAGGAAAACTGCGGCAGGGACGGGGCGGAGGGGGCCAGGTACAGATGTAAACGGTGCGGGGCAAGGCGGCCCGTGCTGGAGGGCACGCATGGCGACGGCGACGTCGGTGGGAACGCCGCCATGGCACATGCAGGCACCACGGAGGACGGTGCTGCCAGCAGGTTCAGAGTGAGTGCGTGAAGCGCGCGCATCGTTGCGTTGACCGACGGCTCAATCCGCCACCGTCAGTCGTGGTGAAGCGCAGTTTGAGATCGGGCCCGGGCCCCGCGGGCCCGGCCCGATGTGCGGAACATGTCAAGGATGCTGGAGAATCCATTGCAATCATACGGAAAGTGATTGACACAATC
>Ga0209093_1001209_pt1 | contig 14603 bp, 15 predicted proteins | sample SidtaG_4_FD_187450 | JGI IMG/M metagenome (GOLD analysis project Ga0209093, IMG submission 187450) | Marine algal microbial communities from Sidmouth, United Kingdom - Sidmouth_Male1 metaG (SPAdes) (version 2) | ecosystem: Host-associated > Algae > Red algae > Unclassified | place: Sidmouth...
ACAAGGATAATGTAGAGCAGCTCACGGGCTTTTTTTCCATGTCTCTCTTGTCGGGCACGGACGTATGATGTATTTTATAGATAATATAAAAGCAAAAAGTGTTCCAGAATTTGATTACCCTATATACTGTGTGCTGATATCTGGTGGGTCGACTCACGAACAGAAACCCACAAGATCCACCACAAAATCATGCCTATGTGTTCCATTTTTGGCGTCCTCCGGAATCCCCAGGAGTCACTCTTGTTTTTCCACACCATAAATTGTCGTTTTTGGCGCACCCCCGGTTAGTCACCTCTGCGCTGGGGCTGTGCGCCGCGTGTCCCCGTTCAGAGGCTGACGGGAACGGGCCAATGGGGGACGGGGGAACGGTGGTGGTGCTCTCGCGAGGGGAGCGGCACCAGGTGGTGCTGCCGCCGCTGGGCGGCCACTGCAGAGGTGCTTTCACAACGCCCCCGCTGTTGCTGGCGGCGCGCTGTCAAGGCCCCCCAGTGGGGGGGCCCGAAACAGCTCGGCCTTCGCCCAGCACCCACGAGATTGGCAGCCGCTGCCGTCTGGGGCGGCGCGCGGCGGCCGCAACCGCTCAGCGACCACGTGCGCCACGGCGCTCGGCCGTCGCCGCCGCACAGTAACCGGAAAACCTGCGGCTGGCGGCCGCCACACATAGCGTCAAGTGCGGGGGCGGCCGTGGCTACCCAAGCGCAACGTGCCGGACGCCGCTTTGCGGCCGCCCCTGCGCTGTATCGGCCGCAGCTGCGGCTGGCGGCCGCCGCTCATGTGGTCGAGTTCGGCGGCCGCCATGCAGAGCCAGTGTCGAAGACGGCGACCGCCGCCGACCAACCACGAGCTCGGCTGCCGACATTGCGTGTCGCGGTGCTCGGCGGCGGCGGCCGCCCACCATCAGCGTGCCCAGCGGCGCTTGGGGGCGGCCGCGGCACATTAACGTCGAGTGCGGCGGCCGCCGCGGCGTACGAGTCCACGACGGCGGCCGCCGCCGACCAACCGCAAGATCGTGTGCCGTTTCCGGGTGAAGCTGCGGTCGGCGGCTGCCGCCGCCTGACCTCGGCGGGCCTGATGACGCTCGACGACGGCCGCCGACCATAACGTTGAGTGCGGCGGCCGCCCTGGCTGACAATTGTCGACGATGGCGGCCGCCGCCGACCAACCACCAGCTCGGCTGCCGTCGTCGCGTGTGGCGACTCTCGGCGGCGGCCGTCGCCCAACATCAGCGTGCACCGTGGCGCTTGGTGGCGGCCGCCGAACATTAAGGTGAAGTGTGGCGGCAGCCGCGGTGTACAACAGTCCACGACGGCGGCCGCCAAGGACAGATGAAGAGATGGGCGGACGCTGGAGGGTGCGGCGGTGCTCGGCGGCGGCCGCGCCGTACCGAAGGCGTGCGCGACGGCGCTCTGCGGCGGCCGCCGAACGTAAAGGACGAGGGTGGCGGCGGCCGCGGCCTACGAGATTCCTCGACGGAGGCGGATGCCGCCGCCAACCAACAGCAGGCTCGTTTGCCGTTGTCGGGTGCGGTGGTGGTCAGCGGCGGCCGCCGACTGACCTCGGCGTGCCTGACGGCTCTCAGCGGTGGTCGCCGCACATAAGGTCAAGTGCGGCGGCCGCCGCCGCTGACAAGTGTCCAAAACTGCGGCCGCCGCTGACCATCGACAAGTAAAATTTCCATGTGCGGCGCTGCTTGGGGACGGCTGCCGCCCCACAAGATCGTGTGCCGCGGCGCTGGGCGGCGGCCGCCATGCATTGAAGTCGCGTACGGCGGCCGCCGCGGAGATCCAGTGTCGTCGACTGTGTCCGTCGACGATCATCTACAGGCTTGCTGGTCGTCTTCGGGTGCGGCGGAGCTCGGCGGCGGCCGCCGCCCAAATCTAGTGCGCCCGACGGCGCTTGGCGGCGGCCTCGACACATTAACGTCGAGTGCGGCGGCCACCGCGGCGTACGAGTCCACGACGGCGGCCGCCGCCGACCAACCGCAAGATCGTGTGCCGTTGCGGGGTGCAGCTGCGGTCGGCAGCTGCCGCCGCCTGACCTCGGCGGGCCTGATGACGCTCGGCGACGGCCGCCGACCATAACGTTGAGTGCGGCGGCCGCCCTGGCTGACAATTGTCGACGATGGCGGCCGCCGCCGACCAACCACGTTGTTGGCAGCCGGTGTCGGGTGCGGAGGTGCTGCGGCGGCCGCCGCACAACCACGACGTGCGGGACGGCTCTCAGTGGCCGCCGACGCACGTCGAAATCAGGAGGGTCGGTCGCCGCTGCCGCCAGAGCAGGTCTCGTGTGGCATGCTGATTTGATAAATCTGATAAGACGTAGGTGCAGACAACGTTAACAGGGAGGAAGAAGACTTTTAAGGACCAACCTTTATCGTCAGAGAGACGATTTCCACACACAACATCTCACGGTGCACACAAGAAGTACGTGGAGAATACCACACAGAAAGAAAAAATCAATCAACTTACGGATCCAGGAGCTCACCGCGCTGCGCAAAATTGTGTGCGCATAGGTCGTCGCGAAGTGCTTCATGCTCCTCCCGGGACTTGGCCTCACCGGTGGCCACCAGAATGCGCAAAAATTCGCTCATGGGCGCCACAGCGGCGGCCTCGACAGCAGGGGGTCCATAACCGGGTGCACCACCCAGATCTGCCAGCTCCCCCGCGGCAGCAGCGGCCCCCCCTCCATCCGCGGCCCCTCCTGCGCCGGCACCCTCCTTCTCGTCACCACTCTCTCCGACGCCACCGAGCCCACCGCCGCCGAATCCCGCACCATCGACGGCGCCAGCGCCAGCGCCATCGTCAGCGCCGGCTGCGCCCGCGCCACCGGCGGCGACAGCGCCTGCGCCGGCCCCGCCCACCTCTTCCGCCGCACCCACGCCAACAGCCGGCTCGCCGCCGCCTCCCGCAGGGCCGCCGCCGGCGCCCGCGCCTGCAGCGGCGCCAGCGCACACGCCGGTGTCGCCCACTCCGTCCGCCGTACCAACCCCAGCAGCCCCACCGCCGCCTCCTACCGCCGGGGCGCCGCCGCCGTCCGCGCCGTCCGTGGCGTCCACGCCACTCCCACCTGCCCCGTCTGCTACGCCCGCTCCACCCGCTCCGCCGGCGCCACCCGCCCCGTAGTGGGTTAATCGCGACCGCGACAAGAAGCTGTCTCTGCGCACCTCCACGACCATATTGTGGAGTATGGGGACCGTCTGGGTTGTCAAAACCATGCGGGGCACGGTCCACATCCGGCAAGGGTGCAACATCACGTGAAAACGTGCCGTCAGGATACCGAAGAGTCGCTCAACGTCCTTCCGCAGAGCCTCCTGCAGTCGTTTGAACGTGCGCTGCTCAGGCGTCTGGGGGTTGGGGTAGGGGGCCACGAAAAACGCGAAGCGGGGGTAAATTCCGTCCACAAGGTAATACAGCAAGGTGCGGGTATTCCCATTGACAGTAAACGAAAAGTCACGCGGTGGCCACTTCCCCGTGACGACATCCATGTACATAGGCGATTGGTACAGGACGTTCGTATCATTGAGACTCCCAGGACTCCCCGCGAAAATGTGGTAGATCGACGTGTCCTCATCACAAATGGCCTCAATCACGATGGATCGTCGACCGTCCCGGCCCTGGTACGTGCCCGCACGCGCCTTGGGGCACGATGACCACTCCCAGTGCGAGCAGTCGAGCGACCCAAGACACCCAGGTAACCCCCGCTCAGCGTTGCGGGCCAGGATGCTCTCAATCTCACGCCGTGTGGGCGGCCGCAGGTACAGTGGGCCCAAGTCATCGACCATGAACTCAGTGAAGAGCTTAACCGCCGTCGAGATAGTCGATCGCGACAGCCGCACATACTCGTCCGCGCGGTCATACGATTCGCCATAGGCGAGCACGCGAAACACGGCAACCAGCTTCTGAAGGGGATGTGCCTGCGACTGCCCCGTCGCGTTGACACGTTGCACCCACAATGGGCGGTCTTTTATCGCGCGGTAGATCCGAAGGAAGACCGCCATCGGAACGCGGAACCGTCGCTCAGACTGCTCTCGACCGAAGACCGGGGGTAGGCCGTCCACGCCGAAGTAATCGCGAAAGATGCACTGCAGACCAAGCGAAAAGTTGCGTGGCCGGTTTGCCAACCGACCAGACACGGAGCCCCGGTATCGCGGCCGATGAATTTGCGCGGCGGCGAGTGCCCGCCGTCGCGCCTCCAGCAATGTCGCGACGTGAGCAGCCACTACGACCAACGTCGTGACGTCATCGTTAGCCCCCTCGTCCTCCTCCCACCCAGTCAAAGTCATCACGCCGTCCATGGTGCCCGAACCACGTACTGGTCGCGAGCACGACGGTGGCGCGCACGGCGGCAGCGAGGACGACGGTGGCGCGCACGGCGGTAGAGAGCACAGCGATCGCGAGCACGAAGGTGGCGCGCACGACGATCGACGGCGCGCGTCGACGACAGGAGCACACCTGCGCCTCGGATGCAGGATGCCCCCCCCCCCATCCGTTGGGACCTACCGTGCCGCCCACAGAATAGGTTCTCGGACGTACCAGAGCCTGCCATCCGGCACACCCTTGGAATCGGCTTGTTTGTTCGTGTCGCATGACCAATCGTATGAGAGAGTGCTTCCAACTCAGTGATAAGTAAAGTCATGTAGGGTCCTCTGTGTCCAGGAATCTGGTACCACCGTCTCGGCTAGTTCAGGGCAGTTTCTCTCGTGGAGAACAACGTATCATGCTTGACGCCCCGACCGTGACACTGACAGAATTATCGGTCCGGCTTTCTACGACTCGAAGGACACTTGACCAATGTAGGCCCTGACAGTCTCACTGTTGCTACGTCGTTGCCCTGCGCGTCCTCCAAAACACACAGTCTATTTGATCATAGGGCCCAAGACTGACAGAGCGGCCCAAGGACCAACTGGAGTGTTGGCTGCCAACCTCCTCGATCCCGGGGCGCGGTCGCCATGATCCTGGCCGCATGCCAGGGATCTCTGTCGCCCTCATACGTTGCGGCCTCTCACGTAGTTCGCGTGTATTTCTCCAGTGACGGGGTGAATCGAAGCGTCGGTCACATGTCAGCATCGGCTCAGTGCATGGCGCCTCGATCGTGTTGCGGTCGTTGTTTCATGTTGCCGGTCGTCGTTGGACACGTTTTACATTGAAACCGTTTCTCTTCCAGCCAATGAGAGAGCCCGTAGCATAGTCCGAGTGTCCTGAATAGGGTGCGCGTGCCGTATTTCGGCTTCGAATAGGCCATGCGCGACCTATTGTGACACTCGGACTATCGAACCGAGTTGGACTTATCTAAATTCGAGGAGGTCGTTCGACGTTCAATAGGGCACGTTCACATTGACACACAGCTTTTCGTGGCCTAAAAAGCAAATTTTGACACGTTTCACCAATAATTGAGACACGTTGGGATAGACCGACATTGCTTGCTTTGCTCTGAGGGTTGGTCAGAACGTCTCGGGTATTCTTAAAGGCGTCCTTTGGAGCACACCCAACAACGTATTCCCCAAGTCCGAATGTGCACACGTGTCAGACACGTGTCCCCTATATGCTCCACGTGGCTCAATTTAGGCTCTTGGGGTTGGGGACGGCTCCACAGCAGCGTCGGGCACCCCAAATCAAAGAGAACCCGAATCTAGTTGATCGGAGTCACATACAGCGCGTCGCCAAAGAATTATCGGATCTGAGAAACGCTCGCAGCAAGTCACAGCAGTTCACAGCAGCTCACAGCACAGAATGTAAAATTGCTGTGATCGCCCTTGCCTCCCGCAGAGCCATCCAGGAGCCCTCAGCAAGCAAGTTTATTTCAAAGCACAGGCACAGCACGGTCACAGCATTGTGTAACTTGCCGTGGAGCTTGCTCGGATCCGATTATTCTTTGGCGACGCGCCTTAAGTACACACATATTCAGCGGGCAGAAAATGGGGGGTGAGAGCCAAGCCACCAATGTCGGTCTATCACAACGTGTCTATAATATTGGTGAAACGTGTCTAATTTCGTTTCATAGGCCACAGACTGCTGTGTAGCAATGTGAACGTGCCCTAATGAACGCCGAACCACCTCCTCGGATTTAGACAGTTCCAATCCGGTTGGATAGTCTGAGTGTCACCATAGATCGCGCATGCCCTATATGAAGCCGAAATACGGCACGCGCACGCTATTCAGGACGGACGGACTATACTACGAGCCCTCTCATTGGCTGGACGCAAAATTGTTGCAATGTAAATCGTGTCTGTTGACAACCGACCACGCCAAACAACGACCGCCCGACGATCGCACAGGACGGAAACGACAGGTGACCCATAGTCGACACTGGCAGCCTCTACGGACACGGACGCGATCGATGTGAGACGCCGTGACGTATCAAGGCGACAACGACCCAAGACCTGCGGCCACTTCACGGGCACCCCCGCGCTCTGCGACCGTTCTCAGCCTCCCCCTCTGCCGTCGCCTGTGCGACAAGCGTGAGACGTAGAGCGCCTATCTGTGCTGCTTGGCCGCACTTGTTGTGCTCAAGGATGGTTGGCTGAAGGCAGTGTGCCCAGGCTGTCAATATTGACTCTGTGGCGGCCTGGGGTGCTGCCATGTGTCACAATATTGACACATTCTAGCACGATCGCCCACTTGACGTCGCGTATGTGCTTCGTGTCTGCGTCGTGCCAGACGATCGCCGCCTTCAACCAGCCTGACCGCGACAATCTCGCGTGGATCAGAGGGATCTCGCCTCTGACGCGTCTCTCTCATTCCTCTGAGATATACTCCGTTGGAATAGACCACCGACAACCCACCGATAAGCGTGACTATCGGCGATCAAGTAGCCTCATGTTGAGTGAGTTCATTGCACATATCATCCTTTTCGGGGCCGCGGGTCAGGCGACCTCTGAGAGGGCGCCACGAGGCGTACCCAATTGAGATTTTAACAAGATAGTCATGACATGGGTGGCTTTGCTCTGAGGCCCTTGTCCCCCATTCTCTGCACGATTTGGGGAGTCGGGGCTCTCCTCCCCTTCTTGTTCAGCTCTCTCATTGGCTGGCGCTACTTTGGCCGCCGTTCGAAATGCTTGTGTCGTGGCATCCGGCTTTCTCGAAAACTTCAGTGACAAACCATGCACTTTGTGTCGCGGGAGAGCGTTCGAGCGATCACCGTTGGTAGCGGTATCGCGACTGCTATGGATCGTCGCATCGAGCACGCGACCATGGGCGACCGTGCCTCCACCCCGGGATGCGACCGTTTCGGGGCTCCAGCCGGGGCCATTGAAACGGTCTGCCGGAGGGGCGGGCGAAAGGAAATCTGCTCTATCCGTGCGGTGTGTTCTCAGTGGGGTGCTGGGGAGATCCGAGTGCAGGTGGCACCGTCAGAGCGGCGCCGTCGTTGTTGACGGCCGTTCGCCGCCACCGTCGTGGCGACCGTCTGCTTCGCGCGATGGATGATCCTTTAGACATGTCTGCGTACGCGATGCTGGAAGATACCGAGGACCTGCATATTGCTTCGGCGGTTGCGGCGCACCTGCAGACGTTACGTCATTGGTGGAAGCGCGCGTGTGGGTCTCGGGTGTCTCGGTGGCCGCGTTATGTTGGATCTGTATCGGACCGCCGGCCGAATAAGCGGCGTAAATTTCGCTCAGGTTTGCGCGCTATTCTGAGAGATTATTTTGGTCTGAACGGGGAGCCGCCTGTTTACGACGAGGGGGACTTTAAACGCCGCTTCCGCGTGCCGCGCAGCGTGTTTCTTCGCGTCTATATCGCCGTGAAGGACCTACTGTTTCTTGCGCAGCGCATCCATGCCACCGGGAGGCTCCAGGCGCACCCCTTACAAAAGGTGGTCGCGGCGTTTCGAGTCATTGCGTATGGGGAGGCGCCGTACAGGACTGATGAATATGTGCGACTGTCCGCTTCACCCATTCCTATGTCGGTGCGAGAGTTGATGCGCTTTATTGCGGATGAGTTTGGACCCGCAAATTTGCGTTCCCCCACCCCTGAAGAACTGCAGCGCATTTTGACGCGCAATGCTGAGCGCGGGATGCCCGGCTGCATTGGCTCTCTCAACTGCAGCCACTGGGAGTGGCGGAACTGCCCAAAGGCTTTTTTTGCTGGCATGCAACAGAATCGCCACGGGAAGCATCCCGTGGTGACGGAGACCGTTTGTGATGAGGACCTAAGGATTTGGCACTTATTTGTGGGGTGTCCTGGATCTCATAACGACGTTAACGTTGTGCATGTTTCCCCCCTCTATTTATCCGTTGCGAACGGGGAATGGCCGCCCCGTACATTCTCTTTCACTGCTAACGGCACGACCGGCACGCTCCTGTATTATCTTGTGGGTGGTACTTTTCCCAGGTTTGCCTTTTTCGTTTCTCCGTTCCCCAACCCCACGACAGAAATCGAGGTCACGCTTAACCGTCTTCAGGAAACTCTTCGAAAAGACGTGGAACGCCTGTATGCCGTGCTGACATCTCGCTTCCACGTCGCTCTCCATCCTGCCAGGCACGCGTCCGTGGAGCTGATGGTCACCTTCACCGAGGCGGTGGCCATCCTTCACAACATGTTTACGGAGAAGCGACGAGATGGGTACGTGTCGCGCACCCGTATGGCCGCCGGCAGCCCGGCGGCCGGTGGCGGCGGTTTGAAGGAACTGGTACAGGGTGGTTGGGGAGCGGTGGTGAGGGGATCTGCCGCTGCCACGGCTGCCGGCGGTCAGACGGCCGGCGGCGGCGGCCTGGCGCGACCGAGTCTGGATGGTGGGGAAGCAGGGACGGGGGGATCTGCTGCCGCCACCACCGCCGGCGGTCAGGCGGCCGGCGGCGGCGGCTGGGCGGGACCGGGTCAGGGTGGTGGGGGAGCGGGGACGGGGGGCTCTGCTGCCGCCGCCACCCTGGAAGGCCAGGTGGCCGGCGGCTGCGGCTTGGCGGGACCGGGGCAGGGTGGTGGGGGAGCTGGGGCCGGGGGATCTGCTGCCGCCGCCACGACCGGCGGTCAGGCGGCCGGCGGCAGCGGACTGGCGGGACCCGGTCTGGGTGGTTGGGAAGCGGCGCGGGGGGATCTGCTGTCGCCGCCACAACCGGCGGTCAGGCGGCCGGCGGCGACAACTTGGCGGGACCGGTACAGGGTGGTGGGGGGGTGGCAGTTGGTGGATTTCTGTCTGCCGCCGCTGCCGCCGGCGTGGCCGCCGGCGGCAGCGGTGTCGGTGCCCTTCCCGCTGCCTCCGCCGCCGGCGGTCAGACGGCCGGCGGCGGCGACTTGGCGCGACCGGGATTTGGTGGTGGGGGTAGGATGTGTTCCTTGACCTAGCGCAGGGACTTGGTCAGCGTCCACCGCACAGGGTCGGAGAGACACTCACGCGGAGTTGAGGGCGACCGACGCGCCTTCCCACCAAGTTGAGTTGCTGTCGGACGGCTGTTGCGCGAAGAAAACGTTGCTGTGGCCGTTCCTGAGACTTTCGCCTTCGAAGACCGTGGCAATGAGAAGGAGGAATTCGTAGGCGCTGGCTTGAAGGAGGAGAGGGATTAGCGGTCCCCTACGGAGGTTGCGATGAAACCGCGGCTGCCGCTGCTGCCCGTGGCAGCAACAGAAGCCGCCTTAATCTCCACGGTCGGTGTTTCCACTGGAGATGTGGAGGCCAAAACAGACGGGGCGGTCGCACCTGTGGCCGCCGCCGCGGAGCTTTCCACACGAGCTCGATCAGAAGTGGCTGACGAGTTGGTCGATGGCGCTCACACCGCCGCTTAGGACGGTGGCGGCGCGGAGAACATCGAGGCCCGCAAGGAAGCGGAGGTGGTCGCCATGACCACGACTGCGGCCTCGTAAGCGGGCCGGCCCGGCGGGACCGGGAACCATGCCGCTACCCGGTATACCCTCCAGGAGACTGGGAGGCGTTTTGGCACCGGGTGCCGCCTTCGCTCCGAGCACAACTAGGCGTCACGCGCCCGCCTAGCGGAAACACCTGGGATAGGGCGGGTTCATTGGCCGCAGGCTTGGCGGCGGACGCCTACAGGATCCAGGGCGACGACCACCGCTCCCCATGCTGCCGTGCAATCGAAATTTCCTGGAGAGAACCGAAGAGCTGGCCAGAAACCACTGTGAGGGTTAGGGGGTAGCGAGTAGGTAGGACGGTGGGGGCGAGCAAGTGGGGAGGGGGAGTGCCGGTATCGGAGACGGTTACAGCCTCGCACATGCTCTCGTTGTCGCCCTGCGATTGGACCTCTTCGTTATCTTTAGCGGCTCCGGATTGGTTAATCACATGCCACGTGCAGGCGTAGGCACGAATCAACATCACAGTAGAGGCTCTAGAGTGGTTGAGTCAGTGTCTGGTCACAGTTCTTGGCATGTGAGCCAATCAATGGGGCTGTTCTCCGTCCCATGCCACCGGGACCTGGCCCTGCCATCGCGCACGAGCCTCTACATACGCCATCTCAGGCGCCTCTCGCCCCACGGGCGGACGCAGGCCGGCGCTCCGTACCGCACCTCACGCCGAAGTCCTGGCCACTCTCGGTCGCGCCGTGTGCCGCCCCGTACTCCCTGCCGGCTCCCAACACTCCCGGCCGCCCCGCGACCTGGACACAGTACGTGTCTCCATGAGACGAGGCAGCAGCCCAACCCTGCCGCCGCTCCGCGCACCCCGGTGTCGCTACCGGCTTTCTCGTACCGGTGTGGTACCTGAAGGAGCCTCCATCACCTGGGCGAGAGCCTCTTCGGGGAGGGGATGAAAAACCTCTTCCGCCTCCACCGCAGTGCTTCTCTCTCTCACTCCGCCCGCCTTCTTGTTTCTTCGACAACTAGTGTCAATTCTACCGCAATCAGGAATCAAACGATGCCCGGTCGGGCATCAAATGATGCACCCTCTGACAGGGCCAGAGAGCGACGCTTCGACCCCCCCTGTTGAGGCATCTGGAGCACCCCCCGTTTGTATCCATAGCATATTGGCTGGGAGCTTTCCCAAGAGTATCAAGGCATCGCTGAGTCCGTTTCTGTTGTCGAAAAGAGCGTCAGAGGTCGGGAAGTATGAAAACAAACGCTCCGAAAATAGGCATCATTTGATGCGATTCGCATCAAATGATGCTGCGGTAGAATAGACACTAGTGCACGGCTGGCTGTGACTGACATACAAACTGCCGTCCTCGTGGATAAGGGGCGACGGTCGACTGGGCTGGCGAGACATAGACGCCGGGACGGCATGCGAGAGCAGCGCTTCACGATCCCTCTTGGACTGTCGCCGCGAGTGACCGCAGACCGTTCCGCCGCATCACAGAAACAAAATTGATCGTCTTCTCGATCGAAAAATGTACTCTCAGGAAGAATGTATCCTGCTTGAATGGTCATTTGTGTACTTCGTATACTTTCCCTTCAGTTATATGCTCATAATTACAGCGAGACTGCGTGTACAAGACACAGACTGTTGGTTGGAAATAGGAGCGCGGAGATTTCATATCTGGCTCTGGCCCCATTAACGAGATGTTCGACGATTTGATGGCCAGGAGCATGCTAGTACGCTGCCCGCAGCAGGGCGCGCCAGGGGCTGCTCGCGGCCTACGTAGAACGTCTGCACTAGAGGTCGCTGATGGGGCCTTGCCACTCAAGCAACTGAGGACCTCGATCCATCGCGTCGGTGTGATACTCCGACTGTCGATTTTCCTTCCTCTTGGCAGCTTCGCCGCCTTCCGTGCGACTGCCGGTGCTGCCAATTCCGCAGTCCTGAGTGGGCGGTGTGCATGGTGTTGCTGTGAGTGTATTGGTACCAGGGCGGACTGACAGAGGACAAGCCAGATGAGGGAAGCTGGCTAACGGGATCTGCAACAGTGATGGGCTGTTCCTGACTCACCTGTTCACTGTTCGTGTCGATTTTCCTCTGCGCGCCTTGTATGCGGAACTGCTTAATTTGGTGTGTCCTTCACGCCGTGCGCCTGGCGTATGTATCTGTCGGAAAGAAGCAAGGTGCCTGTGGGTACTGGAGGGCGGCTGTTTCACGGATAGGAGGGCCGGGGGAAGGAGGTCGGCGTGTGCCTAAAGCCAGTGAGAGGGTGACGGCGGCACCTGTTGGGTGGTTTTAAGTAGAATGATGCAGGTTTGCAGGGATGAGAAAGATTCGCCAAGGATTAGTTTGGTGCACGAGGAGTCCGTACCCACATTGCGGTCCGCTTTTTCATGAAACAATAGTCCGTCCGCGGTTTATTGATACGCATTTTTATCAAACGAGCCGATCCTGTCCGAGATGCTCAAACACACTTGAATGCACGGTTTTGAATCTCAGAGCTTTTGCGGCGTCTGGATGTCTCTCGCAGTCGAGATGTTTTATGTTTCTTTATTGCTCTCAAAACAGAACTGAGTCGGGTTCCTGTGATCGCAGGCTGGGCTGGCCAAGAGAATTGAAACCCACCGGAGCCCGCTGATCGTTTGCTTGATAAGAATCTCTCATCGAGGTCCATCAAGCCCTATCGGCCATCGAGATGGGGTTTCGATGGGGGGTTTTGACCCCATCGAGCAGGCCCATCGACACCCAATGTCGATGGGGATTGGGTCCTCGGGGGAGGAAATAACTCTATGAGCACGCAGTCACGGGTTGCAGTCGTTATGCGTTAACATAGCAGGGGTGCACCATGAAGTTGCCCTCTATTTCGTGTGTGCGTCCTGCGACTGATGAGTGTAGATTTCTCGAACATGTCATCCCGATCGTCGATCGAGGACCCTTTTCTGGCTCAGGGTGGGGCTTCGATTGTCACACCACCTCCGATCGCTCTCAACCGAGGCCAACCGCGCACCCACCCCCCCACGTCAGTTGCTCATCTGGCAGCCCGCCACCACTGGCACCTCGCCTAGTGCACACAATCGAGGCCATCCGCGCACCCATCCCATGTCAGTGGCTCATCTGGAAGCCCCCCACCACGGGCGCCCCGCCGATTGCACACAACCGAGGCCAACCGCGCACCCCCCCTCCCCACGTCAGTGGCTCATCTGGCAGCCCCCTACCACGGGCACCTCGCCGAGGGCACGCAACCGAGACCCACCACACACTTACTTCTCTGTTTATTGCCTGTCTGGCTGTGTGCGTGTTCTTCTGCTGCCCTGGAGAAAGTTTGTGTGGCCAGGAGTATTGCAGGGTACGGACTGGATTGCGGTGTCGACACTCGACGGCGCGTGAGATGCGTGAAGGGCTGTACGGGTGCCGGTAACACCATGTCCCACTTCTTCGTCCCATCACGTGCTTAATATTGACCTCATCTGGGCGCGGGCGTTGCTCCCTCATTGTTTTGCTCACTCCCTGCTTGGTATGTGACTGTGTCTGGAAAGGACCCACACCTCCGTTCGAGTGACGATGTCACCACGCGTAGCGCGCCGCACCACGTTTGCAATGCGTCGTTCATGGCCACAGTGATGATCAGGGTGTGTGTGTCTAACGCTGTATTCTTTGCTCAAGCCCGGAGGTGCTGCACTTCTTTCGGTTTGTGCTGTTGCTGTTGCCACCATCGCCGCGGTAAGTATTGTGCATCGTGTCCATATCAATAGTCTATTCACTCTGTGATTTTGTTGCACCTTGCCTGCTCTAGTTCCTTGGAAACGTCCGGTCCATTGACGTTCCGGTTTTTTTGTCTCCCGGTGCTCCTTTTTACTGCATGGAACGTTCCTGTGCTCATGCACTCTGTGATTGTGTTGCAACTTTCCTGTTCTGTTGTCTTGGCCACGCCTGCTCTGTCGATGATCTGGTGCACTGCATTGATTGTTCCTGTGCTTGAAGCAGGTAATGCATGGTTGTGGCATTGGGGAAGGTGCGCGTCTGCAGAGGAATAATTTGAGCCCACTAAGGGTATCAATCGGAGTGTGACTTCGGTACTTGGGCAGTGCCTCGTTCGACGTCCCGCTTTTCGTGTGTGTACCTCAGGCATCTTCGTTTTTTCATTCCATCGCGATGTTGGCCAACTTTCTTTGCTTGCTCTCATCTCTTTGCCACTTTGTATCTCCTGTCCTCTGTAAACCAGATGAGACTGCCTCTAGTGTCTATTCGACCATGCCGTGGCATTAATTGATTCCATTGCTGTGCTCAATTGATGCCGCGCGGGAATCATCGATTCCAGCTCGCCCACGTATGAGAATGGATGATTTGGTGCCTACGAACACACGAGGTTGCGCTTCCCCGCAACAATACGAGGATTTAAAGCATAGGCTCAAGCTCATCGGGGAGGCAACCCCCTCAGTTTGACATCTACGGAAAACCCCTGGCATAACGCACAAGAAACGCCCCTTCCAGCAGGCCCGACGTCGACCCTCCCAGCCTCCCCCCCTCCAGAAACCCCAAGAACTGTGATTTGGACTTGCAACGATCACACGGTCTCTTCCGATGGGTCTCACCGTCGGCCCCGCCTCCGACGCACTCTTCCATAGAGGCGAGCCACGAAGTTGTAGCGGCTCTCGGCACCACCACTTTGGTTCGTCGTCCAGCCGAAGTGACCTCTTGATCAGCTCGGTCCGTCGAAGGAACTGCCCCGGAAATCGACTCACAGCCCAGCCTTCCCCCAACGGGAGGAGAGGATCACGGCAAAGCCCAGGGGGGAATCGTAGTCCAAAGCACAGTTGGTTTTCTCAAACGGCGGTGGGGACGACCTCCCCGCTGTCAATAAACCC
>Ga0209093_1001211_pt1 | contig 14584 bp, 17 predicted proteins | sample SidtaG_4_FD_187450 | JGI IMG/M metagenome (GOLD analysis project Ga0209093, IMG submission 187450) | Marine algal microbial communities from Sidmouth, United Kingdom - Sidmouth_Male1 metaG (SPAdes) (version 2) | ecosystem: Host-associated > Algae > Red algae > Unclassified | place: Sidmouth...
CCCCCCCCACCGCACCGAGCGCCCGCGCCGCAGCGACAGGCCAGCTGGGAACGTAACGAGGCCGGCGCCCGCGCAAAGAGCATGCAGGCCAAATGCGGTCACATCGGTGGGGACGCCGACGAGGTACTGTTGAAATTATTCGGTTGAGGACGGGACATACCAAACATGGGTCGGAGACACGACCGTGCCCGACCCTGACTCCGCTTGTGGTCATCCAGTTACACCAGAGAGCGCATCACACACAATGATTTTATTCAATGAAAGGCAGCCCCCAGATCCACCGGATCGGGCATTCCCGCCGGGAGGGCGTGCCCTCTGGGAAGGCACACCCACCGGGAAGGCGCACCCACCAGGAAGGCGCGCCCACCGGGATGGCGCGCCCACCGGGATGGCGCTCCCACCGGGGTGGCGCGCCCACTGGGAAGTAGTGCCCACCGGGAGGGCGTGCCCCACCTGATGGGCGTGCCCCACCTGATGGGCGTGCCGCACCGCAGGTTCGAGGCCCATAAGAGGGTGTGGCCGCCGAGAGGTCGTGGCCACCGGGAGAATGTGGTCATCTGGAGGGTATACCGACAGGCCCGCGGGGGGAGGCGCCCGGCTCGTGTGACTCCTCCTGTGAGACACGCCCCACGCGCTCGAGATTCGCAGCGGACCACAAACGCACCCGATGTGTACCCTCTACAGAGTAGTTCGCAATACCTATTCCGTAGCTAGTCGCTGTTCGAAGCATAAAACCCACGCGCGTTCTCTTGATCCAGAGTCAGCCGTGCGACAAAGAGTACCGTCCAGTGCGTACTGCACTTGAAAACGCATCGGCGTCGACGCCACGCCATGAAGCCACCTACAACTCGCTCTCTGTGTCGCGCAGCTGGCCCTTCAGCGGAGCCTGTTCATGCACTGGCGACCTCAGCACCTGCCCCTCCACCATCCGCAGCTTCCACTCCCCTTCCGCGTCACTCTGACCTCCGCCGTCCCACGAGCCGGCGGTCCCCACGCCCTTGGCGCCCGCGCGGCAGCAAGGGGGGGGGGTCCCACTCGTCCGTCGAGTCGACTGATGCCGCACGTCCCCGCCCTAGGCAACCTGGCCTACCATCCACGTCGCCACGTGACGCTGCGCGAGAATGCAGACCGTGGGCTTTGCTCTTCCAGCGTATGTCTGAGCGAATGGCCACAAAATTAAGCCGTGAGGGCGCGGGGTTCTTCGTAGAACGTGGCGTGGTGCCCCCCCCCCTCGCCAACGCCGTTGCGAGGTTCGCGGTGGGCATTGCGTTCGGGCCCTGGAATGTCATGTTTAATGGCGGCACGGTCGAAGAGTTTGAGGCGCTGGGCCTGGGAGACGCGACGTCTCTGAGTGGTCAACCCGGCGGGCGCTTCATGGCCAAGCTGGGTGGACGCGCCCCTCTGTGGCCATTTCACTTCTCCGGTCCGTCCAAGCAGAACTGGGTGGACTTGTGCTCCGTGGCGCCGGCGCTGTCGATGGTGGCTGGAATGACGTACGGACGCGGGGGCTACAATGCGTTGGTTGGTCCAACGCTGCTCCGAAGCTCTGGGGACTGCCCCACCCAGCGATCACACGTGGACATGTCCCGACCAAGGCGATTTAACGAGCTCAAACCCAACCTGTCGTACCTCGTGGCTCTTCAACACGGCACACGGGTGGTGGTATTCCCCCACTCCCATGGCTATCTACCAGCTGAGAACGAGGGCTCTCTCCGCAAACGAATCGAGCCGCACACCGTGGTTCTGAACTGCGGCGATATCATCATCTCTCGTCAAGATCTCGTCCATCACGGCGCCGCCTCTATCGGAGTGAACCATCGAGTTCACTGGTATTCCGACGGGGCATAAAGGAAACCCTGCATTCTCTTGGCAAGATGGGGTCACCGGCCTCTACGGGCTGCATTGGACGCCATTCCAGGCCCTACGGGCGGAGGAAGATTCCACCATTCCAGGAATTCCAGAGGCAGTCCAGAGCGCAGCTTCCGGACCATCCGACCGTGCCACTGTCGATCTTTTGCAGTGACGAGCAGGCACAAATCTGTCACCTTGCGAATATTTTTGACAAACTGTGATGACAAGCAAACTAGCGCATCCGGGACAGCCTGCATTTCTACTGGCAACCAATCCACTTCCGACAGATGGACAAGAAAGACGTAGAGACTCCAGAGCCCCGAACCAGTCCATACTGCCATGTCCATGACTCCGCGTGGCGCTCAGGGCATCCACCAGCACGAAAAAAGACGCGGTGACCATCGCCTGCATTTTTCGTGGACCCGCACAGGACAACCACACAGTCCGATAGACACAGCGAGCAGAACCACGATTGGTGGAAAGAGAGGGTCAAATGACAGAATGCATAGGCGCTCACGCCCCTCTGGCCACTCAAATGTTCCAGGGCCTCCACGGCTCTTCGTGCTTATGACTCCTCGGAGAGGGTTCCATAGTGGCAAACGTGTTACCGTCGGCGGTTGATGACCACACGATTGACCGGCCGTTTCTTCAAAGGCGCCATTCGTGGATGTTCCGTGACAAGGCTGATATATACACAAGGTCTGAGGAATGCCGCAGCAACCACGTCATCAACGGCCGACAACAGAAGAACCACTGTTGCGGTGGAGCAATCAAGCTACACACATGGCCGACCACTATTGGCCGACGCACAACTGTTGGGACCTGTCGAATGACAGACTGCACGCGAAAACCACCGCGATCAAAAATCTCCCCTGGCGCCACCGTGGCTCCGCGGCTCGTCGTCTGGGCGCCTTAAAATCCTAAGATTGGATGGCTGTCCCAGCCCGCCCCAGCTTTGTCGCTTGCGCGATCTAGCTGCACTTCAGAGCGGGCATAATCACAGAAGCATGATTGGCAGAATATCTCGATTATCGAATTGGACGGGACTCCACAAACGTCACGTATCCTACGCCCTGCCTCCGTTGCACCGCGGCTCGTCTGTTGGACACCTCCAGCACACCAAATTGAGCGGTTCCAAAGCGCCGCCGGGCTCGGTCAGTTTCGCTTGTCAGCCGCACGTTTGACCACACTCTCTCTGTGAAGCATGATTGATCGGAATTTTTTAGTTCACGACGGTATGCGAAATCCACCCGTCGTCGCGTATCCTACGCCCTGCCCCCGTCGCTGCGCGGCTCGTCGTCAGGTCACCTCGCGCCCCCCCGGTTTACAGTAATGGTTCCAAAGAGGCGCCAGGCTCCCTCGTTTCCGCTTGTGAGCCGCGCATTTGACCACGCTCTTTCTGAGAAGCGGGCCTCGTAGAAAATCTCTGTTACACGATTGGATGCGGAAAGCACCATCGTCACGTATCCCCCGCTCTGCCTCCAGTGTATGGCGGCTCGTTTGTTGGAAACCGCCAGCACACCAGATTGACCGGTTACAAAGAGCCGCCCTGCTCGGTCAGCTTCGTTTGTGAGCCGCACATTTGACCACGCTCTCTCTCAGAAGCGTGATTGGTGGGATTTTCGAAATTCACCACTGTATGCGGCACCCACCGTCGTCACGTATCCTGCACACTGCCTCCGTTGCATCGCGGCTCGCTTATTAGTCACGACCACCCCACGATATTTACAGTAATGGTTCCAAGGAGCCACCCTGCTCGGTCAGTATCGATTGTGAGCCGCACAATTGACCGCGCTCTCTCTCAGAAAAGTGCTAGGTGGATTCTCTACTCCTCGATTGGATGCGGAATGCATAATTGTCACGTATCCTTCGCACTGCCTCCGTCGAGGCGCGGCTCGCTCGTTGGGCACCACCAGCCCACCAGATTTAATGGATCCTAGGAGCCACCCTGCTCCGTCATTATCGCTTGTGCTCCGCACATTTGACCGGTTGTCATCAACCACATGTTAGGGTTAGGGTTGGGGTTAGGGTTAGGGTTAGGGTTAGGGTTAGGGTTAGGGCTGGTGCATGAATGAACGGCCAAAAAAGATCTCAGCGTTCGCTTGGCGTCTGCAGAGCACACAGATCTCCGTTCATGGGTCACCGTCAGCTTGTGGATTCCGCCGCATGGATGGCCCGGATTGTTTGTGCCCACGGCCCGTCGCCTACGCCTTTGACTGGACTGTGGCCGGATCACGGTGTTCCCGTGGCAGCCGCTGCGCCCGTAGCTCACACTGGATGCGCAACCGCTGGCTCTCCATCCCCGGCATCACTGGCCTGCTTTCTTCGGCGCTTCTCTTCGAGGCCGCTACGCTGGCAGCGCTACCTTTTCGATGCGCCATAAAACAGAGTTCGTGATAATGTCGCATGGTACCGTCGGTGAGACAGGATGATGATGACCAGGCCTTCTCGGGATGCTACCATATTGCAAAGTGGATACAGTTCTTTTTCTGAAGTGCAATCTATTATGCTAAACCTACGATTTCGTGAGATCTATCGGCGAAAAGACAGCAGCTGACAGTGAAGTGCTATTATGACGAGCCCCATGGACGGACCTGGTCCCTCTCACCGCCCCGATGTCCAGATGAGTCTGATCTGCGCACCATTTCAGCTCTGAAAATCGGACGCAGTTGAATTCCCATGTTGCGATCGTTTCTGAGATCGGCAGGCGGAAGATTTCAGCACTAGATCTAGTTCTCGGTGAGCAGAAATAATGATACTTTGGATCAGGTTGTTGTTCCTGTCTGATCCGGGCGTTCCATTGGTTGTCAGCGTGTGCGGTCGAATCAAAAACTGACTTTGGGAGCCTCCATCCAGACTCTGGCCCTGTCCCAAGTTTATCGGCCAATGTTGGGGGAACGATCGGTCTTGATTTTCGCCCTCCGCATTATGCCTCGTTCCATGTCCTGGGGCGGTCACCTGGTCGCTGTGCCACTTGGCAAATAGGTGGCTCTGTTTTTTGACGCGGTCACCTTTGCGGGAGGGATCTGCTTGGCGCGAGTTGGAGGGACCTTGTTCTAAGGGCGGCACTGGGCAGGGACCCCTGCCCAGTGCGGCCTTGAGAAGCATGCGTAGGCACTCAGGGGTGCACTGGGCAAGAAACCATTGCAGGTCCTCTGCGGTGGGCGCGCTTTTCGGAGCTGTGGAGACAGTGGTGGGCGGGCCAGCCGTGGCGGCCACATCGTCACCGCGTCCCTCGCTGCCGGCGACGTTTGGGAGCTTTTCTGCCGCAGCATCTGCCCTCGCACAAATCCGTTGAGCTATTCCTCTTGCAGCCCCTGGCGCTTCACGACATGCTCGGGGCTGTTCTCGCCGCCGGCCATTGCGTTGCTGACACCTCTATGCCCAGAACGATGGCGGACAGATCGGGCCTCCTTCCTAGAGGCCCAACTTGCCCTTTGCGTTGTGGTTTCGTGTCTGACCTGGCGCCCGTCATTGATCGAGCGCGCGACGCCATACACCTACGGGGGGGGACTGATGTTGATGTTACTGATCCTTGGTTTGCGCCTGGGGAGCTCGGCATGCTTGAGCAGCACTCGGACGACGTTTTTTTGGGCAGCAGTGGACGAGAGAGTTGGGAAGGCGCTGCTCGAGGCGGACTTGGGACGGCCGGTGGCACTGATGGGCGGGGGGGGGCTGTAGCCAACAACGCCGCCGGCGCTGGAGACGATGGCACCGCCGACGCCCGCGACACAAGTGCTTCGGCGGGGTTGGTCAAGGTTCCTGCGGGTTCAAGCGACGAGATGCTGGCGACAAGGGGGCGTGATGTACGAGGTGATGCTGGTGAGGGTGGCCGCGGTGGAGTGTTCGAGAATGCCGCACATGTGTATGGCGTCAGTGGTACCCAAGCCGGCGGTGCCGATGGCGCCCGTACAAGCGACATGAATGGCATGGAGGCCGGCGGCATCCATGGCACCTTTGCCGAAGGTGTCCATGACGAATGTGCCATTTATGTTAGTGAGAGTGGTGTTGGTGCTCACCACGACAGAAGCAGAAATTCAGCGGCCGATGTGGGCCGCACAGGCTCTGGCGTTGTGCCTGGCAGGCGTGCGACGGACGGGTCAACCGCGAGAGAGCGTTGCGGACGTCGCGACTGCGACGCTGAGAAGTTCACTCAAGAGGAGCTCAGGACCTTTTTCCTGGAGGAGCTGCGCGTCATCCTCGGGTTTTCCGCGCGCCAAGCTGTCGGTAAGAGCGCCGTCAGAGTGCAAGGTCGGTTCATCAATGGCGCCCAATTGATGGTGTTGATGGAGCTGATGGACCCTTTGACTGTGTGGACGGAGTTTGTAGACGGCATGGTTCTGGCCTTTTGTTCCTGTGGAAAGGTGCTGGCAACGGACCAAACGGCCGCCGCTGACGACGTCGAACCCGTGGACTTGGAAGTCGCTCTACGGGAGAGCTCCACATGTCGCCACGCCGTCGCCCTGCTCGAGGCGTACGCTGCTCTCTGTGTGGACGTGCGCGCCCGCACGCTGGACGAGCTGATGCGGTCCTGTCCTGCCCTGCTCGGATCCGAGGAGGGGGCGCCAGTGGAGGAGGATGACACCGTCGTCTTATTCGCAATGCGCTCAGGCAAGCGCAACAGCATTCCCATCTACGTGGTCCACCACATGGGTATTTGGTCGCCGGCGGTGGTGTGGCAGCAGGGCAAGCGCCACCGGCGCACAACCTGCTGCCTGCTCTCGTGCAAGACGCAGCCGTGGGCGTGCATCCACGCCAAGGCCGTCAACCACGAGACTCGGGCGGACAGGACGTCTTCTTCTCAAGCTGTCTTGCACACCGTGGACGCAATGCGGCTCGGATCTGACAGAATCCTGAAGGATGACGAAGACGACGGCGTCAGAGGCGCCGCACCGCCAGACGCTGCCACCTCTGCTGCCGCGGCTGCAGCTTTGGAGGCGAGCATGCGGCCGCGTCGCGCACGCAACGCGTTCCCCTGTGTTAAGGAGGTGGAGATGTGCGACAGGTACGCCGCGTTTGTTGAGCAGGAGCAGGAGGCGCCGGGAGAGGTTCACTTCACTGACTTCCTTCACTTAGTGGACGAGTGCGTTGCGTGCGATGATCGGTGGACAGAGCGTACGGCCTGCACGCCAACGCTAGCCACCCTGCTCACAATCCGCGAGCGGCTGGCGATCGTCTCCAAGTCATGTACGTGTGCACGCGGCCACCACATGGCCTCCTATTGGTCTGTTGACGGGCTGTTTGCTTTCCGGCCTGAGACGGTGTACATGCGCGTATTTATGGACAGCATCATCGAGCTTTGTGTTATTGCGCGGAGCACGTTGGCAGTAGCATCTGAGTTTTTGGCCAGCTTCCTCCGCAACACGGCCGCGTTTGCTGAAGGGGAGCCGGGGCACGCCTGACAGCAGCTGTCGGACGCATGTGAGGAGTTTAGAGACACCCTGGTGGTACCTAAGGCGGCCTTCGTTCGCCATCGTTGTGGCGAGGAGGAGGCCGCGGGCGGCTCCTTCCACTGCGTCGTTTGCGACGGGCAGATCCTGGCCGTGCTACAAGAGCACGTGGTTGCAATGTTGCGACCAAGTATGAATGCCCCTCGAGTAGACTTTGCCATGACGGTTGCCTGTGCAGTGCGCCACGCTGCTCCCCGCAGAGTGCTTCGGACTCGCGTGCGGGCCAAGCCGACGGACGCGTCGGCGCTAACCAGGGCAGAGGCGGAGGTGTGGCCTCTCTTTTCTGCTGTCGCCGACGGGATGCCGCCAGCGCCGCCGTCGCTTCCGCGGCTAGGACCTCCCCGCACGGCCACGGAAAAGGAGGCCGCAGCGTTGTGGGCCGACAGCACCGTTGTGAACACGTTCTTCAGAGTCCATGATGTTCAACTAGCACGCGCAGACGCGGCGGCAGCGGAAACTGGAGGTGGTGAAGACGGCGCGGTGCTGCAGGATGAGCAAGAGGACGTCGTCGACGTTGTCAACGCGAGTGACTCGGAAAACGGTGATGGCGGCGACGGGCGGTTGGACGGGCGGCGGCGCGTCGGTAGCACTGGGCCGGGTTCGGAAGACAGTCTTACGGACTCGGACGGTGGCCTCCTTGCACACGTCGACGGGTGGCTGCCCGCGGGGTTGCAGCCGCCATCTCCCGCCCCTGCTGTGCTGCCCGATGCGCCCCGGTTGTCGCAGAAGCAGCTGTCGGAGGCCCTGCAGCGGGTTTCTATTCGCCTAGAAGGCACCGGTGGGCAGCCTGGGATAGGTTCCCCAGCTCAACCACGCTCAGAGGTGGCGCGAAGTGACCAGCAAGCAGCCCTGATGGAGCCTGCTGCCCCCGCACCAGCGCCACCTCTCTTCTCTGGCGCACTTCTCGTCTCGTCGGCCGACACGTACCGGAACGAGCTAGCCGCGGACGACGTTCCTCGAACGGCACGTCCGTGGCTGACCCCGCTTACGTCAACCGCAGTTTGTGAGGCGCTTGCCGACATTGCCGAGAACATGGTGGTTGTCAATAGCACCGACCCCGCCTCGCCGCTGACGGAGGGGGCGCTGAAGAGGACACAGCGCATCGCTGACACGACGGAGGACGAGCCCATCGACGTGATCGTGATGATCGATAACGATCCGTGCGACCTCTCTAGCTTGCGGAGAACGTTGCCCAACCAATGGTTGGTCGACGAGGTCATCAACGGCTATGTAAACCTCTTGCGTCTACGGCACGCGGAAAGTCGGCTGAGCGACCCGGACGCGGCACGGCTGTGGTTTTTCAATACGTTCTGCTATTCCCGGATTCACTTCCACGGCCGGTACGACTACAATCTAGTGGCCGGGTGGTGCGGTCGGCTCAACATCTTGACCTTTAAGTTGATCTTTGTGCCGGTCAACGTGGCCAACTCGCACTGGGTGCTGGTGGTCATGCATCTGAGGACCGGCGTCATCAAGATCTACGACTCGCTCAACAATGGCAACGAGGCCCTCGTGTTGTCGTTGCGAAAAAGGGCAGACGACCACGCTCGCGACGTCGGCGTCAGCCCCGTCGCGTGGCGCTACGAGCCGGTGACCAGCCGGCCGCAGGAAAAATTCCGACGATTGCGGCGTGTTCATGGTCACAGCAATGGACTACCTTGCTCGGGACTTGCCACTGTCACCCACCGCGGCCAGCATGCACTACTATCGCAGGCGAATCTGTGCGTCGCTACTGGCAGTGCAGCTTTGACCTTTATGTATCAGTGCGTGTTTCGTTTGACCGTTGTTTCTATTCTTTCCGTTTAGTTTCCGCTCTCCTTCATGTCTGGTGCGCACCGAGCCTATTGCCATTTCTGTGCATCACAATGTTGCAATGCACGCGTAGACCGCACTCTTTTGCGGCGCTATTGATGCACGTGTGATTGCATGTCGCAGTCGGCCGAGGGCGACAGTGAGGCGCTGACCGTTTCTCCGTCGTTCCTCACAGAGCATGACCCCTCTGCACCACCAGCACGCCGACTCTTAGCCTGTCGGTGCAGCTAGAATCAGCTACGGCTCGTAGCCGCTGTAGCTGATGCAGCTGTAGCTCACCAGAGCTACAGCCCGATTTTGGGCTGAGCGCGTTGGTCGAACTGTGGGCCACGATGTTCCCAGCAGCTACCCCGCATCTAGAGAAGTAGATGCATCCGACTCACGAATCAGGAGTGAGTTTTCGAAAGCGTCGAGAAGGGAGGCGCGTGTATTCTGAGTGAAATGCACATCTGGACCCCAAACCAGAGTTTTCTACGAAATAGCAGGTGTGGTTTAACATGATCCTAGCACATTTTGAGACAACCCCCCCTCCAGGACGTTTGAACACGATTCAATCTGGAACACATTCCGTGGCCGGAGAAGTGGTGCTTTGCAGGACGCTCTATCCACAATCACGCAACGTCGCGGTTTACGGCGCTTAATCGAGCGCCGATGGGCTCTAGCGATTGTGCGCCGGCCCTGTGGTGTCGAAACACCTTCGGCCACTTCGTCGGCCACAGTGTGACGAGCCTCCTCCGACCGATCGGCGCCGTGGGCTCAAGCAACTGCACCGCCATCCTCGGTCGACGTACCTTCATGTTTTCTATACCTACCTTTTTGAGCTACCGCCGGACCTGGGGCGCCAATCCCTGTGCGTCGGCCTCCGTCTCCGGGGGTGCACGCGGACCGTAGCTGCCTCGGTGCTCCGAGAGGCCAGCGCTGCGGCCTTGGCTCGCTCGATTTGATCTTCAGTTCGAAGATACGTGTGATGCCGGCGTTCTCCCGCTGTGTCGCCTCGCCATGGCCTCATCCAGCACCGAGACGGAGCTAGGCGCGTCGGCCGCTGCCGTATGCTTGCTGCTGTCACATGTTTTCCCCCCTACCATCAACCCCAGTGTGGACAATGACCGCTGGCGCAAAGTGCGCGTGTTTTTGTCGGCCATGACCGCGGAGCCGGTGCTTGCTCAGCGGCTGCGACCTCATTGGCGTGGAGGTGCTTGCGCACGTGCTTATTGCAGGCGTGTCGAGCCGCGAGTGGCTCCCCCTCACCAAGTCCGTTAAACGGGTTGTGTTTGTCTGGCAGTTTCTTTTGCTGGTTCGGACAAAGATGGACCAGTCCCGGCTTCTGAGCGGTGCCGTTGAGGAGCTGCTCTTCTTTTCTCTCGGAACCGACGCGAATGCACTTAAGATCTGGTCCGAGAAGGCGCCGGCGGACGCCAAGACCTACCGCGACCAGTGGAAGGGAACGAGTCCCGAAAACTACAGGGCGTGGCTGAGGTCTATCGGAGTGGATGACGCCGTCAGCCACCTCACGTGTGGCGCTGCCTCCATGGAGCCCGTCAAAGAGCAGGAAAACGAGGTACGCACGGGCCAATTTTGGCCTGGTCGCGAGGTACTGCGGGCGTACCTCCGAGACAAAACCGCCGAGAAGGACCGGAAGCGGGCGGCAATCAAGCGGGCGACTCGTGGCGGCAAGAAGACCAAGGCCAAGAAGCGCAAGGCGTGGGAGAGCGACGAATGTCGGCACGACTCTCCGGTCAGCGTGTTGCGCGCTCCTGGTGTCATGACTTTCATGTGTGGCCGTGGCTACATTCTCGGGCTCGAACTCCTCCGTGAAACGGAGAGTCCGGCTCACGTAGTCGCTGCGCTCGCGCAGCGCTTTTACAAGTTTCCGCGTGTCAACTACTTTGATACTGCGTGTCAAGCGCAGCGAAATGCGGTCCGGCGCATCCCGTGGCTACTACACGAGGCGTTGACGTCGTGGTTCATTGACAGATTCCACCGATGCAATCACCACTGCTCTCCCGTTTTCAGCGCCGACCAGTACCCAATCCTCACGCGTGGGCACGACACGTCTGGCGCGAAGCGCCAACACAGCATGAAGGAGAAGTCAAAGAGCAGCTTGAACTACATGACGCAGAGGCGGCTCATTGTGCGGTCGCGGTATATAGCAGCGCACAACAACATCCGGCCGTCACAGAGGCGCCGCGCGGGGGCAGACGCAGCAGCGGGGAGGCGCGTAAACGGACGATTCGTCTCCGAGGAGGTTCATCACAAGCCTGTCGAGTCGTTCTTCAACCGGTCGATGGTGAGCCACTGCGAGGTTTTCAACTGCTCATGTAGGGAGGACCAGCCAACCGAGGAAGAGGCGTTCCCAATTGGGCTCCATCGCAAGGTGTGACGAAGTACTGTGTTTCAGTGCACGTGCTGCTTTCTGTTGTGTTGTTGTATCATCCTTTTTTCTGGTCAGGCTATTTCGGAGACATCCGACTCGACGTTTGCTAGCACACCCGAAGACGTGACAATAACAAAGCACAGGTGCCTCAAGAAAAACGACAGTATCCCCCCACGTCTCACATGCCGTACGGTCACACGCGCTTGCACCACCCGCATCCAACAGAGCACAGGCAACTACAGGGGACAGCATTGAGCGTCCCCAACTCACGCCTATCCTGCACCGAGCAGTGAATCTGGGAAAAAGGCCTTGCGGAGGGCACACGAGAGCGTGCTTCTGTAACAGCGCGCCGAAGCCGCCCCGCAGCCTGGGGCCAAGCCGTGCCAATGCACTCGGCCACGAATGCGGTCGCGCGCTCAAGCGGTGTGTCCCCCGCGAGCGCACTAGGCAAGCATGATCGCACTTCTCCCATACGTGGTACACATAACAAGACGAGGCATTCAATGCGAAGGGGCAGCGGGAGTGAGGGCTAAGTGGGAGTGGGGAGGGGCTGAAGCGATGTGTAATTGCCTCACACTCCTGAAGCCCAAGCAGGACCAGGCATGCAGCCGTGTTCACCCGCGCCGCTCGCGGATTGGTACCTCCGTCAACGGCACAGAGGGGGGCGCGGCGCTGCGTCTCGATCAACCATGTCCATTAGAAGCACTATGACAGGAACAGAACCCACACTCATCGGGAAAGCTCAACTCAGCTTAATGACACAGAGTAGTCAGGGGGACAATGCCACAGTGCGCCGAGGTCGCATGCAGGGCCGTCGTGTGCGTGCGAGGCGCGTGTTCAAGCGATTGCTCTATGGGGGCCGAGGAGTGGTACGAGAGCCGTGGACCACAATGTCCGCTGGCCTCGTCTTCAGCGCAGCCATTTCAAAACCATCGTCTCTGGTTCACAGCTTTGGCGCCCTTCCCACCATTTAGGCGTTCAAAACTGTGAGTTCCCACGTGAACTTCGGGGGAAATTTAGCACGGCTGCTTGCAGGTTTTCATTCCTCCAATCTCCGGAACATGAAAAGACCGACCAGTCTGGAGTCGATCTTAAGGCTGGAGATTGCGCTGGGGGACCTCGCTCTCTGTCGCGCGGGTTGGTGTTGATGACAAATATACGAATAGCGCTGTGGATGTCTTGTTCGTCGTTGTCGATAGGCTGCTGCTTGGCACGCCGTCGAGTTTGTGCTGGTCGCTCATAGATAATGATGCAGGCAGCTGCATTTCTTTGTCCGGTAGCTGCTCAAAAGAAATGGCGAGTGGACGGACTGCCCCAGCCGAGGCATCGTCGACGAGGCGGCTATCGGCAACCATGGCCGATGTTCACGCGGCTAGTACAGGTACCTCTGGTCGGAAGAGAGGGGGTCGGTGGGGAATGTTTTGTAACAACTGGCTGTGTCTGGGACGCAGCACACCGCAGTCCCTCTGTCGCTTGTGACTGACGCAAAAGAATCACCTGTCTGCGCTGCTTGTCGCGGAGCGCAACGCCGGCTGAGGGCGAAGCTGAAACGCCAAGATGGGTCATTTCAGTGACTCTGGGGATGAGTGAGAGCGCTATTGGGATACAGGTTGTGGGGGAGTGCCGCCAGAGATGGAGCCCTGCCTTGTGGTTCTGCTACCATGCAGATTTCTCCTAGCGACTGCAAAGTTCCACCATGTACCAGTTACATGTCTCTTCTTCGACATCATGTGGCCAAGTAGAGTGGTCGGGATGCTCTGTGAGAATGCGTGTACACTGCGGAAAGATTATTGTTTGTGCATAGGGCGTCGCGACATCCCCGACCGAGTCATCGTCGGAGTTCTGGATTGTAATCCCTTTCATCCCGTGCAGGGACACGACTGGTTGACAGAAATCACCGGGCGTCTCAAGAAGTGAGATTAAGCACTGACGGTGAGCTCAACGTTACACAATCTGTGAATAACCTGAACCAGATATGGTCTTCGAATGCTCTCGTTGATCCACCGCCCAGCTCCTGTCGTGTCCGCAAACTGCGTGACAACGCGCTGTCCGGACCAGAAGTTTCAAATTGAGGAGACCTATCAAATCTGTGGAGCTCGTGTGCAGATCAGTGGGCCACTGCGCTCAATTCGACTGTTTCACAGTGTCCTGAGGCCACAGATATGCCGACGACATCGCATTCTCGGCGCACTGACGCACCTGGGGCGCCAAAGCATGGGGCCGCAACGGGAATAAAAGAGCACCTGCGCAGTCAGACCAAGCCGGGGTTCTCCCCAACGACACTCACTCAGTTGAAGCCCACGCTCGGCCCCCTACCACGCGCTTGTCAGATAAGGACAGGAGTGCACCTCAGCTTTTTTTGGGCGGACAAAGACACACCACTGGGGCTCTCCGCTACTACACTCCCCCACCGCAGTTGGCACCCACTCTCCTCAGGTCGGGTCCCCCACCACCCCCCCAGTATCGGCGCACCTGCTCTGTTCTGACGCTCTTGCCCAATCCGGCACCTAGGCAATCCCCACAAACCGCCGACTACCTCCGCCACCAGCGAGCTGCCGGCAGACCCGACCGTGTGCCTCATGCCGCGCAGCACTGCCGTCGCCATCCACTAGACCGACACGGTGCCCGCCCTCCCCCGTCCCACCGCCTCTGCCGCCACTACCGCCCGCGCCAGTTCCGTCAACGGCGTCACAGCTACCCCCCCTCCAAAAAACAGCACCCAAGCGGTGGCCTCAAACGCGCCCGACCCACCCCCGAGAAAACCTCCCGACCACCCCCCCCCCTTCCGGCTCCGCTGCCACCGCCGCCAACGCAAAAACGGCCAAGGGAGGAACAGGCACCCTCTTCACAAACACTAAAACGCCCCCGGCGGCCATGGATGCGCCCAACCCTCTCCTCCCGCAACTAAAACGACCCCCGCTGTCGGAAGCTGGGAACGCGGCGAAGGAGGTGAGAGGAAGGGGTGGCGCCGAGAGTTTCCGACCCGCCGTCGACGGCGGCGGCGGCAGCTGCGGGGGGGAGGGCGCCGAGCGCAAAAGCTGTACAAAGCCCACGAATCCCGGTTCTTCACTACACGGAGAGGGAGGGGGGGGGGGGC
>Ga0209093_1001212_pt1 | contig 14583 bp, 18 predicted proteins | sample SidtaG_4_FD_187450 | JGI IMG/M metagenome (GOLD analysis project Ga0209093, IMG submission 187450) | Marine algal microbial communities from Sidmouth, United Kingdom - Sidmouth_Male1 metaG (SPAdes) (version 2) | ecosystem: Host-associated > Algae > Red algae > Unclassified | place: Sidmouth...
TCCCGGTGCCGACTGTCGCTGCCCGCCGCGTCACCCCCTGCTCCCACCCCCCCTTTGCTCGTTTGCCATTCCCCCCTCCCACACGTTGACCTCCCCTTTCCCGCCTCCCTCGTCCGCATGCCGTTCTCCCGCGTGCCGTAGATCACTTTACGGCCGGTCATCTCGAGGCTACAGTCTTCTTTTATGCGCCCACGCCCACCGGCTTTGCCCGGTCTACACTTCCGCTCCGCATCCGGCCCCCTCTTTTCAACGTACGTTTGCCCGTCTGTCTTGTCGATCTCGGTCTGTTATTCATGAGTCTTACCGGCGCAACTCTATTTGTTGCACGTAGTGCACGCTGCTCTTCGTCTTACCTGAGCATCTGGCTGACTTTTCCACCTCGTGCTGTCCAGGTTGGCCGTGAACTTGCGAGTGTTTCCTTTGCTCTGTGGGTACAGATAATGGTGGATGGAGAAGCAACCCCGCCTGAGGTCGTCGACAAGGAGTATGTCGAGTTTTTTTCGGTCGCTCGGCATCACCAACGACGTCAAGGCGCTCTTTCTTGCGCGGCAGCTGCAGACCTTCTACGCCATTGCCGTCAAGCTTGACGAGCACCTGGCCCCTACCGGTGCCGCCCTGCACTCCGCCATCAGTCGCATGTGCCGAGCAGGCAACCCCCGCCAAGCGCCTCAACACCGGTGGATCAGAGTGCACGATGGGGTGGGATTTTTCGCCAACGGAGACCCCTACGCCTGCCAAGTGGTCAACATTAGACTGTCGTACGCCTACCGGCACCAGGAGCTCGACGCACTTGCGGAGGCCAACGCTCTCTTCCTCGAGCAACTACGACAGTCGACGGGCGCGGCGCGACCACCAGCCGACGAGACGGACGTGCCTCCAGGAGGAACCATCTTTCCTCACGCTGGTGTGGGGGCGGATGCCGCCGCCTCGGCCGATACCCCGGGAGATGCACGGGCCGGCACCAATGATGGCCAAGACGTTTTACAAGACGGCGTCGGCGAGGTTGATGAGATTGACGTCCCTCTCGGCGGAACTGTGCTCCGCCAGGTTGCTGGTGGTGGCGGCGCTCCTGGGGATTTGGTGCCTGAACCAGGTGGCTTGGTCGTTGCGTGCCGGAAGGCGGACGCGCACTCGACTGACGAGCTCGGTGATCCCCTCGGTGCTATAGTCGATCCACCGATCACTCCGTCTACTCCCCCAACCATTGTCGACTCGCAGCCGCAGTTTGATCCATCTGTCGAGGCGATCGGCGCAGTCAAGGACGTTCTTGTCTCTTTGACCAGCCGCGTTGACGCCAAGGAGGTCCTCCGAGACCTCCTCTGCCGCGGCCTGGTGTGCTGGGGTCGGGTCGCGACCCCAAATTCTGCCGCTGGGTTGGCACCAAAGAAGGACAAGACGGTGGACGGTTGGGCGGAGGTGCGCGTGCGCTGGCACGCTTTTGGCCATCGTGGCAAGTTCCCGAGGGGCAGCCGGGCCGGATCCCACCCGCGGGGTCCGTAGCAAGCCTCTCTCACGCCGGGCGCTGCTCGCACTCGGGCAAGTGGGCCATTGCCGTCAAGATGACGGCCGTCAACCCCATCATCAGCGGCATGGCCGTGAAGTCGCAGCGGTACTTTAACAAACACAAGCTCGCTGACGTTGTCGAGGTCGCCCGTTTGGGCGCCAACACCAAGCCGCCGCTGCCCATCACCGTGGCTTCCATGCTTGTTGTCGGCACATGGGACGCTGAATTCTGCTCCATCTTGAAGCAGCTCGTGTTTGTCGGTCGCGCACCTACCGTCGGCCGGTCGCCATTGGCCGTTGCTGCCTGCCACGACTTTGAGACAGCGGGCCTCGGAGAGTCGCAGGCTTTGCTGTCTAAAGACCTGTAAGACGAGGGCCGAGTCGCGGACTACTCGGACGTCCACGGGGTTATCAGCGACGGCTCTGGAGATGCCCCCGATGAGGGTGATGTTCGACACGATGGCAGCGGAAGTGCTGCCAGCCCGCAGCCGTCGGGTATGCTCATGAGAAGCACGGAGAAGCGTCCACGGTCTTCCTCGATGAAGCAGAGGCAAGCTGAGATCGACAAGTTGCTGGCCGTGGAAAGAGTGACCACGGTGACGGCCAACCGGGCGAGGCGTATTGAGGTCCGCCGCCAAGGCCGTGCGCCTTCATCTGGAGGCAATTCGCCTCTCCCTCGCCACCGAGCCTCACCTTCTTCCGCCGGTCTCTCCCCAGGTGCTTGTGCTCGAGCAGCCGGTGCGCTGCCGCCTCGGCCGGTCGCGTTCAAGCGTGGGAGATCAACCACGCCCACAGCTCGCAAGCGCGACAAGGCGGCGTCGGCTGATAGAGTGGCTGCTGCAGTCGAAAGTGCGACTCCAACGCCATCATCATCTCTTGCTTCTGGTGCATTGAGTGGCTCCCAGGGTGGCTTTTCGTACGTGACCGGGATTGCTGCAGGGGGTGCCGGCCTGGGTGCTCCTAGTGGGGGCGCGTATGCTCCTGCTCAGCATTTGCCTCTCTCGCCGGTGATGCCATCTCTTGTCTCTGCACCCCCGCTGGTTTCCTCTTCTCCTGGTGATGGGACAGGCGTAGACTCAGACGACAATGTGCCAGTGTTGGACGATGCGGAAGAGTTGCAATAAAGTGCCCGAGGGGCGTCGTTCTCTCTCTTTGGCGTGGGCCGCTGAGTAGCCAGAGGTACCCAAACGCATAAGACAGCACCTCTCGTTGCTTCCAATGCACACGGAAGGGTGTCGAAGACGTCATAGAAGTGAAGGGAACAGATGTGGCGGGTGACATTAGAATCCTGATCTGCTATCACTTCGGTCCAGCCGACATTCCCTGCTTTGAGAATTCGGCCATCCTAAAGTTGCCGTGGGGAATCGGCCTCTGAGGTGCCGCAGGCACCGATTCTGAAAGTCGCCTGAGCGATGAGCACTTTTCCACAGGCCATAACTTGGCCTTTGCGACTCGCCAACAAGTTCGCCCGAAAGCGATGAGCTGAGTCGTTTGGTGGTTCAAACTCAGAATGTGGCGTCCAACAAGTATTGAGGATTCTGATGTAACCCGCCACAGATTTAATGGAAGAAACAGTGCTCCCTATGCTGCCTACCAACGAGGGCTCTCTCGATAGAAACGCACGGCGTCCGGGTCAGCGAACAAACGGCTGCCACAAAACGACCGCACGTGCATGTTCCCCTTGTCGGACACGCGGCTCATTGCCGCCAACACCATGCCCGCACCAAAGGCCTGCCCAACATCAAGCACAGCCTCGGCTAAAGTCAAACTCTGAGACCGGTGCATCGTGATGCCCCACCCCAACACAAACGGCACTTGTCGACTCACAGCCGCGACACCAGGATGGGACAGCACACGGGCGTCAAAGTCAACCGGCGGGCAAAACACCTCAATCCAGTCCTCCCCGGCATCACGGACGCCGTGCGTTCCCGCCCGCGTGTCAGGCGAAACTTGGTGGTTTTCAAAGCGCAGCACAGGCGTGCCATCGGCGTCGTAGTCCCGCAAGTGCCCAATGCTGCCATGGAAGAGCCCAAGGGAGAGGAAAATGTTGCAGACCAGCATGATCCGAGCACCACGGCAGTGCTGCACGCGGCGCGGCACCACGCAGTTCATCAGCGCCGCGTCACGGGAGTAGATGGAGACCTTGCGCAAGTCCGGCTCGTGCAACAATCGGCTGCGGTTGGGGTCGAGCTTAACACTCTCGACAGCGACAAAGTCGTCGGGCCGCCCGCTCGGGAAAAGACGCCTCAAGCACTTGGCGTTGTGGGCGTCGACGTCCTCGTGCCGCGGCATCAGGTGTAGCACGTTGCACTCAAGCGCCTTGTACGCATCGTCGTCAACGGCGCACTCGTCCATTAGCTTCTGCACGGCGGGCGTGCATTGCCCAAACCGAGCATCTTGAAGGGCCGCGACAAACTCGGGCTGCGCTTGGCGGTGCACATGCGTCAGCTCCAGCAGGCCGTCACCAAAAACAGGGCGCCAGCACCGCGCGGTGAAGGCCAACTTGCCAGCGGTTGGTCGCAGCTGCAAAAAGTCGCCAAACGTGTAGATGACAAAGGGGGGCGAGCCCGGGAGACGCGCCTGCCGCATGATCTCGTACATAACGTCGAGGTTGTCCGCTGGTACCATCGATATCTCGTCCAGGAGCAGCACCTCAATCTTGGCCAAGCGCCGGCCGATGGGCTTCCACCGGTCCTCGGCGAGCAGCCGTGCGGCTTCCGCGACGGGGTCGGCGCATTGCATCTTGTAGTTGCGGGCGAAGCCAAAGTACGAGTGGTACGTCACCCCTTCGGCCGTCTTGGCAGCGCTTCCGGTCGGCGCCGCCACCACCACCGCCCCTGGGCTTGACAACCGGGAGCGCAAGAAAGCTGCAAAGCAGCGCAAAAAGACGGTGTTGCCGACGCCAGGGCCCCCGGTGATGAACGTGCTCAACCCCCGGCGGAACAGCTGGCCAAAGACAGCCGTCCAGGACTGGGTCGCGGCCAAATGGCTCAGAGGCCCTTGAGCGGGAGGGGCGTCTTCAACGACATCAGCAGCCGCCGTCGATGCACCGCCAAGGTGATGCAGCGTGGCCACAGTTTCACCAGTAGCCCCTGCCAGAATGCTCGACGAGCATGCGCCAGCCGGCGTGCGCGAGTCAACGACAACGGGGGAGCACAGCTCCGGATCCTGCACGTTGATGGGCACAGCGCTCCGACGGGCGCTCACAGCCGCGTCTCGAAAAAGAGCCTCCTCCACGTCTTGTTCCTCCCATGCAGCCACCGAGGCCTTGACCGACTGGTTGATTGCATCCCACGAGAAAATGGTGCCCTCGTTCGCGTCTCTGTCGCCACCAGCTGGGTTGAGCGCCGCCAACGGCCCACCGGAATCACACAGCCGCGGCCGCTTCGCGCCAGAAGCGCTCTCCTGTGCGCTGGTGTAGGAGGAGAGCCCTGAAAAGGAGAAGCCCGCCGCGCCACGACGTGCTGCCTGCGATACCGCCTCGAGAAAGGGGCCCCGAGAGCGACTGCGTCCGGTGGACGGCGGCGACGCACCTTGGGGACGCGCCGCTCCTCCTCGCGGCGCAAAGGGATGCGCGCGAGGTCGATGATTGTGACCCGTGACGCTTCCACCTGCACGTCCCCCATGCGACCTCGCCGTCGCCGCCGAGCGCCGACTCGAAGGCACCGACTGGGGGGGAGACGCAGCGGCCAGACGAGGACGCTTGCCAAAAGAGCCAGGCGCCTCGGCACGGCTCCGCAGCCCGCCCACTTGCGGGCCTCGAGAAAGAGCAGCAACGTCCACCTCGACCGACGCCGGCGACGGGGAGGCGCCGGAAACAGCGCACTCCGTGGCAGCTGCTTGGCGGCCGCCGCGGCCGATGCAGCCGCCGCCGATGCAGCCGCCGCCGTCGATGTTGTCGACAGCAGCTCCAGCACCGACGTGGAAGAGGCACCAGCGAGCCACGCGTAGGCATCGCCAGCAGACGAGAAGCCCGCCACAACGCAGAGCGACGATGGCGCCGCCAACATCAGCTGCAGAAGACCACCCACACCGGCCTCGTCCACCTCGAAACACGCGCGAGACCCGCGAGTGATTGCTGCCAGCCAAACAGCGGAGCAGCTGGGCCCCACAGCCCCGACTGACGACGTCGCCCGTGCGCTTGTCGTCACAATGTAAACGGCGACCGGGTCAGTCAGCCAGCACATGGCGGGTGCTGACAGGGAGAACGTGCAGCTCGCCATCACGCCGCCGGGCTCCACGGCCAGCAGGTGGTGTGCAATGGCCACATCGTCTGACGCACGGAGGAGTATGGAAGTCAGTGGGGAAATGATGGCGACGAGGGGGTGGGGAAGGTGCACGCCAGTCAACGCCAGCGCCATCGTGCAACAACACAGGCGGCCAACAAGCCCGTAAGTTGCAGGGGCCCAAGATGGGGACCGCGCACCCAGACAATCACGTAGTCACACAGTTGTCGGCGCACGCACGTGCTAGCGCGGTCTAAGAGCACGAGCGCAAGTGCAGCACACACGCGCCCCGGACCGAGGGGCCGATGCGCCCGCAGTGAAGGAGGGTGTGGCGGGCGGGCGGCGTGGTAACCGGCCTCGCGCCGCCACCGCGGGGCTCGCGGGAGCGTCCAGGGTGGACTCACGCGGGAGGTTGGGCGTGCCCGGGCGGGTGTTTGGGTGGGATTGGGCGTGTGCTTTGGTGGGCTCAGTCGGTTGCACTGGCGGGCTCGGGCGGGTGCTTTGGCGGGCTCGGGCGGGTGCTTGGGCGGGCAACAGACTGAACGAATCGCCCATTCCGCTGCACAGCGATGCGTGCTCTCGTGAACATAACCAAAAAAGGGAAGGCTTTGATTGAACTGATTTCAGGTTTTCGGATAAAAATATCCAAACTTTCATTCGCCTGAACTCGAATACACCCAGTCCGACTGCTGTACGCCCACGTCGAAGGCGGCCCAGGTGGCCATTCCAGATGCCACTCCCCCCCCCCCCGGCGAGGCGACCTGACGTTCGGCGCGATCGGTTTCCACCAACGTGAGGGCGAGCACATTGTGCACAGGAGCAACAGCCAGCCAGTTTTCGATGGGGCGGGCACCTCTGCAGCCGCCGACGCCATCACCACCTGTGTCGCAGCTGTCACGGAAGGCTAAGGCCGTGTCGCGCAGGAGAACACCACGACCGTCCCCGGCGCCGCCCTCTGCCTGCTGCCCCCATCCCTCCCCTCTAACCTCCTCCTCCGCCGCATCCGACACCCTGCTCCCAGCCGCGTGCACCCCACTTGTTCTTAGAGTACCCATACGCCGGTACCCGCTTTGGCCGCACGGGGAAAGGTCGCTGCGGGGACAACGACGCGGAGGTGTGGCTGGGATACGCCGTGGTTTCGGGTGAAGTGCATCGCTCAACGACAAACCGCGAAAGAGTAACGTTTTCCAAAGAATCCCCACCTCCATTCCGCCGGTAAGTCACCAACAGAGCTGTCTCAGACACCCCAGACGTGAATGCAGCACTCCCCTGTGTGGCGCATTCTCCAGGCTGGTTGCATCACACTCCCCCTCAGCCTCACCGACCCCCCATCCGCTTTCCTGTCTCGAACCGCGTACGCCGCACCTGTGCTTGTTTTGAAAACTCATGCACCGGCACCTGCTGTGGCCGCACTGGGTAGCGGTCGCGGTGGGGACAACGAAGAGTAAGAGTGCCGGTGGCTGGGATGCGCCGTGGTCGCGGGTGCGGGTGCATCCCTCAGCGGCACACCGCGACACTGCCTAGATTGCGTTGCAAAGAAACCCCACCTCCAGTCTCCCGAGTGAGTCTCAACCAGTGCTGTCCCAGACGCCCCAGACGAGAATGGAGCACCCTCCCCTGTGACGCCTTCTCCAGGCTGGTTGTAACACAGTCCTCCCCAACCGCACCCCCCCCCCCATCCGCATTCCCGTCCCTATCCGCGTACACCCCACCTGTGCTTATACCCATACGCCGGCACCTGCTGTGGCCGCACGGGACATGGTCGCTGCGGGGACAACAAGGAGGAAGAGTGCCTTGGATGCGCAGTGGTCGCGGGTGCAGGTGCCTCCCTCAGCGGCACACCGCGAAAGCGCATGGAAGGTGTTGTGAAGAATCCCCACCTCCAGTGCCCCGGGTGGGTCACCAACAGTGCTGACGCAGAGACCCCAGACGTTAATGCAGCAACCCGCCCTTCGGCGCCTTCTCCAGACTGGTTGCACCACAGTCCCCCCTAACCGCACTGACCTCCCCATCTGCACTGCTCTCCCTAACTGCGTTCACCCCTCCCATGGATATGGAATACATACCCCGGCACCTGCTGTGGCCGCATGGGCAAAGATTTCTGGAGGCCACGGCGCGGAAGAGTGGCTGGGCGGTGCCGTGGTCGCGGGAGCGGGTGCATTGTTAACAAACAACAGCGACAACACGCCCAGAGCGTGCTGCGCAGAGCCAGCACCACTGATCCTGCGGGCACAGCTCAAAAATCGCGGTCACAGACCCCGCAGGCGCGGCTCAGAAACCACTGTCACCGACCCCCCAGAGGCCGCTCGAAAAACGCTGTCACAGACCCCCCAGACGCCGATGAAACACCCCCCCCTCCAGGAGCCTTTCACAGCGATCCGCCTGTCACAGACCCCCCAGACGCCGATGCAGCACGCCCCCGTGCAGATGCTGATTCAACCCCGCCCCTGTCAAACTGGCTGAAACTGTCGATCCGCATAACGGGTGACATTCTGCGTGACACTTCAGTTCTGTGGATTGCGACATGTGGACATTGAAAACACATTTTGTGTGGGTCGGGTAATATTTGGATGCTGTTGTCCAGCGACAGAAAAGACTCGACAGAAAACAGAGATAGACACAAAGGAGCCCTTCCCGACTAGCACTGACAAAAAGCCGACCTCGCGCCACACACTTGCGTCCCCGCAGACCACGCCGCCGCCACCTACTCCGCCTCCGACCCCACCTCAGCGCCGACTGGAAGCTGCATCTCCGGTTCAGCCACCGTGAGGCTATCGACAAAAAGAGCCGCACCCATCCGCTGCCGCAACACCGGCATGTCGTCTTGACAGAAGGCCGTCGGAAGTCCAAGCGCGAAACAATCCGCGGCCGCCATGACAAAGACCGCGCAGCTGCCGGCGTCGCTCTGCTGCGGTAGCCCCTCGCTGCTCACTACAACCACGACTCAACGTCCCACTCCACCGCGGCCTCCTCACCGAGCTGGTGTACGACCTCATCCCGCAACCACCAGGGCACCGTCTCGATCACAGAGCCCGCACCGCCGCCAAACAGCGAGTCGTAGAACAGCAGGCTGCGCTCGCGCACGTTGACGACGACGAGCACCCAGTGGACCGCGTGCAGGTTGACGGGGATGAGCACGCGCTCGACCGTGCCAATGATGAGCCCGTTCTTGACGCCCCACGACCGCACACCGGCGTAGTCGTAGCAGCCTACGCGCTCACATAGACGGCCAAAGAAGAAAGTGTTGAACATGAAGGCACGCGGCACGTCGGCCGCAGCCCGCTGCCCGCTCGCGGCCGTGCCGCGTGCCAACGCGTCGCGCACGACGTGGGCGAGAAAGTTAATGAGGCCGACGAACGAGTTCATCGCCTCGTCGTTAAACCACTTCTCCCCCTCCAGTCGCGCAAAATCAGCCACCGTCAGCGTGATCTTGGCCCGGTTGCGAGCCCGCACAACAGCCGAAAGTGCTCGTTCACCGACCCGAGCGTCCAAGCTGGCCTGGTGCGCGTCCAGGAGCGGGACGGTGCTCAATGGGGAAAGGTGAACAACCGCGGCACCGCCGACTTCCGCGGCAGCGCCACCAGCCTCACGCTCGCCTGCCGCAGCTGCGAGTTGACCGTCACCGTGTGCGCCCCCTGCAGCCGTAGGAGCTTCTTGATCGCCACGGCCTGCGTGAACTGCAGGCTCGGTCTCGTGCATGTCCATCAGGATCTCCTCCCCAATCGCCGACGTGGGCCCGACATTGTCGCTCGTGGCCATCGCCGGCGAACTGCCGTCGGACGCGAGCACGCCATCATCCGCCACGCCCTCTTGGCAAGAGCAGCTTGACCCGCGCATACAGCTCCGCGTCAGGGACTTGTGGAAGAATGGCGCGAGCGGAACATGGTCATTTTCTGACTGGACGTTATCCGACGCCAGCCGCTGCAGCTTCCGCACGTTCATCATTTCCACCTGAACCATCTTGTGGATCATGTACGTGGAGGGGTTCATGTACGCCAAGCTGGTACGATTGGCGACCGCAATTGAATGCGACACCTCTGCCGCCTGGGTAGAGATGCCAGCCGTTGAGCCCAAACTTTCGTCGGGCATGTAGATGGCTGAGCAGGTGTGGGTAATCGAATGAGGTCGGTCCAGGATGCACCGCACCCCGTGCTTGCGCATGATCGGCCGGACACGCCGCAGGGCGTTCTTGTCGAGTTTGCAGGCAACATCGTAAAAGATGACTTTCGGCAGCGACGGGAAGCGCTCGAGGACGATGGAGAGCGCCTCGCCAACGCTCTCTGCTCGGAAGAGGCACCGGAAGCCGAGCGTGACGACGTGGGGACACACAATGTTGAACACGCCTTGGGTGAGCCCGCACTTGATGGAGAACGCCTTGTTGCAGGCGTCCCCATCGCCCTCCACATCCGCAGCATGCCGATCTTTGCCCTTGAAGCCGACCCGCCGCCGCAGCGCCTCGCTGTCTTTGATCCCGGGCCTGACGCGCTTCAGCCCGGGGAACGACTCGTAGCTTACCAGCGGGTCGTCAAGGTCCCTCTCGTCGTCTTTTTGCAGCGCGCGCCACCGCCAGTAGTCCGCCGGCGTCGGCATACCCCCCCACGTGACGCAGTACTCTGCGTTCACCCATCCGCGGTCCACCGTCTCCTTCTTGACGGCAGCAGCCGAAAAGAGCTTGTCGACAGCATCCTCCATGTCCACCTCCGCCCGTAAGACGACTCCCACCGCCACCCGAAAGGACTCGTCGGCGTCAAGGTCATCGGCAAACCAGCCCACGAAGTTGGTCAAGAAGCCGACGCCATCGACAGCTTCGGAGACTTCCCGCCACTTGCCCGCCGCAAGCAAACGGAGCGAGTTGGCCATGAGACGCCACGCCTCTTCGTCATGGCCGTGGAACATTCCAGAGACAGTCTCCCCCAAAAGAGCCTGGAGAAAAGGCCGGACGTGCAGCCAGGCACCATCGTCGCGCTTAGGGATGCGAGAAAAGTCGGGAGCTCATTGACCGACACGATCGCGCCACGTCTCCGAGACAGACTTGACCGGGACACCCTTGCCGCCGAGAGTGACATTGCCGTCATCGTCCTTGCGGAGCTTGGACTCAAGGCCCTCAGCGCGAGGAGCGCCGTCAGAGGCATCGGTCCCCGCTGGCGAGGGGCTCTCTGTAGCCAAGTTGCTCGCTGCTGCTTTGCCGTCTCCACTTACGCGGCCACCGGTTGGACGAGATGGCATGCCGCCTGACGCGCCAAGGGCGGCATCGTCCCTAAACGGGAAGAAGCGGAAAAAGAGGCGCGCCGCCGCCGTCTCAACAGACGCGCGGTCACCTATGGCAATGGTGTCGTGCCAGGAGCGCATCAGCACCTCCTGTGGACCGGTGAGCGGCGCGGCCGACCGCAAGATCTTGTTTAACGCCGCCCTTAGTGCGGGGGATTGCACGACACACAACGTCGACGCCGGCATGTCGAGCACCGGGCACTCCTCCTCCAGTCGAGCGGGGTTGGCGTCGTCCGGGTCCGTACAGCCGATGGCCTGACCATCAATGACGATAAATTCCGGGTTGGGTCCACAAAGAGGGCCGACAGCCGACTCGGGGGGGATAAAGAAGGTGCGCAGCATGGCGGTTCCGAGCTTGACCACGTCTTAGCGTCTCAACGAAAAGCAGGCCACGTCCGCCGACAAATGGCGGGTGGCGGCGGTGTACGTTGAACGCGCCGTGATGATGAACGAGTAGAGCTTTTCCAGCAAAGCCCTGGTGAAGACGCGCCACCGACGGTGCTTGTCCCGCCGCCTCAAACAAAACAGGCCACTGGCGCTGCCATCAAACTCCACCTGGCGGTTGCAATCCTCTCCATCGCACGTCCAGCGTCCCACAACAAGCTGCGACCAACCAACGCAGTGAGCGAAACAGAATGAGGCCAAGACTGAACAGGGTCAGACAATGAACTTGCACAACAACGGCTTGAAATCTGCACAGGTAGACTCACACTGCCCATCGGCGAGACCACAAACGTCAATCCACAAGAAAGAGCAGAATCGTACCTGAACTGCGGGTGCAGTAGGATGATGCGTGGAAAGAATAGCCGGCTCCTTGGTAAAGACGTGTTGATCGCCACGCTGCTGCCCGCAGCTGCCTCAATACGCCTCAACGAACGTCTGGCGCGTAGAGTGGACAACCCCCAGCGTCACACCGCGGTTCATAATCGCGGTCATGCGCTTGAAGTCGTCGAGTCGACCGTCATCAGGCCCATCGAACCGGCCCAGAAACAAGCCCCGCCAATCCGCTGTCCGCGCCCACACGTCGCCTGCGGCAATCTCCCCCGAACATGGGAGCATGTTGCGCTGGACTCGAGCGGCGACGACCGCCTCAACCGCGTCGGTGCTACAGCGTTGAGTCTCGGTAGGCACCCCGTCCAGGGCCGGCACAAGAGGGAGGTCCCGACCCGTATGGGCCAACGATGACGCGCCGACGTCCCTGCCAACGCCCGTGTCTTTCTCCAACTCTGGGTCAGCGACGGCCGCCGCTCGATGAGCGTAGTGAAGTGGCCGCACAAAGGTGACGTGGCCGCATCTGGACCGAAACCGCCGACAGCTGGGGGCGATGCACGTCCCCACGTTACCAGACGAGAAGGAGACGAGGGAGTAGACAGAGCGGTAGAGCACAATCCAGGAGATAGACGACCCGTACTGCTTGTTGACGGCAAAGTCGGCGGCGTTGGGGCCCAAGTGCATCCGTTTGCAAAACTTGGCCACGGGGATCTTGGAATCGCACAGACTCGACCGCAACGCCGACGTGTGTTTGCACGCGGTGCTGCGCGAAGAGGCCGACAGGAAGAGTGCGTTCTGGGTTCCCGAAAAACACGAGCACAGCAACCCGCCGCGATGAGACGCCCACAAAATGGCACTGTCACCCTTGCCGTTGCCGACGCGCAGAAGGATGGCACGCGAGCGAGACAGCGGATCACCCACCAGACTGGCGGACACAGGGAGCATTCTCTTCCCAACAGGTGTAGAGGAGGGCAGGCGGCAAGCACGACGCACACAGGCCCCCAGTACGACCTTGACTTGAGCGTAAAAGGGACTCCGAGCGTCACGACGAGCAGACGGCCGCCGCAACCGACGAGGGTGAGCAACCGCGGCGGCCACCAGCGCATCCTCCCCAAGTACCCCGTCCTCATCCCCCCCGGGGACTTCAGCTCCCCCAGGTGGCGCAGTCCGACGCCGTTTTGGCGCTGGAGGCTTGGGGGCACTCGAGCCGTTGGAGGAGAAGGACAGAGACGCCGACGCTGCGCCCGAGCCGACGCCAGCCCTCCAGGTCGGCGCCACGGCCACACAGTTGGATCCCGCGGTGAAGGAATCCACGACAACGCCCACGCCGCTGGCGGGCGTCGATGCCAAACGAGCAGCAAAAGCAGCGGCAGGTGCGTCGCCGCCGCCATACGATGACACCACCGCCGCGTGAAAGCGCGGCTTGCGGCGGGGCGCCTCTCCCGGCATGATGACCGATCAGGGACCCGTCCCAACAGGTCCTCAGCCGCAACCATCCGGAGGGCGGTAGCCCATCACGTCGACACCGCACAAGACGCGGCACCAATGGCGTAAGGGGCGCTGTCCGCTGTGAAGGGGGGGGAGAGCCAAGCGACGCCCGCGGTCGCAGGCCCGAGGGGGTCGAGAGAATGGGTTGCGTGGAGGTGTGCACACGACGGAGGGGGGGGGGGTGGCAGCGTCAGCCGCCCAAACCGCCCAGGTCGCAACCAAGCGCACTGGCAACACGAAAGGTGAACGCGTGATGAGGACGAGACCGACAGAGCCGCCGGTCGGGGCGGGACTGCGACTTGCATTGGTACGCCAATCAGCACGCGGCATGCGAGGACGACGCAAAATTCTAGGCCGTGGAATCGACGCGCACGGACCCGCCAGAGGGAGGTGCCCTGAATGCTGCGTGAGAGGGGTGGGACACACGAGGGCTACAAGACAATCACAATAATTCCGGTAGCCGGCCCAAACCGAAGCGATCGGAGTCGCATTGGTACGCCAATCAGCACGCGGCATTCGAGGACGGGGCGAAATTCTGGGCCGTGGAATCGACGCGCACGCACCCGCCAGAGGGGGGTGCCCTGAATGCTGCGTGAGAGGGGTGGGCCGCACGAAGGCTACAAGACGATCATAATTTTGCCGGTGGCCGGACCAATCCGAAGCGATCGGAGTCGCATTGGTACGCCAATCAGCACGCGGCATGCGCGCACGACGCAAGATTCTACGCCGTGGAATCGACGCCCACGCACCCGCCAGAGGGGGGTGCCCTGAATGCTGCGTGAGAGGGGTGGGCCACACGAGGGCTACAAGACAATCACAATAATTCCGGTAGCCGGCCCAAACCGAAGCGATCGGAGTCGCATTGGTACGCCAATCAGCACGCGGCATTCGAGGACGGGGCGAAATTCTGGGCCGTAAAATCGGCGTGCACGCACCCGCCAGAGGGGGGTGCCCTGAATGCCGCGTGAGAGGGGTGGGCCACACGAGGGCTGCAAGACAATCATAATAATTCCGGTGGTGCTTTTGTACTTTGCTTCAGTACGCTCGGTAACTGGCACGATTTGTGTCGCCGCGTCGCCGCGCCGCGGCGGCGCGACCGCCACGTCACCGGTGCCGAGTCTGTCGGGCGGGCGCCGCCCGAGGGCACAGCAGCTGGGGGCGGCTGGCGGCTTGCCGCCGAATTCGATGCGCCGCCCGCGCCCGTCGCGCCCACCGTTGGGCTGACGTGGCGGGGGGACGCGCCGCGGGACGCACGGCCAAGCGCCCCCGCGGCCGTCACCGCCGATACCACTCGGCGGGACACCGCCGCTGTTGCTTCCGTGCGGGG
>Ga0209093_1001215_pt1 | contig 14580 bp, 18 predicted proteins | sample SidtaG_4_FD_187450 | JGI IMG/M metagenome (GOLD analysis project Ga0209093, IMG submission 187450) | Marine algal microbial communities from Sidmouth, United Kingdom - Sidmouth_Male1 metaG (SPAdes) (version 2) | ecosystem: Host-associated > Algae > Red algae > Unclassified | place: Sidmouth...
GGGGGGGGGGGGGGGGGGGGGGCGCCCCCGCCGCCGGCCCCGCGTCGGCGCCGGGGCCGGGGGCGGCCGCCGCCGCCGCCGCCACGGCAATGGGCGGGTGCGGCGGGGTGACCCCCCGCCCACGGGCCGAGCACGGCGGCGGCGGCGGCGGGGGGGCGCGCCACCCCCCGACGCCCCCCGAACCCGCCGAATCGGGCGTCTTCCTCGTCGCCGTCGCCGCGTCGGCGGCGGCCGCGTCGGCGGAAACGTCGCAAGCGCTCAAGGCGCGCCTCCGCGCAGTCGTGCAGCGGGTGGCCAAACTCGATGACGGCGACGCCGGCGGCGGTGTCGGCGGCGGCGGCGTCCTGTCGGCGGCGTGCCCCCCCCCCCCCCCCCCCCCCCCCCCCCCCCCCCCCCCCCCCCCCCCCCCCCCCCCCTATCGCCCCCCTGGCGTTCCCCCGCACCCTCCCCGCAGACGCTTGGAGGCCGTCTGCATGCTTGGCGCGCACGGGAGGTCGTCACCGATCGGCCGCCTCGGCGGCGTCGGCCTCCTCCTCCGCGTCTGAGGCGAGCGCGGACGTCGGCGGCCACGGCGGCCGCCGCGACGACGCGCCCCAGCCATCTATGGCGTCCGCGGGACGGCCGACCGCGGCCGCCGCTGGCGTGTCGTCGCCCGGCCACGGCTCACGCGACAAGGTGGGGGCGGCGGTGCATAGCCAAGCGAGCGCTGCGTCGACCGCCTCGTCCGAGTCGGCCACGTGGATGGTAGCGTCGACCGGTAGTAGACGCACGTGGCGGGCGCCCTTCCGCGTAGCAACGCGTGCACAACGGCAGCAGCCGCCGTCGCGGCGCCGACGCGCTCTTCGCGGTCGGGCGGGCGCGACGCGCGCCGACGGCGGGGGCGGCACCCCGACGGCCACGACGCCGTGGGGCAACCGCCTTTCCGGCGCTAGTGAGGTGCGCGACGTCGCTGCGGCGCTCTTTGGCTTTGATGCCCCAGCCGTCGGCGGTGCCGCTCCGCGCCGTCTGCAGCCAGTGCCGACTTGCCGGTGCACCGCAGCGACTCGTCTGTAAGCCAATCTGCCGTGTCGTTGGCGCCTTCGGCGGCGCCTGTGGTGCCGGTGGTGGCGGCCGCGCCGCGCCTGCACGCGTGGGCACGGACACGGGCGGCGGCAGCGGCAGAAAACGGGCAGACCGCAGATGCGGGACCGACTCCCGCCGGGTCGCCGCCGTCGCCCTCGCTGCGCGCGGCGGCAGGGGTTGCGGCAGTGGCGGTGGGGTTCGATGCTATGCCTCCCCCCCCCACGGTTGTCGGGGTATCCTCATCCCCATAGGAGGCTGCTGGAGCGCCACGCTCGGAAGTCACCGCTGCCCCAGGCGCTGCCGTCAGTGTCGGCGGCGGCAGCGGTGGCGGTGGCGAGCGGGCGGCGGCGCAGAGTGAAGAACTGTCGGTTTCTCATCTCCCGCGCCGCGGCGCCACCTTGTACCGTGGCGATGTGACGGGGGGAGAAAGGGGGGCGGAGATGACGGCCGCTTGCGTGTGAGAGTTGGGGCGAGGGCGGGAGTGGGATGGAGGTCGGCCGCTTGCGCGAGCAGAATCGTTGGACCTCCACGTCCGTCTTGCCGTCGCTGCTGCTGCCGTCCGAGGCTTGCGCCCAGTCCACCGCCCCCGCCGCTGCCCCCGGTATGTCCCTGTCACCCCCCAGGCAGACAGCGCCGCCGCAACCACTGCCGCCGCCGCGATTTGCATCACCCCCCGGCCCCCCCGCTCCCAGTGTGGGAGTGTCAACGCCCACGCGGCAGAGGACCCCAATCCCGCCTGCGCGCCGTTGCATGCGCGCACATAGAGGAAAATTATTTGCACCTACCTGTCACGGCACTTCCACCACAGGACAGGTACCGTCCCCCCTGTCGAGCTTCTCAGACCCATCGCAGAGCAGCAGGTACATGTGGACGCGGCGGAGGTACCGCGCACGGCCCACATTCTCCACGCCACGGTGGATAACGTCACCCCTAAACAATACGATGCCCCCCGCCGTGATATGCACTCGATGCGCTCGCGCACTGCTTACCACCTTAATACCATCGTCGTTAACATCGTCACAGTACTCATCCAACCACGCGTCTAGGTCTGCCCGATCGTCCACCGCCATGACGACGCCCACCATTCGGGGCGGGTTGCCTAGCTCTTTGTCATCACCCGAGTCACCATGCGGCGTCTGCCTTGGGGCACCAGGGAGGGTTATCAGCACCTTGGCGGGCGACGCCATGTACCGCCTGCCATAGGCTGCGTGCATCAATTCACAGAGGCTGCCGGCGGCAGCGTCGACTGCCTCTTTGGCAGGTCCGTCGGGCAGCAATGCTTGACGCCGACCGAACTCGGCATCTGCGCCGAGGGCCTCCATCTCGTCGACCGACTGGGAGTTGAAGATAGGCTTGGCCTGCCACGCCGCCACCCGCGTCACCCCCCTCTCAACCAATGGGAGGACCGCGTCCCTCAATAAGCCGGCCATCGACAAAATCCCGGCGCCAGGGCGAGCCAGCCCTCTCCGCACGGCCGCCCAAACGTCTTCGTCACGTGTTTTGCGTACGTCGACGTGCTCTGCGGCCGGCCGTGGAAGGACTTGGACGTGAGGCAGAGCCGGGCCAGACGCGAGACGCGAGGTAGGTGGGGGAGGCAAGGGAGTCAAGGATGGGGTCGCAAGGGGAGTGCAGGGAGGCAGAGCACTTAAAGCAGACGTGGGGGGTGGCGGCAATGGGGGGGTCTCGACGCGTCCGTGCGCTAAAATATCCACTTCAGAGTCGTACTCCCAAAGCTCGGAGTCGGAGGAGGCCGGCGGCATCAGCGGCCTACCCGGGGCAGCCGGCTTGGAGGTTCCGCCAGCCGACGACTTTGTGGACGACCCGCCAGATGGGGGAGAAGTTTTTGTCCTGCCTGCCTTGTTCTTGCCCCGACCACGGACGCCACGCTTGTGATTCTTGGCGTGCTTTCTTCCCCGCGAGCGCTGGCTCCGCGGGCGGATCTTTCGCGGACGCGTGCGCTTGCCCACCCCACCGGGAGCCACCTTCTCAGCTGCAGGCGCAGGAGCGCCATCGTCCGCGGTCGCGGACGCCATCTTAGAACTAGTTCTTGGCTCGGAGGGTGGGGGTCGTCAGTAGAGGCCCTGGGCGGGATGGGTACCAGAAAAGGTGCCGGAGGTGGCAGGCGAGAGGTGGCAATCGTCACAGGGGGGGAAGGTGGGAGGCGGAGTCATTGGAAGCTGCACAACGACGGAAGCAAAGCCAGGCAGCAAACAGCGGGAGACGTGACGGCGACGGCCTGGACAGACCGGGAGTGTGCCGCACAGTGAAGTTCAATTCCACGATTTCCAAATTATGTTCTGATCTCCCCAGCAGTGGCACTCATCATGTGGATACCTGTCCTTGCGCACCGCACATTTCGTTGGAAAGTCCTACGGATACGCCTGTAGTTTGTCGAGCGGCTGCTTTGAAGAGTCAGTGACGCCGACGCCGGCTCGGCGCGCTCCGTGGTCTCCATGCCCTGCCCCAATGCGTTGCGCAGTCTCTGTCGGGCCCTGCCCAACTCCACCGTGCAGTCTCTCTCGGATGGCGAACGACACGGAGGAGCACCACTGATGAGCTGCTCGAGGCGGGTACGACTTGGCGCGCCGCTAGTCTGAAGCCCGAGACGGAGACGGCTCAGTGCGCCGCTGCTGACATCCAAGGTGTATGCGTTTTGATTGGTACACCCGACGGTTCGGAATTCCCCCGCACTCCTCTTCTTGCTCTCCTCCTCTGTGTCGTGCTCTATCTCTTGCTTCCACGTATTTTCAAGCGTGCAGCCTCCTCTGGGTTGGAAACGACTCGAGGAGGCGCCACTGGAGAGCTGCCCGAGACGGCAACGTCTCGGCGCGCCACCAGTGTGCAGCTCGAGGCGGAAACGACTCGGTGCGCCGCGTGAAGGTATCTTGGTAGCGAGCTGAAGGCATGCCTCGGTGAGGAAGCGGAAGAGGGGGCCGGGGGAGCGTTCCTTCATGGGCAGGACCTCACAGCGCTGCTCTTGGGCGTCGACCAAAGGGACACCGCGACGTTCGGCGCTTGGGCCTGCGCCTAGTTGTTACGCGGTGGCCGGGGCGTGCTGTGCGGGGGGCAACACGCGATGCTGGGAGCAGTGAGAGACGCGGATGCGGTGCGACCGGAAAGGGCGGTCAAAGCGGGGTACGCCGACGCGGTCGGGCGGCTGGGCCCCGACCCGCTGCGCGGCAACGCCGTCGCGTCCCGCTTCCTCGCCACCCTCGCGTCCACCGACTGCTCTGTCAGGGAGGTACTAACAGACCAGTCGGCGGTGGCGGGCGTCGGCAACATTTTCCGCTCGGAAATTTGCCACCAGCCGCGGGTGCACCCGGATGAGCCCGGCCGGCGGCTGTCGCCGGCAATGGCGGCGACGGTGTGGGCCCTCACCGTCGATCTCCTGAAGCGGGGCTACCTCGACGGCGCCATTGCGACGACCGACGGGGCTGTGGCCGCCACCGGCCTCCGCCACTACGTGTACAATGAGGCGGTGTGTGTGTGTCGCGCGCGCGTGCAAGCGTGGGCCATTGCCACGCGCACAGCGTATGTGTATTTGGCGTGCCAACCGCGGCTGCTGGGGTGGAGTGTCGTGGGCGACGCGGCGGGCACCGCGGCGGCGGCAGCGGCACCGGCGGCGCCGCCGCCGCTACCGGCAGGCGCCCGTGACGCGGTCGTTTTCCCGTCGGCGTGCGCGCCCGACTCGGGGGCAGGGCTGCTTGTGGCGCCCGGAAAGATGCGCGTCGTGCGGCTGCGCGCCGCGCTCGCCGAGCACAGCGCGCCGACTGACGACACGAAGCCGGCGCTCGTCGCCCGCTTCGTGGCGGCTACCGCCGCCGGAGCGCCCGCGGGCGGCGGCAAGGACGACGCCCCCGCGACGGCCGCCGCGTCCCCCGCCGCAGCGGCACCGGCGGCGCCGCCGCCGCTACCGGCAGGCGCCCGTGATGCGGTCGTTTTCCCGTCGGCGTGCGCGCCCGACTCGGGGGCAGGGCTTCTCGTGGCGCCCGGAACTATGCGCGTCGTGCGGCTGCGCGCCGCGCTCGCCGAGCGCGGCGCGCCGACTGACGGCACCAAGCCGGCGCTCGTCGCCCGCTTCGTGGCGGCCACCGCCGCCGGAGCGCCCGCGGGCGGCGGCAAGGACGACGCCCCCGCGACGGCCGCCGCGTCCCCCGCCACGTCCACGTGTCGCAGCCGCCGCGGGCGCCGCCCCGCCGCCGACGCGGTGGGCCGACCACCCCCGGCCGCCGCGCCGGCGGCGTCGGCGGCGCACGCGGGCGCGGCGGCCACCCCCCCCCCGGCACGCGCCGACCCCTGTGGTCGGCACGGCGCACCTCCCTTCGCCGTCCGGCGAGGCGTTGGCGGCGGCGTTCAAGGCAGCCGTCGGCGAACCCCGCACCTTTGGGCACGTTACCAAGGTGAGCGCCGCAACCGACGCGGCGACACACCTCGGACGGGCACGCGTCGTAGTTTGTGGGCGGCGGCGCTGGTGCCGGTGGGGGCGGCGCAACGAAAACCCACTGGCGTACTGACCTCGCCCGGCACCCGGCGAAGATCTCGATTGACTGCCACCCCTGCGGGAGGGAATGGACAAGAGGGGCTATCTCTGCCGCCGTCGTCGCGGCAGTCACCGCACGCGAGTGGCGGCGGCGGCGTCGGCAAAGGTGGTGGCGTGGATGGAGGTGGGACAAATACCCGTATTTTCCAGGTGAAGTTCCTCGCCCTGCGCGTGCCCGGCGGCTGGGGTCGAGACGCGGGCGTTGGGCTCGTCGTCATGGACCTCGTTTTGGTCGACAAGGCTCTTTTCGTTCAACAAGATCTCCCGGTTGCTATGTGGTCAGGTCTCAGGCCGGAGATGATGCGCACGGCCGTCGCGTCGGCGCACGGCGTCGACATGCCTGGTGGGTATGTCACCATCGTCGTCCTCGCTGTCAGCGGCGGCGTCTTCGACGACTTGACAATCGCAAGGCAGCCGCGTCGTACACGAACTGAGCATCATGGCGCGGCCCGGTCATATTGTCTGGACCGCGGCTGCTGCCGTTGCTGTGGGCATGGGACTGCGACGGGCGCTGCTCGAGGCTCTCGCCTCTGGCATTGACCGCTTGTCAAGGTGGGGTCCTGGCGCCGACCGCAGCTTCTCTATTAAGACTGGAGAGGACCCGGAGGCGTCGGCGTGTGGCCGCCCAGAGCAAGAGTTGGAGCTCTCGCGTCTCCCAGCCGTCGTGACGTCCCCCAAACGGCTGTTGCGATCAAGGTCCCTGGGTGGCGTCCTAGCCGCGGTTCCGATACGGGGCCGAGGGCTGAGACGGACGGACCACGGGCCGCTCTGCCACAGGGATAGTGCTGGTCACGCCGTGGGCGCCACAGCCGCACTACTGCTACACGACCACTGCGCGGCGGGCGCCATCCGCAACAGCGGTAGCGCCCGACGCGCCGCCGTCCTCGAAACCCTTCGAAGCCGAGTTCTCATTGACGCTAAGCTCAGCCTTCCGAGCTTCCGGCGATGTGATGCGCCATGAGCCCGGCGCCACTGACACGGTCCCGGGAGGCACGACGCGCACACCGTCTGGCGAGCTCGCGCGGCGGAACGCACGCACGCTTCGCGGAGCGCCGACGGGCAAACAGACGGTCGGGACGGACGGTCGGCGCCGCCGTTTGATTGCGCCCTCCCCATGCCACCGCGCGGCGCCGGAGAATAGCAACTGGCGGCGGCCGCGCGCTCGGCGCGCTCTCATGCACGACCGCCAGTCGCGGCCGCCGTTGCGACCGCTGCCGGTCGGGGCGGGCGGCGGCAACGCGGACGCCATAAGCCACTCCCACCGCCGTCGACGACGACGGAGACGGGCACGCGGCGCTGGCCCGTCAGCGGGCGGGCACCGTCGCGCCACTTTTGGTGGCGGGGTCGGACACGCTCACCGCACCTGCGGCATTGTGCGCGCCGGCAGTGCCGTGCGCGTCCTCTAGTGGAGCGGCTCGCGGAGGCTGCTCGCCCGTGCGCGCCGCGGCATCTTCTGTGGCGGTCGTTACTTCCGCAACCTCTACCCGCCCGCCCCTCCATCCCCTCACACGTCCGGCACCGCCAGTGGCGTGGCGTCGGCGTTGGTGCCGACGCCGTCCTTGCTGCCATCACCGCCACAGAGGCGGCCGCCGGCACCGCCGCACGGCGAAGGCAGCGGCGTGAGGCACGGCACCAGAGGTGTCAGGCGGCGAGTGGTTGTGCGTCAGTGGTCTCGGCGTGTCGAGTGCATGTTTGTCCTTTGTGGCGCTTGCTTTGTCGCATCTGTTTGGGTTTTTGTGCTCCGACGCTGTTTGTTGCGATTCGCGCTTGCTTTAAAGCGCGGGAGGGGACGCCGAGCTGGTGGGGTTGCGGGAGGTCGAAGCGGCGCGCGTCCAGGCTCCTGGCGAGGTGGTGTCGGCAACAGATGCTGTCGGAGCCCCTCGCGGAGGCGGCGACCCTCACAGTGGCGGCGCGCACAAAGGGAAGTGGCCCGCCAGCCCGCCGTCGGCAGCCTCTACGAAGCGACGCCGACACTTGCTTCTGTGCATCGTCTGGTACGGGTACGCAAAGTGAGCGGTTGTGGCAGCGGCGGACCCACATGCAGTTGGCACGGCGTTGTCAATACGCTCTTGGACACGCCGTCGACGGGTGGCCGCCGCCGGTCGTGCTGATGGCGGGAAGCCCCACCTTCACGACTGTGACGAGCTGCGTCAGTGGCAGCCTCCTGCTCATATTCTGGGTGGGGTCGTCAGAAAGATGAGAGTGGATGAAGGGACAGGGCACGCTTTGCCTTCGCCCACGTGGGGCGTGCAGCTGCAGTTGTCCGAGGTGCCACTCACGGCCGTGGTGCGTGCAAGGAAAGTGGCGCACTGCGCCGCCGTCTGTACTCTGCAGGCTGAGCCGCCGACAGCTGGCGCCGCTGATGGGCTTATGCCGCTGGCGGCGCGTGTGAAAGCCGCCGCCGCCGTCCTTCCCAACCATGCCGCCACCCTGGACGCCTTCCGCGCCTCCGACGCCCCACCGCTGTGCGTAGCGCAAATGGTGGGGGCCGCCGCCGTGGAAATCAGAATGCGGTCGGGTGCAGCGCCTGCATGCATCCTGTCGCGACGGGCGGTTAGCGTCTCTTTTCGAGGGCGTCGACGGGTTGGGCGACTGTGGCGATGCGTAGTTTGGGCGGGGGGCCCCGGAAGATTTCTCTTTGTGCTTAGGTTCTCTTTTCTTTCTAACAATGCCAGAGGCTGGCGGAGTGCTCATTCTTTTCTTTTCTTTCCCTTCGATTGTCCCGCAGTCAATGTGTGGTACACCTTGCTGATGATGACATCGCTGCCCCACTTGGCTTCAAACTCGTTGATGCCACCTTCCTTCTTTATTTCGGCACACACTCGGATGTACCTCGTCCTTCTTGTGGCCACGGCGCGGAGAAGGCGTCCAGGGTAGAGCCTCTGTCTAGCGTCCTTGTCGCAAAGTACTTCAAGTGAATGAGAAAGGAGCACCCGACCATCGGCAAGGGTGCCGTCCTGCCAGAGCGCCGCTAGGTCGCGACACGACTTGATGCGCGGGATGGGCACGGTGGACCATTCTGCCCCACCGTGCAAACCAGACCCTGGCAACGCTGCAGAGACGGCGACTGCCGCATGGAGGCTGTGGTTGGTGCCACCGGTCGGAGCTTGATGAGGAGGTCGTGCTGTGGGAAGCGTACCAGCGTTGATTGCATTGGGCGGGGGGACTGGGGCAGGAGCACAACCAGGTGTGCGAGGAGGATCTTGCGGTGCCGCTGCCACCGCGGGCACAGACGCCAGAAAGGAAGAACCCGGGGAGGCACCGGCAGCGTTCGAAGCCATACCGCTGGCCGCATTTGTGAGGGCAGGTAAAGTGGAGCCCAACGCTGGTGGAACGGGATGTTGGGAAGCAGGGGTAGAGGCGTGGTCGGCGGCGCTCAAACTTCCCAGACGAGCAAGCCGCACGCGTTGAAAGGCTGCATCCGCCTTCACGCCCTCGGCTAGCCGTGAGAGTACAGACACGCCGCGAGCCGCCACCGACGCCGGGTTCTGCTCCATGATGCCATTCTTCTTACGAAGATTGACTGGGCGCTCCGCGTCGGCCCGCTTGACCTCCTCGCGGCGGCGGATGTACATGGCGTGCAGCGCAGCAGACACCTCCGTGATCACCGCCTCGTCGACACCGCACACGGGCCGCTCGTAAGCTCCATTTCCGCCCGTGCAGCTTCCCTCGTCGACTTCCAAATCCATGCCATTGTCCAGCACTGTCCGTGCGACGCCCGTGACGCCTGCCGGCGCCCCGCCAAGACCTCCATCATGTGCAGGGGAGTTGGGCCCTAAAGAGAGCGAGCCTCCCGGTGACACGACGGGGATGCCAATGGGCGCCTCCAGCGGCGTCTGTCCAGGGCCATTGGGAGGAGGGGGAGTAAGTGCGAGGGAGGAGGGAGCACTGGATGTGGATGAAGCGGGAGGCAAGGGGGTGTTGACAAGCCAACTTCGGGGGGGTCGCGTTGTGGAATCCATGGACGCCAGAAAAACTCCAGGACACGACAGCAACACGGACACTAGGCCCCGAGAAAAGAGGTCTAGAGGGAAGAGGAAGACGTTGCCGACGTCAGACGCAGTATGTGCCACCACGAGAAGGACGACGCATTCGCCAACGACTACCTGGCAAGTGCAGTCACTGGTGCGCTCGATTGGCGCATCATGCGAGTGCATATGGGAATCAGCGGTCCATCAATCAGATCGAAACGCGACAAGGAAAATGCGTGCCTTTATTGCTGATCCCCAAAATGCGTCCACCGAGACTGGCTGTCAGAAGGACTTTTTCCACAAATCAGATACACCTCTTGGACCGAGATAGAGCTGGTGGAAGAATGTCAAGGACCAGCATGTTCATGCCGCTCTATCCTGGAGAGTGCTGGACCCCACGATTGGTGGTCATTGGGAGGGGTGGGTAAGGAGGGCAGAGCCGGGATGGGATGATACATCCCGGCTCTGTCAATTCTACCCAGCCGGGTCTCGAGTCCGAGTGCGTCACGGGCCTCGCGGCACGGCGCAGGTCCTATTCGGGCGATCGTGGCATCGATGCTTGTACCAGGGAATAGAGAGAGCGGGGGGGAGACAGTGCGCAGGCAAAGAGGCGTGTGGGGCGGCGGGTACCCCTGTATCCGCCGAATGCGGCAGCGTGTGCGAGCGGGACGATGCGCTCGCCAGTGGGTAGGCCGATATTCCCTCCGGGCCGCTGACCTGTCATCCTGGGAAACAGTGCACGACACTACGCAGCGAGCGTCCGCAAGTGGCTGTCTTGAGCGCATCGACAGCGAAGAGGCCTCGCAAGGCTACCAAGTGCACAGAGCCCGCCGGCCCCCGAGCGTCTGGTTCTGTGAAGCACGTTTCGTACTGGATTCGCGGGCACCATCCTCTCGGTGCCCGTCTCACACTCTCTGGGTGCGAGGACGAGTCGGACTCGTCAGACAACGGAGATTTGGGGGACCTGAGGGGGGTTTCTGGACAAGACTGTGGTGCACCGGATCGGAAGGGCAGTGCAAGGACGGCGCCTCAGAGGACCAGGGCTGTGGAGCTGCCCCGTCTGCTCGGCTGAGCTTCTCAGCTGCAACTTCTGCTTTGCGTGCAGCATCCTCCGACTTCCACAGACAGCAGCCCATCTTGCGATCCTTTCACCAAACATGTGTCGGCTTGGCCGGCAGCAGCGGCCTCCTGGCTGCATGCTGGGCGAGGCCTCGGTGGACTTCGGAGTTCTCACGCGACTGACGAGGAGTTGATCATGTCGCGTGATATGCCGCGATGGGCCGCTCGAGGCGGCTGGTACGAATCGCCAGGCCAAGCTTCTGATGATCTGCCAGGAAAGGAAGACACAAATTCAAAAGAAAGAGAAGTAAGCCCCATTGTCTCTGCTTTATCCGTTTCAGAACTACATATTAGTGCCAACAAGCGCCAAGTAAGTGAGTCGGGAATGAGAAAGACTCTTCTCCGGCCTCGAGATCTGGCTTGGCGGCCGCACCCTGCACTGTCGGCGTCCAGCTGCGTGTGCCGCTCCACGCCGTGTCCTGCAATCGACTTGCCCAGACACCAGTGACCCACCTTCTTTGTGCCTTTATTCCCCGTGTTCTCTCCGCTGGATAGTGTGACTGGCTGCTGCCCCCTTCGCCGCGTCCCGATGCTTCCGCGATCGCACCGCTCGAACCTGTGACCTCTCTGCACATCGCGTACCGGGCTGTGGCCAGCAGTTGGGCCAGATACTTGCGTTTGCCGCCCCGTCCTCATGGAGCGGATGGCTACTCACGTGCTGGAGGCTGTGTTCCGCCTCTCGGCGTTCCGTCCCGGCCAACTGGAGGCTATACTTGATGTCCTTCGCGAAGGCCAAAGGCCCACGAGCCTGCTCTGTACCATGTCCACGGGGTCAGGAAAGGTGAGTCCTGTTTCGCTTGCTGCCCTTGCTTCCCAGGTGACATTAGGGTTCCGCACACTGGTATGTCGACGTGCTGCGCCCTGGCTGTATACTGACTTGTTGAGGTGTCACATTTTTCGATGCGAGCGGCACATTATGACAGACGCTCGTCTTTGGTGTGTGCTGTGTGGTGCTTTGGTGCCTGACCGGGCGCTTGACCGTGGTTCTTTGCCCGTTGACAGCTCTTTGCCGTCAGCACGAGCGGTATTTGCTTTCTTGCGGCGTCCCGGCAGCCTCGCTATCGGCGGGCACCCCTCCGGCTGTCCGGGAGGCTGTGTTGGACTGCATTCGGCGCGGGACTCTTGTCGTGCTTATTGTGTCCCCGGAGCAACTGATCTACAACGAGCGGCTCCTCGACGCGCTCATTTCGCGCGGCCTGGTCCTCCTTGTTTTTGACGAGGCCCACACATGGCTTTCGTGGCCTACATGGCGACCGGCGATGCTGCATGCCTCGGCGCGCCTCCCACCCTCCCCTCGACTTGCTATGACGGCTACTTTGCGGAGTGACGCGGAGCCGCGGTTGCTTCGGACCCTCGGCATGGTTGGGGCTGTTGTGTCTCGGCATCCATTTTTCAGGGCCAATTTATGTCTCCGCGTCGAGCACCGGCCGTCGCTCTCGTTGCCCGCTGCGGATGGCAGCGCGCCCCGGATAGTGCAAAACGAGGAGGACTATCGCGTTCGTCGGGCTTTGCACCTCGGTGTTGATGCTGCCCGCCTCGGCGGGAATGGGATCATTTACGTGAGCCTCCGCAGGGACGCAGACTACCTGGCGGGGCGCCTCCACGCCAGCTACACAGCCATGCCAGAGCTTCACGACGCGGGGGCTGTGTTTTTGCCCTACCACGCGGGCCGAGAAGATCGAAGGACTGTCGAACAGGCCTTCGCTGCGAGGCGGGGCGTCATCGTTGTCGCCACAGTGGCTTTTGGGTTGGGTATTAACTCCCCGGCGGTGAGGATCATTGTGCATATGGTACGTGCCACAAGCTGCACCTTCCATTGTTTGTATCGCACACTATCTCTCTTCACTTTTCGCGTTTTTGCTGTCATTTGCTCACCAGTTTCTCTATCTCTTGCGTCTGTTGCTCCATTTCAAATACTGACCCGGCTATTTAGACGGCGCCTGACTCCATTGACATGTACGCGCAACAAGCGGGTCGATCCGGCCGCGATGGAAATGTCTCACATTGCTATTTATTTTACAACCCACTGGACCTGTCCTCCCTGCGTCGCGTTGCTGTTCAGAGGGCTGTATCGCTTGAGGACGTGCAGGCTGGCTGTAGTGTTCTAATGCAACATCTTGGCACGTCTTCCACCGCATTCGTGGACGGAGCCGCGTTCAGTGCGGCCGGCATCGCGGCCCAACGCGCGCCGGTCGTGTTGGACGCGGTCGCGTCGGCGTCGCTCTTTCAAGTCGGCGAGCGGGCATCCGCGCACTTTGTCGTGCGCCGAGGTCGTGCTTGGGGGTGTTCACCCTCGTCCCTGTCCGCTGATAGCGCCCACTTGCTTTACCACGTGCTATCGCCTCTCTTCTCTGGCAATTCTTTTTTCGCCAGGAAACGGATGGCAGATTTGGCAAGCGACGAGCACTTTGCGGGCTACGGGCTGTGGGCAACAAGAGCAGTCAAAGCCGCCGTGGAAGAGCTTGGCGCGTTGGGTGTTGTGGGGAACAGCATTGAGTGGCGCGGTTCGCTTTTCCCTGTGCGACGCTTACGTCACGAGGCCCCAACGCGGTCAGAGATGGTGCAGATCTGGGGTGCTTCGCATGACACGCACTTGGCGACAATGAGGGGATTGGAAGAAGTTGCTTCCTTTTTTGATGACGCGCGTACTTGCCTGTGGCTTCGCTTGTGTGTGCTGTTTGGCAATGACGAGGGTGTTGAAGTATCCTCCTTGTGTCACTGTTATGTTTGCAGCCCGGCGTGTCCCTCGCTTGGGTGAGTAGTCCATCAATAATTTCACAGGTGTTTATTGTCTTGCGCGCCCACACTGATCCCAAGAAACCTTATCATCAGCTGCACACAGGCGCGGCGACCTCCCGCTTTGTCGTTGACGGCGGCGACGGCGGCACCCACTAAAGACTCCGCGTAGGCAGCAGATTATTGCGTCGGTGACAGCTGCGAAGTGACCAGCGGCCACCACCGCCAAGGTCGCCACCACCGCCACCGCTGCTTGGGTCGCCGCGGCAGCAGCAGCCACCGCCACTGCGGCCAGCCGCACCCCTCACACACCAAAGTCAATGAGGAGCCACCCCGCAGACTCCGCGCCGTCCCGCCCATCCCACATACACCGAAGGCGCGTCTTCCCTCGCTAGCCCGGCGCCCGCGCGCACAGGCGCCGGCCGCGCACCACAAGAGCCCTTCCGACACCGTCGTCGCTGCCGTCCCCTATCGTCGTCACCGCTACTGCGCCACCCCCACAAGCGTCCATGCCATTGCCGGTTGTCGCCACTTGTCGCGGCCGGCGTGACGATGACCCAGCCGGCGCGGGCGGCCGCCGCCGTGGTGGCGGCGCAAGGATAGTGTGTCTGCAGCGCGACGGGCGCCACTGTGGGGGGTTGACTGCCCAGTTTACTGTCATGATTCTTTGGGCGTCCGATCCGTCGGTCCGTCGATCGAACTCTGGAGGCCGACCGGCCGACCGGTATAGGTTCAGTCGATCGAAAAAGGTGCTGTTACCGTCACATATTTGTGTTACTAGCGCTGCATAACGGAAGGCGGGGATTCCTACGCGAACCGCAACCGCCGGCCGATGCGCCGTCGCATGCAGGGGTGTGCAACCAATTGATCGGAATCGGAAGAGATTGATTAGGAATTGGACCAATGTTTTAAAATGATTGGACACTGGTTCAAGAACGAAAATATTCGGTGTTTTCGCGAACGCGCCTTCCGTTGAAAGTATCTCACGGTACAGGTGTTTTGGTTTTCTCTGTGGATGCCGAAACAGGACTGAGCCGCGTCGTTGTCATTTTTTGCCACGGCCATGATCCGGTGGGATCTGCTCGCGCACGAACGCGTCCTCGACGCTCCCGCGGTGACCGACCGCCCATCCCCACCCCCCTGCTCGGCCAG
>Ga0209093_1001218_pt1 | contig 14553 bp, 14 predicted proteins | sample SidtaG_4_FD_187450 | JGI IMG/M metagenome (GOLD analysis project Ga0209093, IMG submission 187450) | Marine algal microbial communities from Sidmouth, United Kingdom - Sidmouth_Male1 metaG (SPAdes) (version 2) | ecosystem: Host-associated > Algae > Red algae > Unclassified | place: Sidmouth...
CCTGCTGTCTCGCAAGTAGGCACTGCAATTCATGGTAACTTGGTTCATCAAAATTGCAAGAATCCTGGATTCCAACGAGCCCGCCACAAGCGCATGGGTGAACAGTGCTGTAGACCAGCTCTGCCGCCGTTGCCACTTCCATCTCCAATGACACTGCGGGAGCTCCCTGGGATGCAAGGGAAGCCCTCCCTCCCTTCCACCCCCTTCAGCGGGCGTGGGATTTCGATGCCTGGATGGGCGCTTTTACGCGAGTTCGCAGTCTGGGAAGGATGCTGGTCGAATCAGATGCTGCTGACCATCATGGCACCTGTTTGCGGAAGCAAGCAACGAAAGCCCTGCGTCACTCAGCCGACTACTGGACAGTGATATCAATGAGCCCTAGGATCTGTGAAGCCCATCCAGTGAGAGTTGGAATGGGAATTGAAAGCGCCTCCAGAGTAATCAAGCACTTCAATACAGAACGCTTTGGATGGGCGATAGAGACCGATGGGGGCCAATGCAGAAGTCTGCTTGCGGTGATGACAATCTTATTGTGCTAGGAGCGCCTCATAACAAACAGTACAAACTTCAGGCCGCTCCCTTCCTTGAAGCTGTGTTTTCCAACTGCCAACGATCAGAAACGCAAGAATATATTAGAGCATATCGCCATCGTCCGTCGCACAATAGAAGGTAGCACAGGAAAGACATCCAGAAGCAATCTACGAAGTGTCCGTGCTCTTTCTACGCTCTTTCTACGCTTCACGCAGTGTTTCTCGCGCTACTATCCGTTCCTCTCTGCAGATTTTGCGAACGGACTTCTCCACTGATATGTAGAAAATTTTTGTAGTTTCTAGTTCTTGGATGGTCTCGGACATACTTGATGAAAGCTCAAGAGTCCTTAGAAGGGTCCTGCCGCGGATCATCACCGTCTGATCACGAGAGACTTGGGTGAAAGAGCCCAGCGAAGCCGGCTTCCTTTGCGGTCTTCGTTGGGCTTTGTTTTGGGCCCAACGAACCTCAACAAAGTGGCGAATCGCTGGCTCGTTGGGGCATCAGTTGCTTCGTTGAGAAAAGTTTGGGACTCTTAGTCAAAGAAGACGCTCGTCTCTGGACCGCTCAGAGCGCTGCAAAGCTGTGTTCTCGTTGGCACAGCCGCGCGTTCACGGCGCGGGCCCACAGAAGCGACCTGCCTGCGTCTGTGGGCGCGCGCAAATCTGGAACGTGGCGGCACCTGGCCAAAGGAAAATCGCGCGCAGGGCAGGCAGGAGGCCGTGGCACCCTGACGGGGCGGTCGTGTATTCGCCCGGCAGGATGCTTGCTGGCACCACGAGGCGCTATCGGTGCCCACGGACACCGTGCCAGCCAATCAGGAACCTGGCTGCCCCTGCCTGGGCGACCTGGAGGTGACTCTCGCGGACCGGGCCGGAACGAGGCTCTGGCTCTGGCACCCTCACTGGGAGGTCATCTCATTGCGCTTTGATGGCCTTTACGTATATGCTCGTTGGTGCCACCAGGCGCTCTCGGCACTCTGGAACACGGCTCCAGCAAATGAGGCACTCGACCTGCCCCTGGAGGTCCGAGGGAGACTCTCGCTGGGGCCAACTCGAAGGCTGTCGAAATCGACGTGTCGCGAGGTCGAGGGGCTGTTCCTGGCTGTTTTGAGGTACATTCGGAGGTGGACACAGCCACCGTAGCGTCGAGTGACCCCGTACAGCCGGTGTGCGTGACGTCCCAGTCCGTCACGACACGGAGGAGGCACACATCTCGGTAAGCGTTGTGCTCTTTCGGCAAGCTCGCGCCTTCTCTGTGGCCGCTGTGCCTACGACGCGGTAGTGCCCACCGCTTCCCCCACGTTGCGCTCTTTTCGGAGCGAGGTCGCACTTCTGGGTTAAGTCTGGGGGGGATAGTGAGGACGAGGAGGTGCGGGGTCGTGTAGCTACAGCGGCAGCCATGCCGGTCTGTGACGTCCGCACCGTCGCTGCTGACGTGCGGTCGCGGCTGCAACGGCTGTTGGTTGGGGTAGTCGTCGCGGGCTCGTCTACTAGGAGGCTGGTGGATATGCTGTCTTCCATCTTGGTGTATGCGGCACAGAACCCGCGCGTCAACGTGCACTTGCACCAGACCGGCCACGACCAAGAGGGCAACACGTTTTGGCTGCCGGTGCACGAGGACCGGCAGCTGTTGGACAGCGCAGCGGGGAACGTTATGGCGATGGTCTACCGCTTTGCTGAGAGCGGAGATGCTATGCAGTACGGGTCGGACGTGATCAACCCGCTCTTGCATGGCAGAACACAAGCCGGCGGCACGACGCCGGGTACGCGGCGCGCAGCCGAGGCCGAGCCGCCGCCTACTACTCATATTTCTACAAGCTCTGCCGCACCTGAGCGTGCCGCCACATCCTCCGGTGCTGCGGCCGGCAGCGCCGACCGTCGCACGAACGCCACAGAGGGCGGTACTCCACGTGCGGCCTCTTCTACGCCCAACCCAAGGTCCCAAGTCTCTACCGCCCCAGCTGGTTCACGAGGGCCACAGCTGATACTCCCGCCGGGGGCGTCCTCGCTGGCGAGCAAGCCAGCCAGCTCGTCAGCAGCTGTGTCGTCTGGCTCGCGTGGCGTGGGCTTGAGACTCTCTGGTGGCCGCGACGCAACGGTACGGGACCTCATCCATGAACCAAGCGCGGAGCAAGTGCTGGCCGCCGCTCAGGTGGGAGATAGTGGCGACGAGAGCAGTCCGAATGATGGCGCGTCGGCGACCGATGCCTGTAGCGACGGCATCAACGAGGAGGGGGACAGTGATGACTACGTCATGGAGAGTCGCTACCTACATAGCCGGCGCCGGTCGAGGGTATTGAAGGCGCCCGTGACAACGTGCCAGCCGGCCTCGGTGGTACCTTCAGAATCTACTGTTGAGCTGATGTTGCAGCTGGTTAGCAACAACCGTCCGAAGCAGCATGTGCGCGCGGTCATCCCCCTCATGTCGGCGGCGATGCGGCGAGCAGGAAGCCGCACCGTGCAGTTAATGCTGCTTACGCTCCCGTGGTGGCCGCGAAAGTCTTCACGTGACGTTTGGCCAATGGCCGTCGTGGTCGACAACTGCGTGCTGGCTAAGGTCCTTCACGGATACTAGGTGACCGAGGGGAGCATCACGGTCACCCTGGAGCGGTGGCTGACGAAGCGGGACGACCCGCCAACCAAGCGCGTGGCCAATATTCTTCTATTGGCGGCGATGGAGCCAACCGCGACGGAGGTGCTCAAAACCTACATCCGAACGATCAAGCCGCAGCCGTTGCACCAGGTCTCTATGCCAAATCCGCGCTTGGCCGGCCTCGCTTCCTTGTCTGCTCTTTGGGCTGGGCCCAGAGTGACACCTACCCCCGGGCAGCTGGCGGGCCGGCGGGCGGACCCACGGCGGCCGGGCGCGCTTTTTGAAACTACGCCTACGCGCCCAAGAAATTGGGTTGAAATCGGCTCTAACCCTCCCACGCATCACCCCTTACGCATGCCACCGCTTCCTGTTGGTGGCTCTTCTCTGACGGCGTCTCGTGGCGCTTCCGGTGCCGCTGGGTCTGGTGCGAGTACGGGGTCGCGAACCAATATGGTGGGAGACAGTGCCGAGGAGTTTGACGCGCAGAGTGTGCAAGCCACTCTCCTGGCTGCACGGCGAGTGATTGACTCCTGTGCACCGACACGTAGCCCTGAAAGAGAACCTCGGTCTGGCGTGGCTGCAGAGCCCGCCGCCCCTCTGGTAGTTCGTACCTACCGCACGCGAGGATCTTCTTCTACTCACTCTCCTGCTACTCAGGCCACGGCTGCCGCCGCTTTACGCTCCACGGAGACACCGACAGCTTCTGCGCGCCCTCAAGCGTCGGATCCTTTACCTGCTACAGCCACGCTGCCTAGTACTCGGGCTAGTGGTGCTGCCGCTGCAAGTGCTCCGTCTGAGCCGACACCGTCTCGACTGGCTGCGCCACGACCAGATCCCCGGCCACCTTCTCCGTCTCGTCAGGTGGCGTCTCGACGGGCGGCGGCACTACCAGCGCCCACGCCACCCCCTCCCTCTCTGCCGGCGGCGTCTCCACCGGCTGTGGCACGACCAGCTCCCACTCCGCCTTCTACGTCTCTGCCGTCGGCGTCTTTACCGGCTGTGGCCCGACCAGCGCCCACGCCACCTTCTCCCTCTCTGCCTGAGGCGTCTGCACCGGCTGTGGCACGACCAGCGCCCACGCCACCTTCTCCCTCTCTGCCGGCGGCGTGTCCACCGGCTGCCGCAAGACCAGTACCTGCCTCATGCCATCCGTCTCTGCCGGCGACTGCTCCACCTGGTGCAGACCAACCGGGTCTCTCGGCCTTCGGTTGTCAGCGGGCGTCTTCTTCGCACTCGGCTTCTCGTCGGGTTCTCAGTCGTTCTACGGGCGCTGCGTCGCACAGACTTGGTGCCGCTCGAATCCTGTCACTCCCACCGGATACACCTCCGGATACACTTCTCACTAGTGAATCTGCAGGGACTTCTCCCGGACGCCTCTCGTCTTCTCGGCGCACGGTGTCTTGGGCGGACGCGGGTGGCGCTCCAAACCCCCATGGGCTTGCTGGTGATTCAGCTTTATCCCGTGTTGAGGGAGCTGACAAGGTGGCACAGCTCGGTGGCGTCGCGGGCTCTACCGTAGGGCCTTCTCGGGCCACCGACGCTGCGCGGCGTCTGGAGCAAGACAGTTTGGGCCAGCGTGCGCGCCTTCGAGTGGGGCGGCGCTCCGTCGGTTCGGGTAGGGCTTTGGCACAGGTAGAAGCGGCTGTGGCGGGGGTGGCCTCAGCTTCTCCAGCGTCTGCAGCGTCGGCATCCAAGTCTGTAGCATCCTCAGCGGTGTGTTCGATGCACGGCTTGTGAGCGACCGGCCAGCCCTCTCCCTCGACCACGTCAGCTGAAACCAACTTGGAATCTACCATGCTGGAAGTGCCGCTCCAACTATCTCTGCCCTCAACTGCTGCTGGAAGTATGCGCTTACCCTCTGCCGCAGCGCAGTCTGGTGGAAATGTGGAGTTGTCTTCCGCTGCAGTCAGCTCCGGGGTGGCTGCTCGGCAACCCCCCCCGCGAGCAGATGATGGGGCAACCTCTTCTTTTGATCAACAACTGCCGCTGCGCTCTGCGCGTGCCAGTGCTTGTTCGGAAGCTAGCTCTTCAACTCTGGGGGTCACGGCAGCTGCTATGGCGTCGGCAACTCCGAGCACACTGTCAGACCCCCTCCCGCCCAAGGCCGGGCCCAAGGTGCCCGCCGCCACCACTACAACCCGCTCGGCTGGCAAGCGGGTGGTCACTGCCGCAAGTGCAGATGAAGCCCATTCCGAGACGGTGGCCAAGAAGCGGAGCGTCGAGACGCGCTCCTCGTCGGCACGTCCGCCCGTGATGCCAACGTCTACCGGAACAGTGCGAACTCCTTCGCTCTACCGTTCCGTCGATGCGGCCCCAGACAACTCTCTCTGTCAACTTTTCGTCGAGGGTGGCCGGTTGGTGGCGGATGTGAGGCTCTTAAAATCGAAACGAGTTCTTCACGGGAGAGTAATGGACGCTGATCTTGTTGTTGTTTGTCTTCTGAGTGCGAGGGCGAGGATGTACTCGTACCCGTACCAGGGTCGGTTCCCGCCGCCTTCTCCACAGCGGACGCGGCTGAGAATGGCGGACATGTTGCGCACATCCATTGTGTGGTCCCGCACGCTTGTCCGTGTTGTTTAGTTACTCATGAAAGGCTTTTGTGTTGCATCCTGTTGTATGTTTATCGTCTTAAAGAGTCGATTGGTGTGCTTCATCGTTTGTATCACGGCTACGAGGTCACCGCGCTGCCGTGCGTCCCACTCTGCCCCATCTTGGCCCCCGCTGCCCCGAACTGCTTACTCCTCTTCACTGGGCGCACCTTCGACTTCCCTGTCGCTGCTTCACCTTTAGTCAGCGCCTGGGGCCCCGCGTGTAGTCCTACAGGAAAGGTGCGTATTTTGCTTCTGTTAAAAAGGGGAGGTGGCCTCATCAGCCATTCTCCAACACGCGAGTGTACAGTCCGACCGCTCCCTCTCGACCGACGTGCTCGAGAAAAAAAACATGCCGGCAGTGCAAGGTGGTGGCACTGGTGGTAGTAGCTGCCGTAGTGGTGCTCAAAATTGCTTTCTGGTATCGGAAGGGGCTCGCCGCCGCGGCACCAGCTCATCCCCGAAGCAGTGAAAATGCGGGCCACCCCCAGCATGCGTCGCTCACCCGCCGCAGTGCACGGGCATCTGTGCGCACACGAGTGTCATCACGGACATCGATCACGAGAACAGACAAACTGAGGCAGTCTGGCTTGGCAAGGCTGGACCTACATCGCTGGGGGGGCAGTCCATGCCGCGGGCACGATCGACACAGGGCCTCAGGAGTGCTCATGTAGTGATCTTGGCCACGCGGCCCGTGTTCTGCAAAACACGAGTGCGCATCTGCGTCAATGGCCTAGTCAGGCGATATCGATGGAACTCATAAAATCGCCAATCACCAGAATTCAACCAGCAGAACCATAGTGCAGGTCAATTCTGTAGCCGTCGAGCGATGATCTATGTAGCTTCTGTAACAGTTCACATTTCGGGAACCACATCCTAAATGCACACAGAGCCATCCTTGTCGAATGCGGGCGCTGACGACGTTTGATCTCGAGTCGGGAGCACAGTTTTGCACATCCGTTAAAGAACGTCAAACTGTTCACAGCCATCGCAATCAAATTATGGGGGCTGCTTGAGGGCGAGGTGGCAAAAGCGTCAAGCCGCCGGCTCCTGGCCGGCCGTGCGTCCATCCTCGCTGTAGAGCTGCCTTCTGCTGCCCTGGGTGACGGACACCAGACCACGCGACACCATTTTGTGTGTGGCTGGCTTCATTGAGGCCTTCACGCGCCCAGGAGAGTGCCAATGCGTCGAGATGTGAAACCAAATTGCACTTTGGTTTCGATTGTTTCTGCTGACGAGCAGGATGCACAGTATTGCGTCGACAATGCAGAGCAACGTTTCTTCTCCTTCTGCACACTGCAGTGCGTCTGCAACTCAAATTGTGGATCAGATGGGGCGACATTCTCTATCGAAGCCGCACCCGCAGCGTCGGCTGAGACCCTTACACTCCCGCAGTTGCGCCCAAACGGACTGTTCTGCGCCCTGCCTCGCGCGGATGTTGCCAGAGCAGGGTGCCAGAGCTTTGTGCACAGGTATGTCCGCAACATTTCAGCCGGGGTGGTTCATCGAATTTGTGCGTTCCGCTGAAAAGAACTTACGAGACGACAACAGATTCGTTCCAGAATTACTCTTCTCAATCTACAACACATTCTATCTCTTGGAATCAATCCCAGTATATTAAGACCGCTTTTCTTCCTACCTTGAGCGATGCGACAGATGGGAGGTCACCAGGAAGGGTGCTGGGCCGTGCGTTGTTCCCCGCCTGCCTCGAGGTGGAACGCGGCTGTGGGTGCCAGGTGCCTCAGGGATGGGGGGCAGCACCAGTCGCACCTGAATCGTTTGAATACGGCTATTGCAACACGGACGTGGTTGGGCGGGCCGCGCTGTTGGAGGGGAGACGGGCGGGAAAGCGGTGACGTCCCGGAAGCACGGCCCGAAGTCGTCCCTGCCCAACTGAAGCTTGAACTGGTGCCACGCACGCTCACAGTAGTCATCGCTCAATGGCAACAAATGGGACTACAGTATCCATTAGTTGCAGCATTTCATGTTAATGCTTTGAAGCCCCTCGAAATCTCTCGACTGCGCTATCGACACAGTATTTCGACTAGTTCAATAAAAGCCGCTATTGAGGCAGCGTTCAAGTTTTCCCCCCTGTGGACGTCTTGATGTCGTCGCCGACCTCGACCATAGGGAAGCGTGGGCGCCGCTCCCGCACCCGCGAAAGGCATCCTGCTGCTGAAAGACACGAGTGAAAAAGGAGGGAGGCTTTGTGCACGACGCATTCCAGGTGCGTAGAGTCCTATGAAACGAGAACGGTGCAAACGAATACAACCGGCGTACACGCGCACACGAGCACACAACCCGCGTATACGAGCGCACACCCACACTACCTTCCTACACATGTGCACACGCGCATGACGCGCCTACGCTCTCCCACAAGCACACAGCCTGCCTGCGCGCGCCCACTTGGCAGAACATGGGCACACGTCAACCGTATGGTTCCTCCTTGCACCGCGGTCTCTACGAACGGACCCTCCGGGTCATTTCCGGCAGCGTGTTCCCACAGTCAAGGGGGGGCGGTTGCCTCAAGCGCTCTTGCAAGAAGGCTCGCCGCCTGCATGCACTTGTTTGCAAAGTCGTTAAAGTAGGTGGCGCGACGTGTTGCACTCTCCAGTGCCTCTTACATGCAATCATCGACGTTAACCAGATAGTTGATCACGACCACGACGACCCCAGGACGCAGTTCGGCCGCCGCTTGCTCAGCCAGGTCCACCGTGTACATAGCGCTCGAGGCCGCCGCCTTGGCCGTGTTGTACCCCGTCAATGTCTCCGAGATGGCGGCTGCCGCCCTTGCAATTTCAATTGGCGACGAGGCAACGGTCTGCACGACATTGGCTGCCGCGCATGTGGCCTCCATGATGACATCTTGAGTCGACTCGGTCGCAATTGCCGCGTTGTCGACCTCGGCCTCCGTCTCTGGAACGAGCGACGGAATCGGGCAGCGAGACGCGCCTGCCAAACACATAAGGTCCCGTGAGGCGCCCGCCACAAGAAAGGCGACGGCAGTGGACGCTAGATTGAAGATGGCGAGTAGACTGCGGGGCGGGAGGGCGGCGCATTCAAAAGGGGGGGCCCAAAACGGAGGGGGCCCCCCTTGAGGTCGGCCACCATGTGGGCGTCCCACCCAATGCACGCAATAAATGCGTCGATATCGGCATCAACGACAACCAAAAAGACCTCCGGCTCAAGGCAGGCCGTTGCTTGCCTTATGACGGGCACAACGACAGTCGGTCCTACCGGGGTAGTGGCTGGCGGTTTCGGGTACAAAGTTGTGCACACGGTGGAGACGATACGGGGGACGCCCACAGCCACTCCCACAGCCCGATGCACAACCAACTTGACGGCCTCGGGCCACGGCACCCCCGAAGGCATGTCGACCATAGCCGGTTGGGACCCGAGGTGCGCGGCAGCGGCCGAGGTGCTCGCGTGGTGCGATTGGGAGACCTCGGACGTGCAAGACGTGGTCAACATAGCCACGCTAGGATAGACCACAGCAGATGCGAGGGTACAGCTCAGCGAAAGGGGTTCGGTTGTGGGGTCTAGGCGGCCGGAGGGGAAAGGGCGGGCAGACCGCGCGCAAATCGCGGATGCCAGCGCGGGGAACAGTGTTGCCACTGTGTCCTGCGAGAAAGCGCACGGAGTGAGTGCGCGTCGTGGAAAAACCAGCGCCCGCTCGGAGGCCACACGCGGTCTCGTGGTATGCCCTCATGGTGATAAAATGTGTGCCTGGACGCTGTGGCGGCGCCCACCCTTCGTGGTACGCGCCTTGACCTCCCGCGATAAATCCAAACGTACTGATTGGACGCGCTCCACCGAACCGGACTTTATGGCTGGTAGCTGGCAGCTGAGTGACCAAAAGACTGGACCTCTCTGCCTCAGGGAATTCAGACGATCAGGACGTGGAGCCCGCTGATCGGGCCGACGTAGCGCAGTCGCGGTCGCCGCTTGCGAAAGGGAGGGCGTCCGGCGCGCACGGCCAGAGTGGTCGGGTGGATGGGTGCGGCGGCAGTGGGTCCATTTATGTGGGGAGGCGGCCTTCGCCACAGACCACTCGCTTGGACTGTCTCGGTCAGTCAGCCAGCTGGGCAACAGCCACTCAAGAAGCTCAACAGCTTCTTATCCACTGTAGGGAACACAAGTAGACCGTTCAAGAATGTCCGCGCTGGGCGGATACTGGGTTGGTGAGCGCGAGCACTTCTGGCAGGCTTGAGGACGTGACACGCTGAGTCAAAGGAAGAAATGCCCAATCACGCTCTGATTCCGATCAGCACGCGCATCACGCCAAAAGTAGTTCCCCTACAGTTGGAGTCATAGCCCCCCTTTTCGACGTATGTGTGAAATCCAGTCATGACATCGGTTCAATGTTTCTGCCGTCATGCCGACGGACGCAGCGCCTGCACCCGGCTTCTACTGGTCTCTTCTCCGGACGGGCATCAATTTGGGACAGCCCCATGGGTCAATGACACGGGAATACAGAAAAGATATACCTAGCGACAACTGCTCATCCTCCCGCAAGTGTTCCAAATCGGCCTCTGCTGGGTGCGGGAGTTTTGGGAGAACGGCTGTATTGAGACAACTTCCTTTCGTCTCACGCTGGATTCAGCGTTCCATGTTGGAAGTGGCCTGCGGCACACGTGCGATGCCCCCGTTTGAAAGAGGGTCCTTCTTTCAATCCGTCCAACGCTCGATGTCTTGCTCGCGACACCGATATTCATCCAGCGAGGCTATGTGTATGCCGCACTCGGAAGGTGCACTCCGTATGAGAGTACATGTGTGGTCTACGTGTCAGGTCAAAACTCAAAGCGCGCCACTCGGCTTCTAGTCAACGACTGCCTCTGTCCGCAAAGGAGGATCGCAAGACCTCCTGTCCCCACTTCAGCAGCTGCCGGCAACCCGCACACAACAGAGTCTGTTTTTGGCTCGACCGGACACCAGATCCATAGGATTGCGTGCTGGTCCATCTTTTGGTTTGTGAGAGGTTGTCAGATTGTCTGATTGTCGTGCGTTTCCAATCCCGCAGCTGGCTGCCGCTCCCACCGCTGGCCACTCGCCCCCTGTTGGTTTCCTGGTACGCTGTATTGCAGAGGGTGACTACGCGCGCCGCGGAGGCCCTGCAGTGACTGAGCGAGACGGATGCCCACGAGATGGGAGCCTCCCGGCGTACGGGCCACTGTGTTGTGGAACGGGGCGTGCCGGGGGGGTGCAAAAGAGGTATGCACCAAGAGTGAACGCACGGGGGGGGGGGGGGGCAAACAGAGAGCAGCGCCTTGGGGGTACGTGGCACCAAACTTGGGTGACCGGAGCAGGTAAGGAGAAAGAACTAGACTATCTTTAACCGCTCGACACTCACTGTGCTTTTCGACACCACAGTGGTCCAGCCCACGGCGGCTCCAGATGCTCACCTGTTTCATAACCATCCCGCCTCTTTGGGACCCCTGACGGCCGCTGCGCTCTGAGTGGGAGACGCCACTGATTCTTGTCGGTGCGCTCGTAGCTGGGGTTTAGCCAGCCTCGAAGTTGGCGACTTTCCCGTTGTTGATGGCCATCGGTAGCCATGCCCGCCCCTTCAGGACTAACTCACGCTGGCTGCCGGCTGCCCGGTGGGAGGTCGGCTCGCCCCCCCGCCGCGGTGTGCGGTCAGTTTCTCCCCATGCCACTCCGACTTGGTCTGCTCTTTGTGCCATCGCCGCCCGTGAGCTTCAGTCGGGCAGCCCCGCGTTTTCACGCTGGCGTCTCTCTTGTGGGAGACCCACTACGCTGGTGCCTTCCCTTCTTCTCTACCATACATCCTGTCGCGCCATTCCCTACGTTTCAATCGGCACTGTTGTGCTCTTAGGATGTCCTCGGCTGGGCTCTGCACATTGAGGCGAGCCGGGTGTCTGAGCGATATCTTCTGGGGGAACTTCTGACCGCGCCGCAGCATCGTGTCTCGCGTTATGCGCAGCGCTGGCTCCGATACTTCCTACGTCGCATCCAGCTCTGTATTGGTAGTGGGTGCCGCGCTTGTCATGCCACGGGCCGCTCAAGGCAATCTGAGGGACTCGGCGAACTTGAACTATGGAGACCGTGCTCGCCCCTGGCGGATACGCTCGCGGTCCGGCCCTCCATCCTGCCCGCTACATCGCTTCCTGCACCCTCTCATGCAGCCGGGAATGTTTCCGTGCGTCTCTCTCCTCTGCGCCTCGGCGGTCGCAGTTGTATGGATTCCTGAGCCTTAAACGGGAAGCCTTGGGGACGTGTAGTTCTCTAGATTGCAGCAGAAAAAGAAGCGATCATTCGGTATTAACATTCGTGGACAGAGGGAATTGGGGAGCCGGTGACCTTCTCCTCTGGGGGTCTGAAGGTGAGGCTCCATTGAGCAGAGAACCGATGGCGTAGGTCCGCATCGATTGCTTGCTGGAGTCAAACCCCGCAGAGCGCCTCCGACACTGGCCAATTCGGCATAAAACGTTCGCAACTGACACTGCCCAACCGGAATGATCACTCCACTGCGCTTCACCCTCCATCCGTGACTGTTTGAACTTCTTTTTTTTGAATAGAACAGCATTGCCATTGCCCTCTGGAATGCTCTATCCCTTCTGAGTATTTCTTGTGAGAACAGACATTGTGCCTTTGGAACTCTTTCCCTGCATGTTCCTTTGCCCGTCATGTCACCTGTGGGGGTGCATTGGGCATGTCAGGGCATAAGATGAGAAAAACGACCATCCCACACATTCTCTGCAATGAGGCGAATAAAGTGCATTCAACTGCGCTGGTCACGATGGTATGCTTCACTTGGAGTACACCTGCTTCCTTCGTGCTGTTTCCTCGATGCGAAGGAACGGGCGGCTCGAGACTGCCACAGTCACGCCACCACGAGAACTGTCCTTTTGACTGACTTCCTGTGGGCCCTGCCCTCTAGATTCACTGTCATCTATGATGAGACAACCGAACCATATCTGCACTGTTTTTACTACATTTCAGGCGCATGGAGTGCTGAGCGACTCATGCCGTGTACTCAATCGGGTTTCTACGAAGGCTCGAGTGTTGGGATGTGTCGAGCACCTATGCACTGCTCTCTGTGTGGCCTTGGAATGTATACGGCCATGAGGAGCCGCGGAAGGCCTTTCTCGTGCCCACCACAGCCTGACGCGACTCCTGCTACGCACCACCGCCTGGAAAGAGGTCCAGGCGGTGGTCTGCAGGGTACATGCTGTTCACGTTGCTGGTTGCGCCCGACGCGGCCGACGTCATGCAATAGGAGAGACGGGCGGAGTGAATGCAGGTATTTCAGGACCGGAGCCACCGGCTGGAGGGAGCCGAGGCACAGAGTAGGGATAGAGTGGGAAACCTGACGGACGGCCGCGCGGAGGGGGCCGCGGCACGTGCAGGCTGGCGAGCCTGACTGTGGAGGGGTTTTAAGGGGAGCACGCACCGTCTGGAGAGGTACAGGCAGGCAGGGCCTGGCGTCGAGACTCTGACACTGCGAGAAGAGAATAGAATTCTGGTTTAGAGAACCTCGACACTGAGTCCGGGTGTGTTACGCAAAGAGTACGACGGACGTGAGCGTCTGTGAAACAGGGTTCAGAGAAGCGGTGCTCCTGCTGCACCGACCACCGATTGCCTTGCTGGCAGCGCGGTGCTATGTGTGAGGCGGGAAACAAGGTGTGCTGCCGATGACTTCCCGCCTCTCAGCAATCAGGCCGCGGGCGAGCGCATCCCAGCTGAGCCCTTCCTCTCCACAGCGAGTCAACAGCTGGGGTCAACGGTTTTGAAAACTCAGGCAGCCACCTGGACAGACATACAAAGGGCCTGCGGTATGGTGGAGGACACGCGGTAGCACGAAATGCTGACGGTGACGTCATGGAAAATGCGCGAAGGGCGACGTCGCGCAAGGAGGTATCGTGAGTGGTACCTGGCCGCGGGGAGCTCGTTACCTACGGCCTGTGGGAGGGATAGCGCTCCGAAACGAAAAAGACGGCATCAATAGTGGCGTCGCGTGCTGGGGACCCTTTGTCCCGCGCCGGCGACGGGAGGGCAGCCACCAACGCCCACGCCCAGGAGGCAGAGGGGGGATCAGGGTCAGCACTGAAAGACACGGCGGCACCACTTTGTGAGACCGGGAAGAACTACATGCTGGGGGTGGGCGACTCCAAGGAACAGAGAGGCGTCCGGCGCGGCCGCAATGAGCAGCTAAAACACGCGGAATTAGGCGCAAATCGGGATCTACACCCTTCTCTGCCGAACATGTTTGGAATGTGTTCCGAGAAGACAGGTACGATCAATGCTCTTTATCTCAATCATATCAACCCTGTGCTTGCGTCCCATGTGATTGGCTTCGGATGGCAAGAGGGTAGTCGAATCGCCGATCGGTCCGACGGGAAACATCCCATTGTTTGTCCGACGCTACGTTTGAGACGCATATGGTCGTTGCCCTAAAATCTGGAGAGGCCCGATTCGAGCCGATCGATGTCTGGGCCAACAACATGCAGAAAAGCGCCTGTTTGTTAGCCGAGGACTCTCCATTTTTTGGTGCAACGACAGTAGACGTCTAACACAGAAACGACAGGGCTGTCCTGCGTTCTTCATCCCACCTACGCATATCCAAGCGCTTCCCACCTCTCTGCCTATCTCCCCCGTTCTTGCATCTTCCCTCACCGCACCACGCACCCCTCCACCCACTCTTTCCCCCCCGTCTTCCCATGACGGCCAAGGTCAGTGCCCTTCCTTCCCTTCCTCGGCGCCGCCGCGGCTTCCACCGCTGGGCCGTTTGGCTGGTGCCGGCGGTGGATATTCCGGCCCCGTTCTGCTGCGCCAGGCGAAGCAGAAACACGCTGCCCCCCCCCCCCCCCCCCCCCCCCCC
>Ga0209093_1001220_pt1 | contig 14549 bp, 13 predicted proteins | sample SidtaG_4_FD_187450 | JGI IMG/M metagenome (GOLD analysis project Ga0209093, IMG submission 187450) | Marine algal microbial communities from Sidmouth, United Kingdom - Sidmouth_Male1 metaG (SPAdes) (version 2) | ecosystem: Host-associated > Algae > Red algae > Unclassified | place: Sidmouth...
ATTTTGGGCCCGTCACACCCTACTTTTGGAGCGCATCCCAGCCACCAATGCTCCAACCGTCCAAACGGCCAAACGGTGCCACGTTTGGCTGTTTGGACGGTTGGAGCCATTGGTGGAGACGCTCTGACACGCTGAGAAGGGCGTTGAAGCCAGATGGTCTTCATTTTTTCCGACGCCCGCGGCTGCGACATAGCGTTGGTGTGCCGCGGCGTAATCTTTCATCAGCGTGTGACTGACTCGGCTTGTCTCATGCAACTGTTGGGCGCACCGCGCCCCACGGCCTCTGTGCGCACGTCTTTGTGGTGTCAGTCTTTGGAACTTCTGTTCAAGGCTGACGCGAGGGAGGCCTTCGCATTGGATCTTTCTCCTGCATGGTTGATACACATGGACAAGAGCAGCTGGCGACTGCCGTTGTCCAATGAACGGGCTGGATCGCAGTCACAATGAGGACAGAGTTGAGCACATCTGTGCAGAGTCGCAGCCACGTCGGCGGAGTCCCGGCATTCACATGCCACGTCCATCAGTTCCTGGACACATCGCGTTTCCCAAGGCACAATTGCTGACAAGAACTGAGGAACCAATCCAAAAGCGATTCCTTGCTCGAGTGCCCCTCGCCCGAGTAGCCCTCAGTGGCACTTGGATGAAGGGTGTCAGTTGTCATCGTGTCGTGCGGACGAGGGTTGCTAGTGATTTCTCTGTAACGTTCATGAAAGCTGAATTGTGCTTCTGTTCCATGTCATTGTGGGTTCGAGCGCAGTGCGAGGATTTTTGGAGAACGGCTGTAGGTGGAGTGATTGCTCTTCTTGATGTAACCTGCTGGTGATTCCAAAATCTGACAAATTGAAGCGATCGATCGGCATACAGTCGAGGATTGCATCGTCGTATGTTCCGTGTCTGGGGTTCCTGGTGTGCCTGTCGTGGATCCGTGGTTTTTGGCGCTACCGTCGCCGTCGCCGTCGCCACCATTGGCATCGCCACCGTCGTCACCGCCACCGTCGTCGGCAGCATCCGCATCAGCGTTGCGGATTTTAGGCCCGCCACTGCCTCCCACCAAAGGCTGTGCCCCGCTGTAGTGCTGCCCGCCTGCCCTTTCGTCTTGCCCTATTGTGGTGGTGCCGAGTTGTGGGGAGCATTGCGTGGGGCTGCGCGGTGCTTCTCTTTCTTTTTCTTCTTTTCCTTTCGTTCTGGTCGGTACAATTCAGTCTTTGGAGCTATTGGCCATTTGTCTTGAGATTCTCTTGCTCGCTGCGTGTGCGTCCCTGTGCGCTGCCGCCGTGGTGACTCCTCGTGGTTCCCCGGCTTCTCTGAATCGCACGCGTGTGGGCGATGTGGCGGCGGCCGCCGCAGCCGCCGCGGTGGAGCAAGTGTACCCTGATCCCTCTCCTGAGATCCGTCGGGCCATTGACGTTGCGGCGCAAGCAGCCACAGCGGCGGCTGTCGAGGCGTTTGGTGGGAATCCTGCGCTTTCGACTGAGCATCCTGTCGGGGAATCATCGGCCGCCGCGGACGCGGGTGACCGTGCAGATCAAGACGTGACGGGTAGCGACGGTCCGGGGCCGTCGGAGCCGAGCCCGCGGCAAGGTCGTGGGGCGGGTCGCAAGAGGCGGCAGTCTATCTCCTTGGGCGAAAAGTTAGCGCTTATTGAGCTGCGGGAGAGTGGACAATACAAGTGGTCCGAGATATTGTCAATGTTCCACCTCCCTATTGCCGAGTCCACCGCTCGCGGTATCTACAAGAACCGTGCGCAATTCAAGCGCCGGGCGGCGGCGGACGAGAACCTGTCCTGGACGCGCCACCGGCGGTCTTACTTTGAGCAGGTGTCATCCAAGCTTTGGGATTGGTACCAGACCCTGCAACGAGTCGGTGCCAAACATCTCCCCGTATCGGGTGGCATTTTGGAGGCCCGTGCCCGGCTCATTGCGGAAGAGCTGGGGGTCACCGGTTTCAAGGGGTCGCCGAATTTCATCCAGAGGTGGGCACGGCGGTACAACCTGCACAACATTGCCCTTTGGGGTACGGGCGGTTCGGCGGACGCTGCCGGGGCAGAGCCGCTCATCGCCGAGATTCGAGAGAAGCTCGAGGGGTACAGTCCCGAGAGGATCTACAACGTCGACGAAACGGGGCTCTTCTACCGGTGCATTCCTAATCGTGCCTACGTAACTGCCGGTCAGCGCCGGCGCGCGCGCGGCACCAAGGCGATGAAGGCCAAGGACCGGGTCACCCTTGCGTTGGCGTGCAATGCCACGGGTACGCACAAGATTCCAATTGCTATTATTGGCAAGGCAAAAGAACCGTTGTGCTTCAAGCGGCCACGTCAGCCTTGCCCTCTTCCGTACTTTTCCCAGGAAAGTGCGTGGATGGATGGAAGTGTGTACAAGTCCTGGTTCGAGACGGTCTTTCTACCAGCCGTACGCAGTCGCACGAGACTTCCGGTCGCCCTTATCTCGGACAACTGCGGCGCCCACGTCGAACTCGAGTGCGATCAAGTGCGCTTCATTCCACTACCGCCGAACTGCACGTCTTTGTACCAACCATTGGACCTGGGAATCATCGCGTGTTTGAAGCGTCGGTACAAGAGGCGACTTTTGGACTTGGTCGTCACGGCATTTGAGTCGGGCCGGGGGAGCAGCGGCCAACCAGCAGCGGCGGGCGGCGGTGGAAACGGTGCGCCAGCTTCAAGTACGCCGGTGACGGCCCCGGTCGCGAGTGCGCCGTCGGACGCTTCCCCAGAGGCAAATGAATCGCCCAACTCAGCCTCGGGTTCCGCGATAGCCGGTCACCCGAGCAATTCGATGGCGGCTGCGGCTATGGCAGCCGGACCTGGCGTCTGGGGGTTTCCTTCGGATTGGCCAGCGGCAACGCCTGAGGAGGCAGCAGCAGCCCGTCCAGTGAACCGGCGACGTCGGCCGGCCCGCCGAGCCTCTACGCGTCCTGTGCTGGGTGTCCGGGAAGGGGCTGGAGCTCACCTCCAAGATGCGGCGGAGATTGTGCTAGCCGAATGGGCTGCCATCGAACCTTCGACGATTGCACACTGTTGGATCAAATCTACGCTTCTTCCCGCCGACGTGGCCGCAGCTGTCAACGCTCAGCACGGGGAATATCGCCAGTCGTCCGATTCGGTGCGTGAGGACGTGGAGGCGTGCGTTGCTCTGATGAGTGGGAATGAATTTGGGAGGGCGGCGTTTCCTGGTGGCGGTGCCGCCGCTAGCGCGGCTGCGTTGGAAGGCTGGCTGAGGCAGGAGGAGGACGAGGGGGTCCGCGCTGCCACGGCTGATGATATTGTGTGGGCTGGGAAGCCAGCGATCGAAGAGGAAGGAAGCGAGGGCGGGGACAGCGACTCGAGCTCGTCCAGTGGACACGAGTGATCTGTGCTATTTTTGTTGGCACTGCTATTTTTTTCTTTTTTTGTTGGGTCCGTGCCGGAAGAAGACGACGTCTTCACTTGTTTTTCTTTTTCTTGAACCAGGCGGCAATCGTCCGTCCTGAGCGGAAAAATGCGGCTTGCATCACGCAATGTACTGTATTCCCATATTATTTACGGCTGGGTCCGTCCCGTACGCTACCGCAGTGCGGTGGTGCCGACGAACTTGGCCGACAGCCCACAGAAGCCGCCGTCGGCCTCGTTGGCCACCGGTGGGATCCGCCGACGGAAGCGGTGGCCACCCGTGGGAGCCACTGACAGAAGCGGTTGCCACCAGTGGGAGCCGGACCAGTGAGTTGAGCCACCACTGACGGAACCGTCGCGATCCCACTGTCTGCTACATCATTCAAGGTGTTGGTCAGTTGACCCAGGCCTGGACACGATCTGGCGCAGCAACGGTGCCTTTTTCTCCTCATCTGGCAGGGATCCGGCCTTGATCTGACCGAGTGCTTTGGGCTCTTGTGACCAGTCCATGTCACACGAAGCCCTGCCTGCAGTCCGGTGGAGCCTCGAGATTGCAAAATGAACAGGTACTTCTCCACAAACAGGCCCCGCTTTCGATCACATAATACGACATCTAAGTTCGAATAGGCTTCTCATCGTGAGTGAGAATCGTTGAGCACACGCTAATATGACCTTCTGATCCCATGCGCGGACACCAAATCGGTTTAAAAAAAGAGGGGCTACAATGTCTGCCAGCCTGCTATATAAGTGGGTATTGACTGTAACTCCGGCTGTACAAATGCGTTCCGACTGTTCTTTGGCGCATCTGATAGGTCTCATTGAGAGGAACGTAGTGGTGTTGTCAAAGTTAAATGCCCACGTTTCTCAAGAGCAGCCGGTCGGCGTTTCTGTGTAACAGCGGCACACGATTGCACGTCGCCACCAGAGTGCCGGAGGTGCTCGGATTCGAGTTTTGTCTGCAGAAACAGTCTCAGCGGCCCAACGTCACCCTGGCAGGAATTGGGGGAGCTTCTGGATACGCGACCTGCAGCGTCCGCACCCATCCAATGTGCGTTTGTATCCGGACGCTTCCATTCATCGGATTGCAATCGGACAACCCGGGTCCGGCTGTACAAATGCGTTCCGACTGTTCTTTGGCGCATCTGATAGGTCTCATTGAGAGGCACGTAGAGTTGTTGTCAAAGTGTAATGTCCACTTTTCTCAAGAGCAGCCGGTCGGCGTTTCTGTGTAGCAGCGGCGCACGACTGCACGTGTCCGCTGGTGCCTTGGAAGCGCTCAAAGAGTTTTGTTTTCTGTGTACACTAGTTGTTTTATGCCTCTGCGTTCTGGTATGTGTAGTCGCTTTGGTGGTGTGCTTCATGTTTCCCGGACTGGTCACATTCCGCAGCGATTGGGCGTCATGCCAGTGGAATATTCGTAGTCGTGGAGCTCATGGGTTGTGTTCCGGCCGTGCAAGGGGGACAACTCATTTTCTATCACACAATCGCTGCTCTCGTGCTCCCCAAAAAAGCTCCAATGGTTGTGGTCGACTCACGGGCAACGGCCGTGGCGCACTGCTTACGCTTCTTCATGGCCTTAAGCGTCTCAGCGTGGCACACTGGCTGCTGCGGCTTGTTCTCTCTGAACCGCTTGTCACCCACCTTGGTTGCTTTGCGGGCCCCAGTCTTGCTGGTCCTCCTCTAAGGCGAGTGGCGCGCGAGCACGTCGGCCCCCGCCTCCCGTGCGAACGCCATTGCCCTCATGAAAGCGGCCGCTCGCTCCAGCTCGGTCGCCCCGGGGTACTTAACAGCGCTCTGGCCGTATCGACCATGCCACGCCTCAAGCCCCTGCTCTCCGTACAATCCAATGCTCCCAAAGCACTCCAAACAGGCAGGTGCGTGGCACATCAGGATATGTAACTTGGGCGAGATGGACAGCCATGGAGAACTGCGTTTGAGCAGTGTGACAATCACGGCGGCATCGGCGCGAAAAAAAGCCGACTCGTCTGCGGGGATGATCACCGCGCGGTTCAGGGTCCTTCGTATCCTGTTCCAAATGGACCACGCGCGTTCGTACGCGTCGAGGTGGTCCTTCGACACCTTGCCCTTCAGAGCGGCACAAACGACATCGCTGAGGTCGCCAATGGTGTGGCAATCTCTTCCGATGAAGAGACCACCGTGGAAGGAGGTGGGGCGTACACGCACCTTCTCGTGCAGCAGTTGTACCAGCTCCTCCGCAAAGTCGGTGCCCGCGTGCCTCCACGACAGAGGCCCGTCAATCGCATTCCGCTGCACCATGATCATCTCAATTGCTAGTAGCAAATACCGATGGTTAACTCCTTGCTTTGTGTGAAGTGGAATCCGTACAATTTGCCGCGGATGGACGGCAGGTAGCGGACGCCGCTCCAACGAGGAGTGATGCCTGGGTGTGCCAGGCTGGCCAACCATGAGCATAGCGCTACCAGCGGCCATGCGATTGGAGAAGTGTGTCGCCTCTCGCAAGGTCCGCCCGACGACCAGGTCTTGTACGGTTCCGAAAGCCGCGTCAAGAACGGTCTGCTTCTCGCTGGAAGACCGCGTTCTCAGAAAGTGTAGGCAGGGTAGCGTGGCCGACGCTCCCTTGTTTCCGATCACGTTGCACTGTGCAGCGTAGTCGCAGCCCAAAATGAGTCGGACTGGTCGCCTCACGCCGCGCACCCAGACCCCATCACGAAGCAGTGAGTCGATTTGCGGAAGGTGGGTGTCCAGCACCGCGGCCAGCTCGTCATACTTGTCGTCTTGTCACGGGCACAAACCCACCAGGATGGTGTTAGCAGGGCTATTAGGGTGCTCCTGGTTGATAACCGTGGCCACGATTTTCACCGTCCCCGGGTCGCCACCCTTATCCAAGCCAAGAGTAACTTGAACATCCCGCTCCGAGGATGGTGGAGAGCCTGGGAATGCCACGACAGGAGGATGCGCTGCCTGCCCAGCGGGCACAAGCCGGAAGTCACGCACCGGCTGCTCCACGAATAAGTCCCGGTCGTACAAGTCCGGCACTCGCTCCTGGATTGCTGCTGCGAGTGAGGCGAGGCGGGGACCGGATGGTGTGACCACAACCTGCTTCCCAGGTAGTAAGGAGACCTCCCGACGAGCGTCGCGCAGAGCCGATAGACTGTCCAGGCCGCTGCGCCTCCCGCCCAGTGCCAAGCGCCATCTGTTGAAGCCAGTGAGGCTTATGGGAAGTGCCGCCACAAGGCCCACCTGCTCGGCCATAGACAGACACAGAGGAGTGCCCGACGGCCGTGTCCGCCCACGGCGTGCCGTTTCTCGATGACCGCTGTTGCCCGCCTGCAGTCTACGCGCGGCGGCACGATGCTTGTTGGCCTGGCTTATCTTGACCAGGTCCTTTCGCGGAGATAGCTGCCGCGCGTACAAGCGCACCCGACCGTTCTTGTTCTTGAGCTGGATCTCGGGGCGCTCGCCGCACAATAAAATTGCGTTGGCAATTGCCTCGAGCACGGGCTTGTCTTGAAATCCGTCGTAAATCTCCACGAGAAGGCCGTCGAGGAACTGGCGGCAACTAGGAATTGCCGAAGGCTCTGCCACAGGCGTCGGCATAGAAGCGTGGTTGTCCCGACCCGCAGACGACGCCTGGCTGGAGCGTCGGTCCGCCGCAGGCTGCTCAGATGCTGCCGCAGGCTTGGCGGCACTGGAATCAATGGAAAGGCCGTTCTCATGCTGTAAAGCATGCTGAGCATCCGCTTCGCGCTCGCCATACAAGCGAGCCGCCAGAGTCGAGGCAGCACAGTCCTCACAGGCCACCTCCCCGACTGTAGTCTCCCTCGGCACGACGCTGACCCTGGTTGGGGCGTCGTTTGCTGGTAGGTCGGAGAGAAGAGCGGGGCTGGTAGGTGCTGACGCGGCCACGCACCCTCCCGCTACAGAGGGAGCAGTAGGCAGGGGACTGAGAGCGGCGGGGAGGGGTGTCTTGCGACGTGCCGCTCTTTTGCGCCGAGCGCAACGCGTCTCATACAGTCCCCGGGGGGTCCCCGACGTGTCCCTCCCCAAAGTAGCCTCGCCCTGCTTTCTCGGAACGACTGGAAGGCGAGCCACGACGGCTGGCGGTGAGCCGGGGGGGAGCGTGCGGGCCCACTCCTGCCACGCGGCCATCCCCGCAGTTGGCTTGAGGAGAAGGCGATGGCAGTCAACGCATTGGTACGCCCATATCCTGCCGCGAAACGCCTGTGCGATATCTGTTATCGTTGCCCTGTGTTTGTCACAAGAAAAAGAACCATACAAGGGAACGGTACGGGATGACCAGTGGAGCCAGGCCGCGAATAGAGGGAGGGTAGGGAAGGGGAGGTGAGCCTTTTTTATCTCATCGTGTCTGCAGCGTGCCAATGTGCGTCTCATCCCGGCTCCTTGCCCCCCCGCCCCCCTCTCAATTGGTATCTTCAACGGGCACACATCGACTAAACTTACGTCCGGTCGTCATCGTCATCCACCATGTTGAGCTCCACCACAGTAAGACAGCAACTGCACAGAGACTGCGAAGCCACCTGTGAAAGCGCCTGCAAGCGACAGGCGCAGAAAAGCGCGGGCAAGACGTGATCCGCCGTGGATCACGACACGCCGGCCGCGGATCATCCTGATTTATGAGCTACGTACTCGTCTCACAGAGGCTGTGAAGGCCTAGAAAATTGGGACGCGTCCTAGAAAGTCGGGACGCTTGTCAATCGCTCTCGACCAGTGGATCTTTAGCACGTTGCAGCCTGGCTTTCATCTGGCCTGTGTAAAGCTCAGACCCAGAAGAGCAGCCTTAACTAGGCGTGTGCAGGGCACAGGCTCAAGGGCGAGTGGGATTCTCGACGGCGTCGGCCCGCGAATAGAAGGGCGGTATCATCAATTGGAATGACAACCGCGCTCAACAGCTCAGAAACGCAGGGGGTCGAACCCTTGTCACAGTGTCGCAATCCTTGCCAACTGGGGGGTCGCGAGCGCGACCCCTTTCTCCACTCAGAAAGCTCTACGTCGTGCATTTATTTTCGTAGAGTTCTGTAATGCTGCAAGCACTATGAGACTGGTTAACTGGGCGTGGCATCATCAGAAACCTGTGCCCACCGGTCAGACCGTCTATCAATATTCCCAACCGGCGGTTGGCGGTTCTGACCGGCATCTCAACCGGGCCGTTGACCGGCCGGTTAGATGAGCGTATTGATCGGTGGTGAGTGTATCCTCAGAAGGAGACACTGTGGTGCCGATATTTGACAACCTCCCTCAACGGGCGCGGCAGCTGGGGTGGGCGTGGTGAGATAATCATAGGTCCTCACCTTTGAGTGTCGTGCAATGATCTGGTAAATACTTCTTGTCCTCTGCTGCAGAATTCACCGACTCTTGACAAGTTACATGTGTACTGATTGATAGAGCTGGTTTGACCCTGTACTTGTTCGCTAGCGATCAAGGTTCAGCGGATACTCCTATCGGCGAGCGCTGCGTGCCGACGACACTTGGGCAGAGCAACCGAGGGGCGAACAGCGACAGACACGACTGACAATCAAACACAACAGGTGCTGGCGGCAGTGGTCCCGACGCCGTTCCCCACATCGGCTTTACCACGTGACATCCACTTGCTCACCTGCGGCCAGACCTCCAACCACGCTCCAGATCTGCATCCTTATCCCGACCTTGACCTCACCCCCCCCCATACCCCCCCTTGTATGCGTCACCTGCGTCACGGAGCAGCCCGTCCTTCTTTCTCGCCGTGGCATTGGCTTGTTGCTACACGACTATTCACGGCTCCCTTCCCCGTACGTTTCTTTGCGTCCCGGCGTACGTGCGTGTGTCGTCCCTTGCTCTTGTTACCAGATATGTGCCGCTTGTTGCTTTTGTTCAGCCTGTTGTTGGCTGTGTGAGAATCGGACTATCCCTGCCGTTTGAGTAGTCTCTGACTCTCGTGTTTTGCTCCTGCTGCTTGGCTGCGGCATTCTGCTCAGATTGTCTCTTTGCCCCTGTCTTATCTCTCTGTTGTATTCTGTTCTTTGCCAAGTGCTCTTTTGCTGTACCTTGGAGTCCATTGTGTGTTGCTGACATTGACACGGGTGCTCGACATAGACAAAATAAACCGACCAAGACATTAGAGCTCAAAATTAGAAGCGTAATACAGCCGCGGCCAGAGTTAATGTCACCGTCAGAAGAATTACAATTGCATTTTGTACATGAAGCCCAATGCAAGTGACCAAGTACTCGACAGTTGAGATCTGAACAGCAGCGAGATGGCACCAGCGGCCGGCCACCGAGGCACGTGCGCTGGTCCATGCCCCTCTCAGTGTGCTGCATTGAGCTCGTTTTTGGCACTGTGACTGGGGGGCGTTCATTCCGGTTAGTCTCCGGTGGAACCGTCCATCAGCGAACGCCTGACCGGCCGGTCAATGCCGGTTGGTTTGCCGATCAAATCGCCCAGATGACCGGTGGGCACAGGCTACTACGGAAAGGAGGGGACCCCGCGTATGCCATGTGACGTGTGTAATTAATTGAAGAGCTGCAGACTAAAAAATAAAATCCGGAAACGTCCAGAAATGTGAAAAAAAGTACAATGAGTGGACGTCAATTGTACAGAAAACCAAAGGTTGTGTGCAAAAACGCGCGACACTCCGACCCGGGTGGGAGGGAGGGAGGGCGGAAAAACAGCAGACGCGCGGAGCCAGAGGAAGCAGGGGGTGACGCGGGCGCGTCGCCCTTAAGCGGCTGTGAGGTCGGTCCGGACACCCCGCCCGTGTGGCTACGGGTGGGGGGGCTGCTCGAGGCAGATGGGCGCCGCAGGAGACGGATCTCCGGCGGGATCCGATCCTCTCAGACAATCCCCGGTGGGAATTGGGAACTAGCCCAATCCCCGGCACGTTGCTAATTTCTTCGCCCCACCCCGCGTAAGTCGACGCCCATGGTATAATAACCGTCGGACAAGACAATACGGCCCCCATACCATGCACTTACCTGAGTCCGGATACTGAGAACGATTCCTGTCCAATCGTTAGCGAACGGGTGCACGCGACTTTCGCTAACGATAGGCTATCGTCGCCCGTTGCTCTGCGCTCCGGACGATCACAGCCTATCGTTAGCCAAGTCACGTGCATGTCGGACCGCTCTTAGCAGCACAAAGTATCCGCTTAGGTCGTAGCATGAAATATTTCAGGGCCCGTCCGTTTTCAAGCCATCTTCAGCACATTTTCTGCAACCTTTTCAAGTTTCTCTTCGTCGTTCTTAAATAAGGTTCCGTCACCGACGCTCTTCGTTTTCTAATCGCATCTGGGGCACCCAATCCTAAGTTTTTTCCTCTACACGTGACAGTCTTTGACCGCCCAGCCTCCCCAGCATTGCGTCTGAGTCCATTTGAGCGCCGCCTCCTTGCAGTTTTGAGGCTGGTCCGCACCTTCCGAGGCCGTCGACAAAAAGCATCGCCTGCTCGTTTCCCAGCAATATAGACACCAAGCACCAATTTCATATGAATCCTTTCCGTGCAATGTAGAGCTCCCGTGGTGTGCACAAAAGAAAGGCTGCGAGTACCCCCGCAATGCTCTTTTTTCCGGTATCCACGGTAGAAGATGCTTTCTGTTGTCCTTTCCTGTGTCACTGTGTTCTGGCCACTCTCCCACATCCGGTATCTACCGCTCGGCCACAGGACACACTTGCGCTCCAAGCACTCGTTTTTCGAACGTACAGCCTCCCATGCAGGACCCGCGTTGCGCCAGTCTGTTGAGCAGCTCTGATCGGAAACGGCTCGGTCAACAAGATCCTTACCAAAAAACAAGTCCAAACAATAGTAGAAAATCCAACGTTCCAAAGGGGCTACATAATACAGTCCGCACTTCAATTACCCTTCTTTCTTGATCGAGGGTCCTTACTGTCTGGGAGGAACCGTCTTTTTACCGAACGTTGCGATTGTGGATTGGGGATCTCGGTATCTTATCGCTGGGCTTGACCCGTCCGCCGCCCCTAACTGGTGCGTCGCCCGCCGTGCTTTGCTCTCGATGATGACGACATCGGGAGGGGGGGGTGGGAGGGATTGTGACCCAGCCGCGCTGTTTGACTTAATCGAGTTGGCAGACATGGTTGACGTTTGTGGGCAAGGTAACCGCGCGGCGCCCTTTGCGCGCGACCTGGTCGGTCGCTTCTATCGAAAGAGCGTGACACAGGGGAGCTTCTTCCGCGATGTGAGAATGACTCCGTCCCACTTTGATGAGATTGTTGCCCTGTCAACCCCGCACCTCCCTCGCTCCTCCCGCGGTCCCACCACCATACCCCCAGCCTACCGTGTTTTTGCCGTCTTGTTTTGGCTGGCACAGGGTGGGAAGCAGCGCGTCGTCGCTCGCACGGTGGACGTTGCAGAGTCTACGTTTGCGAAGCACTGCGCCCCCGTCATCCATGCGATGCTCACCAGGCTGCCAAAGCCGGAGTGGCCGGGCTGTGCCGAACGGCAGGAAATTGCCAGGGACTTCGCTCGGTTGACGGGCGGCAACGCCGTCGGCTGGAGGGGTCTGTACGCTGATTATATCTTTCTCATTTCTCAGCGACTTCTCATGTGTTATTACGACTTGGCGTCTGCGGGGCGGACTGAGGAAACACGTGTGGGTCCGCTGATGGGAAGGACCGTGCGTTAGTCGGTGCGTGGCGACCGCATCGAGATTGCTCGACCTGGTCTCGATACCGAGATATGTCAGGAAGCGTAGCTAACATCTCTTTTCTCTCGATCGGTTTTAAGGGTTGGTAAACCTGTTGCGCTTTACATCGCCGGGAAGCGTCGTTCTGCTATTCGGTTGGGCTGCTGTTTTCTTGTTCACTTTTCGCTACAGCTGTGGCGCCGTAGATGGTTGCCTGACTCCAATCCTCACTCCTTCCGGGGAACACAAAGAGGACTTCACCGACAGGAAGTCTCAATGCTCCCTGTTGCTCATCCCTATCGTGGATACTCGGCAGTTCAGGTACTTTGTTGGTGGCTTTCCTGGATCCCGTGGCGACTCACTCGCGTTCCGGGGCCAGTCGTGGTACGGCGCCGCTGAGGATCCTCTCCTGCGTCGGTCGATTTTGAGCATCGACGAGTTCATCCTCGGCGACGCCGGCTTCGCGCTCACGCCCTTTCTCGTACGTGTTTGCATGTTCCCTACAAGTTACGGTAGCATGTGGGGGGCACGAGGCATTGAGTAGAGGGGGTTGGTGCTGGGTGAATACAGCGCATGTGGCCGGGCGTCTTGTCACGGTCAGATATTAGACACCCCGGGCAGCCGCCTTCTTTTTCTGACCTGTTTCCATCTTTTGCGCGCCTGCTTCCTGTGTGAGGTCACATCTAGCCTCTTTTTTGCTGTTTTTCTTTTATTGTGCGGTCAACTGTTGCATGTGTCTTTTCCATCAACGCAGATCACCCCTTTCAGAGAAGTCGACATCTCAAGACCTAATACCGCGTCAATGCGCCGGTTTAATCACCTCCACGCCAAAATGCGGGTGGTGGTTGAGAACGCGTTCGGGCGTTTGAAGAGGAGATGGAACGTGCTGCGCTTCATTGCAGCGAACCCTATGCTCGCCGCGGCTGTGCAGGAGGTCACAGTGGCGCTTCACAATTTCTTGGAGGCCAGAGATGCGGACTACGAGGAGGAGTGGGAAGAGGCATCGGATGACACTCCCGATGTGGAGGTAGGCGTGCAGACAGACGATGCGCAGCGCACTGCGGGTGCTGCACGGCGCGTGCGGCTGGTCAGAGCCCTCGGGCTTGCGTGGTTGGACGAAGCTGTTTAAGTTGCCCTCTGCATCTGGATGGAAGGGGGACTCGTTTTTTCGTGTGCTCTTGGGAGGGACGGGTGTGGCGTGGGAGAGTCGTTTACGTCTTGGCTTGGAGCAGTGGCTGGGCCCAACGGCAAGATGCCAGAAACAGAGACCATCCCGAAGAAGAACCTTGGCGCGCATCACATGACTTTTGATGTTTGACAGGGCCTGGTTTTCTTGTCAGTGACACGCAAAAAAAGAAAGAAAAGGAAAAGGAAAAAAAGGAACAGAACGAACAACAATCAAAACAAGAACACGAAGAATTCAATCACTGGCGTCGGGCCTTCGCCGCAATCGCCCCAATCATGTCAAGCACAGCTACGCGGATGTCATTGTCGCTCACTACAATGGCCTCCCGGCCCCAGCCAGAAGCCCCACCGCTGTGCCGCTCGTCGAAGACAGCGCTCACTCGCTCATTCTTGGACTGCAAATACGCACTGATAGCCGCCGAAGTGCTTACCCGTTTCGCCTTCTTGTGGTCTTTTCGCGCCTCAGCTGCGGCGAGGAGGTCAACAACCTTGGGAACATCGTCCTCATGGTCGCTGGTTCCGACGCTGTCATCGACATCGGTGGCCGCGTCTCCCATTGCCCCGAAGATGGCTGCCCCCGCACCTTCCAGGCTTGCCGTCCCTGCGCCCTGGGGGGGGCTACTCGCCACGGCCGCCGGCCCGGGCGTCGCGCCCCCCACGACCCGACCCGGTGTTCCCGCGTTCGAGCCCGCGCCCTCGCCGTGTTCGTCCGCTGGCGCCTCCACTGCGCTGGTACCCGGTGCGGTAGAGGCACCAAAGACCACAGGCTCCCGGCCGGTGGACTCAGTGGCGACAGCCGACGTCATAAACGCGTCCCGAGCCAGAGAGTAAAGCTCCGACCCACCGAACTTGATGAGGAAATCTTCTCGCTGCGAGGCACTAAGCCCTGTGCGGCGGAGATTCCTGCGGGTCGCCACGTATTTCGTGCGGGTGTCCTTGAGTTTGCGGTCAAGCGCCGCAGCCGTCCTTGTGCGAGCCACCACGCGGTTCTCGGCTGGCGTGGCCATGACGAACGCCTCTATCAGCTCGCTGCTCGTGCGGCGGCTCTTGGCGCTGGTCCTGCTACCACGGTAGTCGGCCCAGTGGGTTGGCGCCACCGCCAGGACTCCCTTGAGCTCCCCGATCACCCATTTCGGGGCACGGGGCGCGGGGGGGTCCGTGGTCTTGCGCTTGCGGGAGGCCTTGCCCGTGGTAGAGCCCTTGTCATTGCCGCTGCTCTTGTCGGGCACTCCAGGAGCGGGGGGGGGCGCCGACACGGGCGTCGCCGTCGCCGTGGTGGTGGATCGGGCAGCCATGGTACAGAATGGTGCGGGGGGTATGCGAGGTAGTGCGACGGTACGAAAAATGCAATGCGGGATGGGGGG
>Ga0209093_1001222_pt1 | contig 14545 bp, 4 predicted proteins | sample SidtaG_4_FD_187450 | JGI IMG/M metagenome (GOLD analysis project Ga0209093, IMG submission 187450) | Marine algal microbial communities from Sidmouth, United Kingdom - Sidmouth_Male1 metaG (SPAdes) (version 2) | ecosystem: Host-associated > Algae > Red algae > Unclassified | place: Sidmouth...
CCCATTCCCCGGTGCCTGTGACCCCTCCCGGGCCCCATGCGCCACCCCCGCCGACGCCCCCACCCGCCGGTGCCGCCACGGGGGCGCTGCCGCCCGTAGGCACCGCCGTCGGGACGGCCTTTCTCGGCCCCCCCGGGCTGCTCGGTGCAGCCGCGCGGAGGGCGGGGCCGTCCCCAGTGGCGGCGCCGCGGCGCCCCCGCCGCCTGTCCATTGTGTGTCGGACGGCGTGGACGAGCGCGCAGCGACACCGCGCGCTGCGCGTCGTCGTGCAACCGCCGCCGCCAACGCCAGGCTCGCCGCCTGCGGCGGCGGGCGCGTCGGCTGGTGGCGGCAGCGGCGGTGGCCACGCCGGCGGCCGCCGTCGCGGTGCTGTAGCTCTCCCGCCAGCGCCCCCGCGCGTGGCTACCACTGCCGCTGCCGCCGCTGCCGCCGCCGCGGCCGCCGCGGCCGCCGCGGCCGCCGCCACCGCAGCCGCTGCCGCTGCCGCCGCCACCACTGCCACGTCGGTGGTTGTTGCACCCGCGGGGGTGACGAGGAAATCGCGGCCGGCGCTGCCCGTCGACGCTGAGAGGGCTGGCAGGGTGGCGGTGCCGCCGCTGCCGCCGCCACCGCCATTGCGTCGCCGCGCAGACGCCGAAGCGGCTGGCGCCGAGGCCGCACCAGCGGTCGCGGCGGAACGCGGGCCAGGGCGGCCGGTGCAGGCGGCGGAGGCTGCCGGTCCGCCGCCGCCTGAACCGCGGGCACGGGCAAGGCGAGGGCGGCCACCCGGCAAGCGGGCGGTCGCCGGGACAGATGCTGTGACACCCACTGCTGGCGGTGGCGTCGGCGGCGACGGCAGCAGCGGCAGCGGCAGTGGTAGCAGCGGCGGCGGCCGCAGCAGCAGCAGGAGCGGCAGCAGCAGCAGCCGGGCCAAGAATGCTAGGAGTCGGACAACCAGTGGCGGCCCAAGTCGTGCGCGGAGTGCGTCTGCTCCCGCGCGGGCAAACGCGGGGCCGTCGCTCATATCGGGTGTCAGCGTGTCGCTGCCGACCGGGGTGAGCTTGCGCATGGTGCGGACGGCCTCGCCGCCGCCCGCGACCGGTACCACCCCGTCTCTCGCCACCAATCCCCCCTTCAAAGCCCGCACAAAACCCTCTACCAATGCTTCCCCCAAGTCCCCCGCCGCCAGCGCCTGGGACGTGCAGTACGAGGCGCTGGCCGACTTCCGCCGCGTCAATGGCCACTGCCACACGGCGCTCGGGTCGGACGAGCGGCTTGTGCGGTGGACGCAGCTGCAGCGTGCTCTGCGGCGACAAAACCAGCTCCTGCCCGAGCGCGTCGCCCGCCTCGACGCGATTGGGATGGTGTGGAACCGGCACACCTCCCAGTGGGAGGCGCGCCTCCACCAACTGCGGCAGTTCAAGGCCGCCCGCGGCCACGTGCGGGTGCCAACCAGCGGGTCGCTGGCGCCGCTCGGCGCGTGGGTGCAAAACCAACGCACGTCCCAGCGGCTCGGGCGGTTGGCGCCCGAGCGGCTGCGCAAGCTCGACGCCCTCGGCATGGAGTGGGCGCACCACCGGCTGCCGCCGTGGGAGTCCCGCTTTGCCGACTTGGTCGTCTATGCGGCGGCCAATGGGGGCATTGCGGACGTGCCCCTGTCGGAGAGCGTCAGCCTCCACAACTGGGTGTCGTCCCAGCGCACCCAGTGGCGCAAGGGCCTGATGCCCCCCGAGCGCGCGGCGCGCCTCGAGTCGATCGGCTTTGTGTGGGACGCGCAGCAGGCGGCGTGGGAGGCGCGCCTCGCCGAGTATGTGCGGCTGCGGGAGGAGATGCTCCGTGTCACTGCCCGCATTGCCGACGGCTCGATGAGCGTCGCGGAGATGGTCAGCGCCGCCGAAGCCGGCGACGCCGTCGACGAGGAGGGGGAAGTCAACTTGGAGCGGGCGGCGCGGGAGCTGTGCCTCCAGCGGCTGGCGGCGGCACAGACTGCCAAGGGCCGTGCCTCGGCCGCATCGTTGCGGCAAGCGCGCAAGCGCGCCGGCGGCGCCAGCGGGCCCGCGCCGACCACGTGTGACTTGCCACCGCTGGTCGGAGGTGCGGTTGTGGCGGCCGGCAATGGCGTGGCCGCCGAGTCGGCAGTTCGCAATGGCGTTGCCAGTGGCAATGGCATAGTCGGCGGCTCGGCGACCGGCAATGGCTTTGCTGGCGGGGTGACTGGCAATGAGCTTGCCTGCCGGGCGGCCGCCAACGGGGCTCCCAATGGGGCGGCCACGGCCCGCTTGGGGGCCCGCCCGTTGCCTCGGGTACCGCCGCGGGCGGTGCCTTCGCCGTTGCCCTTCCCCGCCTCCGCCGGCGTTGCGACCAGCTGGACGCAAGCCCCCGAGGCAACCGCGTCGGTGGTGCCGACCAAGCTCCCCCTCAGCCTACGCAAGCTCCAACTGTGGATGCTGACACAGCGGCGGCTGCTGCGCACGGGCGCGCTGCGGCCAGAGCGATTTGCGCTCCTGCTCGGCGCGCGCTTTGACTTTGACTGGTTTGACCTCGAGTGGGAGCGAGGCTTTGCGCGCCTGGCCGCGGCGGTCAGCACCAGCGGCGGGCGATGGCACGCGCGCGCCAACTGCCTCGACGAGGGACTCCTCTTTTGGGTGAGGACGCAGCGGAGTGCCAAGCGGGCGGGGGCGCTCGCCCTGCACCGGGTGCGGCGGCTGGAGGAGCTGGGCGTCTTTGAGGACACTTTCTTGTGAACAGGGGCGGGGACTGCGGGGGCGGGGGTTGGGGGGTGGTGGAGGGGATGCTTGGCTTGTTTCCTTTTTCGGTGTGCATGCGCGGGTGACTTCACCAGTTTTGTGCAGCATGCCGCCGGTAACCCATGAAAGAATGCGCAGGTTTTTCCCGCCTGCAGTGGTTTATGGTCTTGACTCTTCTTTGTTGTTCTCATGACAGTCTTTCGGCGATGTACTACCAGCTCTGCGCTCTGGCAGACCGCTTTTGTACTATACGCCCTTCCAAGCCCTGTGGAGCAACCCGTAACTTTTCCCTAACGTCGGATAACCACGCAGAGGGGATCAGCCTTGGGCTCCTGCGACACCAAGGGCGCAGCAGGGGCAGACGTAAGGAGGTCGCCGACGACTCGTCACGCTCCGCAGGCGGCAGCGCGGCTTGCCGTGTGTGGCGCGCGGAGGTCCACGTGTCTCCGCTCCTCTCAGAGGAATTCGCACCACTGGCTTGTGGTCCCTGCGAGATCAGGGTCCTTGCGTGGCGAAGACAATTGAGCCAATCACATTCTTCAATTTTTGCATGTGACAGTCAGCGTGCTTCTTTTCATCGCCAATGCAGATTGTGCTGACTGGTGGCCCCGCAGCTGCAGACCGAGAGCCACAGCTTGGATCCGGCCGCAGACGGGAGGCCCACCCCAGAAAACCCCGGTCGGGGACGGCGGGGATGTGGAGCAGCAGCTCGTGGCCCGTGGGCGCCGCGCACGAGGGCGGCGGCGGCGACGCGGCCGCGGTGCGCAGCAGGGCCAGTCGGCGGTCGGGAGGCGCGTTGGCCCGCCACGCGTGTGGGCGTTTGTGCGCTTGACGCGCGGCCGGGGAGGATCGTTCACGGGCGTCGCGACGCGCCCCGGGTAGTGCGCCGCCTGACGAGGGGCGGGGAGGCGAAGCGCCGTCGACGTTGTGGCCGTCGTCCCGCCGCTGGGCGGGCGAGAGCTCTGCACACGGCTAGGAGCCGCGACCGGAATGATGAGTGCGCTCGGTACGTTAGTGGAATCGGTGGGTGGGCGGCTCGTTGGCTTTCGGCGACCGCCCACTCTGTGCCGTGGCCTGTGTCTTGTCGACTGGTTGCTTGCCCACGGGCCGATTTGATGGCATGCTATCCTGCTGGCGCGGTGATTGTTTCCCTGCGCACCACCGGGCGCATGCACTTGCTGACTCTGGTGGAACGTGTCGCTCCTCTTTATTGTGGCCATCCTTTGTGTTTGTCTTTTTGACGCGCTGGCTGCAGTGTCTCGCCTCAGTGCGGCCGCCGGCACCAGTGCGCCCGCAGCGCAGGGAAAGGCCACGCCGGCAACGCGGAAGCGAGCGGAGAAGTGGGCCAAGGGCCTGACCACCCGCGATGTGGCGGTTGCCATCGAGACGATGGGGGACGTCCAGGCGGCCCTGCTCGACGCGCAGGTCACCTCGTACGCCGAGTGCCCCGACATTGTGACGGTCATTGAGGCGACGCTCATTGCCGCTCTCGGCAACATGCACGCGCCTGTGCGGGAGGCGGCGGTGGTGCTGCTCAACGTGCTCTACGACGGGCACGCGCTGCAGTTGGAGAACTCGCTGACGCCAGCAGTGTCGTCGGTCGGGGAGGCGCCTGTGGTCAGTGTCAGCCTCCCCCAAACGGATCCCACTCAGCCGACGGTCCTGGCGCCAGGGTCCCTGACTCTGCGGCTGTTTGGGCCGTCGGACGCTGGCCGGCCGCCCCGCTGGACGACGCATGCGGTCACGTCGACGGCGGGCGGGGGTCTCCGCGTGAAGTTGCCGCCCTTCCCCCGGCCAGGCTACTATGATTGGCTGGTAGCGCGGGCAGGAGATGGGGACTTTGTGCCGGACGTGAAGCGCAACGCGCCACCAGACCCATCGGCAGCCAGCACTGGGGCGGCCGTCGGGACGGGGGCCAACGGGGAGGACCTTGACGCCGATGTCGATGTCGCCGGCTCCAACGATGGAGTGGACCCGCTGAGCAACATGGATCGGCGACGTCTGTGTGGTCGCTTTGTGGTGCAACCAGCGGGTTCGCGCGAGTCGCTGGTGGCCGAAGTGCCAGTGGACCAGGTCGGCGCCTCGTGGGATGCCGGGACGGGCCAGCTCGAAACGCGAGGCTCATTTGGGGCGGTCCTACAGGTGCTCTCCGACTTGAAGATGTCGGGCGCAACCGCCGTGTACCTGATGGGTGCCCTCGAGCGCCCAATTGACGAGCCCGACGCGCCGCCGATGGCGGCGGCGGACCGTGGCGTGCTCGCCTCGGTCCTCGGCGGCGGCGACGACTTTGCGCAGCTGACGGCGGAGATCCGGCGACTGGGCATGGTCCCGGTTGTCGACGCCATCGAGCGTGTTTCCCGCCGGCGCGCGCACCGCAAGTACACGTCGTTGGGGGTAATGACGCGCGACGAGCGTGGGGTGCTCGTTTCCCACCCGGGCACCGACGGCCGGGTGATCACGTGGGAGGAGTCGGCGCTGCTCAACTACCGCAAGGTGGAGACATGGTCGCTCCTCATCTCAGAGGTCAAACGCTTGGCGCGGGATTATGGCGTGCGAGGCATCCGCCTAGACAATGCCCAGTCGTGCCCGCCCATCATGGCTGTCGATGCGGAGGAGCTGTTCCGCTTGGACCCGGACGGCGTGCCGCATTACTCCCTCTCGGACATCTTGTACGGCACCGTTGTGATGCGTAACGAGGAGAGCGGATACTGGGCCAGCGAGGCGGGCGCGGATTGTGGGTACGCCAACCCCTTCCTGGTCAAACTGACCCGCGAGTTGTGGAACGAGTACCCAACGTTCATGGTTCTCGGTGAGAGCCACTTCCACCGTGAGCCACAGCTGGTCGCTTCGGGCGTGGTGCCGCATAGCATGCGTATTTCCCAGATCCTCGCGTCCATCTCGGGCATGTCACTCCGCCGAGACGGGTCGGTGGCAGTGCTACCGCCGCACAAGCGCTCGACCGCCAACACGCTCGCGCGGCTGTACCGAGCCGACCAGGCCGACCTGCCCCGTGATGCCATCCTCGCGTCTTGCACTTGCACGCACGCGTCACCCTACCCGGGTGCGCTCTACCGCCGGCGGTCGTGGATTGCCGTCGACCTGCTCTTCTTTCTTCCCCACGTGCCCGTGCTGCTGTGGGGGGAGGACTCAGGCCGGGCGCTGCGGGTGGATATGGCGCCGGTGGTGGAGGTCGAAGAGGACTCGGTGTACGACGTCAATTACGACGCGGTGCTACCCAAGAGCCCGCGCCTGCGGCACGCGGGGTCGAAGCCCGTGTCGCCGTCGGCTGGGCTGGCCCACGCTAGCCAGGAGTTTTCCGAGCTGACCCTGGGCAACTCGGTGATGAGCGCGTCATCGAGTGGTGGTTCCAGCGGCCTGCGGGCGCCGCCGTACTCATCCTCTCAGTCGGCGTCGGTGAGCCCCATGGATGGGTTGAGTGGCGGTGCGGCGACCACGCAGCCTGTAGAAGTCTCCGCTTCTGGCGGCCGGGGGCTGGGCGGCGTCGGCGGTATGCGCAAACGCTCCAACTCGAGTCTCAACCTGCGGTCCATGTCGATGGGCGGCCGCAAGCCGAGCTTTGGCAACCTCGCCACGGCAGGCAATGCGCCGGCGCCTATGGTCAACCAGGAGCTGTTGGCGTCCCGATCGAAGGGTGGCTCGGCCGTTAAGGCTAAGGCCATGACGTCGGGCGTGCGCCGTACGGCCTCCTCATCGTCGTTGGTGCGGAGCCAAACTACGGACGAGGGCAAGCGCCTGGCTGTACGCGGCGTCGGCGCGGGCCACTTGGAGGCCATTGCAGACCAGGAGGCCCGGCTCCGTGCTGAGATTGGCCCGCAACTCGGCTTTGACCTCTCCCAGATCCGAGGCCACTACACCCACCGCTCGTTGATGCGGCAGCAGTTGCCGGCGCTGCGTCTCGGCAGGATGGTCGTCGTGCCCGTTGACCCGTCGGTCAAAGAGCAGGTGTTTGCTTTTGCGCGCTTCACCACTGAGCAAATAGTGGTGGTGGCGCTCAACCTCAAGGACGGCCGCGACGGGGAGGCGTTTGGCGCTGGCGTCAACGTCGACCTGGACCTGCGTCCGGTATGGGCGGCGCTGCCCGAAGAATTCACGAGCCGCCGTGCGGAACTGTTCAACGCCTTTGACGTGGTCGCCGGCGTCGAGGAGCCTTTTGTCACTGAGGGCCTTCTAACCCTTGAGGAGTTGATGTTCCGCCGACTGTCTCTCCACCTGACGCCAATGTCCTCGTCTGTTCTCGAATTGCGGGCTGAACCCAACGGGACTGCGGAGGACCACTACGCGCAATCGGTCACGCGATTGACGCTGGAAGACGCTGGGGACATCAAAGACCCGCGCGAGAACACCGTTTTGGCAGAGCTAGCGCGCGGCGCGGCTACCTCATTGACTTCCTTTGCGACCGCGCTGGAGAAGGCGCGATGCGGTCTCGCCTCGGAGGGTCTCGATACGTCAGAGATCTGGCGCGTGTTACAACTCGGCCTGCAGCGCGCCTCCTCTTTGCTCTTCTCGGTGCTGTATGAGGGGACGGTGGCGCCTAAGGATTTTGTTCCCTCCGTCGGCGAGCGTCTGGTCTCCTACCTCGCCATGCTCTCGCTTTCGGGGGCCAACGCGGACACCAAGGCGCTGGCACGGGCGCTGCTGGCCAATGCTACGGCCATTGGCCCGATTGTGTTGCTTACCCCGGAGCTCGGACGCTTCTCCACCGCCGGCGGACTAGGCGTCATGGTCGACGATCTCGCCAAAGAGCTGGCGGCGCTCGGTCTCGAAGTGCACGTTATCACCCCCTACTACACGCTCAATCGGAAGAACAAGACCGGCTACCTGGGTGACGGCATCCGCTGGACCCAGAACATCAAGGTGGACCTCGGCACCCACGTGGTGGAAGTTGGCATTTTCCAGGGCAAGGAGGCGGGTGTCAATCTGTTATTTTTGGAGCGGGGCGACCTCCTACCAAAAGTCTACGCTGACCCGGGTGGAGCTGCCAAGCACCTACAGACGGTTGTTCTCTTTTCGGTCGGCGCGCTCGAAGCCTGTTGCGCGACTGGCTTGGTACCGTCAGTGGTCATCTCCAACGATTGGTTACCGAGTATGGCGGCGGGGTACGCCAAGAACGGGTTCTTTGGCCCCTACTTTGACAACACCAGCTTCTTCCATCTGGTGCACAACCTCGGTGACGCGGCGTATGAGGGGCGTGTGTACCCCAACCCTCACGAGGGTGACTTTGGCGTCATCCACCGCCTACCGAGGAACCTGCTGGTCGACCCCTGGTGGTCCCGCGTGGTTGTCAACCCGTCGCGCTGTGCGTTCATGACATCGGACACGTGGGGCACAGTGTCGCCCAACTACCTCAAGGAGCTATTGGCGGGCCATCCGCTCAAGAACCTGTTGGCGATGGCTAAGTCACCGTTTGCTTACCCCAACGGGATCCGCATCAAGGAGCGGGAAGAGGCGCTGGCGTCTCTCAAGATCACGACGCACGCACAGGCCAAGGAGATGGTGCAGAAGAAGTACTTCGGCTTCAACACGGCGGACCACAGCATTCCCTTGTTTGCCTTTGTCGGGCGCGTCACGTCCCAAAAGGGCGTGCACCTCATTCTCAACGCGGTGGACGAGCTCATTGCCCATACGGGTGGTAAGATCCAGATCTTGGTTGGTGGCCCCGCCAACGAAGCGGACCCGTATGCCGCCGCCTGCGCGCGGCACATGCGCGACCTGTCCCGCCGCCATAAGTGGTGCTTCTGGGCGGCGCCTGAGGAGTTCTTTACCGACGGCCTGCTAGTCGACGCCGGCGCTGACTTCGGTTTTGTGCCTTCTCTCTTTGAGCCGGCCGGTCTCCGCCAAATCGAGTCGTTTGTCGGCGCTGGCGACGGCACGCCGGTAATTGCGCACGCGGTGGGTGGCCTTGTCGATACGATCTTTGAGTGGGACCTGGAGACAGGCAGCGGTAACGGCTTCCTCTTCCACGAGTACAACCACCACAGCTTCCTTGCGGCGGTCAAGCGGGCGCTGCGAGTCTTCTCGAAGCCCGAGGAGTTTACCGAGCTCCGTCGCGCCACCCGCACGACGGCCATTGACGTGCGCGATGCGGCGTGGGCGTGGAGCTCTGAGTTCCACCGACTGCGCAACAGCATCTACGTGCGGCGGCCAATCTTTCGGGAGGACCTCGACTCGGTGGTGGAGGAGGATTCGGAGGCGCTCGATTCCAGCGCCACCGTGCATGTGGTGCGATGGACGGCGGTGGGCGAGGACGTGGTTGTCAAGGGCTCCTGGGATGGCTGGGCGCGCGAGTGGCCTCTGACGGACGGGCCCGCTCCGATCGATGGGGACTTGGAGGAGGCTGCAGATGTGGAGAAGCACATGGTGCGGCTGCGGCTCCCGCCTGGGGATTATGAGTTCAAGTTCAAGGTTGACGGCAAGTGGGTGCTGGCAAAGGACCTGCCGACAAGGGGGGAGGGCGCTTTCACCAACAATCTACTGTCGGTGTCTTGATGCGCCACCGGGGGTGCGGCTGTGGACTGGCCACCCCATCTTGCATACATTTTTCACCTTTTCTGCCCGCGTGTGGCGAGGGTTGTGTGGGTTTAGGATTCGTTTCCATTTGTTGCTGCTACTGCTACTGTTTCTCTTCCTCTCCTGCGATGACTGCGAAAGCACCAAATTACAGGTTCTGTACGAGAACCCATTGGTCTCGAGGGGAGCGCCATCGCAGCTCCCTAACTCTTCAGGTCGGCCACAGTCTCTCGAGCTGGCTGGCGGGCGACCCCGCCTCGTTCAGCTGAATGCGTCGAGCGGGGCGCCTACCCGACCTGGGGCGGTTGGTTGCTGGCGTCCTTGCCTTGCGGAGTCGGAAGGAACGCCATCCCAGCTGGCTGTCTGGGAGTACACAACCAGCTGCTCGTGGGTAGTGCACCTGCGAGTACTGGAACAGGTGCTCGTTGCCACCACTCGTCGACATGGTCCGCCGACCGTTGCCAGGGGCATTGCCGCGCCGCTTGCGCGTCACGTCGGCTGTGTGTCGGGGGGGTTCAGTCTGCTCCCAATTCGATCGGCCACCGCTCCTCCTCAATAGGTGTACCGGTCCGCCCGTTTGAACAGCAGGTCCGCGTAGAACCCCCGGCTGCCACCGTTAGCCAGCCACTCTTGGAGCCGCGACATACCGGCCACCAGCACCGCCCGCCCCGCCACCCACGCCTCCCCGGCCGTGTAGGTGGTCCAGCGGATGCCCCAGATGACTTGATTGAATCGCCCCTGTCCGCGAGGCCCCTCCACGTGGCAGTAGAGCGCCTTAGGAGAGAGGCGAAAGCTCAGCGGCTCGGCCGTCAGCAGACCGGAGTACATTCCAACGTCCAACATGATTGTCAGCGTCGTTGTACGGAGCCAGGTCACCCCAAAAATGTCGTCTGCTCGCTCCTCGCACTTGGCGCCGTACGCGAGCAGGCGCAGAAGCGCTTCGGCACCTGAAGCCAAGCCGTAGCGCACGGCCATGCGAGACAGCCAATCGCCGTGAGTCTTGCTTATGACGCCGTCAAAAGTCGCAAGGTCTCCATCCGTCGCGGGTGTCGACGCCAAACTCGACGGCCGCGTCAGCACCACCGCCATGTCCCACTGTGCGGGCGCGTACTCGAGAAGCGCTCGGACAGACTTTCGCAGATTGCCGTCATTGTACACGTCCGCCATTGTGAGGAGCCACACAATACATGGGTGGGCGCGGGCCGAATGCGCCGCGTCCTCGCTGTCGGAAAACTCGTTGCTGCTGTCGAGCATCAAGACCGACTTGGGCGAAGCCGGAGGGCGGTATTGCGCCGACGCCATGACGCCCGGCCGGAGAACGAAAGAAAACGAGCAGTCACGCAGCCGCCAGTATTTGGAGCGGCAAGGGCGGACGACAGGCTTGAGAACGACACCAGGTAGTCAGTCGTCGATAGGGTCGTCTCAGACGACAGAAAGCGCCACGCGCCCCCGCCGGGATGGCAGTCCATAGGAAGCGGCCCGTGCGGGCTACTTGACGCCGATGCGAGGCGGCGTGATGATGGCGGCTGCGAGACGCAAGCGGACCACTCCACGGAACTCTTGTCGTTGCCGGGGCGGTGGTTGCTCGCCGAGCCCACCCAGTGCTGTCCAGCCGCCAGCCGGAAGTGGCCATACGTTCAGAACGCATCTGCACCACAATCTGCGCCACACCGTCGCCGCCGCATCGCAAATGGGGGCGCGCGGGTGCGCTCGCGTGATGCGCTCGTCACGTCCACCCTCTCAATGGCTCAATTGACACATCAAGGAGCCCGGTGTTCCGAGAAGCTGTCGTGGGCAGCGCTACTGGGCCGACGGTGAGCGCCTGCACGAGCTTGGCGGCGGGACCCGTTTTCGTGACTATCGACTGGCATGAGCTGGACTGGGGTTTGCACTACATGCGACCACTCACCGAGCTTCGACCATGTTCGTACCGCCAGCCCACCCGACAGTCCAACGCGGGAGCCGCCAAACCGATCGGAGCCCGAATGTCGCGCACCTGTCCAACCGACTCCGCTTGCTCCACACACGCCTCACTTCTGTCCCATTCTTTTAGACACCTGGCGTTTTCGAGATTATCGCTGGCGTGTGCGACGTTTGTAGAAACATTTTAAAAGTTCCATAAAAACTGAACGGAAACAGTGTCGCCCACCGTTGTGCGCGCCAACTCAAGTGCTCGCGAACTGTATGACGCCCGCCCAGAAAGTGGCACGAAGCACCACGGGGCGTCGTCTTGAGACAAAAAAGGGCGCGCTCCTGGCAATCAAATTAGTCGGTAAATACAGGTTCTGGCGACCCGTCTGGGCAGTGTTGTCCTTCTTCGTCCGCCCCGACACAGGTGACGGTCTCTCTTCGACCGCCCCCATCAAGTTTTTTCACCCTCAGAGCTGCGTGCTCCGCTCCCACCTCGCTGGCACTCCCCACGACGAAGGCCGCTCAGTCTGTGCCCCCCCCCTCCCCCTCGCGTGTTCCAAGATGGCACCCGGCGGGCGCCCGGCCCTGGAAGAGGATACCGATGCCCTCCATGAGAGCAGGCTCGCCGGCTTACGTCTCGTGCGCAGCGGCGCGTGGACGACCGCGGCTTTTGCGCCGCGCTTTCGGCTGTCGTACTCCAAGGCCCGCCGATGCTACGAAGAGAGACAGTGTATCCGAGTCGCGGGGCGGGGACAACAAAAAACTCGCCGGGGCGGGCCAGGATGAAAGAGTACACGTCTGGGTCGTGTGAAGCGCCCGGGTCCTGCACCTTTGATGCGCTCGAGACTGTCCTGTTCGATTGGAGAAGGACTGTTTTGTTCGTTTTGGGCCAAATACTGATAAGTTTTTCTCGCCGCAATGTGCGAATCCAAGCCATTCTCACACGATCAGTCATGGTGTCACGAACTGGTACAGGCATTTTCTCAGGCCCTTTCTTTAAGAGGTGATCGGTAGCACTGTTTGAAAAGCGAAAAAGACCACTCACCTCGTGAGACTCTCCCGAGCCCATCCATATTTTTTTTCTTCGAAAGAGATGAGCTCAAGTCCTCATCTGGGCATGTTTGTCACGAACTGGGGGGGGACGGATACTGTTTGGCCACTCCGAACAGTCCATTGCGCGAGGGCCAGAGCGCTCCTGCATTGAAGGCGGCGTCCCTGACAAGAAGAGCCCAGTTAGAGGCTTTGTCAGGACGAGCCTGAGTGGAGCGGCGTCGGCAAGCAGCTGCCCTGAAGTTGCGTTCTCGGGCCAGGATGCGCGTCGCAGACCGCCAAATTTAGTGTCATCAAGAGCACTACAATACAGAACTACAGCCGTTCTCCCAAAAATCCCTCACTGCAACAGTTCCAAAAGTGTTCCAAATCGGCCTCTGTGGGGTCGTAGAGGCCGATTTGGAACTCTTTTGCAACAGTTGGAGTGTGGGATTTTCGGGAGAACGGCCGTATGTGGCCAGATGGGCCACGCCCCCCCTCGGTCGAGGCTCATCGCGCTGAGTCGATGACAGTGAGCCAGTATGGGATACATGTACTGTACTACCTTCGCGAGCCAACAACAGGATCGTTGCAGGATTGACTGGTACGAGGCGAGACGGGCCCCATCGTGACGCATCGACGCAAACAAATGAGTGCTCCCTGTTGGACGTGACCTTCAAGGAGGCTACCGCCTGTCCGCTGGACACCGGTCAACAAGTTAGGCAGTCTCGGCGACGGCAGCTGACGGCAGCAGGGGTTGGCGGCTAAGCCCCGGATCGTTGAGTACTATACGCCTCAGAGGTGGGCGGCAATCGCGCCTCCTTGCCGGAGACTACAGCCGTTCTCCCAAAAATCCCGCACTGCAACAGTTCCAAAAGTGTTCCAAATCGGCCTCTGTGGGGTCGTAGAGGCCGATTTGGAACGCTTTTGGGACAGTTGGAGTGTGGGATTTTTGGGAGAACGGCTGTAGCCGCACGTTTGTGGTCTCCATCGAAGGGCTGGTGCACCCAGATACCCCGCCCATGCTTTGTCCACAGGTGCTGTTTCGGCTCAACGACTGTGTGGCTACCCCACCGTGCGCCGCTGGCGACCGAGTGCGTACTTGAGCACAGGCCATGGAGCCGTGACCCTCATCTGTGCACGCCACCCTCCCACCCACGGCTTCCCACCCAGATTCCCGCTCCGGTCACCGACGTGACCGCCACTGCTGCCTTCCCCAAGGATCGAATCATCGCACGCAAGGACGCCGACCCACGAGCCGTCGCAACTTTCGACCATGGCGCGCCTCGTGGCCTCAGTGGCGGTCGCCGCTGTCGCCACCGCCACCGTCCTCGCCGCGACGCCTTCCCTCGCTGCAACGGCGGGCGGCGAGGATCTCGTTGTCTCCGTCCACGAGGCGATTGCCATCGTCAAGGTGCTCACGCTTGCTGCCGGCTGCGCCGCTGACTGTCAAGCCGAGGTCACCGCCCGCCTCGCTGCTGCCGGTTGTGACCGCATCCGCCCCTTCCCGCGCTTGCGCATGGCTGCCGCGCGCTGCGCTGGGGCTGACATTGTCCATGCGTCTGGGCTGAACGACACCGGGGACGCGGACGTTGGTAGCGGCGGTGGCGACATTGCTGCTACCTTAAACGCCATTCCCGGGGTCGTATCGGTGGATGACGATGCCATCGTATCGACCGATCCGACGCTGGCGGGGGCAGCGGTGCGGCAAGGCTTCCCGCCGCCATTTCCCGGGCCGGGCTTCCCGCAGCCTGGTTTTCCCGGCTTCCCGCAGCCCGGTGGTCCCGGCTTCCCGCAGCCCGGTGGTCCCGGCTTCCCGCAGCCGGGTGGTCCCGGCCGCCCACAGCCTGGTCGTCCCGGCCGCCCGCAGCCAGGGCGTCCCGGCCGCCCGCAGCCCGGCCAGCCCGGCTGCCCACCGCCCAACCGCGGCTCCAGTTCTTGGGGCATCGACCGGGTGAACCAGGCGGCTCTCCCCCTGGACGGCGACTCGTCCATGCCGTGCTACCCTGCCTGCGGTCGCGGCGTCACCATCTACGTCGTCGACACCGGCTGCGCGGTCGACCACGAGCAGTTTGGGGGCCGCGCGACGACGGTGGCCGCCCCCGGCTCCAGCTTCCGCTCCGGCTACGATGACGAGGGGCACGGCAGCCACTGTGCGGGCACCGCCGCGGGGCGCACGACGGGCGTGGCGACCGCCGCAACTGTGGTGTGTGTCAAGGTACTAGACTCTTCTGGCCAAGGGTCATCTGCCGATATTGTGGCCGGCTTCGAGTATGCCGCCGAGCGCGTGGCGGCGTCGCCGTCCACCCCGGCGGTGGTGTCGGCGAGCCTTGGCGGCCGCGGCTCGCCGC
>Ga0209093_1001224_pt1 | contig 14543 bp, 19 predicted proteins | sample SidtaG_4_FD_187450 | JGI IMG/M metagenome (GOLD analysis project Ga0209093, IMG submission 187450) | Marine algal microbial communities from Sidmouth, United Kingdom - Sidmouth_Male1 metaG (SPAdes) (version 2) | ecosystem: Host-associated > Algae > Red algae > Unclassified | place: Sidmouth...
AAAAAAAAAAAAAAAAAAAAAGCAAGGGAGAAGAGCAACAGGAGGCGGCCGCGTCGGGCAAACGGCTTGGGGTAGACGGCCGCAAGGGCGCCGCCACACGCGGGGGGGGAGCGCGCGCCGCGGGCCGGCGGCGTGGAGAAACACCGGGGCGGCGCGGGCGGGGACGCGGCCAAAGCCGCCGCCGATCGAGGTGGACGCGCGGGGGGCGCGCGCTGCGGGTGTCGCCGTCGCGCGATTGGCCCGTGGGTGCCACGACCGACAGAGGCATCGGCCGGCCCGATCCATTACAGCAGCGCCCACGTGTTAGACGTGGCAGTCATCGATGCTCCGCACGGACCGCGGGACGCGCGGCGCCAGCTCGACCGCCGTGGCTCGGCCCGTCCGCGGCTCCGCCGCTGCCGCGCGGCGGCTGCGTCACTGGCGACGGCTAGCTGCGGTGTACAACAAACCGAGGAGAGCCAAAGCACCGGCCGACGGTCAATGCAGAGGCGGCAGAGGCGGAGCTGGAGGACCACAGACTGCGCCACGGTTTCCCGTTGTTCATTTCCACAGGGCCGCGCCTCCCCCCAGAGGTGAGAGCCTACAGCATCGACACGCGCTGAACGTTTTGGAATGCTGCACGAGGGGGTGGTGCTGGGCGGGATGAAGGACAGCGCCGGCGATGGTCATCGTGCCCAATTGCGCGCCCTGCCGGCGTCCCGTGTGAGGATGCGGGGCGCCGCGGGGGCGCCGCCGCCGCCGCGAGGTCGGTGCGACAGATGTCGACGGGGACGTCATCACCTCAAGGTCGCTCCTGTTAAAAAAGAGTGTGGAGCGCTGCGAACAGCCTCGGCGCGTGGGATCCCAGACTTTGACACGGGTCGCTCGAGTTTGGGCCTTCGAGGGAGAGCGGTCAATTCTCCTCTTCTGCGATACAGTGCGTTCTCGTTATAAGAGAATCGTTTACAAGAGAATATGGGTCGCGAGTCTTCCATTCCGGACCATGTAGGCCACTTTTTGCTCATTTTGAGCTGAATCAGCTGTCTCTTATAACGAGAACGCACTGTACTGTACATGGTGAATTGTTGCACCCTTTTGGAATCAACCTCTGGTGAGGGTCACCCTTTTGATGCGGTCGCATGGGCACATCGGGCTTGCTGTCTCTATACACACGCATCCGGTGCCTGCCAGAAAGTTATGCAAGACCAGACAGATACAGCCGTTCTCCCAAGAATCCCGCACTGCAACAGTTCCAAAAGTGTTCCAAATCAGCCTCTGCGGGGTCGTAGAGGCCGATTTGGAACTCTTTTGCACCAGTTGGAGGTCGGGTTTTTTGGGAGAACGGCTGTACACACAGAGAGAAGGATGTCGACAGAATGCCAGCCATTCCCTCTTTGAGGGCCGGCAGCACCATCTTCAAGGCTTGGGACAGCGCTAAGAAAAACAACGTCAAATGACGGATTGGCCTCTACGATATGGCATCCCCAAGCGGGCAGTGCTCATGCTTGCGTACCCCTCTCCGACGCAGACATGATCAGAAATACACATAGCAACAGCTACCAGCTACGCACGAGCCACAGCGGGCGCAGAACGGCAGGCTGCTGGATGCAATGTAAGACTCCCGCAGCTGTCAACAGTCGTGCGTGCCTGCACCGGACCAAACAAACATACAATTCATGCATACTGACATGAAAACAGCCCACACCTCAACTCAGCTCCAGCCGGAGCTTAACGGGGCAGCAGAGGAGCAACCTCGTCAGGGGAGGCACGCTGTCAAACACGGAAGAACCAAAAGAAAGAAGCGAAAGAGCCACCATCACCACCTTTCCGTCGTCAGTAGTTGGTTCACCACCCACAACTACACGCTGCTCTGCATCGTCATGCGGGGCAGACCAGCTCCCCCCGGTCTTACTCATCCCGCTCACCCCCCACTTACCAGACAAAGCACGTTGAAAAACTCGTCCGCGGCCAGCGCCACCCCAACCCGCAAGGCCGTCCCAAGGGCCGCGGCCAAGCGCGACCAATTCTCCACCGTCGCCCGAAACGTGACCGCGTCGGCCGCGTCCGGGCCGACCACATCGACCGCATCCACGGCCGCACGCACGACCGACTCAACGGTGCCCGCCGGCCAGCCGCTCTCAGAAAAGACCGCGGAAGGGATGGACGAGGCCCCTGCCGACTGCACGTCCGCAAGAAACGGGACCAAGCTGGTCAGGCCCGCAATCGTCGCGAGTGCCATCCCCTGCATCGCCACCCGCCCACCATGCGCCACCGCCATGCCTGCCGTCACCACCGCCGCCCACGCAGAGACGAAAGCACCGGCGGCGGCGGCGTTGGTGGCCGCCGCCGCCTCCCAGATGGCGCCGCCCGTGTGTGCCGCCGCTGCCAGTACGGCGCCCCAAGTGCGAGCCGCCGTCGAGGACACGGCGCTGCCCGCGCGATCCGCCGTCGCGCGCACGGCGCCATCCGTGTGAGCGGCCGCCTCCGCCGCGGCTGCCCCGCGGCGGCCGACCCACTGCCACGCGCAGCCCAGCGCCGCCGCTGCGTCAGCGGCAAGAAGCCGGAAACAGACACCGATGGGCCGCGTCGCCCCTTGCACCTCGTCCCACGATTCGGCCGCGACGGCACTGCTGTGGGGCGAGCGGCCTTCGCTCCCGCTGGGGGAAGAGTAGCTCGATTCCCGGTGTGGAGGCGGAGGTGGAGGTGGTGGCGGTAGGGGTCCCTGCGGCGGCTGTGCCGCCGCCGAGGCGACCGCAGCCCCAGGCGGCAGCGGTCTGCCATTGGCGTCGCCGGCAGTCGGTGCCGAGCGGCGGCACGGCACCCACCCGCCGGTGGCGCGGTTTCCAGCTCGGGGGTGCCCCGATGGTCTTGCCGGTGGTGTCGGAGGAGGTGGCGGGCGAGTCAATCGCCGCGGCGGCCGTCCCGCCGCTCCAGCTACAGCCGCCCCGGGCGGAAGCCGGCGGCCAGTGGCACCGCCGGCAGTGGATGCCGTGCGGGAGGCGCGGTTGCCGGCTTGAGGGTGCCCCGACGACCGTGCCGGTGGTGTCGGAGGAGATGGCCGCCGAGTCGATCGCCGCGGCGGCCGTGCCGCCGCCCCAGCGACCGCCGCCCCCGGCGGAAGCGGGCGGCCATTGGCGTCGCCGGCAGTGGATGCCGTGCGGGCGGCACGGTTGCCGGATCGGGGGGGGCCCGACGACCTTGCTCGAAGTGACCGATGTGACGGCAGCAGTGCCGGTTGCCACGTCCTCGGCGCCGACGCCGCGAGGAGATCCGCCGATGGCGGCAGCGGGCGTCCATTGTCGTCGAGCGCAAACCGTACCATGCGGCGGGCGGGGCTGCCGGAGGGCGGCACCACAGGCGCAGCCGCCGCAGCGGTCGACACGGGCGGTGGCGGCGTCGGTGCGCCGCTGCTGCCGGCGGGTGAATGGCCTGCCGCAATTGTGGGCAGCTCATTCAGGGCAGCGACGACGCCGTCGGGCTCGCACGGGCGTTCGGTCATGGCAACGTACCCCGTCGTCGCCGAGTCTTCGGACACGGACGGCATGTTCAGGGGGACGGGGGAGCCAGCGGGCGTTGCCATGCTGCAGGCGTGCGTGTGACGCGGCTCGTTCGAGCCGGGCAGAGGCGAGGGTGACGGGCGTGGCGACGCTGGCGCGGATCAAGGGCGTGGCTGACGTCGATGGAGCGTGGTGGGCCGCGCTGTGGGGGAGAGGATCAGCCGAGCAATGAGCGCCGCCCTCTAATCCTTGCGAGCCTCTCCCTCGGAGCGCGGCATTCCAGCCGATGAAGCACGCCAGCGGGCTGCGCGCCGCTGCAGGCTAGGTCGGGCTCACGCGCAGTGGCATCCGCAGCGGCGGCGGCGGTGGCGTGTGGTGACCGCACCCCGTCTGTGCCCGCGGCGGCCATCGGGTCATCAGAGGGCGCGCTGAACACGATCCGCAGACGGCGACGGGAGCTCCCCGCCCACCTGCATGCATGGCGGTGTGCGCGCCCCTCCTGTCGCGTCGGGTGGGTCGCGCAAGCCCTGACGCGAGAGTCGCGGGCGCGGCTGTTGCGCTCGTGTTGAACGGACGGCCGTTGGGGACAACCGAGGGCGCTACTAGCGGCCTGCTCGTGACATGGAGGGCGGGGCGTCCTCGCCCGACTGTGCATGCCGGTCTGCGCCGCCGCGGTCTCCCCCTGGCTCCTCGAAGCGGCGGAGACGCGGTGACGGCGGCACACAACTGAACGGGTTTGCGGCGAGAAAAGGAGCAGGGCTCACTAGATCCCTCCTCTCGACGCCAGGGCGGGGCATGCCCGCCGACACCGTCGCCCAGCAAGCCCCACGCCGTCTTGGAGGCGCCTCCGGCCGTCGGCGGGCCCGCGATGGGGTGTCTGCATCGGAAACCAGAAGGCCGCCCCCGCCGCCCCGCCGTCGTCGTGCCGTGATACTAGTGGCAACGTTTGGCGGGCCTGCCGACGGACTGGCCTCCCGTTTGTGCTGCGCCCCGCCCTCAACCGGGGGACTCAAATGGGGGGCTCAGTGACGGGGGTGGTGGTGTCGCGGGGAGTACCGCGAGGGTGGGGGGCGGCGGCCAAAGGCTCCCCCCCTGTCTGTGGAGCGGTCGCGGCGGCGCGCTACCCGCCAGCGGGGTGCCCCGGGCGGGTGCCCCCCTTCGGAGGTGGGCCCCCGCCTGTGGGTGCAGGCAAGGTTGAAAGTGGCTGGCCTGCGGGGAAATTGAACTCGCGGATTGGCAATTGATCGGCCGACGCGCTGCCACGTCGCACCCCTTCCGCCGCAGCGGCAATTGCCGCGGCGGTGGCGGTTGCGGGCGCCGATGGCGGCCGTGGACCGCGAAAGCTTTGCGGCACAGTCATGGCTGTGCGGGTGTTGATGAATGGTCTGGTCTTGCTCTTGCATGTCGGCGCGCACGGGCTTGGACGAGCCTCGTCGTCGATGAGCCGGTAGGCTTCAAGGACCTGGCGCACTACGACGTACTGGTCAAAGAGAAAGAGCGTAGCAGTTCTCTGTGGGCAGGAACGTCGCGTCACTGTGCAGAAGTGTCCCGGTTTCATCTGCGTTAACGTGATAAAACGTGGCTCATTGCGTAGCTTTTCCCTGTGCCCTTGTTGCTGAACCTCAAAAAAGATTCCACTAGTGGGCACCCCCAGCTTTCTTGCCCCTGGTTCTACCTGTGTTCACGGCCGCCATCTCCAGGGCCTCTACACATGTGCACATACCGCCTGCGCCGTCGCACGGTCGACGCCAAACGCGTCGGCCACATCCGCCAACGGCGCGTCGCACAGGCGCGGCGCCACGGCCATCACCCCCGGGTCGGCCGCATTCAAAACGGCCAAGAACTCACAATCCACATCCTCACTCACGCACCGCTGCCCATGGAGGAGCGCACGGGGCAACAGCGCCACCCCGTGTGGCGAGAGCGTGTGCACCGTCCGTCCGCCCGCCTCCCCAATGACGTACGCTTCGACGGTGCCGGCGGTGACAACCATCGTCTCGGCCGCCCGCGGGTGCGCGTGCGGTGGGTTGATGGCACCAGCTGGGAGGGTGATCAGCGCGACGGCGGTGCCGAGGTCGGGCAACCCGAGGACGGGGTGGGTGGCGAGCGTCGCCGCCCGCACCTCCCCACCGCCTGGGGTGGCCTTGGCGGGGAGCTCCGTCAGGTCGAGGACATAGTCGTCGGGGGGGAAGGCAGCGCGTAGCGCGGCATTCGTGGGGATGGAGAGCGCCGCCGTGGTGGACACTGCGGTGGTGGCGGCGGTGAGCGCAAGCGCGAGGAACGCCGCGACGGTAGCGGCGGACGACGCGTGGGTGACCATATCGAGGGCGAGAGGGGAGTGGGAGGTCAACTGGAGAAAACGAGAAAGGAGAGATTGTCGGCGATGGGGATGGTTGCCGGTGGGGAAAGCGCCGTGGAGCGTCGCGACGTCGATCGCTTCTTCTTGTATCTCGCACCACTTGGACTCGGTAGTTGTCTCTGCCCGCGTGAGGCGGACACTGAAGCGACCCAACGTGCGCTGCTGTCGAGCCACCGGCCGCCCCGTGGCGGTGCCGCGCGGCTCGCAGTCTCGGCGGTTGGTGAACCGCCCACGTGGGCGCCCTGCGCGTCCGTTTTCGCCGATCGCGCCCTACGGAAAAAGCCGGAGTCAAAAACCGGCATACTCCTATCAAGAACTATGCCGGTTTCCCAAAGTTTGGGACGCACCACAGGGCCCGTCAGGGGACCCAAGTATTCCGGAAAAAACCGGCATCAGTGAGACAATGACCGGTGTCTCAGACCTCCTCACGGCAAAAAACCGGCATACCTGGGCTCATGAGGACCGCGAAAACGAGGGACTGCGGCAGAGCTCTGTCACGCTCATCCGTTCATTTCATCATCGACCAATAGGGATGGAGAGCGTCGTTGCATCCAAACCACAGGCTGGTGCATGGCCCTGGGCAGGATCTCAAATTGTACCGATCCGTGAAAATTCCATTTAATCATTCCCCAAATACGGCCGATAACGTTGCGTTTACCATTATAGCATGAGCAACTGGGTCCATACGCGGATCCCGGGTCGGCTACGCGCCGACCAAAGCGAGGGTAAAGATGCAAAGCAGATATAAAAGCAGTTGGAGCCAAGCTCCAGCCGGTGAACCTCCGTCCTTGCCGTCATCATATTTGCCCATGTACACGAGGCCGCGGTGGGTGCGCCACCCGTGTCGTGTCGGGGAGTACCCTTGCGGTGGATACGGGCAGGTAGGAGCGGGGCAGGCGTCTTGGTTCGCCAGCGCCCGCCGGCAGGTAGAGAAGCAGAGGCACGTGCCGATGGTCCTGGTCCAACATGGAAGCAAGGGAGAAGAACACCGAGAGGAGGAGAGGGGCAGCGAGAAGCAAGGACGTTGGGGGACAGGGGGGGAGCAAGAAAGGAGAGAGAGAGCGCGCCCTTCAGGTACTCAACCCTCCACCCGCCGTCGCCCGCCGTCCGCGCCGCCACGCTCGTCCGCCCGCCGTCTCGTCCCGCGCCGTTGGCGCGGTGCGCCGTGCGCGCGCTTGGCTGCGTGCGCGCGCGTGTCCCGCCGCTGCCGCCGTGCTTGCGTGGCGGGACTGGGGCGGGGGGTCCCCGAGTAGGCAGGGGGCAAGTGGTCGAACCAGTCGAACGACAGCGTGTCGACGGCCGGGGGCGCCATGGTTGCGTGGATGGGAAGAGAGTTGGCGACAGCAGTGGGGAGGCGAGCGGTGGACGAATGAGCTCAGGAGGTGGGGGGGTGGTTGTGAGGGGGACGTGATGGACGGATGGTGTGTTACGGTGGGGCGTCGCGGTTCTCAAGTTAAGGGTGAGCGACCGTCGCAGGGGCTGGCCTCGGGGTCACCCTCGGCCCTTGTTGAGCCCCTCTCCTTGTCCAATGAGATGGGAGGTGGGGAGCAGCAGGCGACGGTGAGCGACGGTGAGCGGTGGACGACAGTCGATCCCCAACGGGTGCCACAAAACCGGAATAGTGAGTCGAGTATGCCGGTTTCTTTTAGGAGATGCCGGTTTTCCGCCCGGTTTTTCCCGTAGGGGCGCATGGACGTGTGGGAGATTCACAGGCGGTTGCAGTGGCAGCACTGTGCCGCCCGACGCACCGCCGACCTCGGTTTCCGTGCGCATGCGCTCGCCGGCCACGTTGGACTAGGGTTGGTCAGAACGCCCCGGGCGTTTTTGAGGGCGTCGTTAAGGGCGTCACCAGGGCGTTGTTTGGGCGTCGTGCGCCCCTCTAACGCCCCAACCCAAAAGGGCGTCAGCAAGGCGTCGCGAAGAGAAAGATTGCATGGGGGTCTACATGATTCAGCAGGTGGCGGCTGAGCACCTTGGTTGGGGACAGGCACCCGGTCTTGACACAAAAAAAACGAGTGGCAATATGGGTGCCACTTAATGTTTTTTTTTGGTAAAATTGAGGGTGCTACTTGGGGCGTCGTAAGGGCGTTTTGGCTGCCTATCGGGGCTTCAGTAAGGCGTCGTATCCGTCGCGCGCCCCTGGCGCCTCCCAAATAGGGGCGTCGTGTGCAACCCTACGTTGGACCAGTAGATGGCGAAGGGTCGCGATCGGGAAGGTGTCTTCAAGCTCCTCATCTGGCGTCGAGCGCATCGAATTCGATGCGCCCAGATGAGGAGTTTGAACAGCATTCTAATTTTTGAATATTATTGCGTCTTCCCAATTTTGGCCCATCCCGTCGATGTCAAGAAGGGTGATCAACTGTGCCAAACTGTGTCACAGCCATCCATTCAGCCGGATGGAGTGAATCCTCCAATGGGCAGTTGACCGAGACCCGGTCTCGACTTCGACCACATCGGCCAAAATTGGGAAGACAGCAGTAATGGATTCATATGTGTACGATGTGAAGTCGAATTCTGATGTTGTGATTCCCTCGGTTTATGTCACACTGCAGCAGATCCATGTCCCTCCTGCTCGGAGGAGGCCCTTCCGCCGCCGGCCCGTGTACGTGTGCCGCTCTTTCGTTCGTCTCGTTTATCGTGAAACTGTCCATATGAGCTGGCGCAGACGACAACCAATTGTTGGATTGTCTCGCGAGGACTGTGATCGTACCTGACGCAGTACACAGGGAGACGGATGCTCGTCCTTATTTAATCCTAGCCACAAAATCGAGGAATTCACAGTATAGGCCTGCGGCCCGATTTGCGCATGCAGCCACATCGATTCTGGAGGTCGGCGTGACGCGAAATTGGGAATGACCCCCAGTGATCCTCAGATCAAGTGGAGGAAGTCCCCGGGGTTTTCCGGTGGACCGTCCTGGCCTAGTCTCAAACTTAGAATAGGATAGGGCGGGATCTATTTCGCAGGACCGTCCTGGAAACAGTCCCGACGGTGGCGTTCGGGCTTTACTCAGGATCATCCTTGAGATCAAACGAGGATCACTGGAGGACTGTTCCGCAGATGGTCTGCCGGATCAAATGGAAAACCAATCGGCGCCTTGGTCGCTGGGGGGGCTAGAAGTGGCTGGCCAATGAGCGCACGGAGGCCGTCCGCCGGTGGTCCACCTTGAAGGACGTGTGACCTTCCTACATTTCCTATTATCAGAAAGGGGGATCGGTGCAGAGTGTTTGAGCCGGGAATCTGCCGAGCAGCTCCAGCTCGTGCCGATCAGCAGATCAGAGCCTCCCTCGCCATAGGTACACCGAGGTGAGCCTCTGTTGATGCTTGAGGTGCCACACCGCAGTCGCATCGTGCCGGCGTCCTGTGCCTTGGGCCCTTGAGCTCGCTGTGTATCCCCGTCAAACAGGTCCTCGGCTGTGTCCGTCTTGGTGCTCCTACGGGCTTGTGAATGCGGTGTTAACGTGCAGTGTCGGATACTGTGCTACGCACGCACGGGCCCCCTTTCCTGGTTGCCAAGAAGCGTCGCAGGCGCGGTCCACGAGGTTCTGCGTTTTTCAATCTCACAGATGCCAACCTGATTCATTTGCAAGCAGACCCCACGAACTCGGATTCTGCAGAGCATGATGTCGGCCCTGAAGGCGACGGTGGGTGCTCGGCAGGCAGACCTCAACCTGTCCCTGTCAGAGGGATACCACGAGCGTCCGGTGTAAAGGAATACGATGACGTCGCCCTGTCATCAGAGTCTGAGTCAGACGCTTACCCATCAGACGACATAGAATTTTCGAGTGCATCTGAGCTCGCTGATGAGGGGTTTGCAATACGTCGCGAGTTCCTATGTTTTGGGTACCTCTATAGGCGAGTGCGCGTGACGCTCAGACAGTATGAAATGATGCGAGAGGCCGAGAACTCCTTTATCCCGCAGGAGGAGTGGCCCTCGGGGTGGCGCTTACGGCAGTTGCGCAGGCACATGCTGAAGTCTGCCATACCACTGCGAAGAGGAACGAACACACGTCAGCTTCCCGTTGGCAAAGAAAGAGCCTTGCGAAAGCTGCCTGACGCAGTCGTATCGTGCATTCCTTTCTCTGAGCACGTAAAGCAAGACTTTGGAGATCCCTAGACGGCTGCTCTTTTCCACAGTAAACGGGAATCGTGCATGGGCACAGCTGAGCGGCCTGAAGAGTTTTATCAGACTGCAGTGGCCAGGGATCCCGCGAGGTATAACTTGAAGAACGTCCTGTTCCGAGACCGGTATAGGTACGACATTGGATGTATCTCCCAGGTCTCTTTTGATGCAGCTACGACCTTCAAGGCAAGTCTGATGATCACAGCCATTTCTTGTGACGGCAGCTTTACCACATCCGCGTCCACGTATGCTCCCCAGAGCGCACTTAGACTTGGGGACTCACTCGCGCAGTTTTCTGCTTTTCCTGATTTCATACCGCCCGCGAGCTGGGCGCCATGCGTCACAGAATAACGCAGGTGTACTTTGCGGTTCACGCGGTCCGGTGGCGTACTAGTTCTTGCCGTGAAAGCATCAGCCATGATGGAACGGGACTCGTGGTCCGCCTTAACGTCACTGAGTCCACTGGAGCTCCCGCAGGCGGCAGAGCCCTCTGAGTGTGCTCTCCCGGAAAAAGACCCCTACACGCTGTACGTTTCATTGTGCGGTGATGAATTCAACGGAAACAAGCGTCGACGGGGAAGCCTGGAGGGCTACTATGGAGCATACACGTCTCTCAGCATCAAGGATCGGGCGTTTTCAGTTCGTCGACTGTTTTATTTGCCACCAGGAGCCAACCCGGACGCACTGCTCAAGCGCGTGGTGGAAGACGTACTCCTCACGAGCAAGGAAGGTGTTCACGTTTATGATGCCTTCAAACAGCAGAACGTGGTAGTTCGTGTGTACCTGTGTCTTGGTTTCTTTGATTTCCCTATGGCTGCAAAGTTTTCCAACTCGGTCGGTGCCCCAGGCATAGAGCACTGCACTAGCTGTGACATTGTCCAATTGAAGACCACTACAGCTCGGAAAGAGCGAGCCATGAGCAGCACCACCTCTTTTGACGTTAAAGACTCTCGTTACTCTCGATCGCAAGAGCGGACTGCGCTTATCATGTCGGCCGTGAAGAGCTCCCCACAGCTGTCCGAGGAATCCGTGAAGGATGCACTGCTTCTTAATGGAATATCCGATAGGTCCGGCAGCCTGATCATGCGTCTTGAAGAGGCACGGGGTCCCGGGAGTTTCGACATACACGAGCACGTGGTGTTCGCTCCCTCACACCTACTCTACTACAACATCGGGTCAAACCTTTTAATGGAAGCCTACGATGCGTTATCAGTTGAGCAGCGGGACTCATTCACAAAGCAGATGCGTCGCTGTGCGAAGTATGTCCCGACGCACACAGTCTTGTCGTCGTTCGAACCCGAAAAGATGGGTGGCACAACCGTCTCAATGTCAGACTATGCAGTGCTGCTCACGGTGGGCCCGACTGTGCTGCAGTACTCGGTCCATACTCCAGCCACATCGCCACACGAAGTTTCCGCTCTCGGTGCTCTTCATGCCCTCCGACGGTTCTCTACCGCATTGTTCTACCTCCCAACAGCTGCCTCGGATGGCCAGGAGGCCGTGCGAGCGAGGCCCACTGTTGCGGAGCTCCAAGTCTTGAGTGAGAGTCTGATGATTGAACTGCGTCGGCTGCTGCCATTCAACGGGTCGTGGGAGCGACCATCTGTGCACCGTTTACTAGAGCTCTTGTATCGCTCTCTCCCGCTGGTGCAGCTCGGGCCGGACATACGTGAGATCATTTTTGAGAGGCTTCACCAGCTGGCAAAGCGTGAGGTGAGCCAGAGCAACAGAAGGAACCCCGCTGAGTATGCCATACAGAGGTGGAGAGACACAGAACAGTACTCCCGAGTGCTATCTTTGCCACGAGAATATGGTCCGAGCCGAGGTAATGCGGCCACAATAAATGATGCTTGGCGTGCCATACACGCTGTGCGCACGCTGGTGGGGTCCAAAGAAGATGTTTGGATGCGCCATGCGCCGAACGCGGACGTCACACTTTGGCGGAAGGCCGCGAGGAAAGACCGATCGAGTATTATCGGAGAAGGGTCCACAGCGTCCATTGTTGACGTTATACCTGAAGAGCCCGGCTCTGGATCTAGTGACATGAACCACAAGCGCTTTGGTCGCGTCCACTCCATTGCAAACGTCAACGGCGAGCTTCACGTTACCTACGAGCCATGAGGTGTACCGCACATGGCCTTCTCAGTTTTGGGCGAGCCGGCTGTCGTCGCTGTTGTCGTAGCAGCTGATGTTACCATTGTCACTGCCGACCGTCTCGGCCAATTGGCATTTGTGCTTCCTTGTGGGCAGCGTAGCGTCATGTTTACCAAACGTTCGGACTTCCACTTTAAGAGTGGGTGAGTGAGAATGACTTGTGTATTGTATACCTCTCTGACGTGTACGTCGGACTCGGCTCATGGTTTGAATACTGTACTGCACCAAAAACAATGAGCAAGGGACCTACGATGGACTCAAGAGAACACGAGAAGGTTTTGATGAATACTTCAGCAGCCTATGCGTGACGGCCAGAAACGTGTGGCAGTAAGAAGAAACATACAGAGTGCGCATGGAGAAACCGAAAGCAAGAAGCATAGAAAAAACACCAATGACATCGATCATGCATTACGTCCCACTGAAAGCTTCTTCAACTAATCCACCAAGAGGTACACGGTGCGGTCCGAAAGCCGCTGCACCACCACCGGAGCATGGAAACCCATGAGACGCCTGTTCGCCGGAGAGCCCTGGCGGAGTCGATCGTGATCGCTCCCGAACATGGTCGGTGCGCAGCGCAGACAGCACAGAGGAGCAGTCGGTCCAGCTTCTTCTCCTAGCTGTTCAATGCACGTTGGGAAGATAATGACTGAGAGCCAAACGACTACACCGCAGTGAGGGCAAGACGTTCCATCAACTGAATAGCCTGTTACTGATCCCGTCTCGTCATTGGGCAGCACCAAGGGTGTCCCTTTCGGCTCCATGGAGTTGTGCACGATAAAATTCGTCACGCCCATGAACGCCCGCATCATGTCGACGATGGTGGCCTTCCTGCCAGCCCAGTCTGTGTCTGGCCCCATCTCCAAAAAGGCCTGCGTATCGTTAAGGTACTTTCCCAGGTACGACACCATGTCTTTGATATTCTGTTGGAATTGTTCTGGCTCTAACGACTCATACGTCTGCTCGTCGCCGCACCACCATTCCCCAGCAGCGAGCTTCTGGGCCGCAAGCACCAGCAGCTTTTCAAAAGGGATGTGGATAGTCAGCTTCTTGCGCCAGAGCTCGGCGTGCTCCATCGCGTAAGAAAACCAGGCTGTGCAGGCACTGTTCACGGCGGAGGCCACGTTTGGTCCCCCATTGAAACCGCTGTGAAGGACGCCGTAACACGCGACGACAAAGTCCCCAGGCTCCATCTTGTGGAATCCAACTCGTACACCGCGAGTCAGAAAGTGCGTTCCAGGCCACAAGCACGCCTTTACAGCAAGAACTGTCCATACGTCACCTCCGACCGCTTCCAATACGACGGGGTCCATGAGCTCTCGCATGACGTGCTCCGCGAGAGGGCGTTTCGACGCCGGAATGAACCATCAAAACCTGCTCGCTCCGGCCTGCAAGTACGAACATGATTGCAGCAGACTGTCCTCAACGTTCCAGCTAAAGTGAGAGCCTTAGGACCCAACGTACAGCAAGCTCGTGTTGATATCTTCGTATGTGGACGCTGCACCGAGCATAGTGTGGTGATTCAATGTGCGAGGGTTCTCAAATCGCTCACGAGGCGGGCACGCATCGGCATGGGCAGTACACGCAGGGTCACCGAGACTCTTACTGCACCCATCCTTGTTGTCAGGTGACATGTCTGACAGTCAGTACACATCTACGGGATCAAGGGCTCCACCAATCACAGCCCTCTCTTTGCCTGCAGCTGCGACTCGTCGCACCTAGGTCGCGCTGGGATCGTTCACACTGGCAAGGAAGTGCGTCACACCGAAGTCCCGGTATGCGGCTTGAAGGGCGTTTGCACTCTCACCGACTTTGGCTCTGAGTTCCGCACCTGGCATACGCTTTTCCCTTTCTGATGGCAGCTGTGCCCTCAAATCCTTGCGCTTGACGCCCAGTTCAGGCGCAGGCCGACCAGAGAATGAGTCGCACATAATAGTTGGGAACTGCGGAAAGGTTTGAACGCGCACTCTGAGCTTGTCTCCGGAATGTCGCTTTGGAAATCGACTAGAAACGGGGCGCCTCTGGCGTGCTACTATTCGGAACACGTGCGCGCCAAATTGCCTGAATGATGCAATATTCGACGGAATGAGTCTGTGCAATGCCAAGTGTGGGGGAAACCCCCTGACAGGGGTGACACGACCCCCCGGCATGAGCCGGGAACGGGTCGTGAACAGTCACGCAACACCCCCCTAGGGGGGTAGCGTGGGACAACCCCCGTGGGGGGGGTGTCCAGGGAGCCCCAGGGCCACACATGAAGCGACCCCTCTAGAGGGGCGTGAGGCGTGGAACACCCGATCGGGCCCCCCTGGTGGGGTCTGGCACACGCAAGGGAGACACGCGTCATCCCGAATCCGGGCCCTCTGGGGGGACCGGGAAGCTTGAGGAAGCTTCCGCAATCCGAGCGTAAGCCGGACCGAGATATGATCTCGACCAGGG